>Ga0302324_100016694_pt1 | contig 14609 bp, 11 predicted proteins | sample Palsa_T0_1_FD_201949 | JGI IMG/M metagenome (GOLD analysis project Ga0302324, IMG submission 201949) | Peat permafrost microbial communities from Stordalen Mire near Abisko, Sweden - Palsa_T0_1 | ecosystem: Environmental > Terrestrial > Soil > Palsa > Peat permafrost | place: Sweden: Abisko...
GCGATCAGGCCGCGCCAGGTCAGTTCATCGAGGATGTCTGTCACCGATGAATAGTCCCACCATCGGTGGCCGGAGCGGAAACGGCTTTGGCGGCCGCGCGGCGCGGCACGTGCGCACGGTACGCGGAGACGGTCGGATCCCCGGCGATCCAGAATCGCCACGGAATCTCTGCCGCGCGGCTGACCCCCACCCTGGGTCCCCGGTGGATGCCAGCCGCCGTCACCGCCCGCACCGGCCCGCTGATGCGCAGCGGCGAGTCGGGATCGCACCCGTCGGCGCCATCCAGCGCGCGGCCGATGCCGAGCGCCTGGCACAGCCGGGCCGGGCCGCGCGCCAGATCGCGCTCCCTGGCACCGGGCAGGCTCCGCGGGCCGTACCGGCGCTCGGCGGCCACCGCCGCTCCCTCGGTTACCCGGCCGGCCCGCAGCAGCACCGCCGACGCCGTGCCCTCGGGCAGGCAGACCAGGTTCACGCAGAAGTGCATGCCGTAGGTGAAGTAGACGTAGGCATGCCCGGGCTCGCCGAACATGACGGCGGTACGCGCGGTGCGGCCGCGGAAGGCGTGCGAGGCGGCGTCCGCCGCTCCGGCGTACGCCTCCACCTCGGTCAGCATGACGGCGACGGCGCCGTCCGGGGTCTCATGGCGGAGCACGCAGCCCAGCAGGGCGGGCGCCACCTCCTGCGCAGGCCGCGCGAAGAAGTCACGCGGCAGCGGCGGACCAGGCGGCACCGGGCCAGCAGCCGTCAGCCCGCCGCCCACGCGGCGTGCTCGTCCACGACGGCACGCAGCGCCGCGAGCTGCTCGGTGACCCGGGCAGGCGCGGTGCCCCCGAACCCGTTCCTGGCCGCAAGCGCGCCGGGGACGGTCAGCACCTCCCGCACGTCCGGTGTCAGGTGCGGTGACACCCGGGCCAGGTCCTCGTCGCTCACCTCGTCGAGTTCGCGCTCGTGCACCTGGCACCAGACGACCAGGTGCCCGACCACCTCGTGCGCCTCCCGGAACGGCACCCCGCGCCGGACGAGGAGCTCAGCAAGGTCAGTGGCGAGTGAGTAGCCGGCGGCAGCACTACGAAGCATCCGTTCCGAATTAAAACGGATCGTCGCTATCAGTCCGGCCATCGCCGGCAGGACGAGCAGCAGCGTGTCGACCGCGTCGAACACCGGCTCCTTGTCCTCCTGCAGGTCCCGGTTGTACGTCAGCGGCAGCCCCTTCAGCGTGGTGAGCAGGCCGGTCAGCCCGCCGATCAGCCGGCCGGCCTTGCCGCGGGCGAGCTCGGCCACGTCCGGGTTCTTCTTCTGCGGCATGATCGAGGACCCGGTGGCGTACGCGTCGTCGATCTCGGCCCAGCCGAACTCGTGCGACGACCACAGCACGACCTCCTCGCCGAGCCTGGACAGGTGCACGCCGAGGAGTGCCGCGGCGAAGCAGAACTCGGCCGCGAAGTCCCGGTCGCTGACCGCGTCCATCGAGTTGGGCGCGGCCGAGTCGAAGCCGAGCTCGGCGGCCACCGCCCCGGGATCGAGCGGCAGCGACGAGCCGGCCAGCGCGCCGGACCCGAGCGGGCAGACCGCCGCCCGCTTGTCCCAGTCCCGCAGCCTGCCGACGTCCCTGGCGAACGCCTGCACGTGCGCCAGCAGCTGGTGGGCGAACAGCACCGGCTGGGCGTGCTGCAGGTGGGTCATTCCCGGGGCCGGCGTGTCCAGCTGCCGCTCCGCCTGACCGGTCAGCGCGGTCTCCAGCTCGGCCAGCCGCAGGATGATCAGCCGCGCGTGGTCGCGCAGGTACAGCCGCAGGTCGGTGGCTACCTGGTCGTTGCGGCTGCGGCCCGCGCGCAGCTTGCCGCCGAGCGATCCGGCCCGCTCGAGCAGCCCGCGCTCCAGCGCCGTGTGCACGTCCTCGTCGCCCGCGCTCGGCCGGAAACCGCCGGCCCTGCACGCCTGGCCGAGGTCCTCGATGGCTGCGAGCAGCCGGGCTAGCTCCGTGTCGTCGAGCAGCCCGGCCTTGTGCAACACGCGCGCGTGCGCCGCGGACGCCAGCAGGTCGTAGGGGGCCAGCCGCCAGTCGAACTGGACGCTGACCGACAGCCGGGCGAGCGCCTCGGCGGGACCGGTCTCGAACCGCCCGCCCCAGAGCCTGATCGCACCGGCTTCGTTGTCTGCCACGGCGCTCCCTCCGCCTACCTGGTGGTGGCTGATCGGCAGTGCCGGGAGCATACCCGGACTAGCCTGCTGCCCGGCGGTCACGGTCGGCCGCGATCTTGCTGGGCAGCCCCCAGAGCTCGACGAAGCCCTTGGCGAGGCCCTGGTCGAAGGCGTCCCCGGTGTCGTAGGTGGCCAGCCCGTAGTCGTAAAGGCCGGCCGGGCTGCGGCGGCCGGTGACTACCGCCGTGCCGCCCTGCAGGCGGACCCGCACGTCGCCGGTGACGTGCCGGGACGCCTCGTGCATGAAGGCATCGAGCGCGCGGCGCAGCGGGGAGAACCACAGCCCGTCGTAGACGAGCTCGGTCCACCGCTGCTCGGCCTGCCGCTTGAACCGCGCGAGGTCGCGCTCCAGGCATACGTTCTCCAGCTCGGAGTGCGCGGCGATCAGCGTGATCGCGCCAGGTGCCTCGTAGATCTCCCTGCTCTTGATCCCGACGAGCCGGTCCTCGACCATGTCGATCCGGCCGATCCCGTGCGCCCCGGCGCGCTCGTTCAGCTCGGTGATGATCTCCAGCGGGCTGAGCGTGCGCCCGTCGACCGCCACCGGGGTGCCCTCGGCGAAGCTCAGCACGACCTCGTCGGGCTCGCGGGGCAGCGCCGGGTCGCTGCTGTAGCCGTACACGTCGTCGTGCGGCGCCTCCCAGATGTCCTCCAGGTGACCGGTCTCGCAGCTGCGGCCCCACAGGTTCTGGTCGATCGAGTACGGCGACCGTGACGTCACGCTGATCGGCAGGCCCTTCTCGGCCGCGTACGCGATCGCCTTGTCCCTGGTCATGCCGGAGTCCCGGACCGGCGCGATGACGGTGACCTCGGGCGCCAGGCAGGCCAGGCCGACCTCGAACCGGACCTGGTCGTTGCCCTTGCCGGTGCAGCCGTGCGCGACCATGCGCGCGCCGCGGGCGGCGGCCACGGCGGCCAGGTGCGCGGCGATCAGCGGCCGGGAAAGCGCGGAGACGAGCGGGTACCGGTCCATGTACAGGGCGTTCGCCCGCAGCGCGGGCATGCAGAAGTCCGCTGCGAACTCGTCCCTGGCGTCGGCGACGACCGCCTCGGCGGCGCCGCAGGCCAGCGCCCGCTGCCGGATCGTCTGCAGGTCCTCGCCGCCCTGGCCGACGTCGACGGCCAGCGCGATGACCTCGGCGCCGGTCCGCTCGGCGATCCACCCGATGGCCACCGACGTGTCCAGGCCGCCGGAGTATGCGAGCACGATGCGTTCGGTCATGGAGTCCTCCTCGTTGGTGCGGTGCCTCGCTTGGTCTCTGGGCCTCGCTGGCTGTCTCGGGTTCGCTGGCCGTCCAGGGGTTCGCTGGCTGGCGGTGGCCTGGCCGCCTAGCTTCGCCGCTCCGCGAGCCGGAGCAGCGCCCGGGCCAGTTCCTCGCCGCCCGCCGGATCTCGGGCGATGACGAGGATCGTGTCGTCGCCGGCCACCGTGCCGAGAATGGACGGCCACGCCGCGTGGTCGATCACCGACGCGAGGAACTGCGCGGCGCCGGCCGGGGTGCGCAGCACCACGAGGTTGGCGCTGGCCTCGGCGGCGACCAGCAACTCGGCAGCGGCGCGAGCCAGCCGGGCCGGCGGTTCCGCGGCAGCTACGGCAGGCTGCGGGCGAGTCCGGCCGGTCCGGCCTTCTGGCCCAGGCCGGCCGGCGCCGTCAGGGCCGCTGAAGCCGCCCGAATCGCTGAACCCGCCAGGCTCGCTGAACCCGCCAGGCCCGCTGACCCGGCCAGCACTGTCAACCCTGCTGTCCCCGCTGATCCCGCCAGCCCGGCCGGCCACGGACTCCGTCAGCCCACCGGGCCGCGACCCTGGCCCCCCCGGCTCGCCCGGCAGCGCGTAGAACAACGCTCCGCCGGGTCCGCGGAGCCGCACAGCGCCGAGTTCTTCCAGGTCACGCGACAGCGTGGTCTGGGTGACCCGGACCCCGCGCCGAGCGAGCCAGTCGGCGAGCTCCTCCTGTGATCGCACTGCCGCCTGCTCCAGGATGCCGGCGATCTGCGCATGCCGCGCGGCCTTGGTCACCGGGCTCACCGGGCTCATGACGCCCCCGGCAGCAGCTCAAGCGACAGCTCAGGCGACAGCTCAGGCGGCGCGGACTGCATGGTCACGCCTGCTGCGCGGCGCGGGCGGCGGCGTCGTCGAGGATCCCGCCCAGCGCGGCCGTGAACGAGTCCGCCTGGGCGGCGGCCAGGATCAGCGGCGGCGCCAGCCGGATGGCGTCCGGCTGCACCGCGTTGACCAGGTAGCCGGCCCGGCGGCACGCGGCCTCGACGCTGGCCGCGGCCGGCTCGGTCAGCGCGATGGCGAGCCAGAGCCCGCGGCCGCGGACGCCGGCCACCAGCGGGTGCGCAGCGGCGGTGATCCCCGCCGTGAGCCGCCGCCCGGTCGCGCCGGCCTGGGCGAGCAGCCCGTCGGCCTCGATCGTGTCGAGGACGGCCAGCGCGGCCGCGCACGCGATCGGGTTACCGCCGAACGTGCTCCCGTGGTCGCCCTTGCGCAGCGCGGCGCCGCAGTCCCCGAGGCCGATGCACGCGCCGATCGGCAGCCCGCCGCCGAGCCCCTTGGCCAGCGTGATCACGTCAGGCGTCACGCCGTCCTGCTGGTGGGCGAACCATGCTCCGGTCCGCCCGATCCCGCTCTGGATCTCGTCGAGCACGAGCAGCGCGCCGGCCTCGTCGCAGGCATCCCGCGCCGCCCGCAGGTATCCGGCCGGCGCCGGAATCACGCCCGCCTCGCCCTGGCAGGGCTCAAGGAACACCGCGGCGCAGTCCGGCCGCACCGCCGCTCGCAGCGCGGCGGCGTCCCCGAAGGGCACAAACCGAACGTCAACCCCGAAGGGCCCGAACGGATCCCTGATGGAGCTCTTACCGGTCAGCGCCAGTGCCGCCGAGGTCCGCCCGTGGAACCCGTTCTCCGCTGCGACGAACACCGGCCGGCCAGCGCCCTGGCGGCGCCGGACCAGCTTGACGGCGGCCTCGTTGGCCTCGGCACCGGAGTTGGCGAAGAACACCCGCCCGTCGGCCGGCCTGCCCGGGCCGGCCGGCCGGCCGGCGGCTGCCCCGTTCTGCTCGTCCGCCGCGCCTGCGCCGCTGCCGAGCAGGCCGAGCAGGCGCTCCGCCAGGGCGATCTCGCCCTCGTGCAGGAACAGGTTGGACGTGTGCGCGATGCTGTTCACCTGGCGGGTGACGGCCTCGGTGATGGCGGGGTGCGCATGGCCGAGCGCGCTCACCGCGATGCCGGCGATCAAGTCGGTGTACTCGCGGCCCTCGGCGTCCCAGACCAGGCAGCCCTTGCCGCGCGTCAGCGCCAGGGGAGGAACGCCGTAGTTCGCCATCAGCGCCCTGGCGAACCGGTCCTGCAGCTGCTCGGTGCTGGTGCTCATCGGGTATCGCCCATTCCGTCGCTCGGCTCGTTCCGGGGGCCGTCGGGCAGCACCATGGTGCCGATGCCCGAGTCCGTGAAGATCTCCAGCAGCATGGCGTGCGGCAGCCGCCCGTCCAGCACGTGTGCCTGCGGCACGCCGCCGCGGACCGCAAGCAGGCATGCCTCCATCTTCGGGATCATGCCCTCGCTCAGGCCCGGCAGCATCGCCTCCAGGCTGGCTGCGGTCAGCTCGCTGATCACCTCGCCCGGCCCGCCGTCCGTACCGGGCCCGCCGTCCGTACCGGGCCCGCCGTCCGTACCGGGCCCGCCGTCCGTACCGGGCCCGCCGTCCGTACCGGGCCCGCCGGCCTCGCCCCCGGCGACTGGCCAGTTCGCGTACAGGCCCTTCACGTCGGTGAGCACGACAAGCTTCGCGGCGCCGAGCGCGACCGCGACCGCCGCCGCGGCGGTGTCGGCGTTGACGTTGTAGACCTCCCCGCTCGCACTGCGGGCGACGCTCGAGATGACCGGCACCCTGCCGTCGTCGAGCAGGGCGCGCACGGCACCGGGGCTCACCGCGTCGATCTTCCCGACCATGCCGATGTCGACGGGCTCGCCGTCCACGATCACCTGCCGGCGGCTGGCGGTGAGCATGTTGGCGTCCTCGCCGGACATGCCGACGGCGAACGGCCCGTGCCGGTTGATCAGCCCCACCACGTCCGGGTTGACCTGCCCGGTGAGCACCATGCGCACGACGTCCATCGTCTCCGGGGTGGTGACGCGCAACCCGGCGGTGAAGCTCGTGGCGACGCCGAGCCGCTCCAGCAGGGCGCTGATCTGCGGGCCACCGCCGTGCACCACGACCGGGCGGAGCCCTGCGTAGCGCAGGAACACGATGTCCTGCGCGAACGCGAGCCGCAGCGCCTCGTCGGCCATGGCGTGCCCGCCGAGCTTGATGACCACGGTCTGCCCGTGGAACCGGTCCAGCCACGGCAGTGCCTCGATCAGCGTCGCCGCCTTGGCCAGCGCCGCCGCCTGACCCGGCAGGAAGTCCGTGTTACCCAGCGTCGCGGTCACGTCGAGTAGGCCGAGTTCTCGTGCACGTACGCGGCCGTCAGGTCGGTCGTCCGGATCGTGGCCGCGTCCGGGCCAGCGCACAGATCGACGGTGATCGTCACGTCCCGGGGGGTCAGGTCGACGCCGGAGCGGTCCTCGCTGGCGAACCCGTTCCGGCAGACCCACACTCCGTTGATGGCGACGTTCAGCTGGTCAGGGTCGAAGGCCGCGTCGGTGGTTCCGGCCGCAGCGAGCACCCTTCCCCAGTTCGCGTCCTCACCGGCGATGGCGCACTTGAGCAGGTTGCAGCGGGCTACCGCGCGGCCGACGGTGACGGCATCGGCCTCGCTGGCCGCGCCGGTCACCTCGATCGCGATCGCCTTGCTCGCACCCTCGGCGTCCAGCTGCATCTGGCGGGCCAGGTCGTCGCAGACGCCCGTCAGCAGCTCGCCGAACTCGCCGGGGTCCGGGCGAACGCCGGCGGCCCCGCTGGCAAGCAGCAGCACGGTGTCGTTGGTGGACATGCAGCCGTCCGTGTCGAGCCTGCTGAAGGTCTGGCCGGCCGCCAGCCGCAGCGCGCCGTCAAGCTCGGCCGGGGAAAGATCGGCGTCCGTGGTGAGCACGCAGAGCATCGTCGCCAGGCCGGGCGCGAGCATGGCCGCGCCCTTCGCCATGCCGCCGATCGCGTAGGACGGGCCCCGCAGGCACGCCTCCTTCGCCGTGGTGTCCGTGGTCCTGATCGCGTCGGCAGCCGCGGTCCCGCCGCCGCCGCTGTCCGCCGCCGCGGCAGCCTTGTCCACGGCGGGCAGCAGCAGCTCCATCGCCAGTCGCTCGCCGATGAGTCCGGTGGAGCAGACGGCGATCTCGGCGGCGGACCAGGAGATCGCGTCGGCCAGCCGCTGCGCGGTCAGCCGGGCGTCGGCGTCACCGCCCGGTCCGGTGCAGGCGTTCGCGCCGCCCGAGTTCAGCACCACCGCGCGCACCTGGCCGCCGCTTGCCACCTGCTCCGTCCAGCGCACCGGCGCGGCCTTCACCCTGTTCGAGGTGAAGACCGCGGCAGCGGCGTGCGACGGCCCGTCGTTGAGCACGACCGCCACGTCGGGGTCGCCGGAAGCCTTCAGCCCGGCGGTGGCGCCTGCCGCGCGGAAGCCGAGGGGCACCGTGACGCTCATGGGGCTACTCCGTAGGTCGAGAGGCCGGCCGTCTCCGGCAGTCCGAGCATGATGTTCGCGTTCTGGATGGCCTGGCCGGCCGCGCCCTTGCCGAGGTTGTCGATGGCGGCCACGACGACCCCGCGGCCGGCGTGCACGTCGGCGGCCGCCTGCAGGTGCGCGGCGTTGGATCCGCCGACGGCTGCCGTGGCCGGCCAGCTGCCCGCTGGCAGCAGGCAGACAAAGGGCTCGCCGGCGTAGGCGGCGGACAGGGCGTCCCGCAGCAAGGCGCTGGCCGCGTCCTGTCCCGCCGCGCCGGGCGCGTCCAGCACGTCCCGCCACCCGGGGGCCAGCCGGGCGGTGCAGGTCGCCAGGATGCCGCGCGGCATCGGCGCGAGCAGCGGCGTAAAGGAGATCGTCACCCGCGGCGTGCCACCCCCCGCCCGGCCGGCCGCGCCGGAAGCCACGGCCGCACCGCCGAAGCCCCCGGCCTCTCCCCCAGCCCCGCCGGCCGCACCGCCGAGCCTCCCGGCGTCCGCGATGGCCTCGCCGAGCGCCTGCTCTATCTCCGGCGTGTGCCGGTGCGCGCCGGCCACCTGATAGGCCGAGACCGAGCCCATCACCTCGCTGCCGAGCAGTTCCGGTCTGGCGGCCCGCCCGGCGCCCGAGGTGCCGGACGCCGCGACGATCACCACGTCATCCGGCTCGGCCAGGCCGGCCGCGAGCAGCGGCGCGAGCGCGATGATGGCGGCGGTGGCATAGCAGCCCGGCGCGGCCACCCTGCTGGCGGCCCTGATCCGGGCACGGGCGCCGGGCAGCTCAGGCAGACCGAAGACCCAGCGTCCCGCATGCGGGACGCCGTAGTACCTGGCCCATGCCGCCGGATCGGCGAGCCTGAAGTCCGCGCCGAGATCGACGATCTTGGTTGCTTCGGGCAGCTGGCTGGCCAGCGGCGCGGACTGGCCGGGAGGGAGCGCCAGGAAGGCGAGGTCGCAGCCGGAGATGAGGCCGGGATCGGTGGCGTCGAACCGCCGGCCGGCCAGCGCGGGCAAGGCCGCGAGCTGGGGATGAACGAGGCCGATCGGCTGGCCGGCCTTGCTGTCCGCCGTGACCGCGGCCAGCTCGAGGTCCGGGTGGCCGGCCAGCAGGCGGAGCAGCTCCCCGCCGGCGTAGCCGCTGGCGCCGGCCACCGCAACTCGCGCTCCCATGCACCCTCCTCAGGCGGCCAGCCCACCGTCCGGGGACAAGCTTATGAATTATTATGCCGACCTCTGAGTGTTTATGCAAACGAGATGGACGGTTCCCGCTGGACTCACGTTCCCGCTGGATGGCCGGGCAGCTGCCTGGACGCCGGGCGCCGTCGCAGCGGCTGGGCGAACTCGGCGTGAATTGCAGTCAGCAATCTGGGAGTCGGCATCGGGCGGTCAGGTGGCGGACGGCATGATGAGAGGCGCCGAAAGGAGACGCCCGATGGCCGGTGGCCCGCTGCGCTCCCCGGTGTGCTGTGCGCTGGCTGGCCTGATAGCCGTGGCGTTCACGCTGGCCGGCTGCGGCTCCGCCGGATCGAGTCCTGGCCCCGCCGCGTCGGCCACGCACGTGCGGGACGACAAGGAGGTCACGTCGTGCGGGACGACAAAGACCGCAGCCAACGTGCCGGTCCGCATCCAGGTCCAGCATGGTTCGGTGGCCTGCGACGTGGCAATGAACGTCGAGCGGAAATACGCCAGGGCGATCCTTGCGGGCCGCGCCCCGGGCAACGGCGGCGGCGGGCCGGTCAACGTCGATGGCTGGACCTGCGAGGGTTTCCCCACGCCGGTGGTGCTGCGCACCGGGAACGCCTCCAGGTGCGTCGAGGGCAGCGCCGAGATCCTGGCGATCCTGCCCGCGCCCGCCTGACCGCGCCAGTCTCCGCCGAAGCGTGACGGGATCCCACCTGCCGTGGCCCGGGATCCCATGATCACGGAGGATCCGCACTCTCTGGCCGGCCGGATCCTTCGTGATCATGCGCCGCGGAGCACCGCACCGGTCCGCCGCTGGGCCTCGGCGACCGCCGCGTCCCGGGCAGCGCTGGCCTCCTCCGCAGTCAGCGTCCGGTCCGGCGCGCGGAACCGCAGCTTGTAGGCCAGCGACTTGCGCCCCTCGCCTGCCTGCTCGCCCGTGTAGACATCGAAGAGCCGGATGGACTCAAGGAACACGCCGCCACCAGCACCGGGACCACCTGCACCAGCACCGGCCGCGCCGGCCACCAGCGCCGCCTCCACGTCGGCGGCCGGCACCGCGGCGGAGACGACGAGCGCGACGTCCTGGGTGGCCACGGGATAGGCCGACACCACCGGGGCCTGGATGGGCCCCAGCGCCGCCGCGGCGGTCTCGATCACGGACATGTCCAGCTCCATCGCGCAGGTACGGGGCGGCAGGCCGAACTCCGCCAGCACCCGGGGATGCAGCTCGCCCGCGTGCCCGGCAAGCCACTCCTTGCCCTCGCCCGCCGTCACGTGCAGGGCCGCGCAGCGGCCCGGATGCCACGGCGCATGCTGGTCGGCCCGGACCGAGAACGGCGCCCGGCTGATCCTGAGCACCTGCCGCGCCGCCTCGACGGCGTCTTCCCAGCAGGCCGGGCGGCCTGCGCCCCACCACCCGGGCAGCTCCCGGTCGCCGGCCAGGGCCACGGCGAGATGCAGCGGCTGGTCGGGCAGCGCGGCGTCCAGCGTGGCCACTTCCTGGACCGTGGGCCCGCGGTCCACCCGCAGGATCGGCGCGGTGCGCTGGCCGTCCGGCCGGGTCAGGAAGACCAGGCCCAGCTCGAACAGCGCGACGTCGGCGAACCCGCGGCCGATGTTGCGTCCGAGCACCCGCAGCAGTCCGGGCAGCAGCGTGCCCCGCATCAGCGGCTCGTCGTCCTTGATCGGGTTCACCAGCCGGGGCACGCTGCGCCGCGGGTCATCGCCCGCCAGCTGCAGCCGGTCGGCGTCGGCTGGCGAGCAGAACGGATTGCTGATCACCTCGACGTACCCGGCGGCGGCCAGCGCCCGGCCGGCCCGCCGGCGCATCAGCTGCCGCTGGGTCAGGCCATGACCGGCGGGCGCGCGCGGCATCCGGACCGGAATGTTCTCGTAGCCTTCCAGCCTGATGACTTCCTCGGCCAGGTCGCTGGGGTCGGTCAGGTCAGGCCGCCAGGACGGCGGGAACACGGTGAGCCACTGCCCGGCCCGGTCGTGCTTGCCGTGATCGTGCCGGACGTGCCTGCTGTGCCCGGCCGACGGGGCCGCCGACGAACCGGCCGACGGACCGGCCGACGGACCGGCGGACAAGGGCGCCGGCGTTCCCGCCCCGGCCGCCTCCCCGCTGACGGTCAGCTCGCAGCCGACCTGGCGCAGCCGGCGGGTCACCGCGACAAGGCCGTAGACCAGCCCGGCCACCTGATCCGGGTAGTCGACCGCCATCACCACCTCCGCCGCGGGCACGTCGGCGTACACATGCGTGCAGCCGCGCACCGCAGTGCCGCCGCCCAGCGAGGCCAGCATCGACGCGGCCCTGGCCGAGGCGCGCAGCGGCAGCTCACGGTCCACGCCCCGTTCGAACCTGGCGGACGCGTCGCTGCTGAGCTTGTGCCGACGGCTCATCCGAGCGGTCCCCTCCGGGGAGAAATGAGCCGCCTCGATGACCAGGTCGCGGCTGCCTGCGGTGATCTCGGTGGCCAGCCCTCCCATGGTGCCGGCCAGCGAGATCGGGCCGGACGAATCGGCGATCAGGATGTCATCGGGGTCGAGCTCGCGGACCACGTGATCAAGGGTCTCCAGCCGCTCGCCCGGCCGGGCCCGGCGGACCACGATCGGCCCCGACAGCGTGGCCCGGTCAAACGCGTGCAGCGGCTGGCCGAGTTCGACCATCAGGTAGTTGGTCACGTCGACAGCCAGCGAGACGCCGCGCATCCCTGCCCTGGCCAGCCGCACCCGCATCCACAGCGGCGTCAGCCGGGACTCGTCGATACCGCGCACCTCCCTGAGCACGAACCGGTCGCAGGCGCTGGTGTCCTCGATGCTGGCCGCATGCACGTCAGCCGAGACCTCCGCCAGGTCGCGCGGCAGCCCCGGGCCGGCCGGATCGGTGAATTCAACGCCGAACGCGATCGCCAGTTCCCTGGCCACGCCCCGGACCGACAGCGCATAGCCCTTGTCCGGCGTGACCGCGATGTCGAGCACGTGATCGCGCAAGCCAGCGTACGCAGCGAAGTCGGCGCCGACCGGCGCATCGGCCGGCAGCACCAGGATGCCGTCGTGGTCGTCGCCGATGGCAAGCTCGGCCGCCGAGCAGATCATCCCCTCGGAGATCCGGCCGTAGGCCTCGCGCGCGCCGATCTCCGCGCCGCCGGGCAGCGTCGAGCCGGGCAGCGCGAGCGGCACCAGGTCGCCGACGGCGAAGTTGGCCGCGCCGCAGATGACCTGACGCTCGGCGCCTTCGCCCGCCGACACGCGGCAGTACCTGATCGGCTTCCTGAACCCGGGCAGTTCCTCGATCTCGCGCACCCGGCCCACCACGACGCCGGTGACGTCGTACCCGACCTGCTCGACCGACTCGACCTCCAGGCCGGCCGCGGTGAGCCGCCTGGCCACCTCGGCGGCGACGGCATCGGATAGCCCGGCCGCGGACAGGCCGACGCCGGGCTCGCCGTCGGCGGGCTCGAGCGGCGCGTACTCCAGCAGCCAGGACAGCGGTACCCGCATCACGCCTCCGTTCCGAATGCCCGGCTGAACCGCACATCGCCCTCGACGGTGTCCCTGATGTCGGCCACCCCGCTGGAGATCATCAGCGCGCGCTCGATCCCCAGCCCGAAGGCGAAGCCGCTGTAGCGGTCCGGGTCGATGTCGCACGCCACCAGCACCCGCGGGTTGACCATCCCGGCGCCGGCGATCTCGATCCAGCCCTGCGACCGGCACACCCGGCACGGGGCACCGCCGGGCCGGGTGGACGCGCCGCGGCAGACGTGGCATTCCATCGACACGTCGGCGGACGGCTCGGTGAACGGGAAGAAGTCCGGCCGGAGCCTGGTCCGCAGGCCCGCGCCGAACATCGCGTCCACGAACGCGCCGATCGCGCCGCGCAGGTCGGCCATGGTCAGCCCCTCGTCCACGGCGAGGCCCTCGATCTGGTGGAACACCGGGCTGTGCGTGGCGTCCAGCGTGTCGGTGCGGTAGCACTTGCCCGGGCTGACCACGTACAGCGGCAGCGGCCGGGTGAGCATCGACCGGATCTGCACCGGCGAAGTGTGCGTGCGCAGCACGACCCCGGACCGGGGCTCGCCGTCCGGGCCGGCCACGAAGAAGCTGTCCTGCATCTCGCGGGCCGGGTGATCGGGCGGGAAGTTCAGCGCGTCGAAGTTGTACCACTCGGCCTCGGCCTCAGGGCCCTCGGCGATCTCGTAGCCCATGCCGACGAAGATGTCGGCGAGCCGCTCGCCCACCGTGGTGACCGGGTGTCGCGCGCCGGGCGCCGCGCGGTCCCACGGCAGGGTGACGTCGACGGTCTCCTCAGCCAGCGCGCGGCGGTCCCTGTCGGCCTCGAGCTCCTCCTGCCGGCCAGCCAGCGCCGCCCTGATCGCTGACCGCGCGGCGCCGACACGACGGCCGGCGTCGGCGCGCGCGGCCGGCGGCAGCGCGCCGATCTCCGCGTTGGCCTCGGCGATCGGCGCCCGGTCGCCGGCGTGCGCCAGCCGGGCCGCCTTGAGCTCGTCGAGGTCGGCAGCGCCCGCGATGGCAGCCAGCGCGTCGTCGACCATGCGCTGCACTTCCGCGGCGGACAGCGCGGCGACCTGGACAGGGTCATAACTCTTGTTCGGTGCGGACATAGCGTTCTTGCTCTCCTGCGGTCACCGATGTGTCGTGGACGGGGTGGCACACATCATTTCCTGAACGGATGGTTCGGTGCCGGTCATCCGGCCGGCCTGCGCTGTCCGGCGGTGCCTGACTAGCCGCGCCAGCCGGGCCGGTCAGGCAGCGGCCGGTCAGCCCGCGCCGGGAACCTCCCAGTGCCCGCCGGTCAGCCGAAGTCAGGCGTGCCGGCGGGCATCGTAAATCGGAACTCCGCCCCGCCGCCCGGCGCCTGCTGCACGCCGATGGTGCCGCCGTGCGCCTCCACCAGCCCCTTCACGATGAACAGGCCGAGGCCCGCGCCGCCACGGCGCTTCGCGCGCCAGAACTGGCGGAACACCCTGACCGCGGACTCGGGCGCGATGCCCTCACCCTGGTCTCGTACCGACACGGCGACGCCAGGGGAACCTGCGATGCGCAGCGGCTCCACCACGGTGGTAACGGTACCAGCACCGTGCCGGACCGCATTCTCCACCAAGTTGCCCAGGATCTGGTCGACCTTGTCGACGTCCAGCCAGGTCTCCGGCAGTTTGCCGCGGACCTCCAGGCCGAACCGGCCCGCGCCATCGCCGGCCGCGACGCGGCCGGCGATGATCCGGCTGGCCCGCTGCGGGATGTCCACGAGCTGGCGGTGCACCTCGATGCGGCCGGACTCGATCCTGGACACGTCGAGCAGCTCGGTGATGAGCCTGGTGACCCGGTCCGCGTCCGCGTTCACCGTCTCCAGCATGACCAGCTTCTGGTCGTCGGTGAACCGCGGCCATTTGGCGAGCAGCGTGGCGGTAAACCCCTTGACGCTGGTGAGCGGCGAGCGGAGCTCGTGCGCGACGGTGGACACCAGGTCGGCGCGGCTGCGTTCGATCCTGGCGCGCTGCTGCGCGCCGCGCATGGTGATCACGATGCGGCGCACCGCGCCGGGATCACGATGCCACCCGCCGCGCGCCTCACGGCGGGGATCGCGCACGTAGCCGAC
>Ga0302324_100016695_pt1 | contig 14609 bp, 13 predicted proteins | sample Palsa_T0_1_FD_201949 | JGI IMG/M metagenome (GOLD analysis project Ga0302324, IMG submission 201949) | Peat permafrost microbial communities from Stordalen Mire near Abisko, Sweden - Palsa_T0_1 | ecosystem: Environmental > Terrestrial > Soil > Palsa > Peat permafrost | place: Sweden: Abisko...
CCATGCCCAGCGCGCGCTCGACATGGCCACCGCCCGCGTCACCAGCCGTACCACCTTCGGCAAGCCGCTGCATGAGCGCCAAGCGGTGCAGTTCATGCTCGCCGAGTGCGCCACCCAGCTCTACATCTCGCGCCTGATGCTGCTGCACATCGCCTACAAGGCCGAAAAGGGCATGGACCTGCGGCAGGAGAACTCGATCGCCAAGGTCTATCTGGCCAACATGGTGCACCATGTGGTCGACACGGCGATCCAGCTGCACGGCGCGCTCGGCTACTCGCTGGATACGCCGCTCGCCCGCTGGTACACCGGCATCCGCTCCCAGCGCCTGGTCGATGGCCCGGACGAAGTGCACCGCTGGACGGTTGGGCGCAACGTGATCAAGGCGTATCAATCGGACGGAACCACGGCGGCGGCCGCGGGCGGCGATTTGGTCTGACGCCGCGCGGCGCCGTCCTAGGAGGGGCAGGCGGGGAAAAGACGATGCGCTTCACTTGGCCGGGCGGAACGCTTCCCCGTCCGGCAGCGCCGAGACGGTGTTCGCGTGGCACACGCGCAACCCGGAGTCCGGGATCGTACTCTGGATCATCGCCGGGCCATCGGCCGACGCGGCGCGCGCGTGACCTTCGGCGCCCATCCGCCGATCCAGGTCGCCCTGCTCCCGGCCGTTCAGGTCGGCCTGGCGCCAGCGGTCCGGAGCAACGCGGCGGCGTCGCTTGGCAGCGGCCCGGCGTCGGCTGGAAGCAGCCCGGCGCCAGCGCCCCTGGCCGGGCTGCTTCTCCCCGCTGTCAGGGTCACGATCGAGCCGACGACGATCGAGACGAATGCGGCCGGTCCCGGCGTCACCTGGACCCAACCGCCGCAAGGCATCCTGGCCGGCGCCGCCAGCCCCATCTGATCGCGGCTGCGGCGTGTCGCGGCTAGAGCGCGTTCAGCAAAAGTGGAATCGCTTTTGCGGTTCGAACGCGCTCCAGATTCAAAGAGCTAGAGCACGATTCAGGGTTCAGATCGGTTCGATCTGAACCCATCGTGCTCTAGGTTGCCTCGTCCCTCGTGCCCTGCACGATGTCCACGATCCCCCAGGCCTTGGCTTCCTCGGCGTCCATGAAGGTGTCGCGATCAAGGGCGGCGCGGACTTCCTCGAGCGTGTGACCGCAGTGCTTGGCGTAGAGCTGATTGATCTTCAGCTGCGTCTCCAGCACGTCTTTGGCGTGGCGCTCGATGTCCGAGACCTTGCCCTGAAAGCCGCCTGAGCCCTGGTGCACCATGATCCGGGCGTTGGGCAGCGCGATGCGCTGGCCGGGCTCGCCGGCCATCAGCAGGAACGAGCCCATCGACGCGGCGAAGCCCATGCAGGTCGTGTGCACGGGGCTCGAGATGTACTGCATGGTGTCGTAGATCGCGAAGCCCGAGGTCACCACGCCGCCGGGCGAGTTGATGTACATGGCGATCGGCTTCTTCGGGTTCTCGCTCTCCAGGAACAGCAGCTGGGCGCAGACCAGCGCGGCCATGTCATCTTCGACCGGCCCGGTGACGAAGACGATCCGTTCACGGAGCAAACGCGAGAAGATATCGAACGCCCGCTCGCCGCGGCTGGATTCCTCCACCACCATGGGCACCAGGCCCATGATCAGCGGGCTGAGTATCTCGGAGCTCATGCCGCCATCCTCCAGGCGCAGGCGCTGGCGACGACGCGGCGCCGCTGGGCCATTGCGAACACATTGGGCGCCAATGCCCGGTGCACGATGGTCAGGCGGGTTCCGCCGCCCTCCCCTTGCCCGATCTCGAAGCTGACCAGGCTGTCGCCCTCGCGCGTCGGCCACGCGAGGTCGAGTCTCGAACCCGGATCGACTCGGACGATCTCGGCGGGGCCGGCTTCCGGTTCGCCGAGCCAGGCCTCGCGCAGCTCCGGCGTCGCCAGCGCGCGCCAGACCTTCTCGGGCGGCGCGTCGAGGTCCGCCTCGAACGTGAGTATGTCCGTACTGGGTGCTTTCGGATCGTCGCTCATTGGTCCATCTCCTTCAGCACGTCTTTCAGGCGCGCGATCTTCTGTGGCCAGAAGGCGCGGTAGCGGCCGAGCCAGTCGATCAGCGGGGCCAGGCCCTGCGGCTCGATGCGGTAGAACACCTTGCGTCCCTCGCGCCGCTCGCCCACCAGGCCGGCCGCCTTCAGCGCCGCCAGATGCTGCGAGACCGCCGGCTGCGAGATCGGCAACCCGTCTCTCAGCTCCGAAACGCTGCGCTCGCCGGCGGTGAGGCGCTCGTACACCGCCCGCCGCGTCGGATCGCCCAGAGCCCGGAAAACCTCCGATTCGAACATGCCAAAACAATAAGCACTTACTTATGAATTAGGCAAGCGATCTTCCACGGTTGAGCGGCGCGGCAAACCCAAGGAAGATCGGCCCAGGAATGATCGTCGGATCGAGGAGGGTCGATTGGCCAGATCCGCCAGAAAACCATGCGCAGCGGCGCTGATCGCGACTCTGTTGCTGGCCGCCTGCACGGTGGGTCCGAACTATCGGCGTCCCGCCCTGGCGACGACCGCTGGCTATGGGGCCGCCGCCGCACCGCCTGCGAGCGATGATACTCAGCCGACGCTCGATGCCGGCGCGGACGTGCCGGCGCAGTGGTGGGAGGTCTACCACTGCGCCGAGCTGGACGCGCTGGTGGCGCTGGCGCTGAAGCACAACTCGACCATCGACGCGGCCCGCGCCGCCCTACGCGCCGCCCAGGAGCAGGTGCGGGCGCAGCGCGGCGCGTCCTATCCGCAGGTCACCGGTAGCCTGCAGCCGAGCCGGCAGCAGTTCGCCAACACCCTGGCCAGCCCACTGGCGAATAACGAGGAGCTGTACAGCCTGACCACCACCCAGGTCGCCGTCAGCTATTCGCCGGACCTGTTCGGCGGCAATCGCCGCGCGGTCGAATCGCTGCAGGCGCAGGCCGACCAACAGCGCTTCGAGCTCGAGGCCGCCCGGCTGACACTGGCCTCGAACGTGGTCGTCGCGGCAATCCAGGACGCGCTGCTGCGCGCGCAGATCGACCAGACCCACGCGATTATCGATGACAACCGCGAGGCGCTCGCCTCGTTCGAGCGGCAGCTGAAGGCCGGCCAGGTTTCGACTGCCGATCTCGCGGCGCAGCAGGCGGCGCTGGCCCAGGCTCAGGCCGCCCTGCCACCGCTCGAGAAATCCTACCGCATCAACCGCGACCTGCTGGCGGCGCTGGTCGGCCGCACGCCGGGCGAGCCGGTCGAGGTGCGCTTCGACCTGGCGTCCCTCACCCTGCCTGAGCAGCTGCCGATCAGCCTGCCGGCGCAGCTGGTCGAGCATCGGCCCGACGTGCGGATCGCCGAGGAACAGCTGCACGCCGCCAGCGCCCAGATCGGCGTCGCCAAGGCCGCGCGGCTGCCGAACATCGAACTGACGGCGACGGCGGGCAGCGCGGCGCTGGCGCTGGTGCCGGAGTTCGGCTCGGCGTCCGACTTCTGGAGCCTGGCGGCGACCCTGACCCAGCCGATCTACGACGGCGGGACCCTATTGCATCGCCAGCGCGCCGCGGAGGCGGCCTACGACCAGGCCGCAGCGCAATACCAGGGAACCGTCGTCGGCGCGTTCCAGAACACGGCCGATGCGTTGCAGGCGATCTGGGCCGACGGCGAGGCGCTGCGCACCGCCGAGGCCGCAGACGCGGCCACGCGCCGGAGCCTCGACATCGCCCGCCGCCAACTCGCCGCCGGCCAGGGGACTGCGCTGGCGGTGCTGAGCGCCGAGCAGGCCGACCACCAGTCGCGGCTGGCGACGCTGCAGGCCCGGGCCGGCCGTTACGACGACGTCGCGGCGCTGTTCCAGGCGCTGGGCGGCGGCTGGTGGAACGATCAGAAGTCGGCGGTCGCCGCGCGCTGACCCTCGTCAGGCCTGGCTGTGTCCGTGCTGGCGGGCGCGGCGGGCGTAGGCAGGGCGCCAGAACACCAGGATCATCGCCGGCAGGACGAACAGGCTGGCCAGGGTTCCGGTGACCAGGCCGCCCAGGATCACGATCGCCATCGGCGCCAGCACCTCGCGCCCGGCGTCGCCGGCCTGGACCGCGAACGGCGCCAGGCTGAGCGCCACCAGCAGCGAGGTCATCAGCAGCGGCGTCAGCCGCTCGCGGGTCACCCTAACCACGGTCTCGAGCGACCAGGGCGCCTGGTGCGATAGGATCAGGTCCTCCAGACGGCTGAACAGCAGGATGCCGCTGCGCATCGACAGCCCGAACAGGGCGATGAAGCCGACCACGGCGCCCAGCGACAGCACCCCGCCCATCAGCGCCACCGCCACCGCGCCGCCAACGAAGGAGAACAGGCTCGACAGCATGATGAGCGCGCCGGTTCTGGCGTCGTAGGCGATGGCTAGCAGCGCCAGGATGCCGAACACGACGAACGTGTAGTTGATCAGCATGTCGCGCTGCGCGTCGGCGACCGCCCGGCTCGAACCACCGTACTCGACGAAGGCGCCGGGCGGCAGCGCCACGTGGGCGGCGATGGCCGCGCGCGCCTGGCTCAGAAACCGATCCGGGTCGGTTGGATCGGCGGCGATCACTTGGCGGCGCAGGCCGTCGTCGTGGGCGATCGTGGCGCGGCCGTCGGTCAGGTAGACGTTGGCGACCGATTTCAGTGGCACGGAGACGCCGGAGGTCGAGCGCAGCAGCAGATCGCCGACCGCCTCGGGATCGCGGCGCAGGCTTGCCTGGGCGCTGACCGCCAGGTCGATCACCCGGCCGCCCTCGTAGATCTGCGCCACCCGCTCGCCGGCGAAGGCGGCCTGCACGGTGTCAAGCACGTCCGCCGCCGAGAGCCCGTAGAGCGCTAGGCGCGGGAAATTGAGATCGATCCGGACCACCGGCGCCCGGGCCTGATCCTCGACCTGGACGCCGCGCGCGCCCGGCAAGGCGCCGATCACCGCGGCGATACGATCGGCCGCGGCGTCCAGCGCATCGAGATCCTGGCCGAACACGCTGATCTGCACCGGCGCCGCGGCCATCGCGCCCTGCTGGCTGGCGTCGAAGCGCGAGCGCACGACCGGATGCAGGCCGGGATGGAGCTGGAGGTCGTCCAGCACCCGGCGCGCCAGGTCCCGCTGCTGCGGGCCGCTCAGGCGCGGCGACAGCTCCAGATCGAACGCCGAGCGCTCCAAGCCCCAGCTGTCGTCGCCGGTGGCGTCGCGGCCGATCCGTTGGGCGACCGAGGCCACGCCGGGCAGCGCCTGCAGCTCGCGGCTGATCCGCACGCCGTAGTCGCGCATCGCCTCCAGCGAGGTCGAAGGCGGCGCGGCGATTTCGGCGACCAGATGGTTGTCCTGCACGCTGGGCAGCAGTTCGGAGCGGCAGAACACCAGCGCGCCGACCACCACCACCACCGCGGCCGCGGCGATCGCCAGCACCAGCGTCGTGTTCGCGCAGAGCCGGGTCAACCAGGCGCCGTGCGCCTGCTTCACGCGCTGCAACAGCCGAGGTTCGGCCGGCGGGCCCTCATGCTGGTGAAACAGCAATCCCAGCGCCGGCGTCACCACCGTCGCCACCAGCAGCGAGGCCAGCGAGACCGTGATCACCGCGGCGGCGAGCGGCGCGAGCAGCGCACCCTGCAGTCCGCCCAGGGCCAGCAGCGGCGCCACGACGATGATGGCCGCGACGGTGGCGTAGATCACCGGTCCGCGCACCTCCAGCGAAGCGGCGAGCACCGCTTCCAGGTCGGAGGCATGGTTGTGCTCGGCTTCGCGCAGTCGGGCGACCACGTTCTCCACGCCGATCACCGCATCGTCGATCACCACGCCCAGGCCGACGGCCAGACCGCCCAGCGTCATCGAGTTCAGCGTCCAGCCGAACGCCTTTAGCACCACCACCGACGCCAGCAGCGACAGCGGGATGCTGATCAGGGAGATGAAGACGGCGCGCGGATCGCGCAGGAAGACGACCAGCACCAGGGCGATCAGCGCGGCCCCCACCACGAGGTCGAGGGCGATGCCCTGCATCGCCCGGGTGGTGAAGCTGGCGGGCCGGTCCAGATCAGCCCGCACGGTGACGCCCTGCGCCGCCAGCGTGGGCGCCAGAACAGCCAGCGCGTGCTCAACAGCGTGGGTGGCGTCCAGCGTGTTGGCGCCATACTGGCGGGCGACGACCGCGAGCACGCCCGGCTTGCCGTCGATCAAGGCGTCGCCGAACGCCGGCGCCGCGGTCTCGACCACGTCGGATACGTCGGCGATGCGTACCGGCGCGCTGCCGGGGGTCTGGATCTGGCCGGCGGCCACGTCGTCGGCGGTCAGCGCCTGGCCATGCGGTTCGATCAGCACGCGCTGGCCCTCGGTGTCGATAAAGCCGGCGCCGGCAACGCTGGTGGCGCGCTTCACCGCGTTGAGGATGTCCAGGAAGCCGAGATCGCTGTCGGAGAGATCGCCGGGCCTGGCGCGCACCTCGATCCGCCGGGTCTGGCCGCCGTAGACCGCCACCCGCGCCACGCCGGCGGCGCTGAGCAGGCGCGGCCGCACCGTCCACTGCACCAGATCGCGCAGCGCCATCGGGTCCAGCTTGGCGCTGATGAAGCCAAGCTGGATCACGTCGGCGCCGGGCGACGTCAGCGGCGCCAGGCGCGGCGGGGCAACGCCATCGGGCAAGGCGCTGGCCTGCGCCGCAAGGTTCTCGGCCAGGGCTTGGCGGGCGCGGTAGGGGTCGGCGCCGGCGGCGAAGCGCACGGTGATGGTCGACAGGCCCTGGGTCGACTCCGAATGCACGTCGGCGACGCCGGGCGCGCCGATCAGCGAGCTTTCCAGCGGCTGGGTGACCAGCGTCTCGACCTGCTCGGCGACCAGGCCCGGCGCCTCGGTCTGGATGCTGGTCTGCGCCGGCGCGAGCTCGGGCAGCAGCTCGAACTTTGCGTCGCGCATGAAGAACACGCCCCAGGCGAGGAACCAGACGCATGCCCAGGCGATCAATCTCGGTCGTTCCAGCGACCAGCGGACGACCCGGGCCAGCATGGCTCAGGGCGTCCCGTAGCCGCTCTGGGGCCCGTTCTGTTCGGCGGCGAACAGCGCCTGCGCGCCTTGCGCCACCACCTCGTCGCCAGACGCGAAGCCCTGGGCGACGAACAGGCCGTTCTCCTCCGGCACGGGATCCTGCACCAGCCGCCGGTCGAACGCGCCGGGGCTGGTGCGGACATAGACCCAATCGGCGCCGCGAAAGCGCACGACCGCCGCGCGGGGCAGCACGACGCCGCTCTGCGGGGTGCTGGACTCGATGTGGGCGCTCTGGGTCAGGCCGACCGAGAGCAATATCGCCTGAGGACCGGTGATCTCGACGATCAGGCCGGACGACTGCAGCCGCGGCTCGGCGGCGCGCGCGGGCCCGATCACCGGGCCGCGCACCGAGCCGTCGCCGATGTCGACCTTGACGAACCGCGCGCCGGCCTGGCCGTCGTTGTTGTGGGTGTCGACGTGCACCAGCGCCGCCGAGCCGGCAGCCAGGGCGCGGACCAGCCGCTCGCGAGCCCCCTCGCTCATCCGCGCCACGCCGGGGCCCCAGGCCAGCGCCAATTGTCGGCGCAGCAGCGTGACCTTTAGCGCGTCCTGGCGGGCTTGCGAGACCGCGGCCTCGACGTCCTTGGCGGCGATGCTGCCGTCGGCCGCGTGCAGCGCCTTCGAGCGCTTCGCCTGCGCGGCCGAGGCGATCGCGGCGGCCTCCGCGGTTTCGAGGTCGGAGTCGGACTGCACCAGCGGCGCGGGGTCCAGCACCTTGGCGAAGGCGTCGATCTCGGTCGACTGGCGGGCTACGGCGAGGCGCTGGGTGACGATGCCGAGCCGGCGCTGGATGTCAGGACTGACCTGGACCCCGGCCGCCAGCACCGATCCAGCCGCCAGCGCCAGGCAGGCGGCCACCGCTGCGGTCCAGACGAACGGCTTGGACATGCGCGCCCCACACGCCGGCGATCCCAAGGCCGCGGCGCCCCCGCGAACACAGCCAGGACAAGGTCTTATATCCCGCGGCAGAGTCTGGGAAGCGAGGTCAGTCCGGCATCCCGCCGAGTTCCGGCGGGACGTATTTCTCGCGCATCGTCACCAGCTCCTCGGCCGCGGTCGGATGGACCGCGCAGGTCGAGTCCCACTGCGCCTTGGTGGCGCCCATCTTCAGCGCGATCGCCGCCATCTGGATCATTTCCGGTGCGTCAGGGCCGACGATATGGCAGCCGAGCAGCTTGTCGGTGGCCGTATCGACGATCAGCTTCATCAGCATCCGGTCGGCCCCGCCGTAGAAGGTCGACTTCATCGGTCTGAACACGGCGCGATAGATGTCGACCTTGCCGAACTTGTGTCGCGCGTCGGCCTCGGTCATCCCGACCGACCCGACCGGCGGCTGAGAAAAGACCGCGCTGGCGACCATCTCGTGGTCGAACGAGGTCGGCCGGCCGTAGTATTCGGTCTCGACGAAGGCCGCGCCCTCACGGATCGCCACCGGCGTCAGGTTGATACGATCGGTGACGTCGCCAACGGCCCAGATGTTGTCGACATTGGTCTTCGAATAGCGGTCGACGACGACGGCGCCCTTGTCGCTGATCTCCACGCCCGCGGTATCCAGGCCGAGGCCCTTGGTGTGAGGCGCGCGGCCGGTGCAATACATGACGAGGTCGGTTTCGATCTCGTGGCCGTTGTTGAGCGTGCTCTTAAAGCCGGTTTCGGTCTTCTCGATCTTGGCGTGCTCGCAGCCGAGCATCACCGTGACGCCCCGCCGCTCCATCTCCACGGTCAGATGCGTACGGACATCGTTGTCGAAGCCGCGCAAAATGTTGGGGCCGCGATAGATCAAGGTGGTTTCCACGCCGAGGCCGTTGAAGATACCGGCGAATTCCACTGCGATGTAGCCGCCGCCGACCACCAGCAGCCGCTTGGGCAGTTGCGGCAACTGGAACGCTTCTTCCGAGGTGATGACGTGCTCGATGCCAGGAATGTTGTCGGGCAGAGTCGGTCGTCCGCCGGAGGCGACCAGCACCTTTTCCGCCGACAGGGCGCGATCGCGGTCGGTCAGGGTGATGGTGTGCGCGTCCTGCAACTCGGCGCGGGCGTGGGCGATGTCGGCGCCGGCGTTCTGCAGGCCGGTGACATAGATCCCCGAGAGCCGGGCGATCTCGATGTCCTTCGCGCGCAGGAACGCGGTCCAGTCGAACTTGGCGTCGCAGTGCGACCAGCCGTAGCCCTCGGCGGTCTTGAACGCCGAGGAGAACTCGCTGGCGTAGACCATGAACTTCTTCGGCACGCAGCCGCGCACGACGCAGGTGCCGCCGAACCGATACTCCTCGGCGATGCCCACCTTGGCCCCCGACATCGCCGCCAGCCGCGCCGCCCGCACCCCGCCGGATCCCGCGCCGATGACGAAAAGGTCGTAGTCGAAGGTGCGCGCCATGTGTTTTTGTCCGATCGTTGCTGCGGCTCACATGGCGCGGGCGGCCGCGTCTGCCAAGCTCGGAGGCGTTCGAGTTTTGCCGCAAACGCCAATAGTCCGGCTGGCAACCACGCTAGGCGGTCAGCGTCACTACGCCTTCGTCAGTCCCGATCAGGGCGCTGCCGGCCAGCCCCAGGAACAGGCCGTGGTCGACCACGCCGGTGATGCTCTTGAGCGCCGCCTCGACGCCGGGCGGGTCGAGGATGGCCCCGCAAGCGGCGTCGTAGATCAAATTGCCGCCGTCGGTGACGAAGGGGGCGCCGTTCTTCAGCCGCAGCACCGGATTGGCGGCGACACCGCAGTCGGCCAGGCCCGCCACGATGCGGCGCACCGTCGTGGTGTGGCCGAACGGGACCACCTCGATCGGCAGCGGGGCGCGGCCCAGCATGGCGACGCGCTTGGCCGCGTCGGCGATCACCACGACGCGACGCGAGGCCTCCCAGACCAGCTTCTCGCGCAGCAACGCTCCGCCGGCGCCCTTGATCAAAGCGAGGCCGGAGCCGATCTCGTCGGCGCCGTCGACGGTGAGGTCGATCGAGCCGACCTGGTCAAGTTCGCGGAGGCTCAGGCCAAGCGACCGCGCATGCCCCGCCGTGCCCAGCGACGTCGGCACGCAGTTGCGGTTGGTCAGGCCCGCCACCTTAAGCCGCCGCGCCAGCGCCTCGACGAAATACGCGGCGGTCGAGCCGGTGCCCAGGCCGATGACGTGGATGCTGTCATCCACCAGTTCCGCTGCGGCCTCGCCCGCGGCGCGCTTGTGCTCGTCGGGGGTCATGGTTTGCGCGCTTTCTGTTGGGCTGTCTCGGCGAGCTTGCGAGCCCGGAACGCGGCGGCCCAGCCGGGTTTCTCCACCTGCTGGCCGCGGGCGAGCGCCAAGGCGTCCGGCGACACGTCCTTGGTGATCACCGAGCCCGAGCCGGTATAGGCGCCGGCGCCGACGCTGACCGGCGCGACCAAGGCGGTGTCGGAACCGATGAAAGCCCCCTCGCCCACGTGGGTCTCGAATTTGTCGAAGCCGTCGTAGTTGCAGAAGATCACGCCCGCTCCGATGTTGGCGCCCGCGCCGACCGAGCCGTCGCCGAGATAGGCCAGGTGGTTGGCCTTCGCGCCCTTGCCGACGACGACCTTCTTCACCTCGACGAAGTTGCCGATGTGGGCCTCTTCGCCGATGTCGGCCCCAGGCCGCAGGCGTGCATAGGGCCCAACGATCGCGCCGCCATGTACGACGGCCCCCTCGAGGTGGCTGAAACTGCGGATCACCGCACCGGTCTCCACCGTGACGCCCGGGGCGAAGACCACGTACGGTTCGACCAGCACGCCCGGCCCGATCTGCGTGTCCCATGAGAGAGATACGGTTTGCGGCGCGACCAGGGTGACGCCGCCCTCCATCAGCTCCAGGCGGCGGCGGCGCTGGAACGCCGCCTCGGCCTCGGCCAGTTCCGCCTGCGAGTTCGGGGCCTGAAAGGCGTCCTCCGGCGCGAACGCGGCGCGCACGGTCAGGTCCCCGCAGCGCGCCAGTTCGACGATGTCGGTGAGGTAGTATTCGCCCTTGGCGTTGTCGCAGCCGACCTTGCCGAGCAGCTCGAACAGCCGATCCGCCGGCGCGGCGAGGATGCCGGAGTTGCAGGCGGTGATGGCCAGCTCGGCCGACGTCGCGTCCTTGGCCTCGACGATCTTCTCCAGCGCGTCGCCCTCGCCCATCACCAGCCGCCCGAAGGCCCCCGGGCTCGGCGTCTCGAAGCCAAGCACCGCGACATCGGCGCCGGCCGCGCGCAGCTCGAACAGCGGCGCAATAGCCGAAGACGGCAGCACGCCGTCGGCGTAGGTGACGACGATGTCGCCCGCGAAGCCCGCCAGCGCCCCCATCGCCGCCATCACAGCGTGCCCGGTGCCGAGCGGCGGATCCTGCACGGCGGTGGAGCCCTCGCCCAGCCGCGCGGTGACGTGCGCGGCGACGGCAGGGCTGGCGTTGTTGATCACCACCACGATCCGGCTGCAGCCGGCGCCCTGGGCGGCGTCGATGGCGTGGTCGATCAGCGCCCGGCCGCCGACCTTGTGCAGCACCTTTGGGATCGGCGACTTCATGCGCGTGCCCTGGCCGGCCGCCAGGATCACCGCGGCCCGTTCGGTCATGAAGACCTCCCCAACTCTCCAGGGAATCGCGCGCTTGTCATCGCCCCGGCTTTAGCCGAAACGGCGCTGCCTGTATCGACCGGAGCGGCCTTTGAACGCGGCCAACGACCTGAGCGGCGCGACAATCGCCTTCGATCTCGACGGCTGCCTCGTCGACACCGCGCCCGACCTGATCGGCACCCTGAATCTGATCCTCGCCGAGCATGGCCACCACGGCCTGCCGCTCGCCTCGGCGCGGTCGGTGGTCGGCCACGGCGCGCGGGCGATGCTGGCGCGTGGGTTCGAAGCCGTGGGCGAGACCCCCGGCCCAGAGCAGATGAGCCACCTGTTTGACCGCTTCATCGAGCTCTATCGGCGGCGGATCGACATGGCGAGCCGGCCCTATCCTGGCGTGGTCGAGGTGCTGGACGAGTTCGCCGGCGCCGGGGCCAAGCTTGTAGTCTGCACCAACAAGCGCACCGACCTTTCCCTCGCCCTGCTGGACGCGCTGGACCTGACGCGCCGGTTCATCGCCGTGGTCGGGCCGGACAAGGCCGGCGCCGCCAAGCCCGATCCGCACCATCTGATCTTCGCCATCCAGGCCGCCGGCGGCTCGCCGGGTCGCGCGCTGATGATCGGCGACTCCAGTTCGGACGTCGGCGCCGCCAAGGCCGCGGGCGTCCCGGTGGTCGCCGTCAGTTTCGGCTACAGCGACGTTCCACCGGCGCAACTCGGCGCCGACGCGCTGATCGACAGCTTCACCGAACTCCCCTCTATCGCCCGCCGCTTGCTCGCAGAGCAGCAGGCCGCTATTAGGCCGGTCCTTCCCGACCAGGCGGACGCGTAGCTCAGCGGGAGAGCATTCGCTTCACACGCGAAGGGTCGCAGGTTCGATCCCTGCCGCGTCCACCAGTCGCCTCACGGTGACCTACATGAGGCCGCCAGCCAAGGTCGCGATGGCCGCGCGGATTTGGGCCCAACCTGCGTCGGAGCGCAGGTCAATGCCGTTGAACCAGCGGATCTTGCGTCGGCGCAGGGCAAGGTAGGTCACGCCGGCGGACAGGACGGCGCTAACCGCGCCGACCTTCTCGAACTCTCGCACATCGCCGAAAAGTTCGCTGACGATCCTAAGGCCCATGGTCTCGCGGGCAGCCTCTGTAATAGCGGTGAGCGCGTTGCGCTCGACCAACTCCCAGACCATCAATTCCAGCACCACCGGCCGCGCCATTAAGACGTGAGCGATGTTGTCGAGCACCAGGGCGGCGCGCTCAGCGATGGGGAGGGCGCGGGCGGCAGCCGGGTCGCCGCCGCAGACCTCCTCGAAAGTGGGGAAGAAATTGGGACCGTTGGCGACCGCCTTCACCAGCCCGTCCATGCCGCCGAAATAGCGGTAGATCAGCATCTTATCGACGCCCGCCGCCTTGCCAACCGCCGTCGCGGTGAGCGCGGCGAAGCCACCCTCGACCAGCACCGCCGCCAAGGCGTCACGTAGCTTCGCCTCGGTGAGGGGGCGGTTGCGGCTGGCTTTCGAGGTTGACGCATCCATGAAAAAGTCTCTGGACCGAGACAATCAGATATGCAAGTCTCTCACGCGAGACTTATGGAGACTGAGATGTCGGCGGGATCGTCCGGGGTTCGAACTGATGCGCCGCTCTGGCGCAATCCGGTGGCGATTTGGGCGATGATCGGCTGGACGGCGGCCAACGGCGCGGCGCTCGCCTTGGCGGGCGGCTACCTGCCCTTCGATCGGCCGGCTCTGGCGGGCGCGTCCTTCGCCGCCCAGATGGCAAGCCCAAGCGTCGCCTTGCTGGAGGTGTTCGCCTTGATGGGCGTGGTGTGGTGGCTGACCCGGCGCCGAGCGATCCCCGACATGGCGGCAAGAGCGCCTGCAAAGGCCAGGGCGGCCTACGAGACCGCAGGGCTGCTCGCCTATGCCATGCTGGGTCAGGTGGGCGGCTGGCTGGTGGGCCCGGCGCTGGGCTATCGGCCGTTCAGCTTCCACATCGCCGGCACGCTGGTGGGCTGTTCCACCCTGTCCTCGCCGGGCGAGGTTTGGACCTGGATGGGCTACAATTTCCTGGTCTTCGCCATCGTGCCCTACGTGTGGTTCCGCCGCCGCTATTCGACCGTCGAGCTCAATCTGAAATCTTCCGCCCCAAGGTCCGACCTGCTGGTAATCCTGGTCGTCGGCGCCATCGAAAGTGCGGTTGAACTCTGGGCGTTTCCGGGGATCTTCAAGCTCACTGCCCACCAGCTGGCGCTCGCCGCGCCACTCAGTTTCCTGGTGTTCTTCCTGGGTACGGTCCTGCCGACGATGGTGCTGATCTACGCGGTCCTGCTGCCGCGCTACCTGAAACTCACCGGTTCGGTGACCGCCACGGTCGTCCTAGGCGGTCTGACCTATGCGTTGATGCATTTGGTGGAGGGTTGGAGCTTGTTTGCGACGCCGCGGTTGACGGCGCTCTCGCTGGTGTTCGTGTTCCTGCAATACACTGGACCTGGCATGTTCAAGAGTTTCGTGACCCTGCGCACCGGCAACGCCTGGGTGCACGCCATCGCCTATCACGCCATCGCCCCCCACGTGATCGCCGACACCCCCATGATCGCCAAGGTGTTCGCGATCCGCTGAGCGCGAGCGCTTAGATCGGATCACCAGCGGCAAGCCGTGGCGACCGCCTCAGGCCTTCGATCAGCGACCGGAAGGCCGCCGCGTGCTCGCGTCCGGTCTCCGCTGGCGAGGCGCTCGCCGCGCAGGCGGCCGCCGCTTCCGTCACCGCGCCGAGGAGCAACCGCGCGAGCGGCTCGATCGGTTGGCGCGCGATCAACTGCTGATCCATCGCGGCCCCGAGCACGATGGGCATGCCTAGACCGAAGTGGGCGGAGTCGATCTCGCGCCACCGCTCCCACCCAAGGACCGCGGGGCCGTCCTTGAGGATGATCTGGGCCGTGGCGCCAGTTGAGCACGCGTCGAAATAGGCCTGCGTGCCGATCGACAGGGCATCCCAGATGTCGGCGGCGGCGGCGGCGGCCGCGGCGACATCC
>Ga0302324_100016698_pt1 | contig 14608 bp, 8 predicted proteins | sample Palsa_T0_1_FD_201949 | JGI IMG/M metagenome (GOLD analysis project Ga0302324, IMG submission 201949) | Peat permafrost microbial communities from Stordalen Mire near Abisko, Sweden - Palsa_T0_1 | ecosystem: Environmental > Terrestrial > Soil > Palsa > Peat permafrost | place: Sweden: Abisko...
CGGCGCGAACTTTTCTGCCGGAATATTTCTTCAAGAACGGTTTTCTGAAACAGGTCCAGTTGCGCTTTGTGCCGGAAGAAGCTGGTCTCGTTGACGGTGAGATTCTCCAGCAGCTTGGCCAGTTCTTCTTTGCCTTGCTGACTGATCAGAAGCCGGTAATAGGAGTAAAAAGAGTCGAGGCGGCACTCTTTCAAGCGGCGCAGCAGGCGGTCTTGAAGAAAGTGTGTGCGGCGCTCGTCGAAGTGCATGCCGCACTCCTGATAGATGAGCGCCTGCAGCAGCTTCAGTTCCGCTTCCGTCAATATGGGAGCTGGTGCGGCTCCGGATGTGCTCATGCTTATCGTTCTCGCCTGACGCAGATTCCAACTACCGACAACCGGGCCCGGAAAATGTTTAGCGTGCCGCCGCGCCCCGCGCTTCGGCTTTTGCCGTCTTCTTCTCGCTGGTTTCGCTCTTGACCTGCTGCAGGCTGCCCGGAGCCAGCAGTTTACTCATGTCGAGCAGCACCACCAAGCGTCCTCCAACCTTGCCCAGTCCGGTCACGCAGTTGAGGCCGCCTTCCTGAAAAACCGCAGGCGGAGCTTCCACGGCTTCGGAAGGAATTTTTAAAACTTCGGAGGCCGAGTCCACGATCAGTCCCGCCAGCCTGCCTCCGTGCTCTACCACCAGAATGCGATTCTGTTTCTTGATGTTCGCCTGCTTCTCTCCGAAGCGCTTGCGCAGGTCCATCACCGAGACAATTTTCCCGCGCAGGTTGATAACACCCTCGAGATAGTCGGGAGCGTCCGGTACCGCGGTAATTTCCGGCACGCGCACGATTTCGTGCAGGGAAGTGATAGGTACGCCGTAGGTTTCGCGTCCCACCTTGAAGCCGACGATATGCAGTTCACGACTCATATTCTTCAAACCCACATTTTCAGGCCCGGTTTTTACGGTTCTTGCTGCCAGATCCCGCTAGTACTGTGTGCCCGCCGCGGCCCGTTTGACGCGTTGTCCGGAATAATCTCCACCGGAGCGCGCATTCTGTTCCAGGGCGAAGCGATCGAGCGATTCCAGAAGGCCGCGCGACATCTTCGACATCTGTTCCGAAGAAGCCGCCAGTTCGGTCGAACCGGAGGTTGACTGCTGCACTAGTTCGCGCATGCGCTCCATGGCCTTGACCACGGCCTGCGCTCCGGAAGCCTGCTCTTCGACCGCGGAATTGATCTCGTGCGTGATTTCGTTGAGCCGGGTGGTGGCGCGGGCGATCTGCGACGAGCCATGCGATTGTTCGTTGGTGGCCGCGCCGATTTCCTGGGCGAACTTGTAAACCTCGGTGACTACGTTCGAGATCTTTCTCAACGCGCCATTCAGTTCGCCGCCCAGTTCGAGACCCTCGTTGACGATGGTGGTGGAGCGATCCATATTCTCGACCGCCTTGCGCGCTTCTTTCTGAATACTCTGGATCAGTTCGGAGATTTCCTTGGTGGACTGCGCCGATTTTTCCGCCAGCTTGCGGACTTCGTCGGCGACCACGGCAAAGCCCAGGCCATGTTCTCCGGCGCGGGCCGCTTCGATCGCGGCGTTTAGAGCCAGCAGGTTGGTCTGCTCGGCGAGATCGTCGATGACTTCAATGATCTTGCCGATGTCGTCGGCGCGTTGGCCGAGAGCGCCGATAATGACGCCGGAAGAGTTGATGGTGGTGTTGATGCGGTTCAGGCCGTCGGTGGCCTTCTCCATGGTGGCGATGCCACTGTGCACTTCCTCGCGCGAACGGTTGGAAATATCGAGCAGCACTTTGGCGGTATCGGCCACGCGCTGAATCGAGGCCACCATCTGGTCGATGGAGGCGGACGTTTCGCTTACGCTTGAGGCCTGCACCTGCGTACTCTTCACCATGTTCTGTACGTTCACGCTCATCTCGTGCATGGTGCTGGTAACTTCGTCGATGGCGGAAGAGGCCTGCAACCCGACCTTGGCGGAATCGTCGGAAGCTCCGGCAACCTGCCCGGAGGCGCTGGCGACCTGCGAGGAGGCGTCGCGCACCGTGCGCACCAGCCCAGCCAGTCCCTCCACCATGCGGGCGAAAGCGTTGCCCAAGGTATCGTGGGAAGAACGCGGCTTGACTTCAACCGTGAGATCGCCGCCAGCAATGGCCTCGGAGACCCCGGCCATTTCTTTCAGGTAAACCACCATCTTGGCGAAGCTGCGTGCCAGTTCGCCGATTTCGTCCTGCCGTCCAACATCGATGTTGTGTTCGAGATCGCCAGTATTGCCGATGGCGCGGGCGACGTTCATCAGATTGGTTAAAGGCTGGGTGATCGACCGAGCGGTGCGGACCGCGATCACGCCGCCCAGGCCAAGCGCCAGGAACGTGCTCATCAGGGAAATCGTGATGGTCCAGGTGGCCGCGCTTTCATCCGACTTGCGGCGTAGTTCTACCAGTTTGCGGTTCTCGCCGTCGGCCACGTCGAGGGCGTCGGTGGAATTCTTAACCCACGAGGATGCGTCCTTCTGGAGGTAATAAATCTGCAGTTCGGCGACGGTAGCATTGCCGGAGTCGACGTCTTTGCGCTTCTCGATTAAGGGCTGGGCAAATTCTTTACCCCAGGACTGTTCCAGTTGCTCCACCTTGCCCATCGCAGTCTTGACCTGATCAGAACTGGCCAGCGCCTTGCCTTGTTCGAGCTTGTCATTCAGGGTGCGCAGACCGTCGTTCATGCGGTCGACTTCGCGGGTATCGCCGCTCAGCAGATAGTTGCTCAGGTAGAGGCGGTTCTGCATCATCTGGAAGCGGACGGCATTGGTGGTATCGGCGAGTTCCAGGGAGGCTGCGGCGGCTGCTTTGGCGGTATGCTCCCGTTGTACTGCCGTCCAGTTCACGAAGAACAGGAACGCGACCATCGCGAGCGTGAATCCGAAACTCCAGTACAGCTTCTTCCCAATCGTCATGCCGTTTCTCCTCCGCGGCCAGGCTCAATCACCCAAGCTTGGTTAATCAGGCCCGATCACCGCGGCTCGAACTTGAAATCAATAACTCCCGTGGTTTCCACCGAAGCCGGTTCAAAGCGCCACTTCTTGGCCGCATCCAGCGCCGCATTGGCCAGAACTGGATGTCCGCCGACTATCCGGGCTTCTTTCACCGTGCCGTTAGGCGCGACCAACACTTCCACTTTCACCGTTCCCGAAAGGTTCATCTTTCGCGCCAGATCGGGATACGGTGGCTGTACCTTGCTCTTGGCGCGACGCACAAGTTCTTCGTTCTGCACCTGTTGCGCGCCTGTGCGCAACGTGCCGATAGCCGTAAAAATTAAGGTCAGGGCGATTAAGAAAGCCGCCGCGGTTCTTTTAGACACAATTCCTCCTGGCAAAGAAGCCGGTGCCCTTAGCGTGCAACGCCTTGGCCACCGCGCCCTTTATCAAGAAACCAAAGTAATGGGGTGTATCTATATGCAAATAAGATATTTATTGGAATCGGGAATGGGGGCATGTAACGTGGGCCGGGTTAACTCTGTCTCATACCCGGCTCGACACCACCTGATTTCTCACTTTGACACGGCGTCTCAATCTCCGTCTCGGGATTTCACACAAAGGCACCCCTCGTCCATTTTCCTTGACTCAAATTGAGATGACCTATAGTTTCCATTTAGATTCAAGCACTTGTGAATCAAGAACACTTTCCCTCGACGGTCGCCGGAGCACTCAGCATTTCTGGCCGCGGCTCCATCGTTTCCCGGGAGACTAGCTTTATTCCTGGCGCGGATGAGACGTTCCAGAAACTGCTGCTTCGTATTGCTGCCCGGGCGGGCGAACGCTCCGACGCCAACACCCTTATCCAGCTGTTCTGCCGAGCCACGCGAGAATTTTTTAAGGTCTCCGGAGTTTATTTCTGGCGCTGTCAACCGGGAGGCGAGTTGGTGGGCGAGCAAGCCGAGGGCAAGCTGGCCGAACGTTTCCTAGGATTGCGGATACGTCCGGATCAGAGTGCTGTGACCGCCGAAGCCGTGCGCCAACGGCGGACGATTTTCGGAAATCACGTGCAATCGCCGACTTTTCCGGCGGCCTCGGAATACGGTGCCAGATCGCTGATGGCCGCGCCGCTGCTGGTTTCCAATGAAGTCATAGGGGCAGTGACTTTCCTGCATGATTCCATCGACGACTTTTTTAATGAGGATCTCGCGGCCAAGGCCACGATATTGGCCGGACAATTGGGCAGCCTGCTGGAGGCCGCCCGGCTGGGTAATGTCTCTCGCGAGGAGCACCGTCGCGCTGAAATTCTGGCCGATGTGGCTCATGTGTTGCACGGGGCTCCGGATGTGGCCGCAGTCATTGAGGCTCTAGCCGACCGGCTGCGGATGCTCTTGCGTGCCAATCTGGTCTGTGTGCTGCTGCGGCGGGAAGGTCCGTTTGAACTACGCGCGGTGTCGGCGGAGACGCCGCAGCTGGCCAATTCGGCGCGCGCCCGGCACGACCGGCAGACGATTCGTTTTGCCGCGGATCTGGCCCAACGCGCCGTTGCCGCGGGAGAGCCGATTACAGTTTTCATTGGCGCCGATGTGCACTCGCTGGGCACTCTGGTTTCTCCCGGGATGCTGATTGCGGCTCCTTTTCGCACCTCGCGCACCCAGGGTGCCATCCTGGTCTACCCGCGTGCGGATGGGAAGTTCACGGCGGAGGAAAAGGCCTTGGTTTCTGCGATTGCCGGTTTCGGAGCCGTAGCGGTTGCACATGCCGAACTCCACGCTACGAGTCACGCCCAGGCGCACGAGTTGCATCAGTTGCTGGAGATTTTTTCCGAACTCAGTTCGAGCAGCGACCTGGAGCATTTTTTACAGGCATTTGTGGTGCGGGCCTCGGACTTTCTTGGTTTCGGACGCTGCTTCATTGCGTTGCTGGAGGAGAGCGGGTTCCGGGTTCGCTACGGGGTTGAGAAAGGCGCTCCCAAACAGATCGATACGCAGTTCCCCGAGGGCGTGGCCACGCAGGCACTACGCGCCAAAGAGGTGTATTGGACCGATGAAGCCAGCAAGATGCCGGGGGCTAATCTCGATGTCGTAGCCCAGTATCAGGTCCATCAGTTTCTAGCGGTGCCTTTGTTGGGCACGAGTGCGCAAGTGTTGGGAATGTTCGGGATGTTGGATCGTCTGGACGGGACGGGAATTTCGCAGGAAGACATTCGCCGCGCCCGCGCCCTTTCGAACCAGGCCGCCGTAGTGCTGGAGGTGGCGCGGAACCTGCATCTTTCGGAGCAGCATCGCCGGCGTGCGGAAGCGCTGATCGAACTGGCGCACGAAATTGATGGCAGCCTTCGACTGCCTGAGTTTGGCCGCCGTTTCGTGTCCCGTGTCGTCGAGCTCACGGGTTCGCGCAGCGGATTTCTAGCCGTGCCCCAGGAAGGGCGATTGCAGGTTCTGGCGGTGCATCCGGAACCGCTGTGCGTTACGCCTTCCTCCGCGAACGGGAAAGCCTCCGACCTCCATGCGGAGAATCATGGCCAGGACAATCGTAAACCGGAAAATCCCGGCCAGGAAAATCGTGCCCAACAAAATCATGCCCATCAAAATCATGGGCCAGTTTCGGCACTGGCAGCCAGCGATCCTGATCGAAACCTGGATCGAAATTCGGATCGAAATCTGAATCGAGATCTGGATAGAGATCTGGTGGCGGCCCTGGGCGAGTTCGTGGTCCGTCATGCCGGGGCGCCCACCGTGATCTCCGGATCAGCAGCGGAGTTACTGGGGACGAACGCCGCATCAGGGCTGGGTTGGACGGACTGCACCATGGTGCGGCTCCCCGGGGCGAACGGAGAGCTGGCCGGAATGCTCGCTCTGTCTGGAGGCTCCAAGGCGATTGATCGTGAAGAACGAGTTTTCCTCGAAACCATGGCCGGGCACGCCGCCATGGCGCTGGGGAACGCGAGCCTGTTCACGCGCATCGAGCAGGCCAATCGCCACTGGATGGAGATCTTCGATGCGATCACCGATTTTATTGTCGTGCACGACCATGCCGGAAAGGTCCTGCGGGTGAATCGCTCTCTGGCGACCCAGATCGGCCTGCCTCCGAGCGAGTTGGTCGGCGTGAATATGAGGGCGCTGCTGGCGGTGAACAGCGAGGTTGCGCCTTACTCGTGTCCATTCTGCCGGGCCATGGCCGAGGACACGGACGAGTTCGTGCATCCCGTCTTCGATCGCATTTATCTGGTGTCAACTTCGCGGGTGCACGGGGCGCATGACGAAGGCCTGCAAACCATCCACGTGTTGAAGGACATATCGGACCGGCGCGAGGCCGAACGACGCTACCGGGAACTGTTCGACAACATTCAGGAGGGTTTGTTCTTCAGCACGCCGGGGGGACGTTTCGTCGAAGTGAACGACGCCATGGTCCGCATGCTGGGCTATTCCAGCCGCGAGGAATTGCTGCAGATCGACATAAGCACCGCGCTTTATTTTTCGCCGGAGCAGCGCGAGCACCATAATGCGCTGCTTCAGGAAAACGGCATGTTGCGCAATCTCGAGGCCAGGCTCCGGCGAAAAGATGGATCGCCGATTCACGTTCTGATCAATTCCTTCGCCATGTATGACAATCTGGGCCGAGTGCTGCAGATCCGGGGATTGATGCTGGATGTAACCGGGTTGCGCACTTACCAATCCGAACTACATCGTGAGCGTGATTTTTCGGGCAAGATTCTGAGCAATACGCAGAGCCTGATTCTGGTGGCGGATACCGCGGGGCTGGTCAGCTATGCCAACCAGCGCTGGTATGAAGCTGGATTCGACCAGCGGGAACTGTTGGGTCGTCCGTTGCTCGAACTGGCAGCGCCGGGATTTGTGCGCCCCCTTTCCGATGCGTTGCAGAGCACCATCAACGGCCAGCAGGTCGACAACCTGGAGTTGCAGATCGTGCGCGGGAACGGTGCGGTAGGAAAATTCTCGGCCAATCTTAGTCCCATGCGGGATGAGCAGGAAGTTGTCACCAGCATTGTGGTGGTGTTGACGGACATTACCGACTCCGCCGTTCTCCGCGACAAGCTGGTGCATGCCGAGAAGATGGCGGCGGTGGGGCAGTTGGTAGCTGGAGTGGCCCACGAAGTGAATAACCCGCTGACCGCGATTCTGGGTTTCGCCGACCTGCTGATGGAGAACGCCGATTTGCCCGAAAGTGCCCGCAAGGATTTGCGGGTGATTTTGCAGGAGGCGCAGCGCACCAAGCAGATCGTGCAGAACCTGCTCAGCTTCGCCCGCCAGATGCCGCCGCAGCGCAACGCGGTGCAATTGAACTCCATCCTGCTCCGCACCATGCAACTGCGCTCCTATGACTTCCACAGTCATGGCATCGAGGTCATCGAACACCTGGATGAAGAGTTGCCCGAGGTGATGGGTGATGCCCACCAGTTGCAGCAGGTCTTTCTCAACATCCTGAACAATGCATATGACGCCGTGCACGAAATCGGGAGGCCGGCGCGCATCGAGATCATGTCCACCAAAGCCGGCGATTGGGTCGAGGTTTCATTTCGCGACAACGGCGACGGAATCGCCGATCCCACAAAAGTGTTCGACCCGTTCTTTACGACAAAAGAAGTTGGCAAAGGCACGGGGCTCGGCTTGAGCATCTGCTATGGCATCGTGAAGGAGCACGGTGGCGATATTCACTGCCACAACAACTCGGGCGGACCAGGCGCGACTTTCATCGTCCGCCTGCCCACAACTTCCCAGCCGGCCTCCAAGAGTGTGGCCGCAGGAGTGCTACAAAAATGAGCCAACCAGCGCTGAAATCAACGGCTTTACCCGTGCTGCTCATCGAGGATGAACCGGCCGTCATGGCCTATGTGCAGGCTGCTTTAGAGCGCAGCGGATATCCCGTGGTCTGCTGTGAGTCGGGCGTGGATGCGCTTCGCCTGCTTGAGGATGGGTCCTTTCTCGGAGTCGTGTCCGACATGCGCACTCCGGGCGGCGTCGACGGAGGCCAGGTGCATGCCTGGATCGCGCAACATCGCCCCGATCTGGCGACGCGCGTGGTCTTCATTACTGGCGACATCGCCAACGAAGAGACCGTCGCCACGCTGCGCGAAACCGGCGCTCCTTGCGTGGAGAAGCCGTTTCGTGTGCAACAGTTTATCGATGTGATCTCGAAGACCATGGGGAAATCTGAGTGAGCGCTGCGGGCAATAAAGACGACCTTCGCATCCGGCTGCTGATCGTCGATGACGAGCAGACCATCCGCAAACTCTGTGTCACCGTCGGCGAAGCTTTGGGTTTCGTTTGCCTGGAGGCGGAGAGTGGCGACTCCGCACTTGCCCTGCTCGAAGAGCAACCCGCGCACATGGTCCTGACCGACATGGTGATGCCCCACATGTCGGGGTTGGAGTTTCTGGAGAAGGTGAAGAAACTTCTGCCGCGCATCGAGGTCGCCGTCATGACCGGACACGGGTCGATCGAAACCGCCGTGCAGGCCATGAAGCTGGGAGCGTACGACTACATCACGAAACCATTCTCGCCGCTCGAAGAATTGCGGCTGTTCCTGCGGCGCATGGCGGAAAAAGTCCGGCTGGTCGAGGAAAACGAATTCTTGCGCCAGCGCATGGACTCGGAGACGGCCGCGCACGGCATTGTGGGATCCTCGGCCAAGATTCAGGACGTGCTGCGCATGGTCGCACGCCTGAAAGACACGCGTACGCCTGTGTTGATCTACGGGGAAAGCGGAACAGGAAAAGAATTAGTGGCACGCGCGATGCACTTCCGCGGCGCATTTGCTGGACGCCCGTTCGTGGCCGTCGATTGTGGATCGCTGGTGCCCACGCTGATCGAGAGCGAACTCTTTGGCTATGAAAAAGGGGCGTTTACCGGGGCACTGAAATCGAAGCAGGGATTGTTCCAGGCAGCCGATGGGGGGACGATTTTTCTCGATGAAGTTGGCGAACTGCCGCTGGAGCTGCAGGCGAAGTTGTTGCGTGTACTGCAGGAGAAAGAAGTTCGTCCGGTGGGCAGCAACCAGCGAATCAAAGTCGACGTGCGCGTGATCGCCGCCACCAACCGCGATCTCGAAGCCGCATACAAGAATGGAACTTTCCGTAAAGACCTGTATTTTCGTCTCAATGTTGTGACGCTGTATGTTCCAGCCCTGCGCGAGCGTCGCAGCGATACCCCAATGCTGGTGCATTGGTTTCTGGAGCGCTACGCGCCCGGATCGGAGATGCACGTTTCCAGCGCCGCCATGAAGTCCCTGATGCAATATGACTGGCCAGGAAATGTGCGCGAACTGGAAAACTGTGTGGAGCGCGCGGTTGCGTTGGGCAACGGACAGATCATCGACGTTGGCGACCTTCCGCCCGCGATTGCGACTGGTGCGACGGTCGGCGGAGCCATGCCGCCGCCGGTGGATCGGCCAACCACGCTCGATCCTGATCTGGCCGAGGCGCAGGCCGCCGCCGGATCACCGCGAATCGCCATGTCAACCACGGATCTGGAAGATATCGAACGCGCCACCATCCAGCGCGTCTTCGAGCAGGTCAATGGCGACAAAGCCCTCGCCGGCCGCATGCTCGGCATCAGCCGCGCAACGCTCTACCGCAAGTTGAAGCGCTACAACATCGGCATGGGAGCAGCGGGTTCGGGATCGTCAAGCCACACCCTGCAATGAGGGATTGCATGGACGTGCAAGCCGCGAATGCGATCAAGTTTTAATGCTTGCGGGCTTTTTTCCCTGCGCCCAGCCGGAAGCGGAGAGCGTAAGCCGCTGGGAGGTTCTCCGATTGACTTGCGATGCTAGCACCCGGTCCCGACAGAACGCAGGGTTGCCCGCCTTGCGGTGCCACGCCGCAACGCGAAAGGACAACTCTCCATGCGATCCATGTTGAAATCGCAGCCTGCGAGCGGAGCGATTCTCGTTCTGCTTCTTCTGGTTTCCAGCCAAGCCATTCTTGCTTTCGGTCAAAGTGAACAGGTCATTCACAGCTTCGGATTGCCGCCGGATGGGGCATTTCCCATTGCCGCGCTGACCGCCGACGCGGCGGGCAATCTCTATGGCACCTTCCAGAACGTGGGCCAGTACGGCAATGGCAACCCCGGTGAAGGCGGAGTTTTTGAATTGAGCCCGCAGGCCGGTGGCGGATGGAGCGAGAGCTTCCCCTACGTTCTTGGCCAATCTGTCAGTGACGGGTTGCACCCGAAAGGCACGCTCACCCTGGATAAATCGGGCAATCTCTACGGCACGACCAGCGAGAGCGAGGAAGGGTCCGGAACCGTGTTTGAACTGAGTCCGCCCTCGACGCCGGGCGGCAGCTGGACCGAGACCATCCTTTTTCAGCTCGCCACCGATGGAAGCCAGGGAACTTACCCCTCGGGCAAAGTAACCTTCGACGGTGTCGGCAATCTTTATGCGACTACAGCCGGCGGAGGGAGTCGAAACAGTGGCGTAGTCTTCCAGCTCGAGCCGCCGCCGACCGGTCACGGAAGCTGGACCTACCGCCTGATCTGGGATTTCGCCACTGACGATGGAGGTTCTCCCGGACGCGACCTGGGTTTCCATAGTGGGGCGCTTTACGGCACATCTTTTGAGGGCGGAGCTAATGGGCATGGCTACGTCTTTCAACTCGTTCCCAAACCTGGCGTGTGGACGCAGAACGTTCTTTACAGCTTCGGCGCCAGCGCAAGCGATGCTTCTTTCCCTGAAGGAAGGCTGATCTTCGACGATGCGGGCAATCTCTACGGCACCACGCCTTCGGGCGGAAGTGGGGCTTGCAGTTGCGGAACGGTGTATGAGCTGTCCCCGCCCGCGGTTGCAGGCGATCCCTGGCAGGAAACGATTCTCCATAGTTTCACACGTCACGGCGATGGCGCGCTGCCGTATGCAGGAGTGACTCGCAATAAGAATGGAATTCTCTACGGCGTGGCCGCCGGTGGCTCTCCGCAAGGCCCACCCCCGACCAAGGGCGAAGGCCTCGTGTTCCAATTGAAGCCGCCCGCGATGCCAGGCGGTGAGTGGGCCGAGACCGTTCTCCATCGGTTCACGGGGGCTGCGGACGGCGACGGCTCGGTGCCTGCGGGCGAGCTGATCATCTTCAACGGCGCCTTGCTCGGGACCACAGTATATGGAGGCGCTGACAGCAATCCGGTCTACAGCAACAGCGGCACGGTGTACAGCGTCATACCGTAGGGCAACGGAAACAAGACTCACAATGCAAAGATCGCGGAATACGACTCGACGCGAATTTCCTTCCTCTCATGCGGTCATACTTTTATGCAGTGACGTTCCAGCGCGACATTTTCAAGCTGCCCTTTTTTCATATGGGCCGTAGGTGGCGGAATTTTGTGGAGCGAAAGCTAAGCTTCAAATTATGGCTTCGAGGAGGTCGAGCGAAAAGAGCGAGTGCCCTGGCCGCCCCTCGAATACGACGGTCGCATATAATTGCCGCGCATGACCCTCGCCTCTGGCACGAAACTTGGTCCCTACGAAATTCAGTCGCCGCTGGGTGCGGGCGGCATGGGCGAAGTCTATCGGGCCCGCGATACTCGGCTCGGACGCGATGTGGCCATCAAGGTTTTGCCTGCGCATTTATCTTCCGATCCTGATCTCAGACAGCGCATGGAGCGCGAGGCCAAGGCGATCTCCTCGCTGAATCATCCCTACATCTGCACTCTGCACGACATCGGCTCGCAGGACGGCGTGGACTTCCTGGTCATGGAACACCTCGACGGGGAGACGCTGGCCGACCGCTTGCGCAAGGGCGCGCTGCCGCTGGACGAAGCGCTGAAGATCGCGATTCAGATCGCGCAGGCGCTGGATAAAGCGCACACACGTGGAATCGTGCATCGCGATCTGAAACCGGCCAACATCATGCTCACCAGGAATGGGCCGAAGTTGATGGACTTCGGCCTAGCCAAGCCTGCGCCGGGGACGACCGCTGTATCGGGCGGTCCCTTGACGCCGAGCACTCCGACCATGACCGTGGCCGCGCTTACCGCGGCGGCGTCACCTTTGACGCAAAAAGGCACGGTGGTCGGTACGTTTCAATACATGGCGCTGGAAGTATTGCAGGGAGCCGAAGCCGATGCGCACTCCGACATTTTTAGTTTTGGCTGTGTGCTGTACGAGATGTTCACGGGGCGTCGCGCGTTCGAGGGAAAGTCGCAGTTCAGTGTGCTGGGCGCGATCCTGGATAAGGAACCGGAGCGCATCTCGACGGTTCTTCCCGATTCGCATCCGCGACTCGACGAAACCGTTTGGCGCTGTCTGGCGAAAAATCTCGAGCAGCGCTACGGCTGCGTGCACGACGTGCGGATTCAGCTGGAAGCGTCGGCGGAGGGCCCTAAAATCGCGAGTCCTCAGGCGCCGCCGTTGCAGCCTGCCTCGGCCGCTTCGCGCCTGCCGTGGCTGATCACAGGAATCGCGGCGCTGCTCGCAATTGGCCTGGCGACAGCATATATCTTTCAAACGCCGAAGCCCGCGGCGGTCGTGCGTTCTTCCATTCTGCCGCCGGCAGGCACTTCGTTCATCACTATGCTGCCGGCGTCGGGCCCGCCTGTACTCTCGCCCGACGGAAAGCGGCTGGCATTCACAGCCCGCGACGAGAAGGGTAAGGTCTTATTGTATGTACGGTCGCTCACTTCCTTGACTGCGCAGCCTTTGCCGGGGACGGACGACGCCATCTATCCCTTCTGGTCGCCGGACAGCCGGCAGATCGGCTTCTTCGCTGCTGCCAAGTTGAAGAAGATTAACGCCGATGGCGGACCGCCCCAGGACATATGCGACAGCGTGAGTGGGCGTGGAGGCAGCTGGAGTAGGGACGGCGTCATCGTATTTACTCCATCTTCCAACCAGAATTTATACAGCGTCTCGGCGGCTGGCGGAACGCCGGAACCCGCGTCGAGGCTCGACGTGGCGAAAGGAGAGAACAGCCACCGCTGGCCCTGGTTCCTGCCCGATGGCAAACACTTTCTCTATTGGTCGCGAACCTCGCGTCCCGGAGAATCGCCGGTGCTGTATGTCGGCCAGTTGGGATCGTCGCAGGCCAAGTTGCTGACCACGAGTGAGACCATGGCCCAATACGCCTCCGGCCATCTTCTATTCCTGCGCGGGCAGACCTTGATGGCGCAGCCCTTCAATCCGGGGCGAATGGAACTTAGCGGCGAACCCGAGCCGATTGCCGAGCACATCGCCGTGAATGGAGCGAGCATCCGGGCGATGTTCTCAGCCTCAGAGACGGGAACCCTGGTCTACCAGTCCGGCGAGGCTTCCACGGGATGGAACCTGGTATGGTGGGGTAGAGACGGGAAGCCAATGGGGGATATCGCGCAGGCCTCCCGCTACATCGGACCATCACTATCGCCCGACGGTACCCGCCTCGCCGTCACCATCTTCGTTGGAAATCAGGGAATCGCTGATATTTGGGTTTTCGACCTGGCCCGCGCCACTCGAACCCGCCTGACCTTTACTTCCGGCATCACGACTAATGCCAACCTGGGCGGCGTGACCTGGACACCCGATAGCAAGACCATCTTTTACACCGCTGTTTCCCAGGGCGGCTTCCGAATTTATGCCAAGGCTGCTGACGGGAGCAGTTCCGAGCGGCTGATCCTGGACAGCGCTGATGCCAGCGCATATCCCAACAGCGTTTCACCCGACGGCCGCTATCTGGTCTATATGAAGCGGCTAAACCAGGATCAAACCGGCAATCACATCTGGGCGCTGCCCTTGTTTACCGAGCGGAAGCCTGCTAATGGGAAGAATGGGGATGGCAAGCCGTTCCCCATTGCCCAGAGCGCTTTTGACGAGAGGGCGCCAGAAGTTTCTCCCGATGGAAAGTGGATGGCATATCAAAGCAGCGAGTCGGGGCGCCCGGAGACCTACATTACTGCGTTTCCCACGGGCGGTGCGAAGTGGCAAGTCTCGAGTAATGGCGGGTCCTCGCCGAAATGGCGGCGCGACGGCAAGGAATTGTTCTTTCTTGATCCGCAGGACAATATGGTTGCGGTCGATGTGAATGCCTCCGGGAACGCGGTGAAGCTGGGCACGCCCCACATGTTGTTTCAGGCGGTCGGCATTCAGCGTGACTTCGGCCCCTATGACGTAACTGCCGACGGAAAGAAATTCCTCATTAACAGCGGGAATCTGAAAGAAGGAATGGACCCGGTGACTCTGGTGCAGAACTGGCCTGCGGAATTGAAGAAGTAGCCCGCTGAGTAAGGGGTTGAATTCGCTGGCAACGATCGACACGGACAATTCCTAAGGTCAAGTTTCGGAAGGCAGGTCTACCGTGAATCGAAGAGATTTTCTGAAGACGTCCGGGGCTGCATCACTTTCGTCGCTCTTGCCGCAGGGGCGATTCGCCAGTCAGACGACTCGTCGAGTTCGTCCTTCCGACGCAGCCTGGCCCTCTAAAGAATCGTGGAAGCGCCTCAACGACGCGGTTGGCGGCAATCTGATTCCCGTCGATTTCCCGCTCAACGCCTGCACGGCCGCTGGACAGACCGCGGACTGCAAGACTCTCTTCGCGAATTTGAAAAACCCGTACTACATCGGCGATAGTCCCGGCGTCACGCAGACTTTGGGATGGGTTGACGCCTGGGCCACCAAACCCAGCGTCTACGCCGTCGCCGCAAGAAACGCCGACGACATTGCCGCCGCCGTGAAT
>Ga0302324_100016699_pt1 | contig 14607 bp, 16 predicted proteins | sample Palsa_T0_1_FD_201949 | JGI IMG/M metagenome (GOLD analysis project Ga0302324, IMG submission 201949) | Peat permafrost microbial communities from Stordalen Mire near Abisko, Sweden - Palsa_T0_1 | ecosystem: Environmental > Terrestrial > Soil > Palsa > Peat permafrost | place: Sweden: Abisko...
CCAATCGATCTAAAGCACTTACACCGGCGAAATCAGGCCAAAACCATCCTTTTTCCGAAGAAACCGGCAAAAAACCCGGGCCGTTTTTCGTGCTCGGTCGTGCCGGGCCCCTCATGCCTTCACAGAACGAAATCCCGCCAGCTTCATGGCGCGCACACAATCCTCGTTGCGCATAAACCACTCCCAAACCAGCCCGGAGCGTAGATTCTCCGCCATCAGCACTGAAATTCCCTGGTTGATCCCCAGCACATCCGTGTCATACCAGTTGGCGGCGGGATGAAATGCGTCGACGAAGCCGTATCGTCCCCACGCATGCTTTCCCCAATTCGTACGCATGGCGCGCAGGACCGATAGGCACTCCTTTGGCAGGAAGGCCAGCGAACCCGCCGCCGCCGCGGGAACGACAGTTCCGTCGATCGGCCCTTGTGCTGGAGGCCCGCCCCATGCCACATAGCCTCCAATGGAGTCCGATGCGGTGATGCCCCAATAATCCTCGTTGTACCAATTCGGATAAGAAAGGCAAAACGCCTTGTGGGCGATCGTCGCCTTGATCGAGTTGGCGAAGTAATCCGCGTAGGCATCGGTTTTATAGCGGAAGTCAAACCAGGCTTGCGAGTACTGATGCGTGAAGAGCGGGTCGTTGCCGCTGATAAACTCCAGCCCCGCATAGCGAATCACCGGCCGCGTAAAGTTGTTCGCGAAGGCCGGCGGCACGGCGTGGCTGGGCGAGCCGATTGCCAGCAGATAGATCATCATCAGTTCGCAGTAGTGATCCCAGCGCGCGTTCAGAAAACCGCTCTCCGGTTTCCAGGCCATCAAAAATGTCTGGCCCCCATTCAGCATCCAGGGCCAATCCACGCGCTCGTAAATTTGCATTGCCAGTTGCTTGATCTGCTCGTCTTCGAAATATCCTCTCGCCGTCAGAATCCCGCAAAGCAGAATGGAAGTGTCGATCGAAGAGAGTTCCGACCTTGACCAGCGCTTACCCGTTTCCAAATCCGTGAAGTGATAGAAGAACCCGTGCTCTTCGGGGAAATGGTTCAAGTGCCAACTCAGCGTTGTCCTCACGCGCTCCAGCACCTGCGCGTGCGGCAGATAGCCGCGGTGATCGGCAATGCACAGTGCGGTCAAGCCAAAACCAGTCGCTGCGATGCTCGCCATGCGCCGTGGGTCGCGCGCGCCCGGAGCGAGATCCCTGCGCGCCCTGTCGAGAACCTGCCCCGTCGTTGCGCTTGCTTGCTCCCAGAAAAAAAGACAACCCTGCCGCACAAGATCGTCCAGAAAATCTTCATCCTCTTGCGATCGCCCCGTTTGCGAATGAACTGCCCTGCTGTGCGCCAGGAGCAGCCCGCCCGGCGCGAGCGCACAGCCAGTTGCCATTGCTATTGTGCGCACAAATCCGCGCCGAGTCATCCCGTGACTCTTGCCTTGCTTCAACATCGGGCCCCCAGATGATAGGTGCTTGTAGTTCCATCATACTTTCGAGAGCCGGCGACGATGAAAAGGCCCACTCATCGGAGTCGCTCGTGCCGCTGAAGGCCCAAGGAGGCATGCCGACAAAGGAGGCCTGCCCACAAAGCAAAACCCCCAGCCGACGGCTGGGGGTTTTGTGTGAAAAGGGAAGCCTCTTGTTAGGGGCGGACGCGCTAAGCGCGAACCTTGCCCGTTACGCGATCCACTTCCTTCAGACGGGCGGCCTTGCCGCGCAGTCCACGAATGTAGAACAGCTTGGCGCGGCGAACCTTGTAGCTGCGAATCTTCTCGATCTTGTCGACTACCTTCGAGTTGAACGGGAAGATGCGCTCCACGCCCTGGCCGAAGCTCATTTTGCGGACGGTAAAGGTGCCTTGCGGGCCGCGATTGATGGCGATCACCAGGCCCTCAAAGGCCTGCAGACGTTCTTTATCGCCTTCCTTGATCTTCACCTGAACGCGAATCTGGTCGCCAGGCGCAATCTCGGGAAGGTCGGTGCGCTTGAGCTTTTCTGCCAGGCGCTGCATTACGGGATGAATTGACATTGTCGTTTCCTGCTGTTGGACTCAGAACTTTGATTTTAACAGAAAACTACCTCGCATGCCTAACTCCTGCGCTGTGAATGACGACGTCTATCCGGCTTCGCTTTCCACACGCCTTGCCCAACTGTTGAATCCGGCTCACCTATGGGCCGGACTCGGTCTTTGGGTTATATTTTCCCCATGCCGTCCGACCCCGCCCGCCAGCTACTGCGCCACACCGTTGCCGCTCTGGCCTATCGCGCAGCCCGTGCCCTCAATGGTGCCCCCGACCACTTCGCCGGTTTCGCAGGGGCAGGCCGCACGCCCATTCAGATTCTCGCCCACATGGGCGACCTCTTCGACTGGGCGCTCAGCATCTCCGTCGGCCGCGAGGAATGGCACAACGCCCAACCCCGCCCATGGCCTGAAGAAAAGGCCCGCTTCTTCTCCGCGCTAAAGGCATTCGACGATTTCCTCGCCTCCGACGCGCCAGTCGCCGCACCCCTCGATCGCCTCATGCAAGGCCCCGTCGCCGACGCCCTCACTCACGTGGGCCAGCTCGCCATGCTTCGCCGTCTCTCAGGCAGCCCCATCATAGGCGAAAACTTTTTCGTAGCCGAAGTGTCCGCCGGCCATGTCGGCGCCGATCAGCCCGCCGCCGTCCAGCCATTCAAATAAAGCAAGGGCAAGGAGCCGCATTCAGCGGACGAATGGAATATACGCCCAGGTGCTAAGTCGGTACTCCTGAAACTCTGCCCCAAAGCGCTCGGCAAGCAGCCCCTCTTCGGCGCGCACGCGAATCTCCGTTCCGGCGACAAAAAACAAGACCGACGCAATCGCCAACGGCCACCACGTCCAGGCAGCCAGTGTGGCCAGCAGCATGCCGAACATCGAAGCATAGATGGGATGCCGCACCCATCGGTAAGGACCCGTCCTGATCAGATCATGATCTTCGCTCAGTGCTGCTTCGTAACGCCATTGCTTGCCCAGTTGCCGCGCCGCCGCCCAGCCCAGCGCGACCCCGAGCGGCGCAAGAACCATTGACACAATCAGCGCTGCCTCCGACTTCGAAAATCCAACCGGCCGCACATACATCCAGGCGCACGCGAAGCCGACAGTCTCGAGCAGAATGCCCCAGCGCGACGCCGGCGCGCGGACCGCTTTCTTCTGTCCCTTCGATTGGCGGCTCGGCTTGAAAAATGCCGCCGACCAAACCACCCAACACAGAACGAGTTCAACAAGCGCGACCACCTGCAACATGCTCGCGATTATTTCACTTCTCCTGTTGCAATGCCTCGAGAAGTTGGCGGACTATGGGACGAGTCCAGATCGCGCGCCAGCACTCGGGGTCCAGCAGCTCTACTAGCGGCGGTCGTTAAATAGTGTCGCTCTCTCTCGAAATCAACATCTCGTAATACACCAGCGGAGTCCCCTTGTACTTTGCGTGAGCCGCCAACCGAAACCCGCACTTCGCATAGAACCCGCCCGCGCCTGCCTCCGCGTCCCACGCATCCAGGCGAATTGCATCGCCCGGCCACTCCCGCGCGAGGTCAACCGCTTGCTCCATAAGCGCCCGTCCCACGCCCTTGCCCCGATGCCGCGGATGGACCGCCATGCCGACCAGATAAAGCGGCCGAGGCACTGGCGTGAAGTAGGAAACGTCAATGGCCCAAGGCTTTTTTGTCGCGAGTCGCAGGGTGCCGACGATCTTCCCCTTGGCGCGCGCAACCAGCTTCTTTGAGAATTTGGGAAGGCGCATCGTTGCCAGAATCTCTCGTTCCGACGCCGAGCCCGACCAGGCCCCTTGCCCAAAGCGGCGCGTCAACTCATCGGCCGCAGCCCGTTGAAGCGCCGCCAACTCGGCCGCATCTTCCGTTGTCGCCAACCCAAAAGAAAGCTTCATCCCCACACTTTCTCCCCATTGTGATTTTGCATCGCGGGCGGCAGCTCAACTCTCCCGCCGGATCGCCTCAAGCAGTTTTTCGTCTTCTTTGCTCAGAGCCGCATTTTCCAACAAATCCGGCCGGTTCTTCAGCGTCTTTCTCAGCTGCTGCTCCCTCCGCCAGCGCCGAATCTGCAGGTGATCCCCGTTCAGCAAAACCTCCGGCACCTTCAGCCCCGCAAACTCCGCCGGCCGCGTGTAGTGCGGATAATCCAGCAACCCGCCCGCCCCATGCTGCGACCGCGGAACCCCCTCCACATCCGTCTCAATCTCCGCGTCCTCCGCGCCAAAGCTCTCGAACTCCCCTGAAGCCTCATTCCCCAGCACGCCCGGAATCAGCCGCATCGTCGCGTCGATCACCACCGCCGCCGCCAGCTCGCCCCCGCTCAGCACGTAGTCGCCAATCGACAGCTCCATGTCGCAGTAAAGCTCGTTGACGCGTTCGTCCACGCCCTCATACCGCCCGCACACCAGCACCACCCGCTCCACCCGCGCCAGCTCCCGCGCCAGCGCCTGCGTAAACGGCCGCCCCTGCGCGCTCAGCAAAATCACAGTCGGCCGCGATAGTGAATGCCCATCCCCCTCAGCGCTGTCATCCTGAGCGAAGGTCTCCGCCGGGGTCTCCGCGGCGACCGAAGTCGAAGGATCTGCGGTTGCCTTTGTCGTTGCCTTTTCCACCCGCGCTACAGACGTGGGTGCCCCATCCTTGACGTGGACTTGCACAGCAAGGCCCACGTCAAGGGTGGGATTCGAGACAGCCTGCCCCGCCTTCGCTCCAATCCCCATTGCCTCCAGCGCCTCCGCAATCGGTTGCGCCTTCAGCACCATCCCCTCGCCGCCGCCAAACGGCCGGTCGTCCACGGTCCTGTGCCGGTCGAGCGTAAACGCGCGCAGATCGTGAACGCCTACCTCCACCAGCCCCTCGGCGAGCGCTCGGCGCAGGATTCCGTTCTCAAAAATGCTGGTGAAGAACCCTGGAAAGATTGTGACGATCTCGAAGCGCATACCCAACAATCATAATGTGCGGGCAATCATCTTGCGCCCGCATCGACCCGCCGCCCCCCACGCGCACCCGCTCCGCGTTCACACCCCGTAGTGCTTCATCGGAATATCCACGTTGAAGTAGAACGTCGCTTCTGTTCCATCTTCCACGCTCTTCACCTTCATCACGTCGTAGGAGTGCCCATCCTTGTTCATCAGGCTTTGCTCGCCCGGCCGGTAACCCAGCGCGCGAAACACCACATATTCCTCATGCGTATTGATCACCACCCACGCCGTCTCCACTGACTTCCCATCGCCCGAATGGACAATTGAGTTCACCAGCCCTCGAAACACTGTCCTGTGGAACTCTGCCTTGTCCGCTGCACCCAGCTCCTTGTTCGCCGCATACGCTACAAAATGCGCGTCCGTGTTCACATACTCACTGGCCAGCACAACCTCAGCATCTTTGAGCGCCTCGGCATAGTTCTTTTGCCCCAGCGCCGCCCCCATCGCATCCTTTTCCTTGCTCGTATCCTTTGCCTGCTTGTACTCGGGCGAATCCATCCAGCTCAGCCGCAGCCGCGCGTAGTCGATGTCGGTATTGCCCGCCTTCACTTCAGCCAGCAGCGTCGCATACTCCGACGGCTTCGCCTGTGCATAAGAAAACTGCGCAGCCGAGGCGCAGAGAAGCATCGCGAGTAGAAACAATCGTGTGCGGATCATGGCCGAATCTTACTCCGCTCATAAAACGGTGTCGATGCTATCGGCCATTCAGTGACGCCGGCGCATCCAGGCCCGCGCATTCGCGTCCATCCCGCTTTATCACCGTACAACCCGCCCCGTTTGTGCTCTAATGGTGCCCATCCGTAATGGCTGACTTCAACACATGGCTGAACCGCTGGCAGGATGCCGGTGTCCTCGACGCCGCAACCGCATCGCGCATTCGCGCCTTTGAGGCGAAGCAGGCCGGGCCTGCCGGAGTTCGCTGGCAGGGCATCGCCGCGCTAATTCTCGGCGCCATCCTCCTCGCCTGCGGTGTTGTCCTCTTCGTCAACGCGCACTGGGACCAGATGAGCCCGGGCAGCCGTTTCGCGCTCGTCCTCGCCATGGTCGCGGTCTTCCACCTGGCCGGCGGCGCGGTGCGCGACAAGTTTCACGGCCTTTCGACGGCCCTCCACGCCGTCGGCACTGCATCAACCGGCGCGGCCATCGCCCTCACCGGGCAAATTTTCAACATCCAGGAGCACTGGCCCGCGGCAATCCTCATGTGGGCGATTGCCGCGCTCGCCGGGTGGGCGCTGCTCCACGATGAAGCCCAGCAAACACTTGCACTCCTGCTCATTCCCGCTTGGATGATCTCGGAATTTGCCTACTACAGCGAAAATCACATCGGCCAGGGCACCTACGTCGGCCGTTTTCTCTTTGTATGGGCCGTGCTCTACCTGACTTTCTTTCTTGGCTCACGGCGCAAGGCGGTGCAGGGGATTCTCTTCGCATCCAGCGCAATAGCGGCGGTGTTCGGCGTCTCCTTGATGGTTGAAGGCTGGCTCTCCTGGGGATCAACGACCTCTCTCCCCTGGGGACTGTGCGTCTGGGCTTGGGCAGGCATCGCCGCACTTCCGCTCATCGTCGCGCTGATGCGGCTCACTAAGAGCCTCATTCCCGTCGCGGCCGCAATTGCATTCACCATCGCCTTGCCCTGGTGCAATCGCGTCTGGATCGAGCACTACAACTATGGTCCCGGACCAGGGCAGACCGGCTCGTACACGCGCGACGTGCCCAACCTCGCGGCCCATGCGCTGGTTGCCGCGTTCGCCGTCTTCCTCATTTGGTGGGGGGTGCGTCAGGCCAGCAAAGCCCTCGTCAACTTCGGCATCGTTGGCTTCGCCATCACCGTCGTCTGGTTCTACTTCAGCGACATCTTCGACAAGGTTGGCCGCTCGCTTGGCCTCATCGGCCTCGGCGTGCTCTTTCTAGCTGGCGGTTGGGCGCTCGAAAAGACACGTCGGCGCCTGATCGGGACCATGGGCCCCGGAACCGACGCCGCTCCGGCCGCGGGTGGCTATGCGCCCACGCAAGGAGTGGCCCCATGAAGCTCGGCAAACTCTCCGTCCCCCTCGCATCCATCGTCGTTCTGGCCGTCCAACTCGCGCTCGTTTGCTCCATTGCCGCCAAATATCTTTACCAACGCTCCACCTGCCCGCGCGTCTGGGTCCGCACCGTCGCATACGATCCCGAAAGCGTCATGCGCGGCCGCTATTTAAGCGTCCAGATTCCAGTCGATGGCTGCCAGAGCACGCTGCCCTCCACCGAAGATATGGTGATGCCCCGCGACATGAACGGCGTGCCAACGGGCAAGAGGTACACGATCAGCACCCGGTCTGTTTCGCCGCTCTTTTTCAAGGCCCACCTCAAGGTCGACGGCAACCGCCTGCTGGCTATCCGCGTTCCTGAGAATGAAGAGACCTACGTGGGGCAATGGGTGACCGCTGCGCCTGGCTCAAGCTGCGACGCCATGCGCCTGCAAGACCAGGTGAACTTCTACCTGCCCGAAAATGCGAAAGATCCGACACCAACTCGTCATGGCCATTGGGATGTTCAAAAGATGCAGTGGATTGCCGACCCCAATGCGCCCGAGCTCTGGATGGAAGTCACCGTCCCGCCCATCGGTCCACCCCGCCCCGTGCAGCTCGCTCTCAAAGAAAACGGCGTCTGGAAGCCCATCGCGACCGATTAGCTCATACGGGGGCTGCAAAGTTTGTCTTCGCCCCGGAGGCAATCCCATGAGTAAAGCAATATTTCCTAAGATACGGACCGACGGAACATTTTGTGTCGAAGTCGCATTTAAGGCCTCAGACGATCATGGAAGGGAACTTGCTATAAAGATTCAGCAATGGCTTGATGAGATCTGGAGCCCAAACAATTCGACGTGGACGAGAGAATGGAATGCCGCGAGCCCGCTGCATTCCAAGGTCGAAGTGCTTCAATTCGGCGACGAGTTCATCCGCCCGCCGGAAGTCACTTCGTCCGACGAATCGCAGATTACTCTCCGACTCTATGGGAAAGAGTCGTCGAGGCTATGGCGCGATTGGTTTGTTTCGAGATTATTGCCTGACCTCAAAGAGAAATTCCCGGAGATTGGAGAAGGGCTTGCGATCGGAAACTGCGGTGAATATCCACTCCGGGAGTGGAGGTCAGAACCCAATTTGTGAGCTGAGCCGCTCCGCTTCGGCTGCTCACCTGTTCAAATGCACCAGCCCCTCCGGCAACGCCATATCCACCCTGCGCGCCTCAATGTCAATCTTCCTCAGGTAGCTCTTCGCAAACGGAATTAGAACTTCGCCCTTCGCCCCGCGCACCACCAGAATTGGCGTCGGCCCCGCCTCTCGGTCCACATCCTCAATCACACCGACGTCGATTGCTGCCGCACTCTGCTCATGCCCGGCGACATCGAAAACGGTGCATCCAATCAGATCGCCCACGTAAACCTCGTCCTCGCCCAGAGCCGCGCGCTCCGTCCACGGAATCGCAACAAACAATCCCGCCAGCGCCTCCGCCGACGAAATCGAATCCGACTGCGCAAAGTGCAGCACGATTCCCCCCTTGTGTAGCCAGTGATTGAGCAGTTCCACCTCGACCGGCGCGGGCCGCGTCTTCGCGGGCTTCGTCCCCGGCTCGCCAACCAGCCACAGATGCTTTCGCTCAGCAAATTTTTCTGGAAAATCCGTCAGAATATCGGCGAAGACTTCGCCCTTGCGCCCTTGCGCACGCCGGATGCGAGCCAGCCATACCCACTGCTGCGCCTGTTCGGGCGTTGCGTTGTCCGTTGTCATACGCGCTGGGGAATTGCGCCGCCGAGGCCGCCGCGCGGGCGAGAGAATACCATCGGCCTAGTCGTCTTCCTCGAGAATGTCGAGGGTGTACCGGTGGTGGAGCTTCATGCTCACAGCGCCCAGAATCGTACGCACCGAGCGCGCCGTCCGGCCCTGCTTGCCGATTACCTTACCCACGTCCTGGGGTGCGACGCGGAGCTTGAGCACCGTATTCTCGTCCCGGATTACGGACTCCACCTCGACCGCCTCCGGCTCGTCTACCAGGGCACGAGCGATCTCGCGGACCAACTCATCCACTGAGACGCTTGCGCTTGACTCTTGGTTGGTCATCTTCCTGCCCCTGACTGGAACCCTATCCCGGCTCGTTTCTTTCGCGAGTCTTGCTCGTACAAGGGTGAGACCCTGGCCGAACTGGAACGGGCCAAAAAACGCAAAAGGATTAGTGCGCCGTATAGTATCAGCACACACCCATCGCCGTCAGCAAATTGCTAGAGAGTTCTCGAAATCCGGCCCCCTGCCCGATCTCCGAAATCGGATATCCGGAATCGCAGCCCGTCCACCAGCCAGAAACCACAAACCCCAAACCCCAGACCCTAGACCGTCACCGGCTCCTCAGCAGGGGCAGCAGCAGCGGCCGGATGCTTGGCGACCAGCTTGGCCACCGTCGGTGAGAGCTGCGCTCCCTTGCCGCGCCAGTAGGCAACCCGTTCCTGCTTCAGGTCCACCGTTGCGGGGTTGGTGCGGGGATTGTAGGTGCCAACCACTTCGATCGAACGCCCATTGCGGGCGCGATCCTTCTCAATAACCACAATGCGATAGTAGGGCTGCTTGCGGGCGCCAAAGCGCGCCAATCGAATCATCACCACGGCGATACGGTTCCTTTCAAACTCCGGTGCTCAGTCAGTCTCAGGGGGATTCTCGGTCAGCGGCGGCCTGTATCAGGCGCGCAAAACCATAGAAAAGGGCCAGGCGTGTGTGCCGAGGCCCACAAGACTCAACACCTAAGTATCGCCGAAATCGGGCTTTCCAGCAAGTCTTTCCGGTGCGGCGTGGGTCCCGTAGATCGATTGAATGCTGTCCGAGGGCCGGAGTCATTCAACACAAAAAGCAAAGGCCCCGGGTTATCAGGCCGGAGCCTTTGCCATTACCGGGTATCCATGAATCTGGACGCCGCCCGAGAAACTGACATCAGTTTCGCACATCGGCCAAAATTATTCAATACTTGAGGCCGAGTGCCGTACGGAGGGCAAGGGAGTTGAACCCTAGTGGCTGATAAGCCACTCGACCGTTTCTCGGGCGGTGTCCAGTACCCACTGGAAATACCCTCCAAACACTTGCCCGCGAAGCACCGATGCTACTCCGAGCAAAACTGCGATTAAAGATAACTAAGGTAGTGCATCCTTCTGCGTCGGCCCAGCGCAAGCTCACATCTTCACCCCGCCGGAAATAGAAACTTCAGCATCGGCCGCACCCGATGCGACCAGCTCGTCTCGTCGTGCGCGCCGCCGTGCGCCTTCTCAAAGTGCAGCGTCTCGCCCGGCTTCCAGTGGTTCGCCTTCAGCCGTCGGTTCAGCATCTCCACGTCGCGCACAGTCCGCTTGCCTTCCTTGTCGCCCACGTCCAGCCACACCCGCGGCCGGTCCCAAATCTGCGGCGCGCGCTCGTTTAAATAGCCCAGGATGCTCTTGTGGTTCCACCACACGCTCGGCGACAAGAGCGCCAGCCTGCCAAACCAGCTCGCATACCTGAGGCCCAGGTAGAGCGAAACCAGCCCGCCCAGCGACGATCCGCCCAGTCCGGTCTGCTCGCGTTCCGTTCTCACGCGGTAATTCGTCGCAATCCACGGCAGGATTTCCTCGGTCAGAGCCCGCCCATACAGGTCCGCCCCGCCGCCGCCCATCTGCCAGTTGCGCTCGTGCGTGTACTCGTCGATCCGCCGATCCCCTGCGTTGTAGATGCCCACAATCACCAGCGGCTCCACTTCGCCAGCTTCGATGGCCGCGTCCGCGTGCTCGCGCATCTGCCACGTCCGCCCCGGGATGAACGACGTCCGGCCGTCGAACAGATTCTGCCCGTCCTGCATGTAGAGCACCGGATACGTCCTCTCCGGATGCCTGTCGTAACCGGGCGGAACATACACAATCATGTCGTGCGTGTCGGGCAGATAGTGGCTAGTGAACCCCTTGTGCAGGCGCAATCGCGGATGCGGCGTACCCTCGCCCCCGGCCAGCAATCCCTTTGGCACATTGGGTGGCAGCTCGCTCTCCCCAGGCTGGCTTTCCAGATTCAATCCGCTCGCATCCCTTTTCATCTATCGCCCGGGCGGCTCTCAGCTTCATCATCCCAGGCTGTTACAGTATCAAGAAATCGGCCTTTCTCCAATCACCCATCCACCGGAGCTCGCACGAGATGAACCGTGAGTACCACAAATGGCATTCGCCTCGCCTTGGCCGCGAAATGGAACTGCTCGTTTTCGGCCACGCCGGACTGCCCGTTCTCGTCTTCCCAACTTCCGGCGGACGCTTCTACGAGTTTGAAGATCGCGGCATGATCGGCAGCCTCGGCGGCAAAATCGACGCCGGCCAGGTGCAGATCTACTGCCTCGACTCCGTCGACATGGAGAGCTGGTACAACAAGTCCGTTCCGCCACGCTGGCGCATCGCCCGTCACGTCCAGTACGACGACTACCTCATCCACGAGGTCGTCCCCCTCGTCCGCCTCAAGAACCACGACCCCCATCTCGTCTCACTCGGATGCAGCTTCGGCGGCTTTCACGCCGTCAATGTCGCCCTCCGCCACCCCGACGTCTTCACCGGATTCCTCTCCATGTCCGGCGCCTTCGACCTGCACAACTTCCTCGGCGGCTACTACGACACCGACGTCTATTACAACCAGCCCATGGACTTTCTTCCCAACCTCGGCGATCCGTGGTTCCTCGATCGTTACCGCCGCAGCTCCTACGTCCTCGCCACCGGCTGGGACGATCAGTGCCTCGGCCAGAACCAGCGGCTCGACGGTATCCTCAACGCCAAGGGCATTCCCCACAAGCTCTTCGTCTGGGACTCCTACAACGCCCATGACTGGCCCACCTGGCAGCGCATGATCGATGTTTATCTCTAATCGCTAATCACCGACCACTAATCACTAACAACTAATCACTGTTCCGGAGCCACAACATGAGCGACCTCAACCCCTACGACAAATTCCTCGACGGCCGTCCGCTCGAAACCATCCTTCGCGCCACGCCCGCTGAAATCTCCAGCTATCTCGACGCCATCGGCGTCGAAAAATCCACCCTCCCGCCCGCGCCCGGCAAATGGTCCCCTGCCGAAATCGTCGCCCACCTCGCCGACTGCGAGCTTGTCTTCGCATTCCGCCTGCGCCAGACCCTCGCCGAGGACTCGCCCGTCCTCCAGCCCATCGACCAGGAAAAGTGGGCCGCCACTTACGCCGGCATCGCCGCCGCCGAAGCCCTGTCTGTCTTCTCAGCAATGCGCAACTGGAACCTGCGCCTGTTCAGCACTGCGCTGCCCGCGGCCGCCAACCGGCCCGTCACCCACCCCGAGCGCGGCACCATGACCTTCCAGACCATCGTCGAAACCATGGCCGGCCACGACCTGAATCACCTCGCCCAGCTTAAGCGCCTCGCCGCTAGCTAATAGCTTGCCTCTAGAACGGCGCAGTGACCCGCTCTTTGCGCTGTCATCCTGAGCGAACGAGGCCCCAGGCGCTTCTCAGCCTGGGGGCGGTGAGTCGAAAGATCTGCGGTTGTTTTTGAGTGAATTTCGGGAGTGGACACTGGTCCGGGAACGCTTTCACTGATTTGGTCCCATATTCTCCTCCCCCAAATCTTCCGCGCCGGGAACCATTTTTCCTCCTGCGGGGTCCAAGCTAGTAGCATCCCTGGTGCTCCTCTCAGGAGGCTTTGTGCGCCCCATCGTTCTATCTGTTTGCCTTGCAGCCTGCACCCTCCCTCTCACAGCCCAAACCCCAGCCGCCGCCCCATTGACGGTCGCTGCTGCCTCCCCCGCAGCTGCTGCTCCCGCCGTCATCCCCTCCTCCGTGATTAAGGACCTTCCCGTCCGCAAAGTCGTCCTCTATAAAAACGGCGTCGGCTACTTCGAACACGCAGGCCAGGTCAACGGCTCGCAGCGCGTCGCCATCGACTTCACGTCCTCGCAGCTCAACGACGTGTTGCAATCGCTCACTGTTCTCGACGAAGGCGGCGGCCGCATTGCTGGCATCGACTACAACTCCACCACGCCTCTCGCCGAGCAGCTCAAGACTCTCTCGCTGGGCATGACCGAAGACCCCACGTCGACCGAGCTGTTTGAGGCCCTGCGCGGCCAGCGTGTCGAGGTAACAGGTGGGCCCGGCGGCTCCATTACCGGCCGCCTCATGTCCATCGAGACGCGCACCGAAAAGTCGGCAGCCGACAGCGAAAACACCGTCGACAAGTTCTATCTCACGCTCGTTGCCACCACCGGCGCAGTCCGCGTCATCGAGCTCACACCTAACCTCAGCGTTCGCCCGCTCGATGCCGGCCTTCAGGGTCAACTCGATCGCTATCTTGAGCTGCTCGCTTCCACTCACTCCACCGGCCTGCGTCATCTCACGCTCGACGCCATCGGCCAGGGCCAGCGCCAGCTCCGCGTCAGCTACATCTCCGAGGTTCCCGTCTGGAAGTCCACCTACCGCATCGTCTTTCCGCGCGAGGCCAACGGCAAAGCCACCATGCAGGGTTGGGCGGTTGTCGATAATACCGTCGGCGAAGACTGGGACAACGTTCAGCTCTCGCTTGTGGCAGGCGCGCCGCAGAGCTTCATTCAGCCGCTCTCGCAGCCGCTCTACGCCCGACGCGTCGAGGTTCCCATCGCCACCGAGCTCGCGACCACGCCGCAGACGCACGAGGCCGCTCAAGCCAACGGGCAACAACAGGCGACCCTGAGCGGCATTGCCACCGATCAGACCGGAGCCATCATCGTGGGCGCCAGAGTCTTGATCAAGAATGAGAACACCGGCTACCAGCGCGTTACCAATACAGACGGTCGGGGCTTCTGGTCCGTGACCGCACTGATTCCGGGAGCATATACGCTCACCATCGCCGCCAGGGGATTCGCTTCCTGGCAGGAAGACGGAATCGTCGTCAATCCGGGCGACAGCCGTACGGTTGCCAACATTCACCTCAAGGTCGGCGCGGCGAACGAGAGCGTCACTGTCGTCAGCGGCGCCGACGCTGAAGTTCCCTTGGATACCGCCGAAGTCAGCGCGACGCTGAACAACGAAACACTCGAGCACCGAAGCATCGGCAATGCCTACGCCGGCGGCGTCTATCGCGCCTCTGACGCCATCGCCGAGGGCGACGTCTCCACCAACGCCTTCGACGACTTCTTCGAGTACGCCCTCGCCCAGCCCGTCACCATCCACAAAAACGAGTCGGCCATGGTCCCCATCCTCCAGCAGGAGCTGCCAGCCGAGCACGTCACTCTCTGGAGCCAGTCTGACAACGGGGCACTCCTTGCCCTGTGGCTCGAGAACACGTCCAAGCTCACCCTCGACGCGGGCAGCTTCTCGGTCTTTGAGAGCGGTGAGTTTGCCGGCGAAGGCCTGCTCGATCCCATCCACCCCGGCGAAAAGCGTCTGCTTTCCTACGCAGCTGATCAGGCAGTTCGCGTCCACTTATCGGACCGTGAAGACGAGCGCAAACTCCGCCACGTGTCGATCAGCAAGGGAGTGATCGTCGAAACGCAGATGGTTGTTGCCTCAATGAAGTACACGGCGAGCAACTCCGCCGACGCAGACCGCGTCGTTCTCCTTGAGCAGTTGCGCCATGGCGGCGACTGGACCCTCGACGACG
>Ga0302324_100016700_pt1 | contig 14607 bp, 13 predicted proteins | sample Palsa_T0_1_FD_201949 | JGI IMG/M metagenome (GOLD analysis project Ga0302324, IMG submission 201949) | Peat permafrost microbial communities from Stordalen Mire near Abisko, Sweden - Palsa_T0_1 | ecosystem: Environmental > Terrestrial > Soil > Palsa > Peat permafrost | place: Sweden: Abisko...
GTCGGAGGGCGACGACCACGGGCTCGCCTGGCAGAGACCGCGTCTCTCGTGGCCCAATTTCTTCCTCGTTTGCGATCACTTCCTCAAGGCGTTGCACAATCTGCCTTGGAAACCGTGGCGTCGCGCCGCGCTGGCGCGGGCGGAAGCCTGGATGACCCGGCGCATGGGCGAAGGGAGCGACGGCCTTGCGGCGATCTTCCCGGCGATGCTGAATTCCCTCATCACGCTCAAGACGCTGCACTACTCCAGCGAGCATCCGCTCTACGTGAAGGCGAAGCGCGATTTCGAGGGACTCTTTGTCGATGATCCGCAGGACTTTCGCATCCAGCCTTGCCTGTCGCCGGTCTGGGACACCGCCATCAATCTCGTCGCGCTCCTCGAGAGCGGCCTCGATCCGCGGGACGCCAGGATCCGGCGCGCCGTGAGCTGGCTGGCGGCCAAGGAAGTGCGGATGGCCGGCGACTGGAGTATGAAGAATCACGGGATCGCGCCCAGTGGCTGGGCTTTCGAGTTTAACAACGTCTTTTACCCCGACACCGACGATACCATGATGGTGCTCGCCGCCCTGGCCCGCGCTGGGGCGTGCGAGAAGACCGCCTCCACGGAGATGGACACCTTGTTCAAGCGCGCGCTGCGCTGGCTCCTCAGCTTCCAGTGCCGTGACGGCGGCTGGGCGGCCTTCGACAAGGACGTCATGCAGGGCTGGCTGGAGGACGTGCCTTTTGCCGATCACAACGCGATCCTTGACCCGACCTGCAGCGACCTGACCGGCCGCGTTCTGGAGTTGCTCGGCTACATCGGTTTCGATCGGGAGAGCCTCTTGGTGCGCCGCGCCCTCAAATTCGTGCGCGTGACCCAGGAGGACGACGGTTCGTGGTACGGCCGCTGGGGCGTCAACTACATCTACGGCACCTGGCAGGTGCTCCGCGGCTTGCGCAGCATCGGTGAGGACATGCGGCAGCAGTGGATCGTCCGCGCGCGCGACTGGCTGGAGAGCTGCCAGAATGAGGACGGCGGCTGGGGCGAAACCTGCGCCAGCTACGAGGATCCGACCCTCAAGGGCAAAGGCCCCAGCACGGCTTCGCAAACCGCCTGGGCCCTCATGGGATTAATTGCCGCGGCCGATCCGACCGAACCCGCCAGTCTCGACCGGAAATCGATCCGCCTCGGCATCGAGTATTTGCTCGCCAACCAGGCCGCTGATGGAAGCTGGGTTGAACCGGAGGTCACCGGCACCGGCTTTCCGCGCGTCTTTTATCTGCGCTACGACATGTATCGCAATAACTGGCCCCTCCTCGCCCTGGCCACCTTCCGCAAGGAACGCAGCGTCTGGATTGGCTTGCCGGTCGAGCCGTTGCGCGAGTGAGCGCCATGTGAACTTCTCTTCCCAGCCGGCGTGTGTGGTCCTGAGCGGGAACGCAGGAGGTGAGAAAGATCGATGACCCGCCAGCTCCCGCGGATCTTTCTCTGGCACGTTTGGCGTTACCTTGAGCGGCATCCGCTGCTGGTGACCCTGAACATCCTCAGCGTGGCGCTCGGGGTCGCCGTCTACCTGGCCATCCAGATCGCCAATCACAGCGCCCGCCGTTCTTTCGCCGCGGGCATCGATCTCGTCGCCGGCAAGGCCCATCTCGAAGTCCGCGGCGACGTCGATGAAACGCTCTGGCCGCTGCTCGCCCGGCAGCCGGGCATCAGTGCTGCCACCGGATTGGTCGAAGGCAAAATCACCTTCCCGGACTGGCCCGGCGAGTATCTCCACGTGCTCGGGGTGGACCTATGGAGCGGCGACGCTTTCCGCACGTTTGCCATCGGTCCGCAGGGCGAAGGTCCGCCCTTGGATCGCTGGATGGGCCAGGCTGGCCAGCTTGCGGTGGGCCACGAATTCGCGCTTCGGCACGGCCTCAAAATCGGCGACCACTTTCGGATCCTCGTCAACAGCGAGGTCAAAACCGTCACGGTGGCCGTGGTGCTCGGCAGCCGGGACGCCGCCGGGGACCTGCCGGCGGATTTCGCCATCATGGACATCGGCTGGGCGCAGGAGCTCCTGGCGCGCCAGGGCCGCCTCTCGGCGCTTCAATTCCGCCTCGATGACCCCGGCCGCGCTGCGGCGATTGCCGTGCAACTCGATACTCTTCTCCCGTCGAATCTCCGTGCCGAGCCTCCCCGCCTGCGGAGCTTTCAACTCGACCACATGCTCTCCGCCTTCCAACTCAACCTGACCGCGTTGAGCATGGTTTCACTGCTCGTGGGCGTTTTTCTCGTCTACAATACGATTTCCGCTTCCGTCGCACGGCGGCGCGTTGAGATCGGCATCCTTCGCTCCATTGGAGCCTCGCGGGCGGAAATCCGCGGCTTGTTCCTTGGGGAAGCCGGGGTCTTTGGCGTCTTCGGCATTGCGCTCGGGATAGCCGGCGGAGTCCTCCTCGCACGCCTCCTCACCGGCGCCGTCGCCGAAACGATCTCGTCCCTTTACGTCCTCCTGAGCATTGATCGGATGTGGCTCAGTCCCACACAGTTTGCCATCGCGGCATTCTTCGGCTTCGCCTCGGTCATCGTCGGGGCATGGTTGCCGGCCAGCGAAGCGGCCCGGGTCGATCCGGTCGAGTCGCTCAGCCTCGGGGCGCATGCCGGCATGGCGCAAGCGCGGATGCCCCGCCATGCCTGGCTCGGGCTCTGCGCCCTGGCGATGGCCGCGTTGTCCGGATGGTACGCCTTGCATGGTGGTCCCCCCGTGTGGAGTTTCGCCGCGGCTTTTTGGGTCCTCGCGGGATCCGCATTCTTCTCGCCCATCGCCACCTGGACATTTGGTGCGGCGGCAGCGCAGGTGCGCCGGCCGGATGTCACCTGGCGGCTGGCCGCGGACCATCTGCGGCGGTCCATCCATCGCAATGCCATGACCGTCGCCGCCCTCGCCGCGGCGGTCGCCATGTCGGTTGCCCTCATGGTCATGATCTTTTCGTTCCGCTCGAGCGTCGACGCCTGGATTCACCGCGGCATTGTCGCCGATCTCTTCATCGCCCCGGCGTCCAACGAAGTCATCGGCTTGGAAGCGGCGGTGCCGCCCGCGGCCGTCGCCTGGCTGAAGGCGCGACCGGAAGTGCGCGGCGTGGATACCTATCGGGAATTGGATTGCACCTTCGAGAAAGTATCGGCTCCGGGCATCGGCCCTGGTGCGCCGGGATCGAGTGGGGGCAACGCCCGCCTCGACGTCATTCAGGGTGAGTACCGTCACAACCTCACCTTTCTCGGCGGCAACGACGAGCGCAAGATGGCCCGCGTCTTCCACGACCGCTGCGTGGCCATTTCGGAGCCACTGGCCCGCAAATTCCACCTGCGCGACGGCGACCATCTGCGCGTCCTCACCCCGCGCGGTCCGGCGGATTTCGCCGTCGCTGGCGTCTATTCCGACTACACGCGGGACCAGGGTGTGATCCTCATGGTTCGGGCGGATTTTGCCCGGTGGTGGGATGATCCCCGTGTGGAATCGCTCGCCGTCTATCTCCAGCCTGGCGCCCCCGTGGAGCCGCTCGCCGACGCCTTCCGCGCCCAATTCAGCAAGTCGGGGGAGTTCGCCATTTATTCGAACCACGGGCTGCGCCAGCGCATTCTTTCGGTTTTCGACCAGACGTTTGCGGTGACTTACGTCCTGCGCAGCGTCGCCGTCATTGTGGCCGTTGCTGGGATCTTCCTGTCCGTGACCGCGCTCGCCGCGGAGCGTGAACGGGAGATCGGCGCTTTTCGGGCCGTTGGGGCGTCGCGCGCGCAAGTGCAGCGCATGCTCATGACGGAAGCCGGGATGATCGGCGCCATCGCCACGCTGCTGGGTCTTGCGTCTGGTCTCCTGTTGGCCATGGTTTTGACATGGGTGGTCAATCCCGCTTTCTTCGGCTGGACGATTTCATTTCATCTCCCTTGGGGGAGCCTCCTGGCGACGCCCCTCTGGATCATTCCCGCCGCTCTGCTCGCGGCCTGGCTTCCAGCCTGGCGGGCCAGTCGCAGGCCAATCTCCGCCGTTGTCCGCGAGGAATGAGAGCGGCTTCGCCGCAACATCCAACACCCAACATCCAACACCCAACACCCAACACCCAACACCCAACACCCAACACCCAACACCCAACACCCAACACCCAACACCCAACACCCAACACCCAACACCCAACACCCAACATCCAATGGGCACCGCGGCGACCGCGAGACCTCAAAGGCGAAACGCGAGTAAACTGAAGAACCGTATGAAGTCGTCTCTCGCGCCCAAACTCCAGTGTGGGCGCGCACCTGTACCGACCCTCGTGCCCAAGCTCCAGCTTGGGCACGCGCCTGGTCTTGGAAGCTCTGCTTCCTGGTGGCGCCTTGACGAAGCTGGAGCTTCGCAGACAAACGCGTGTCCAAGCTGGAGCTTGGGCACGATGGCTTGGGGGAAGACCTGCGGCGCTTTCCTCCTCGCCATCCTCTGGATGTTGCACGCGTCCGCCGCCGACTGGCGGATGGCGCTCCCCGGCTGGGAATTTGAATTTCCGCGGGACCATCATCTGCATCCGGATTTCAAAACCGAATGGTGGTACTTCACCGGCCGGCTGGAGGACGGAAATGGTGGAGTCTTTGGCTATCAACTGACTTTTTTCCGCCAGGGATTACGTCCTCCCGGTGAGCGCGCCGGCACGAGCTCACGCTTTGTCGTCAACGATCTGAAATTCGCGCATTTCGCGATCAGCGACATTCGCGGCCAGCACTTTCACTTTGCGCAGAAGCTCAATCGCGGAGCCTTTGGGGAGGCCGGATTCTCGGATTCCGCCCGGCTGGCGTGGATCGAGAATTGGACGCTGGAGTTGCTGCCGGACGGCGGCTTCGCGCTTCACGCCAGCGACGACGCCGCGCAATTGCAATTGCGCCTCCAGAGCACCAAGCCTTTCGTCGTCCACGGCGAAAATGGCGTCAGCCAAAAGGCCGATGGCGCCGGACGCGCCTCGCATTACTACTCCGGCACGCGCCTGGCGACGAACGGCACGCTTTCGTTCGGAACGAAGACCTTTTCCGTCCGCGGAGAAAGCTGGCTGGATCGGGAGTGGGGGAGCAATCAATTGGCGCCCAACCAGGCCGGCTGGAATTGGTTCAGCCTGCAACTCGATGACGGGACGGAGTTCATGCTCTATCAAATGCGCACGAAGGATGGCGGCCTCGACCCGAATTCAAGCGGGACATTCGTCGATCAAAATGGCGACGCGCGGCATCTCGCCCGCGACGATTATCAGCTCGTTCCCGTCAAGTCCTGGACGAGCAAATCCACCGGGGGCCGTTACCCTGTCGCCTGGCGACTCGCCGTGCCCAAGTTGAATCTGCGCGTCGAGATTTCCACGCCACTCGAATCCCAGGAACTGGACCTGCGTCCGGTTGCGTATTGGGAAGGCCTGGTCGAAGTCCAGGGCACACGCCAGAGCACCAGCGTGCGCGGCCATGGCTACATGGAGCTCACCGGCTACGCCGGAGCTCTCGTCGGCCTTTCAGAATCTCCGAACTAAACGCAGCGGATAGCCAACCAAGGTGAGCTCGCGAATCACGCGAATGACACAAATCGGCGACCCGTTATTCGCGTCATTTGCGTGATTCGCGGGCTCCTTCTGGTCGCCGCTTCGCCGCCCCGCGCCTCCGCGGTAAAATTCGCGTTAGCGACGCTCGTCCGGATTAGATCAGCCCCAGCTTCATCTTCCCTTCTTCGCTGATCATATTCTGATTCCACGGCGGATCCCAGACGAGTTCCACTTCGGCGTCACCGACACCCGGCACGCCGAGCACTTTCGAGCGCGCCTCGGACGCAATGACCGGCCCCATGCCACAGCCGGGCGCCGTGAGCGTCATCTTGATGTCCACCTTGGCGCCAGTGCTCTCCCGCGGCGTAATCACGCAATCATAAACCAGCCCCAAATCGACAATATTGACTGGAATCTCCGGGTCGTAGCAGGTGCGGAGTTGGTCCCACACCGCCTTCTCGTCAACCGGGCCGTTGGCCTCGGAAGATGCGGGCGCGTCCGCCCCTCTGGCCGCCGGCTCGAGGCCCAGCGCGTCGGCATCTTCATCCGCAATGCGCGCGAGCCCCTGGTCGGTCGCCACGGTGTAGCTGCCGCCCAGCGCCTGCGTGATGACGACTTGAGTGTCCTTGGCGAGCGTAATCGCTTCGCCGCTGGGGATGCGGGTCGCCGCGCAATCGCGCGACAGTATTTTTTCGGTGTTCTCGTTCATGATTTCAGGGATTTGGGACTTTCAAGACGACCTTCACTTTGCGCTCCGGAGAGCTCGCGGCGTGAAGTTGATCGAAAAGAGTCGTCGCCTGCGGGACGGGCGCCGGCGCTGGAGCGGTGGGTGCGGCGGTTGGAGCAAGGGCCGAGCGCAATGCGCCCTCGACCAATTGCGCGCAATGAATCTTCATCGGGGGCAGTGGTCCGAGTGGTGCGGAAAGATCCTCTCCGGACATGGAGAGCGCCTCCTCCACCGTCTTCCCCGCGATCAACTCCGTGGCCACGCTGGCCACGGCGATCGCCGTCTCGCACCCGAATGTCTGGAAGGTCGCGCGATCAATGACCTTTTTGCCGTCCTGCTCCTTGAATTTCACCCACATGCGCAGCATATCGCCGCAATCGGCGCTGCCCACCGTGCCGACGGAATCGGCATTCTCCATTTCGCCGATGTTTTTCGGGTTGGCGATGGCGTCGTGGATGCGTTGTTGAAGGTCTTCACTCATGGCAAGGGGCGGCTTCGGGAATGGCTCGGAAGGCAGGCAGGTGTCTTAATCTTACTCATCATTTTAATCCCCCCAAAAACAGAGGACTATTCGAGATCGTACCGGGGAAGGCTGGCGTCCACTTCCTGGCTCCAGGCGTCGATGCCGCCGCGCAGACTCTTCACCTGCTCAAAGCCGTGTCCAGCGAAGTAGGCGGCCGCATCCATGCTGCGCGCGCCGTGGTGGTCGATGACCGCGATCAGCGCCCGTCGGTCCCATTTCATGAGGATTTCCTGCATCAACTCCTGCGTAAAGAAGATCGCGCCCTCGATGTGCACGGCGTCAAATTCCTCGCGCGTGCGAATGTCGACCAGCTTGGTCCCCGCATCATCCTTGAGGGCGGCGGCGAGTTCCACCGGCGCAATCTGCATCTTTTGGTCCTGGTCGTGGCTGGTCAGGATATGATCGATCACTTCACCCACCGGCAGCGCATTGTTCCTGGCGCAGACCCCGGCCAGTGTCTCCTCGGGTTGAAAGCCGCAGCTCGCGCAACCGCCGATATGGTACCGCCGGAAAAGCGCCCGCTGGGCGCCGGGATAGAGCCGCAGCAGTTCGCGCATGGGGATCTGCGGATCGAGCGAAGTGGTCAGGGACATGTCCCAAACACTAATGGCGCCCGGCACGCCTGACAAACGCGCACTTTACCCGATTGCCAGGGGCGGCTACCGTCCGCGCTCTCATGCGTTTGCAGACATTATACGAAGGCCGCTGGATTTTCGTCGCCCTCATGGCCCTCGGTACGATCGGCGGCCTGCTCAACTGGCTTTGGTTGGTGATTGTCTCGGTGCTGCTTTTTCTCTTTTGCATCAATTTTTTCCGCGATCCGGAACGCCCCATTCCCCCGGGGGACGACGTCGTTATCGCCGCCGCCGACGGGGTCGTCGCCGATGTCGTGGAAATCGAGGAAACGGAGGTGCTCAAAACCCGGTGCCAGCGCGTGGGGATCTTCCTTTCGGTCTTTGATGTGCATGTGAACAAAGCGCCCATCGCCGGCCGCATCACTTTTCAACAGCACCACCCCGGCATTTATCTCGACGCGCGCAACCCCGAATGCTCCGTGAAAAACGAGGCCCTCACCTGGGCCATCCAGGGTGCCAGGGCCACTTTGGTGGTGCGACAGATCACCGGAGCGATCGCCCGGCGCATTGTGCCGTGGTCAAAAGTGGGCGATGAAATCCCCAAGGGCCATCGCTTTGGGATGATCCGCTTTGGTTCCCGGACCGAAGTTTTTCTGCCGCTCACCGCCATGGTCGAGGTCAAAGTCGGTGATTACGTGCGAGGGGCCGAAAGCATCATCGCCAAACTCGCTTGACTTCCCATGAGCGAAGCCGACGGACCGAAGATTTACCTCCTGCCGAATCTGATGACGGCCGGAAATCTTTTCTGCGGGTTCGCGGCGACGCTCAAGATTCTGGAAGGCGCGTTGATTCAGGTCGCGACCAAGCCGGGCCTCGAAGAAGCCGCCGCGGTCGCCGCCGCGGAAAAATTCCACTTTGCCATCTGGTGTATTCTCGCATCGTGCATCTTCGACGCCCTCGACGGCCGGCTCGCCCGCCTCGGCGGTCACGAAAGCCCCTTTGGGCGTGAATTCGATTCGCTGGCGGACATCGTGTCTTTTGGTGTCGCCCCGGCGCTGATGGTTTATCGGATCGTTCTGCACGAATTTCCGAACGCCGGCTGGGTCATCGCGTCGGTCTATCTCGTCTGCGGCGCCCTGCGGCTCGCGCGCTTCAACTGTCTCGCCGCTGCTGATTCCACCGCCGCCAACAAGGAGTTTCGCGGGTTCCCGATTCCCGCGGCGGCGGGGGTCATAGCGTCGATTACCCTGTGCCTCCTGTGGTTCGACGAAAAGGGACGCGAGATCGGGCCGGGCAAATGGGTGCTGCCGCCGCTCATGCTCTTTCTTTCGTGGATGATGTTCAGCGGCTTCAAATATCCCAGCTTCAAAGCGATCAACTGGGGCACGACCCGCACGCTGCCGAAGTTCATTGCCATCGCGGTGGTCAGCGTCTTGACGGTGGTCTATTACCAATGGATGCCGGCGGTGATCTTCATCTCCTACCTGCTTTACGGCTTCTTGCGGCCTTTCCTGTCCCGCAAGATGAAGCAGGAGATCGAAGAAGAAGTGGAGGATGAAGATCCGGTCGAAAGCCCGTAGCGCTCGTGTCTTGTGATCGCCAATCGCGAAGGGTGGATGGCGCGCTCCGAGCGCCATGGCAGGGACGGCGCGCGCGAGCGCCCAATTTCCGGGAGGGCCGAAGGCCCGGTCACTTCGCAGCCCGGGTAACCCCTTTGGAAGACGGAGCAAATGAAGGCCCAAGCCCTGAACGGGCGCTACCACCGTGAGCGACTTCGCCCAAACCGGCCTCATCTGCACGCTTCAGCGCCTCAACGACACGCATCTTGCCCGCGTCGAATCGGAACTGGAAGAAATCGCCCGCAACCGGCCGATCGCGCTCGTCCTTCCCTGCCACGGACGCGACCTCGAACAGCCCGCGTTTGCCCGGCTGGTCGACGAATTGTGCGGCGCGGAATTCCTCCGCGAAATCGTCGTCACCATGAACGGCGTGACGCCGGCGACCCGGAAAACGTTCCCGGTGCGTTTGTCGTCCCTGCCGCAGAAAATCACGATCTTGCAAAATGAGGCCAGCGCTCACGAACCCGCCGGCAAGGGATGGAACGTGCGCGCCGCCTTTGAGCATCTCGTCCACGAAGGCGAATGCGAATTCATCGCCACGCAGGACTGCGACGTGGCCAGCTTCCGGCGCGTCGATCTGGCGCGGCTCTGCTACGCCGTGGCCCATCCGGACCTCGGTTACCGCTTCGCCAAAATGTACTACTCGCGGGTGACCGACCGCCTCTACGGGCGCGTCTCGCGGCTCTTTCTTGCCCCGTTTCTGCACGCCGTCGTGCGCGTGGCCGGGCACCAGCCGCTCGTCGATTTCCTGCTCAGCTTTCGCTACCCGCTGGCCGGGGAAGTCGCGCTCACGCGTGAACTGGCGGCGGTTCTGCCGGTCAGTTCCGGCTGGGGCCTCGAAATTGGCCAACTCTGCGAAGTCTTCCGGCGGGTGGACCCGCGCGAAGTCTGCCAGGTCGACGGCGGCGCCGGTTACGACCACAAGCATCAACCCGCGGCCACCGCGCTGGTGGAGATGGTCGCGGAAATTGCCCGGGAACTCTTCTCGCAATTGGCCGCCGAGGGCCTGGCGAATGACGCGGCGTTTCAAACCGCCGTGGCCGCCGCTTATTGCCGCGAAGCCGCGCATGCCCTGCGCCGCAGCGCCAGCCTCGCCTTGATCAACGGGCTTCCCTTCGACGAAACGGCCGAAAAGGCGATCGTCGAGACATTCGCCGCGCGACTCGCGCCCGGGTAGGACGGAAACCGTGTTAAGGTCTCCGTCATGAGCTCAGATCTGGTTCTTGTCACCGGTGCCTCAGGTTACGTCGCCGGCCACTGCATGCTGCGACTGTTGCATGACGGCTATCGGGTACGCGGTACCTTACGCTCCTTGCAGCGGGCAGGCGAGGTACGGGGGTGGCTCACCACGGCTCGGGGGGGGATTGATCCGGGCGACGCCCTGTCGTTTGTCGAGGCGGAACTGACTGATCCGAAGGGGTGGGACGCCGCCATGGGAGGTGTGCGCTACGTGCTTCACGTCGCTTCGCCTATCCCGTCGACTATGCCCAAAGACCCGGACGATCTGATCGGGCCGGCTCGCGAGGGAACGCTGAATGTCATGAAAGCTGCTTCGCGTGCCTCGGTACATCGCGTGGTTCAGACCTCCTCTTTGAGCGCCATTTTTCACGGTTGCGACGATCCCAACTCACACCTCTTCACCGAGGCCGATTGGAACGACCCCGATCACAAGGACAACGTGCCCTATACCCGCAGCAAAGCCATCGCCGAGAGGGCCGCCTGGGCGGAACTGCCCAAGCTGCCTCGGCCTTTGGAATGGGTCGCCATCAACCCTGGCCTGGTTCTGGGGCCGGTGTTGGACAAGGACTCAAGCGCTTCGGTTCAGATCGTGGCAAAGCTCTTAAAGGGCGAAATTCCAGGCTTGCCGCGCTTTGGCTACCCCATTGTAGATGTGCGTGACCTCGCGGATTTGGAGGTTCGCGCCATGACCGCGCCCCAAGCAGCCGGACAACGCTACATCGGGTCCGGCCCATTCATCCCCTTGAGCGAGATCGCAAATGTTCTGAAGGAGCGTTTGGGCGACAAGGCGAAGAAGGTGCCTACGCGCAAACTGCCCGACTGGGTCGTCCGGTTCGTGGGGCTTTTCGATAACGAGGTCCGCGGCCAGTTATTCGAACTCGGCAAGGTCCGGCGACCGTCCAGCGCAAAAGCGGAAAAAGACCTTGGCTGGTCATCTCGACCCTGGGAAGACACGATCGTGGACACAGCGACAAGCCTGGAGGCCGTAGGCGCGTTGAGTTGAACCCGAACAATTTGAAGACACTTGCGGTCTCAACCCCTCGATGAAGTACTGGGAGATCATCGCCACCCGCCTGGCGCCGCGGCAGGGCGGCGACCGGAAGCTGATTGCCTTTGGGTCAGGTTATCGCGTAGACTGTTCGTACGCATGAGTCTTGCCGAAATCAAAAAAGCCGTGAATGAACTTTCGCCGGAAGAACTGGCGGAACTGGCGACTTTTGTTCGTGAACGCGATGATGCGGGGTGGGATCGGCAGATTGATGCAGACTTCGCCGAAGGCGGTCGTCTGCATCGCGTGTTGGAAGAGGTGCGGGCGGATGTCCGGACAGGCCGCCTCGAAGAGTTGCCGTGATTGGGAAGACCCATCGGCGCTTTTGGAAGTGCTTTGACGATTTACCACCGTCCGTCCAGAAGCTGGCGCGTGAAAAATACGTCTTGTGGCGGGAAGGGTCAATTCGCGTCATTGGTGTGATCCGCGGGCCTCCCCTTTTCATGCCACTATCCCCCAGATTCTTATTTGCGGAAGATCTCCGCGCATGAGATTTCCGGTTCGCCGCGGAGCCCATTGGATGTTGGATGTTGGATGTTGCGGCGAAGCCGCTAATGCTGTTTTGCGAGTTTGCGCAGATCGCCGAGCAGGGTGCTGTCCGGATTGAACTTCGCGGCGTGCGAGTGGATGTCGCTGATGCGCCAGGCGCCATCTTCGAGCGTCAAAAGCGCCGTGATCATCCGCGTTTGCCCGGGGTATTGGCTCTTCGGTCCCCAGGCGAAGCGCAGGTCCACGCGTGCCGTCGGTGGTGTGGATTTTGCCTCCGTCACTTTGAACGAAGTCGGCGGGTCCCAGGCGGCGAGAAACGTGCCATTGTTCGGCGCGTCGATTTGTTCGCCGGGGTGTGCTTTCGCGGCCTTGTCAGATCCTGCGATGGCCGTGGCGAGTGCATGGCGCACGTCTTTGGTCAGCCAGCGGGTCTGCGCGGCAGAGTCCTTCGTAATGTCATGTTTCGGGTTCAGCAGGTAGGTGAAGAAATCATTGACCGTGGAGTCGGGGGCTGGGCCTGTGGTCGTCGACGCAGCGCTGACGGTGAGCACGCCAAGGAGAAGTAAAAGTGCGGGAAATTTCATGATTCGGAATGGGCTCGCCGCGCAGACTGGTCATGTGATCGCTGAAGAAATCATGCGTGGCCTCTTTCTTCCTTTCTCGATTGCGTGAAGACGGTCAAGACATTCGCGAACTTCCTTCGCGACTCATTTGGCGGAACCTCGGAGCGGATACCAATCGGACCAGCGAACTTGGAAAACCCGAAACCCGAAACCTGCCCGAAGAGCCATTCCAGGCTTGGCCGCAAGCTCCACCGGTGCTTTCCTACGCGGCCATGCCCAAAAAGCCCGTAGTTCTTGTGATTCGCGATGGCTGGGGAATCAATCCAGGCGGCCGCGCCAAAGCCATCGATAATGGCGACGCCACCCTGCTCGCGAAGACGCCTTTTCACGACTACCTCTACGCCACCTATCCGCAAAGCACGCTCAGCGCGAGTGGCATGGACGTAGGCCTGCCCGACGGTCAAATGGGCAATAGCGAAGTCGGCCACTTGAACCTCGGCGCCGGTCGCATCGTCTACCAGGATCTCACCCGCATCAACAAAGCCATCAAGGATGGTGAACTGTCCAAAAACCCCGTCCTGGTCGAGGCGTTTGCCAGGGCTCGCGGACATCGCCTGCACTTCCTCGGCTTGCTGAGCGATGGTGGCGTCCATTCGCACCAGGACCATCTCATCGCGCTCGCCAGGGCCGCGCACGATGCGGGGGTGGATGACATCATGGTCCACGCGATCACCGATGGCCGCGACACATCGCCCACGGGCGGAGCGGATTACCTGGCGTACGTCCAGGCCGGTCTCGCCCCGGCGGGCGCGAAAATCGCCACGGTCGTCGGACGCTATTACGCCATGGATCGGGACAAGCGCTGGGAGCGCAACAAGCTCGCTTGGGACGCCATCGTCCTCGGGCGTGGTCCCGTCTCGAGTGAGACCCCCTCCGCCGCCGTCAGCGCGGCCTACACCAAGGAACCGCGCGGCGACGAATTTCTGACGCCCATCATTTTTTCCCACGCGAATGAACCGCGCGTCCGCGACGGCGACGTGGTGCTATGGTTCAATTTCCGCGCCGACCGGGCCCGCCAGCTCTCGCTGGCCTTCCTGAAAAAGGACTTCAACGGATTCGACCGCGAGGTGACTCCCGCGGTCCATTACGTCACGCTCACGGAATACGATGAAACCTACGGTGTGCCCGTGGTCTTCGCGCCGCAATCGCTCAAAAACATCCTTGGTGAAGTCGTGAGCGTCGCCGGACGGAGGCAACTGCGCATCGCCGAAACCGAGAAATACCCGCACGTGACATTCTTCTTCAACGGCGGCGTCGAGGCGCCCTTTCCGGGCGAGGATCGCACCATCGTGCCCTCACCCAAGGACGTGCCGACCTACGATTACAAGCCGCAGATGAGCGCGCCGGAGGTGACCGCGAAGGTCGTCGAGGCACTCCCGAGTTACGACCTCGTCATCCTCAATTTTGCCAATCCCGACATGGTCGGCCACACCGGCGTGGTCAAGGCCGGCATCAAGGCCGTGGAAACGATCGACGATTGCGTCCGGCAGGTGGTCGAGAAGACGCTGTCGCTGGATGGCCAGTTGCTGATCACCGCCGATCACGGCAACTGCGAGCAGATGCGCAATCCCGACGGATCCCCAAATACCGCGCATACCACCAACCTCGTGCATTTCCTTTACGTGGCCGCCGGCGCGGAGAAGGCGACGCTCGAAAGCGGCATCCTCGCCGACGTCGCTCCGACGCTGCTCGCGCTGCTGGGTCTCCCACAGCCCGCCGAAATGACCGGCCGGTGCCTCGTGCATCGCTGAGATTGGCATTGCGCAACGCGCGCGGATTTGTAGTTTCTCCCCGCTTCGCGCTTCCGGGCGCGGGCGATTACCCCGTGGTGTAATGGTAGCACAAGGGTCTTTGAAGCCTTTAGTCATGGTTCGAATCCATGCGGGGTAGCGCTCTCAATCCCAACCTTCCCGATCCTTGTATTTCCGAGCCCCGATCCGGGAACAAAACTACCCACCCAGCCCGCGTCGCCCTTTGCCCGAAGGAAGGCATTTCCAATTTTCCTCCAGTAGCTTATCTTCCATTCCCCACGTATGAAACTCTCCAAACGCGGCGAATATGCCTTGCGTGCCCTGATCGACTTCGGAATCGCTTATGAACTTGGCCGGCCTCTGCTGAAAATCGGTGAACTGGTCGAAAAAGAGCGCCTGCCGGTGAAGTTTCTCGAGCAAATCCTCACGCAGTTGCGTGGCGCCGGCTATATCGAAACCAAACGCGGCAAGGCCGGTGGCTACTTCCT
>Ga0302324_100016702_pt1 | contig 14605 bp, 12 predicted proteins | sample Palsa_T0_1_FD_201949 | JGI IMG/M metagenome (GOLD analysis project Ga0302324, IMG submission 201949) | Peat permafrost microbial communities from Stordalen Mire near Abisko, Sweden - Palsa_T0_1 | ecosystem: Environmental > Terrestrial > Soil > Palsa > Peat permafrost | place: Sweden: Abisko...
CCTGCAAACGTACCGGCGCGCCCCTACTGCTCCATCACCGGGCACTGCTTGGCCTACCCAGTACCTGGAGATCTACAACAACACTTGCTACGGCGGGACGTGTATCGAGAACAGTTCGGCCGGCGGAGTAGATGTTGCATACAATACCTCCGTTCAAAACAATCTCTGCTACACCGGAACCTGCGTAAGCTTCAGCAGTGGCACCGGCAATACCGTCAGCAACAACACCAGCAATACGGCGTTGAATCCCAGCTGGACCAATGGTAGCGGCCAGCTTGAGCTGATCTCAGATTTCAAGCCGACCGCGAACGACACAGGCGGCATCAGCGTCCCGGTATGGTACGACGCCCTCGGTACACCGATATCCTCCATCCGGGATCTCGGCGCCGTGCAACCTTGAGATAGACATTTCTCTAGGCGTCCGTGAAACTGGGCGACGGTCGCTTGACCGTCGCCCAGTTTCATTTATCGCCACATTCGCACGGCAAGCATCATGGACGTTGGTTTTACCGAACGAGTATCTTGCCCAGTCCGCGCTTGCGCTCGCAGTCTTGAAAAGCAGCATAATCGACGTTTCCTCGGACTACACGAACTGCCACACTGACAGAACCATAGACATGAATGCACACGCCAGAGCAAGGTTTCAACCTTACTGAAGGCGCTCAATCCTCCCACTCTCGCTCAGTGTCCCTTGATTCCCAGATGCTGCCAACCCGTCGGAATCAATTTCAGAAATACATGACTTACGCCCAAGCTGAGTGCGAACAGGAGTACCGCAGCACCTAACAACTTGAGTTCATTCATTGCGCGCAATAGGCCAAATCGCCTTTGCTCAATGTAGTAATACGCGAGCACTAGCAACGCCGCGACGAGATTGAACCACACGAAACCGTAAAAACCAAAAAAATAGTAACCCAGCAAAGTGGCGGGAATTACCGTGAAGAGGCGAACGACATTCGCGACAAGCACAGTGTGGGTCCGACCGGAAGCAACCAACAGATTCTCTGAAGCATTCTGAAAGGAGCCTACTAGCGCGCCCAATGATAGGATCATGAGGATGGGCCCGGCCATGGCGTACCGGGCATCGTAAAGAATATTGACAATCAAATTGGCAAAGCCGGCTGCCAACGCCGGAAGTATCATCCCCAGCATCAATAGTCGTTTATTTTCCGCATAATAGCGCGAGCGGGCAGTGGCACTATTCGTTCTGAAATAGTCAGCGCAGCGGGCATACAACACGACCCGCGCGTTATGCACGATCACGCCGGAAATAGGCGCAATCATATTCTGCGCGAGCCCATAGACTCCCAACAAATTCAGGTTGAACAACCTCAGGAGCACTAGTTTGTCATACTGAGACAAGACCATTGTGAGCACACTGGATGGCATCACGTAGCGGGCAAATCTGAATTGATCGGCGATCGCCTCGCGATCAAATGCAATTCCAACGCCAATGTTTCGATAAAAAAAATGACTACCAATCGTAAGCAGCGCGCGCTGAAAGAGCACACCCAAGATGAATGCATAGTAGTTCCTCAAATGGAAGGCGATGAGGATCACAAATACACTCGAGGCGATGCCGGATATCAACTCCGCATAATTTCCGATACGCGCTCTTTGCTCGCGTTGCGCCACAATAAAGGACATCGATTCAAGTCCTGTAATCAGGAACTGGAAGCTGAGTACTCGAAAGGCATTCGCGAGCGCCGGTACATGGTAGATAGTAGCGACAACCGGGGCGGCAACGAACATGAGCGAAAAATTGAACACGCAGCGAATCAGTCTTGTGGTCCAAATTGTGTGGACGAATTTCACTTCGCCACCTCGAGGATGGCGAACGAGCAAGCCCACAAAACCGACGTCCGAGACGAGTTCGATTACAAATACAATTGATACCAATATACCGAAGACTCCGTAAGCCTCCGGACTCAGCACACGGGTGAGAATCAGGCTGCTGACGAGCCGTATGAGTGCCGTTGCGCCGAAACTGAACGTGGACGACAACAACTCGCTCTTGAAATTGATCGAGCGCGGAAGGAATCGAACTATTTCATATATACGCAAGGTAGCGCCTGATGGTGTCGGACGCGGAACCAACACCGCTCGTTATGATTCGTCGGCACCGGATTGAGCATAAAGTTGGTCCGCGGCACGCCGTATGATGGGGCATCGTGGAACAGACGCTGGTCAACTTGAGCTAACTGGTGCACGACCTCGCGCCCGCGCGCGATTGAGACCACAATCTACGGAGCCGTCCACGAATCCCGTATCAGGACTGCGGCTTGCGCAGACGGCGAGCAACGATTGGCGGCAAAAGATCCCTTGCAAGGTGGCGCATCCGCTGCTTCACGGTCAGTCTGAATTCGCCCTCATGACGATCGCGGAATATGGTGGAATGATCCCCGCTGATTTGGTCGGCTGGGCGACCGTTACTGAAATAATAGAGAGCAAGCGACTTGCGCGTCATTCCCTCAAGACACTTCAGTGGATCCGGGTGTCCGTGGTAAGTGAAGTCAGTCGTTCCAAAAACCATCATGCGGTTGAATACCGGCAATACCTTAGCTTCGCACTTGGACATGCTTCGATCCCAAAGTTCCAGATGCCCGCCGTATTCCTCGCGCCAGTGCTTGTTCAAATATAGAATCAGATTCAGGCGCCTATCCAAACCGTACTTGGGATGTTTGTTGAAATCGGCGTGGATACCTAGCTTCCCGCCGGGCAGAATCTGATGCAGGCCGCCTCCGTCGAAGCTGGGATCGGGTATAAGGTCCGGGATTCCCGTCACGCCGCTCAGGAATTCGAGGAATGTCATGGAGTTCAGGTGATAGAAGAGCAGACGCGTGACCGGACCGAAAGTTGCCTCTTTGGCCGATGCCAGCTTCACCTCACGCGCGTTGTCGAATTCCTGCCAACGAATCTGGCCCGGTTTCGGGAATTCCGCAAGCACCGCGTCGAGTAAGTCTGGACTCAAAAAGTCGTCAACAATGATATGAGGAAATGGCTTCGCATCAATGTACGACTGGTGCGCGGCCGGCATCATCTCTTTCATCCGCTCGATCGGCAAGAAAGATTCCAGCGCCAAGTTCGTTATCGTCGATTCCATAGCCCGTTATGAGACCCAATAATCCAACCATTGATCCTGACCGACTATACCGCAAAAACATGATACAGTGCGGATCCGCCCGACTCCTTGACGCGGCGCACAGTCTGTGCAAGTTACGCGTACGTCCCTTGCGTGGAGAGCCGAAACCCTTCGTGTGGACAAAAACGGCTGACCAAATTCTTGAACGCATCAGGCGATTCTGCATGCGAACTTCTAACTCAGGACCCTAGGTAGAGGCACCCTTCTGGTATATAGCCATGATCGTGTGACCGGCAATTGTGTGTGCGTTCTCCCGAACATATTGGGCGAACATTCCTGCGAAACCCAGACGGTGAAACAATCTTCGCTGCCAGGGCCGGAGGTAGTGGTTCTCTATGACGGACTGATACCAGCCGTGCTCGAAGAGCGGCTCCGTCTCAAATGCCTTAATTTTCAGTTCTGTAATCGTGGCTAGCGCAGCTAAGCCCTTCCGATTCCAAAGTCCCATATGATGAGGTGGCTGGTTCAGAAAGTTATTCGGATCGAGACGAAGAAAGCTGTCGTTGTTTGGAACCCCGATCACTAAAGTGCCGCCCGGGCGTAACAGCCTTATACATCCTCGAACGAAAGCCAGAGGGTCCGCAACGTGCTCCAGCACCTGGAAGGATGTGACGGTATCATAGAAACTGTCGAGCGCATGATTGTCCAAGAGCTCTTCGTAAATGTGCAAACCCTTCCCCATGGCGATCTTGGCCGCTTTTTTGTTTAGTTCAATTCCGAACGCAATTGCACCCTTCCTTTGAACTTTGGCTAAAAAATTGCCCTCCCCGCAACCAACGTCCAGTACCTTCTCACCAATTTGAATGTGCGGCAGCGCCGCCTCATGCTCCCACTTGTCCTCTTTGTAGTTCCATTCGAAGGACTCAAGGCATCGATATAGGGATTCAGTGCCAACAAGAGAGAACGGGTAATAGAATGCAAAACCCGTATCGCAACCGTAGAGGCCAACTTCCGGTATATCAACAAAACACTGCTCCGCATGGTAGCCAAACTGCTTTCTATACCCCTTCACCAGTCGGGACGACGGAATCACGTGTACTAATGGGGCATCCTTACCAGTTAGCGGCGACTTTACGGATTCAGGCAACTGCACAGTGCCCCCCCATGTGCCAGCGCAACGTCTGCGCAAATCGCACTATAAGCACGATTCAAATCTCATTGACGCAGTGCACGATTTGCGCATACTGCCCCCTTTACACTAATTGCCCACGCAAAATTGCGAAGGAAATGCTTTGATCGCGCCCATTGATAAACGGCGGCTCTTTTATGGAGCCTTGGCTCAAGGATGCACAATATGCCGGCAGCGACAACAAAGCTACGTCTTGCCGCGCCCGCGGCAATTCGTTGGAGCGCCAAACCCTAACCGTGCGGATTTGGTGGAATAATCAGTTTTGCAGGGGCCCGGCCGCTGCATACCACGACATGTCTAAGCAATGTTAGAAGTGACGGATCTCAGATTTCAGGTGCCGACATGATGACAACGCTGAAAGAATTATTCGTAGTGTTGCTGATCGCTTGCACTGTTTTCGCATTAGCGCGGCCCATCGTCTCAATCTATATCGCACCGGATGATGCTTCAAGGCGTCGCAGAGTTTGGTTCGTCGTAACAATCGCCGCCTTTCTTTGCCCCAATTTCTTCGTATTCGCTATTATCGTGATTCCCTTTCTCGTAGCTGCTGGACGCAAGGATTCCAATCCCGGTGCTCTCTTTTTGTTCCTCATGAATGCCGTCCCGTTGATTCCCTGGAGAGTTCCAATGGTGGGAATCTCTTTCCTAATAGACATCGATTTTCCGATGCTCCTCTCCTTCTGTGTCATGATTCCGGCCGCACTACATTTGCGGAAATCCACACGGCAGTTCCAAATCCCTCCGTCGAGAGCGCTCGACATCTTGCTGCTTTGCTATTTAGGGCTGACATCCTTCTATTTTGTACTTCCGGAGATCAGCCGCGGCGTTCTGATGACTCCAACCTTCACCGACGGCCTACGGCGCGCTGTCGAATCGTTCGTCGAGATCTACCTACCGTTCTACGTCTTGAGCAGAACCGCGTCATCTCTCCGGCAGATTCAAGAAATGTTCGCGGCGTTTTGTCTCTCGTGCGCAATAATGGCCGCGATTGGTGCGTTCGAAGGCGTCAAGCACTGGTTGCTCTACTTGTCTGTCCGAGATCACTGGGGCAACACCTTTGGGGCATACCTGTTCCGGGGCGAAAGTCTGCGCGCGATGGCCTCAACAACGCACGCATTGGTCCTCGGCTACCTATTGGCGGTGGCCTCCGGCCTTTGGCTCTGCCTGAAATTAAAAGTAGCGTCCAAGCTTTCGCGAAATGCCGTCAGCGTTCTTTATTGGCTTGGCTTATTGGCGGCGTACTCGCGTGGTCCCTGGCTTGGTGGCGCTGCCATATACTTCATCTACACAGGACTGCGTCGAGGAGCAGTATCTGGATTTTTCAAAGCGGCGATCGCATCGGCATCAATTGCCGCAGTCATCGCCATCTCTCCGCTCGGAACCAAGATAGCACAAGTCATTCCCTATTTCGGCGGGACAGTTGACGAGGAAAACATCACCTACAGAGAAAGACTTCTGAGCCGTTCGTGGGAAATCATTCAAGATAGTCCATTCCTCGGTGATCAGCATTCGCTTTCCAGAATGGAGGATTTGCGACAGGGCGAGGGAATTATCGACCTGATGAATGGATTTGTTAACATTCTGCTGGACAACGGGTTTATCGGCTTATTGCTGTTTCTATCATTCGTTCTCATAGGTGTTTTCAAAACTTGGGTGCTGAGCCGAGAAACTGCCCAAGCTGCTTCAGAGCTTGGCGCAATGTGTGCGAGCCTTGCTGCCTGCATACTGGGACTGATGATCATGATGTGGGTGGGAGGGCAAATTGTACCAATGACGTGCATATTGGTAGCGTTGGCATCGGCTTGCACTCGTCTCGCCGAGCGCCAGACAAGAGCCGTCACTATCGGGCCTAGTAGCGTGACACGTTAATTACGAAACATAATGCTCAGCTTCTGAAACGACTCAGGACACTAGCCCGCCGATTGAGAATTAGCGATAACCTTGTTGTACAAATCAAGCGATGCATCGGCGACCTGTTGGGGCGAGTGCTGTTCGAGAACGTACCGCCGGGCCGCCTGGCCCATTGCCCGGGCGCCTTCCGGATCTTCAAGCATCGCGAGTATTTGAGCGGCAAAGTTCTCGGGATCCTCAGATTTCGCCAATCGGCCGGTTACACCGTTGACGACGCTTTCGGGACAGCCTCCGGCATCTGTGCTCACCAAGGGACAGCCTTGAAACATCGCCTCCAGGACGGCGTACGACTGGTTTTCCCAACGGGAAGCAACGACGGTTACCATGGCTCGAGTACGCAGCTCGGCGATCTCCCGGTTCGCCATACGCCCACGAAAATCCACTCGATTACGGAGTTCCACTCCGAAGAGTGAATCACAATAGGGCGCAAATGCGACTCTCACCCCGTCCGCTCCGGGCAATCCGTGATCGGGGCCGACGAAAATGAGCCTCAAGTCCAGGCGTCTTTTGAGGAGAGACAGAAATGCTTTGAGCATGATATCCGCCCCCTTTCGCAGATCGAATCGACCGACGAACAGAATGGTACCCCGTTCGCAAGCCTCCAACCGCCACATCGGAGTATCGTCGTCCATGACCAACGGATTGACTACATGCGCGCGCTCCTTCGGACTCAAACTGTATCGCTCGGCGGTACGCTCCAAAGTTGAGATCGAGGGGGAAATGACAGCGCCGGCGAGTCTCAGTGCATGCCCTTCCCGCTCCACTTTTTCTTGCCCGAATGGAGTGTCGATCTCGGTTTCGACGAGCGAGAGAAACGCGGGCCCGTGCAATTTGACCAGTAGGGGAAGCAACGTGCGTCGTCCGATGTCCGCAAACCACCCGAACGACTCTTCCATTTCTAGCACATCTATCGGATCACGGCGGTGAACACGCAAAATCTCGCCTGCAATCACCGCGGAAAACTCAAATACATCGTTTTGCATCGCCTGGCGTCCTGTCAGGCGGAGTCTCACGCGATCCCACAACCCGCGGCGCACCTTATAAATTCGCGGTTCCGTTGATGAAGGATCCAGCACTTGTGTGAATACGGAGACCCGGTGCCCTTTGCCCTCGAGCTCGCGCTTCATCCAATGTACGTAAGTAATGATTCCGTTCTGGTATTTCTCAAGCGGCCACGCGGGCGACCAAAAAGCGATATGCATGAATATTGACGCTCCCTCACCGACGCGGCTCGCTGTTCTGTAACGTTATCTTGTGAATCCGAAAATATTCAGCATAGGCATGAATCCTAACATCCGCCGGATTGGTGTGGTTTGGAAGCCATTCGCACCTTAGGGAGCCAGCCTTCAAGAAGCGCACAACTGCATCGTTATCAGTGAAATAGTTCAGTTCGCGTTTGACGTGCCCGCGAAGTTTCAAGGACATGAGCTTCTGCAAGAATGACTGGTCGATATTCCGCTCAGAAAAGTCCGGCGTCAGCCAGATTGCACCCGACTGAAGGCTCACCATAAGGCGGGCCATATTGTCTCGAATGATTTCCTGTTCCCGTTGATCGAAGTACATCAACAAACCCTCGTGAATGATCACGATGGGCTTCTTCAAATTCAGACCATTCACGAAGCGACCGATATTCGTCATTTCGTCCGGATCCGTGACGTTTGCGGGGTGAAAGTAGTGATTCGGACTCAATTTCCCGCCACGTAGCTTGGCCACGACACTTTCCTTTCGGCGCAGAAGATTCTGCAGATCGGTCTCGATGTACATCTCCCTAGTTGCGGCTTCGTGAACTCCCCTCGTGCCAAAGCCAGCCGCCAGTTCAAGGACGGCATGCCCGGCGTATTCCTTGAGTGCATGTGTCATTGCGTCGTGACGCAACTGAAGGTATTCCCCTGACTGAGCCTTTCCTCCCACCACTTTTCTCAAGAAGTTTCTTGGCCACGCTGATTTCCACGGAATCCCGGCGGCCTCGGTCATCTCTCTGCACATCGGAATGGTGCAATGACGAGCACGTTGCTGCAGCACCTTCAGGGCGGTGTATGAAATCGGATCGTGTTCTGTATCTGTCATGGATTGTCCGAATCTTTCTCTGGTCAGTACCGACGAAACGAAGGTCTCATATTGGGGAACGTCGGTGCATATATTGTAACGAGTCACAGGCTTCTTACGCGTGCTCTTGGCCGCCTGATTAGGCGAACGGTTCCCCCGTAAGTTCGGCAATCGCCCGGCGCTTCCCGACAAACAAAGCGCGCACCTGATAGCGGCGCAGAAAACGCCGGAATTCCAAATTTCCATATCTCGGCTTTTTCAATGCCGCGCTTTTGATCCAGCCCCACATAATGGCTAGGCTGCCTAGCACGTAAGGTCTCTGGTTGACCCGCGATAACGCGCTCGCAGCCAGATACAAGAATCCAGTGCCCATGAAATACTGACCATAGCCGTGCCGCATCCGCCCGGTATAGATGCTTTGCTGGCTGGATCCCATCGGGCGGAGATGGACAAAGCGGAGATCGGGATCATCCCAGCTACAGGCAATCCATCCACGCATTCGGCACAAATGACAATCGATGCCGTCCCACATTACTTCCCTTACAAAGCCGCCGATTTCCTGGAAACAATTCAAGCGGTAGAACTTCGTCATCCCCAGAGACGTATCGTCGCCGTGGCGCTCATGGATCAATCGGCCATTCTCAACAATATAGGATTTTCCGCTGCATGTGGCGATCCTGGAGTCTGAATTCATCCGCTGAATCAATAATTCAAAATAGCGTGGCGGCAGGAGGAGATCCAAATCGAGCTTGCAGACGAAATCGTAATCGCCCTGAACAATGGTTTGATATCCGGAGTAAAAGGCATCTACCACGCCCGGACCCACAGCACGATTACCGCGATCGGCTCGCGTGACAATCGATATCCACTCATACCGCGATGCGTAGTCGGCTAAAATCGCCGGGGTATCGTCCGTGGAACCATCGTCCACGATGACCCACTTTCTCGGCCGGAGTGATTGCCCAACGACGCTTTCAAGCGTCTGCCGCATGAACGCTGCCTCATTGCGGCAAGGCGAAATTAGTACATAGCGACTGTGAGCGGGCATTTTCAAGCCGATTGAATAAAGATCGTACTATGCCACGGCACGGCATGTCGCTTCCGTGACCAAAGTATCGTGATCCAAGGTCGCCAGCCTGGCAATTCGATGTTCGGTAAACAACCTCGGCGAGGCTTGTATCATATCAATATCTAGTATACGGGTGTCGGTATGCCGCTGCCCGATCCTATCCTCGTTGGATAAAAGCCGCGGTTGACACCTGAATCGTATCGAGGCCGACCGCCAGGGACCGCCATGAGTCCACAAATCATTCGCTGGTCTCAGTCGATCGAGACTCGGTGTCCCGGTATTGCGCTGCGATACGCTTTCGCCGGATAGGCATGTGAGCGGTGGCCGAATTGGCCCTAGCTCGTAATATGCGCTAGATCACACTCCAATCGACTGAGGATGTAGGCAATCAGCGACATTTGGATTATACCCGGGGACCGTCGATTATTGATGCAAGAAGCGTTGGGTCCGCCACCACGACAACAATCAACAATGGACGCTCTTCCGTATGAAGAATGAGATTTCCTATGAAGATATTCTTATGAATAGGCTATCTATAACAAGGGCGCTAGAGCGCGCGCGAACTCTGATACCTAACGTGTACTTGCCGTTGATTCTCGCCTCCACTTTGGTACTGTCTGCGTGCCTATTGCCTGGTTGTGCCGACGAGGGCTCCCCGTCAAGCACGAGCACTGTCAGCTCCGGCTCGACGGCGACGGGCGCGACCACCGTGCAGTCGGTTCCTCCCTCGGCGCCCTCGGCTCCCTCGGCTCCCGCCCCGCCCCCTGTTGCGGCTCCGACATCAACCGGTTCCTCGTGTTCGGGGACGACCGGCCCACTGTCGCTGAAAGTGAACGCGGTGCGCGGTGCTGGCATATCGCCGTTCCTGGTGTTCTTTGACGCCACCGGCACGACGGATACCTCGGTCACCGGCAACACCACCGCGTTCCAGAATGTCTCCTACACCTGGAATTTCGGCGATACCGGTGCCTCCGGGACCGACACCTGGGCATACGGCTCCAACGCGGGGCATAACAGCAAGAACACCGCTAGCGGTGGAGTGGCGGCGCATCTGTACGTCACGCCGGGCACCGACACCGCCTACGTCGTGACCGTGACCGCCACCGATGGCACCAACACGGCGAGCTGCCAGGTCCCGGTGACGGCCTATGATCCTTCCGGAGCGAACGGGTTTCCGTCCACGGCGACGACGTGTGTGTCGTCGTCCGGAACTCCAGTGGCTGGCAGCGGCGGATGTCCTGCAGGCGCAGCGGTACTACAGCAATCAAGCGCCGCTAGTGCATGGAGCTCGAATGGCGGAAGCAACAAGCGGGTACTCTTTCAGTGTGGGGATACCTTCAGTGGCGGCATCAACGTGGCGGTCGGCACCACTAAATCGACGATAGGGGCCTACGGGAGTTGCGAGAATACCTCATCGGGCCGGCCCATCCTCACTAACACGGGCAGCGGCAATGCGATCTGCATCGACACCGGCGGGTCGACTTACTCTCAAGATATACGGGTAGCTGATATCGATTTTGAGGGAAGTGGCACTGGCAATAATGCGGTCAGCACCTGCGGCGGTGGCGCTAGTAGCGGTGTTGCGTATTGGGTCAATCAGTTGACTCTCTACAACCTTTATTCGAATGGTCTAAAGACCTCTTACTACACCAACAATAGCTCACAGAGCGGAATCATCCAGAGCGTGATGACCGGTATGGGGAGCATCGAGGGGGTGTACTGGAACTATGCCGAGAACAACTGCGTGAACGGGAGTGCCGCGTACAACTGCGGAGGCACACCGAGCTACGTCAATGTCAACTACAACGCGATGCTCGGGAATAGCTTTAACGGCCAGGGAGCTACTGGCAATACCTGGGAGACAGTGCGTGTATCGGCGTGCCGGCTGTGCGTATTCGAAAACAACCTATTTGAGAATGGAGAATCTCCACAGGGCGGGGCGACGTTAAAAATCCATAGCGGTGATACGTTCAACAGCTCCAATGGAGCCAACGCGTGGCTCGGTCAGTATACCGAGTACGTCGAGATATCTGACAACGTCTTCACCGGCACGAGTGGCTATGCAGTTGAAATCGCGCCTCAGAATTCGCAGTATGACGAGCGCATACGAGACGTCGTGTTCGAACGCAACATAGTCTCTGCCTACGCCCAGGTCGTCGTATCCGGCCAGAACATGAGCATCCGGGACAATGTCTTCAACCAGACTGTCCATAGTCCCATCGGCCTGCAAACGTACCGGCGCGCCCCTACTGCTCCATCACCGGGCACTGCTTGGCCTACCCAGTACCTGGAGATCTACAACAACACTTGCTACGGCGGGACCTGTATCGAGAACAGTTCGGAAGGTGGAGTAGATGTTGCATACAATTCCACCGTCCAAAACAATCTCTGCTACACCGGCACCTGCGTAAGCTTCAGCAGTGGCACCGGCAATACCGTCAACAACAACACCAGCAATACGGCGTTGAATCCCGGCTGGACCAATGGCAGCGGCCAACTTGATCTAATCTCAGATTTCAAGCCGACCGCGAATTACACAGGCGGCATCAGCGTCCCGGTATGGTACGACGCTCTCGGTACACCGATATCCTCCATCTGGAATCTCGGGGCCGTGCAACCATCTCTCTAGGCGCTGTTGCACAACAGTGTCGATTTAGCCGGATGTAGCGCTCAATAAGGGTAAGCGTGCGCCGGTGACCCCTTGCGCCATCCGCGGCTAACGCGCGAGGGGGGGGCATGCGCCGACTTCTCCGGCCAGAACCTTGCTGCTCCGGAAAATCAGTAGCTACGCGAAGAATAATTCGTCTTACAATCCTTCGGGCGGTGCGACCGTCTCCAATGAGGGGCACGGGGAACACCGTCAACAACACCGTGTCGAGTACGGACGATCCGGGATTCATTTCGGACTTCACGCCCACCGCCTACTATTCGGGCGGCACCAGCGTGCCGGAGTGGTACAACGCCCTCGGCGAGCTGCTGTCTTTATCTTCCACTTGGGAATTCGGCATGTTCACCCTCCCTGAGCCCTCGTCATCGGGAAATTTCCCGAGGCGCTCAGCATCCTCCAAGTCTATGCCACGCTGCGACGACAACCCCGTTTGATAGAATATAAATGGACCTTGGGTACGTTACCGTACGGGATTTAGCATCTGCGCAACCGAAAACGATCAATGTGCAGCCGCGCTTGACGCACCGGACGTCGGCGAACGGAAAAGTTCGGCGAGTTTCGTAGCCTCAACATCGATCGAATGACGTTCGATGACCCTGTGGTATGCGGCATCGCCCAAGCGCCGAACTTCCGCAGCCGGTTTCGACAAGCAGTCCTCCATGGCCGCGGTAAGCTCACTGAGTGATCCGGCCGGAAACAACCACCCGTTCTCGCCAGCGCGCACCAGTTCGGGAATGCCGGCAACATATGTGCTAAGCACCGGCCTGCGAAGCGACATTGCCTCCATGATGACGACCGGCAATCCCTCGGCGAAGCTCGGCAAAACCAACGCGCGGGCAGCCGAGATTTCGGCGCGTACTTCAGCACTACTAATCCACCCAGTAATTCGCACGATGCGGTTAAGACCATGGCGTTGAATGGCCGACTCAATCTCAACACGAAGCGGTCCGTCTCCAGCTAGGACGACATCCATTTCTATGCCCTTCGCTCGCAGACGCGCTGTCGCCTCGACCAGCAAGAGTTGCCCTTTGCCTTCGCATAGTCGGCCGACGCAGACGAGCCGCCGTGATTCGGAGCCTTCGAGCGGCGCCGCCTGATGAAAGGACGGTTCGAGTCCGCAATGCGTAACGTGAATCTTCGGCCACTCCGTCAACTTGCACCTGAGGTAGAGTTGAGCGCGACCGTACGAACTAATCGCTGAGACGAACGCCGCTTCGTGGACCTTCTCGGAAAGACCCATCGGCGCTTCAAACTCTTCGGGACCATGGACCGTAAAGCTAAAGGGAGGTCCGCCAAGGCGGCGGGCGTACATCGCCACCTCGGCAGAGTTGGTGCCGAAATGTGCGTGCAACCGCTGCGCTCCCGATTCGCGCAACCACGGCAGAATGCGGCATGCCTCGGCGACGCGGAAGACGTGAAGAAAATGGCGGTGATCGGATTGTTGAGATACCCGAATAGCGAGCCGAACTGTCAGGAATACCCGCAGCGGTGAAGTTATCGCGACTCGCAAGGTCGGAAACACTAAACCCCAAATACCCTGCCGCAATACATACCGTGTTCTCGCCTGTTCCCGTCGGTCTTCGGGATCGGGCGGCGTCTCCGACCATCCACGAAGCGCGATACGTTGAACGTCAAACCCTAGCCGCTCCAGCGCCAAGATCTCTCGGCGAATGAACGTGTGAGTGACTTTCGGATACTGATTGATAAAATAAGCAATTTTCAAGATGATCCGTCCCAGATGCGCGCCCGATGACAATGCAATTCATGTTGCAAAGCCTTATACTTTAATTTCCATCTTCCAGCCAGGATCCGACAATGCCGCTCAGACCTACGATTATTGCGCAATTCGGGCAGGTCGCGCAGGAGCAAAAGCGAAAGCTCGCGCCTCTCTCGGATGATCTGAAGCTTTTGGAGTCGGGCCTCGATTCGCTCAGTTTCGCGTTGATCGTTGCCCGTCTCGAAGACGCGCTCGGCTTCGATCCCTTCGATACCGATCAGGACATGAAATTTCCGGTCACCTTCGGCGATTTCGTAAAACTTTACGAAAATCACGCGAAGTAGGCCCTCGCCCGCAGGGATCCCGCATCAGCGATAGTCCAAGACTTCGACTCCTCACAGCCATCTCCTGGTGCACCGATTGAACCGGTGCATACGCCACTGCTTCATTGCTCTGGGGGCATCCTGCCTCGCCGGAGTTGCAATGGCGGCCTCATCGAGCGCCGGAGCAGATGAACCGGACAAATCTGCTTGGCCGCAGGGGATTCTGCCTTGGAATACTTCGCCGGTCGATCTGTCCTTCCTCAATGCACCTGAGGTTCCCGCGGGCAAACGCGGCTTCTTGAAGGCGCATGGAGACAAGCTGGCGTTCGACGATGGCACTGTCGCACGATTCTGGGGTACCAATGTCACCGCCAATTCCCTGTTCGGGACCTCGAACGACGATGTAAAAAAGCAGGCGCATCGGCTTTCCGAACTCGGCTTCAATCTGGTCCGCATTCATCACCACGACTCGGAGTGGGTTGATCCCAATATTTTCGGCGGCCGGGACGCTCTCGATACACGGAGCTTGAGCGCGGCGATGCTCGAGAAGCTGGATTGGTGGATCAAGTGTCTGAGGGATCAAGGCATTTACGTCTGGCT
>Ga0302324_100016704_pt1 | contig 14604 bp, 13 predicted proteins | sample Palsa_T0_1_FD_201949 | JGI IMG/M metagenome (GOLD analysis project Ga0302324, IMG submission 201949) | Peat permafrost microbial communities from Stordalen Mire near Abisko, Sweden - Palsa_T0_1 | ecosystem: Environmental > Terrestrial > Soil > Palsa > Peat permafrost | place: Sweden: Abisko...
AGTCGCTGGAAAACACCTGTGAGGTCACCACCGCAACCACAGTCATTGGGGCCCTTCGGCTTATTGCTGAGCAATCCTTCGATGTTCTTATCACCGACCTGCACATGCCGGAACCCGGAGATGGGTTCGCGGTTGTGACCGCGATGCGCCACACGCAACCGGATACCTTGACCCTGGTGGTAAGCGATTTTCCCGACGTCAAAAAGGCAATGGACGCGGTTCTCCTGCAGGCCGATGAGATTCTGGTAAAACCTTTCCTCGCCGGCCAACTCGCCGATCTAATCGATAAGAAAATGGCGACGGGAAAACTTCCTGAAAGCAAATCGAAGGAAGGCGCCGCCGCCATTTTGGACCGCGACGCAAATGTTTTGATTGAGCGTTGGTCGGCACGGCTGGAAAGGGTGGCCCAACTGGCGGATATTCCAGCGACCGTGTCGGAGCGCACAGAGCATCTCCCCGAGATTATTAGAAGCATCACAGCGCGGCTGCGCGTGTCGCGCGTGATCGACGCGATTGACACCCCGTGCGCCGCCGCGGTGGCGCACGGAAAACTCCGCTATCGTCAGGGTTACTCCGCACCCCTGATCGTGCAAGAGTCACGAATCCTGCAAGTGTGTATCTTCGAAACCATTGAACGCAACCTGGCTTCCGTGGATTTCACTTCGGTGCTGCCTGACATCATGATTATTGCGGACGAGGTGGACTCGCAGCTAAAGCAAACGATCGAGAGCTTTCTAATTACGCAACGCGAGCAAACACTCCTGGCTTCGACCCCACTGGCTGCCTTATCTGCTGCCACCTAAATCGACTGGGTGAGTCGGCGATGAACCGTCTTCCACAAAGGACGCGGCCTTGGTTGCGGACGACTTGCAATGAAGGCTACTCTTCTAGGCGGACGAAATCCAGGCCGAAAGCTGGGAAAACCACTGGTACTGATCTAGATCGCCACAGAACCGTGTCCGGCTGAAGAGGTGGGCTGTCGACGAAAACGGAATGATGTCGATTGCTGCCAGTAGATCGTCATAACGCTCACCCTGTGAAAAGAGCACGAAAAAAAAAGAAGCTCCTCCAGGGGGAAACGTGAAGCGGTGACTTGCACCCAGCTACCACCAGTTACGCTCGGTGCAGCGCGAATCGCCGGTCCGCCGCTGCGTTGACCTGCTCCTTCCAGCGCGGAACGTTCACGCCCATCACGAGGAACCACAGCATCACCAGTGCCTCGGCAAGGAGGGAAACGATCAGATTGCAGGGAGACAAACGGTCTAAGAGCGGCGGTGACAGAAAAGTCAGCCAACCCAAACCGGCAACCGTCATTGGCACGCCCAGAATTCGAGGCAGAAAGGTCGACCTGAAAATCAGGTATCCGATCAGAAGCCAATAGACTCCGTGCAATACCATGCCGACGCCGACGCCCAGGGGCTGCCACTGAAAAGCTTCGAGGGTTAGTCCTACGAGGTTGAGGGACGCAGCAAGTAAAGAGAGTTCCCTGTTCGCTGGCTTAAGAACGACATAGAGGAGCAGCGTTACCGCCACCATGCTCAAGGCCTCGATGATGCCCGCTGCGATCCCGCCTGCGAAACTCAACCTGCCTTGACCGAGGAATTCGGTCAACGTTGCCGTCAGCATGACGAGGAAAAACAAGACACTCGCCATCCGCGCCTTGAAACTCGGTGAAGCTTGTGCAATTGGTTTCATTATCGCTGCCGCGCCCATTACTCTTTCCTCCCTGGTTAGCGAGTCGATCGGTTCAAATAGATGCGTACCTGGCTGCTGCTGCGAGAGGCGGCGGCTTTCAGGCGGTGCGGTTCTGATCTCCTCATCGTTGAACAATCCCCCCTCACCCGGACCCGAGCCGCAGGCAAAACAATAGTTCCGCGAGAAAGCCGAGGACGACGATGTAGCGAGACATGTAGTTTGCGAGCGGCGGCGAGAGAAAGATCAAGCCGGCCAGCCATCATGCGGCAGAACCTCGGGCAACCACGGGCCACGGCTGGTAAGGATATTCAAATTCATGCTGACGACTAAATTTGAGCAGCGAATAACTGTACTGCGAAAAGGGCACCGGCCTGCGTCCCAGCTCTGACGTGACTCTCGTGTTGTCGAAAACGGTATCCCAAACCAAATAGGGCATGAACACGTTCATCAAAGCGGCGCTTTTTGCGACCGGCCCTTTGCGATTCGAAACAAAATTCACCGCGTTGGAAAACAGAGGTTCCAGAACCGGGAGAAACACGGGGGCGCGCTTCGCCTGCGCGGGGGCCAGCGCATTCGTCAATTCCCGGAACGTCTGCGATTCGATTCCCGAGGAAAGGTGATATATGTCGTGCTGCGGTTGGTCTTTTTGGTGCAAAGTAGCAATGGCATCGGCGACAAAATCCACGTTGACGATGTCTATCTTGTCGGTCGGTCGAAACGGAAGCACGGGTAGACCGGCCATAGAGATGAAGCCCTTCATTACATCGAACTGGGTCGTTTCTGGGTGACGGCTGTCCCCGAGTACGATGCTGGGCCTGAAAATTGTGGTTGGAGTATCCGGCAGCAGCAAGCGCATCATGTGCTCGCAAAATTTCTTGGTACGTGCGTAGGGGTCGTAGTCGGAGCGGTCCCACTCGATCGATAGGTCTTCGGTCACCACTTCATGGCGACGCCGTCCGGCCACCGCCGCCGTGCTGACCTGGCTGAACCGTCGGAGCCCGTGATAATGCTCGACTTGCCTCGCCATGCTAAGCACTTCCAGAGTGCCGCGCAAATTTACGTTCAGGCAGCTTTCTTCCGATTTTCGGTTCGCCGACGCGGCACAGTGAATGATCGAATCCGTTGTGTGCACAAGCCGATCATACTCGTCGCGGCCAAGACCCAAACCAGGTGACGTCAAGTCTCCGCGGAAGATTCTGATTCGCGTTTGCAAATACTCGAAGAAGAGGGGAAACTCCAGGTGCAATTGGAAGGCTTGCCACAGGCGGAACTGGGCTTCCTGCGGATCTCTCGCGCGCACTAGCAGGTTCAACGACGCACCGTGGCGTTCCAGCAGGTTAGCCGCCACGTGCGCCCCAGTATATCCCGTTCCTCCGGTTACGAATATCGCCACGTTGCTCCGTTCGTCCCTGTTCTTAGCTATTTAATTCCTTAGCACGCCGTGTTCCCCCTTCCGTTAAATGCGTCTTAACCCACCGATGGTTATTACGGATCTGGTTTACCGTTCCCGACGTTGAATGTCTCTGGCTGCATACTCGGTTGCCCGTGGCAACATGCGCCTTATCGCAGTCACGGCTTGTACTGCGGCGTGCTGCATCAAATTTCCCGCCCAATGCGGCCTTCGGATAACTTCGCATGATCTCTTACCCTTGACGTACGACGGCGGACATCACATCGCTACCTCAACCGGATATTTCATGTGCGAACGACAATCCCATCGCGGTTCCTTGAAAGGACGCCGTGTCGTCTCGCGCCTAAAATGCTCGGCAGGAAATGTCTTGGCGCTGTGTGGAACCGATGTATCTCTATTGACTGCCCAGTTCCAGGCTCTAAAACTCCTCCATGCTGTTTTCCTCACAGGATAAAGTGACATCCATCACAGATCTTTAATCGGGCCGGCGCGTAATCTGCACTGAGTGGTCTCTCTGGCCGAATTTCGCGGTCGGTGGGTATTCCTCCAGCTTTGGGGGTAGCAGCCTGCCGCCCGCGAACCTGTTGCGACACCGATTCGATCCTTAGTATCCCTAAATCCCCATTTGTGAGATCACCTCGACCGCAGTGACGTCATGATGGGCATAGCCGAGATCGCGCAAGGCAACGTTGACCCCGAAGGTACGGGGAGAGGCTGAGGGCGTGGACCGCGATTGCCGAGATTTTCCGGGCTGATCGCCAAGAATAGTGTGTATCCACGAAACGAGTTGGAAGCACTTCGCCACAACTGGAGAACGTCCTGATCGGTTTCGATAGTTCAGTAGCGAAGGCCTTGTTTCCGGCGCTTGAGTATCGTCGTCGGTGGGAATCTACCTAATCAATTTGCTTTTCCTTTCGCATTCTGCATACATCTGGTGTCAGCGAACAAAAAGGGAACATTTACTGGAGTACGCTGTAGACCATTTCGCACAACTTTTGACCATAGTTGAGGATTCCTCCAGAAGTGCCGGAAGCTGTGGCGCTGATTCAGTAAGAACGAAGATTCAATATCCTAAGTCTTTGAAGAGAGGAGGAAGTAGCATGCCAGAGGCCGAAGTACTGCCGCCCATGCAATGCGTGCAAAGTAACGATGTTCCCAAGAAACAGCCCCCCAGATCGAAGCTAATCGTCGGAACGCTGCGAAATCGACGGGGCCCAAAACACCCTCCGGTAAGGCAAACAGCCGAAAGAACGCCATCAAACACGGCTTATTCGTGCGCCACAAGCAAGAGCTCCCTGGCGAAACCCGGCAGGAGTTTGAGGAGTACCTGAATCGGCTGTGGGACGACGTGGAACCGGTCGGCCCACGTGAGGAAAATGAAGTTGAGTACATTGCGATCTGTTGGCTCAAACTTCAGCGCTTATGGAGATACGAAAACGCAGAAATAATGTCCGATCAGAGATCCGTACGTCGGCAAGCCGAAATTGGGGGGTACAATCACCTTGTCGGTATGCAGAGGCCGGCTAAAATACTCTCTCTCCTCCGAGCCGCTGACGCAGAAGTCAAAGCAACTGGACAGATTCCCCCGGCTTTAATGGAGCGTATTTTCGCTGAGGATGCAGACGTTAAGATAGATTGGCCGAACTACGAAGCAAGGGCGCAAGCAGTCGCGAAACAAAATCTAAGCGGAATTGCCAAGAAGATCTCCGAGGACAGCAATATCCCTCTCAGTCAGGCAAGGATTAAGCTCGCGAAAAGCCCGATGCTACAGCCAGAGTTTGCTCGTTTCGTCGCTCTTGAGACTATACGGAGCGTCCGAAGCGACCTGACCGAACGGTGGAATCAACTTTTCTCTGCAACCGTGCAAGCGGAAATTCAACTCAAGGCCATTCCATCCAGTTCCAGAGCTATGGATAAGATCTTTCGCTACGGAGACACATCCGAAAGGTACATGCGTCGCGCCTATGCCCGGTTGGAACGGCTCCAGTCATTGAGAAAGGGAGAACCTGTACCTCCTCCTGTAGATATTAGCTTTACCAGTTGAGGTCACGTAAGTAATAAGAAGAAGAAGTTGACAAAACGAAGCCAATAAGTGCTTTGTTTTCAATCGCTGCATTCTCGCCGATGAGTTGGCGGATAAAGCGAAAATCCCGATACTCTCGAGGGCAGTAAACTGGTTGCCTTTTCGACGCGCCGAGAATAGAAAGACGAGTCGCCAGGGTTAGCTGTGAACCTCCAGGGTCAGCGCGATCGGGTCTCCCTTGAACAGCAGGACGACGTGAATGACGCCGGCATCGGCCATGGAGTGCATACGGTAGCTTTCGCCACTGATCACCGTGGGCACCGAGAGCATGCAGCCATCGCCGAGTCCGGGAACTTTGTTTTTGAAATTGCCGGCGATCATATTGCAGATCTCGCCAACGGCGTCCCACATCTCCGGGCTGTCGCTGGCAACGTCCATCCCCAGCATAGCCGAAGCCATCGCTCCCGCGGACTTGGCGGTGCAGCGCATGGAGATGATTCCGCACAGCAACCCAGCCAGTCCGACCATCGACGTGATGTCTAACTCCGGTCCATCCACCGCCTCGGTGGGAACGGTCAGCGGGCAACTGAGCATCAGCTCGAAAACTTCCTGGGCTGCCTGCTGCAGAATTGCAGCCCAGCCTTCGCGGCCTTCACTTGGAGCCAAAGTCGGATTTGCGCTCATGGTTTGCCTGCCAGCACTGGAAGCACGTGCTCTTTCACTTGATCCGGAGTGAACGGCTTGCGAATATATCCTCGAGCTCCGGCAGCCAGAGCCTGCACCACGTGCCCCTCGCTGCCTTCGGTCGTGATCATCACCACCGGAGTCCCCTTGTTATTTTCCACCCCGGCCAGGGACTTCACGAATTCCAATCCATCCATGACCGGCATGTTGATATCGCAAAGTATGAGGTCGACCTTAGTCTCTTTGCACGTTCCCAAAGCCTCAGCTCCGTTTCCCGCCTCCAGGACTTGGGAAATGCTCAGGCCCGCTTGTCGCAGCGATCTTTCTACGATTTTTCTCATCACCGAGGAATCGTCAACGATGAGCACGCGTATGTTGTCCATGGTGCCTGCAGATCCTTTGGCTGGCTGTTTGCCCTGTACCGGCTACCCTGCCCCGGCCCTGACTTGTTATCGGCAAGCCTTCGGGGGACTTTAGAGAGGGGGGCCGGCGTCGAATGAAAAATCCGACAGTCCAGAGGAGGAATTGGCTGGAATGCGCAACAGAAGATTTAGGATTTGCCCCGAAGCGCATTCGATCCGCACCCAGGTGTAGGAGCGGCAGGACGCCAGCCGGATTTCACGGGCTGAAACCCGGACCGCGTAGTTGGAAACGATGCCGACTAACTCCGCAATACCGGAAACCCGGTCAAATACGAAGTCTGTGGGTGCCCGCTTCTCGAGAGTGAGCAGACTTTCACGCAACAAACTAGGCGGGACCAGGCAAGGCCGCGTGCGGCAGTCCAGCATTTGCTCGATGGCATAGAGCGCCGAATAATCGATGCCGCCGGCAAATGCCATGTGCAGCGTTGCCGTCGCCGCGATGAAACTGACGGGAATCATGTGGAACAGATTCAGCAACAGAATGGGAATTTGCGGGACCACGACTGCTTTGAGAGGCGACGCTTGGATTTGCCATAGAGGACAGGACCACTGCCGGGCCAGCGCGGCGGTAATCTGCTCCTCGCTGGCGAACCCCATGTCCTGCATCCATTCTCCGATCCGGCCCCGGCCCGCCGATCGTTGCACCGCCAAAACCGTGCGCAGCTGCTCCTCCGTCACCTGCTTCCGCGAAAGCAGCAGCAGCCCCAGCGGGATTCTGTGTCCAGCCGACTTGGGAAGAGCAGATGACCCGGCTGTCTGCATCGCTGCGTGCAAAGCCCGCTCCAGACACTCCGGTACGCAGCACTCAACTCCATGAATACGAACGCTCGGACGCCGCCGGCGCAGGTGGCTCCAAAAGTTACGCGGGCTACCGCAGTTGGGAACGCCGCATCGGGGGCGCGATTTTCTCCATGCCTTACTCCAGGTAATGCCGGCAAGACGCCAAAGGTTACGATGCATTTTCATGTGGATGCAGCTCTTCAGCCGCGTACTGCAATCACTTCCGTAACCCGCAAACCGTAATTGCCATCGAGCACCACGACTTCTCCCCGGGCGACCAGCCGGCCGTCCAGCAGCAATTCCACCGGATCCTTAACCTGGCGGTCCAATTCCACCACCGATCCCGGACAGAGATCGAGAATTTCGCGCAGCAACATGCGGCGCCCACCAAAGCGCAGCGTCATGGCCAGTTCCACGTCCATCAGCAGAGCCAGCTTGTTCTCTTCTTCGGCCGCGGTGGGAGGCAAAGGCGCGGTCGCCGCCGGGGCGGGCGCGGATGGCGCGGATGCGCTCTCGGCGCGGTTGTCCGCCCGCAGAGCCGTGGCTAAGGCCGCACTGAGATGCAGTTCCACCAGCGCATCGGCGGTTTCTTCCTTGCCCGCTTGCAGCCATGCAGTGGAAGACGCAGGCCAGGAAGGCGCGCCCGGCGCTGTCTCGATCCGCAACTGCACTTCGCCCCAGCGCGGTTTGAGCGAAGTGGCCACCATGCCCGCGACCTGGCGGAACAACTCCACCACCGCCTCGCGGTGGTCGGCGCTCAGTTCCGCTTCCGGGGCCGCGGGTTCGCTCATGAAGACCTGGGCAAAACCCAGCACCACCGAGGGGTTCAAGCGGATGCTCATTTCGCCCCGCGCCGCGCCCGAACACGTGCAGGAGATCCACAGATCGGCTTCGGCGGCAGACGGAAGCTGCGGCGGCGCCGCAGTGAGCGTCAGGCAGGGAACGGAGGTAGAGGTGATCTGGCCGAGGACATGGGATACGGCTTCGGCCCAGATCTGGACGAATGCGGCGAGATCGGCTTGAGGCTCGGGATTTGCACCATCCGTCATTCTTGCGCTTTCTCCTCAGCCGGGGCGGAGCGCTCCAGCAGCGTGGCAATCCGAAAAGTTCCACGGCGAGCGGGCAGGGCACGAAACGTTTCCACGCCCGCGACCAGAAGCGACGCCGGAGCATTCGAGTTCCGGTCAAAGCGCAAAAGCCGGCCTGGCTCCAATCCCGACAACTCCCCCACCGAGGCGTGCACGTGGTCTGCCCCCAGTTCCACCGCAAACAGGCAATCTTCCAAACAAGCCATCAGGCGCTTTCTCGCTCCCGCCTGGGCGCGCGGACGGCGGTAGCTCCAGGCAGCGGAAATTTTGCGCAGCAGAGCGTTCGAGGCCGCCGCCGGGAGGGCCAGATTCAACCCTCCCCGGGCATCCGGCATAGTGATCTCAAAACACAGAGACAGAACTTTCTCGTCCGGTGGCAGCAACCTCTGCGCTTCGCCGGCGCCCACCCTCTGATCGAAGCTGACTTGCAGAGAAACCGCCTGCCAGGCCTGGCCCAGGTCGCGGCAAATGACCTTGGCCACGCTGCCTAAAATCTGCTCCTCGATTTCAGTGATCTCGCGCGACGTGGCCGCGCCTGTACCTTGCCCGCCGAGCAGAAGATCGATGATGGGAAAGGCGACCTTGAGGTCCAGTTGCAGGGCGCCGCTCACACCCATCGGCTGCAGGAGAATGGCAGCCAGATACGTGGTCTCGGGAATGCGCTGCAGGAACTCCTTGTAGGCCAGGTTTTCCGCGGAAACCAGTGTGGCGTTGAATACGATGCGCAGATAGGCGCCCAGCGAATGCGTCAGGCTGCGGGCAAAGCCTTCGTGCAGCTGGGTGATGGCCTGCAGTTGCTCGCGCCCGATCTGCCCGGCGCGCCGCGCATCCCACAGTTCGATGAGCGGAGCCGTCGACACCTGCTCCTCGACCTGGCCCCCGCTGCGGGCGGCCCGCACCATGGCATCGATTTCCGCCTGATTGAGAACCTTCTCCATAAAACCCTCTCACCGTTTTCAACGGATATCCTGGCCTTCGGGGTGAAAATTGCCTGCTCAACGGCCCGCTTGAGCGGCCCGGGTTTTGCCCTCGGCGGGCATGAGTTCTTCCAGACGCGCCCGCAGCCGCACCACGGCCAGCGAATGTATTTGGGAGACCCGCGACTCGCCTATGCCCAGCACCGCTCCCACTTCTTTCATAGTCAGTTCCTCGAAGTAGTACAGCGACAGCACCTGTTGCTCCTTGGCCGGCAGTTCAGCGATCACCCGGGCCAGCAGGTCTTTCATCTCGCCCCGCAGGCAGCGAAAAAACGGTGTATCTTCCGGAGCGCTGGGCAGGTAATCGCACAAGTCTTCTTCTTTCCCGTCCCAGGGCGACTCGATGCGCAGGCTGCCCACCTCGAGGCCGTCCAACTCGCCCAATAGCTGTTGAAATTCCTTCAAGGCCAGACCCAAAGCCGCCGCCATTTCGTTCTCCGTGGGCGCGCGGCTTAACTCCATGCTCAGTTTCCGGTGAGCTTCTTCCACGCCCCGCGCCTTGCGCCGCAACTCCCGCGGGCCCCAATCCATCTCCCGCAAGCTGTCGAGGATCGCGCCCCGGATGCGAAACTTGGCATAGGAGCTGAACTGCACGTGCTTGGAGCGGTCGAATTTGTTCAGCGCATCGATCAGTCCGATAACCCCGGCGTGGACCAGATCTTCGAGCGGCACGTGCCGGGGCAGGCGTTCGTGAATGCGGCGCGCCAGGTAGCGCACCTGCGGCAACTGTTCGAGCAGGATGCGGTCGCGCTCCTCGTTATCCTGCCAGACGGTATAAGCTTTGGCGGTATTTTTGCTCATATCGGGACTTTCTTGTTGCGAATCTTCTTCGGAATTTGGCTGGCTGCCTTCACTGGGTCGATCTGTCATTTCCGTCATCTCGTCTCACCGCAAAACCCCCACCGACTGCACCTCCACCAGCGCCGGCACCTCCAGCGGAGAGAGCACCACCACTTTGGGCAGAAAAGGCTCGAGCAGCCGCTTCAGGTGATAGCGCGCCGGACTGGGACACAGGAGCACCGGCGTAGCCACCGCCACCTGCTCGCCCGCGACCTTGCGCAACCCCTCGAGGATGCGGCGGGCAAAGGGCGGCTGCATTCCCGTGGTGCTGGCCGCGACCGCCGCGCCGCCGAAGGCGCGGCCGAGTTCTTCTTCAAGCCCATGGTCGAGCGTGACCACGCGCAAGCCTCCGCCCTCCGAAAGCAGAGGCCGCACCAGAGCCCGGCCCAGCGCCTGCCGCACCACTTCCACCAGCAGCACCGGCTGCTTGTTGACCGGAGCGGCGTCGAGCAGGGCTTCCAGAATCGTGGTCAGGTCGCGAATCGATACCTGCTCGCGCAAAAGTTGCTGCAAAACTTTTTGCACTTCGCCCAGGCTCAGCACCTTGGGCACCAGCTCTTCCACCAGCTTGGGCTGGGCTTCGGCTAGGCGGTCGAGCAGGCGCTTCACCTCCTGCCGGCTGAGCAATTCATAAGCATGCTGCTTGACCACTTCCGCAAGATGCGTGGCCAGTACCGAGGTTTGGTCGACCACCGCATAGCCCGAGGCCAGCGCCTGATTCTGCAAGCCGGCAGCGATCCATAAGGCGGCCACTCCGAACGCAGGTTCTTTGGTGGGAGTTCCCGCGAGGGGCCGCGGCGTGCCCTCCGAACTGATCGCCATGAGATTGTCCTGGTACATCTCCCAGCGGGCGATTTCCACCCCGCGCAGGGCAATGACGTACTCCCGCGCCTTTAAGCGGACGTTGTCGGTGATATGCACCGGGGGAACGATGAAGCCCAGTTGCTGCGCCAGGTTTTGCCGCAGGGCTCGCACCCGCGCCAGCAACTGGCCGCCCTGGTTCTGATCGACCAGCGGAACCAGTCCGTAGCCGACTTCCAGGCTCAGTTCGTCCAACTTCAACAGATCTTCGACCGACTCTTTGTCTTTTTCTTTCTCCCCGCCTTTGTCCTTGCCTTTCTTGTCTCCAGCGGAGGCCAGCGCCGCTTCAGCCGCAAGTTTCGGGGCGCGCCAGGCAAGAAAAGCCAGTCCCGAAGCCAGCAGCAGGAACGAGACTTTGGGCAGCCCGGGAATTGCAGACAAAGAGAGCATGACGCCAGAGGCGATGCACAACGGAATGCGCCGCGAGAACACTTGCCGGCCCATATCGACCGAGAGCGTGGCGTCGGAGGTGGCGCGGGTCACCACCATGCCTCCCGCCATCGAGACCAGCAGCGACGGGATCATGGTGACCAGGCCGTCGCCCACGGTGAGCACGGTGTAGGTTTTCAACGCCTCGCGGAAAGGAATATCCAGCTGGAAGACGCCGATCAGAAATCCGGCGATGATGTTGATGGCGGTTATCAGAATGGTGGCGATGGAATCGCGCTGGCTGAAGCGCGCCGCCCCGTCCATGGCGCCGTAAAATTCCGCGTCGCGGGCAATCTGCTGGCGCCGCTCGCGCGCCTGGCCTTCGTTGATCAGCCCGGCATTCAGATCGGCGTCGATCGCCATCTGCTTTCCCGGCATGGCATCAAGGGTGAAGCGCGCCGTGACTTCGGCGGTGCGCACCGCGCCGTGGGCGACAACGAGGTACTGAATGGCAATCAGGGCGACGAAGAGCACGAATCCGACGACGTAATTGCCGCCGACGACGAACTGGCCGAATGCTTCGATGACGTGTCCGGCGGCGGCCACGCCTTCGTTGCCATGCAGCAGGATGCGCCGGCTGGAGGCCAGATTCAGCGAGAGCCGGAACAGGGTCAACAGCAGGATCAGGCTGGGAAAGACAGAGAACTGCGAGGGCCGCAGAATCTGGATCGCCGACAGCAGCACTAGAACCGATACCGCAATGCTCAGCGCCAGCAGCAGATCGAGCAGCAGCGTGGGCAGCGGAATCAGCATGACAAAGATCAGGCCCACGGCGGCGATGGGCATGATCCATTCGCTGGCCAAAGTCTTTTTTTCGGGATTGGTTCCCGGCTTGGTTTCCGCGAGTCCGGACTTCACCCCAGGCTTCACCTCCGGCCTGGAACGTGCGTTATCGAGCGGTGATTTATCGAGCGCTGGAGCGGCAGCCGGCATCGCTTAAGCCCTCCCCGCAGCCGCGCCGGATGCGCTTTGCCCCGCCCGCGCCTGCGCCCGCCAGATGGCCGCCAGAATCTCCGCCACCACGGCATAGAGCTGCGGCGGAATGGCCTGCCCCACTTCCACGGCGCGATACAGCGCATGCGCCAGCGGCGGATTCTCGACAATCGGGATGCCGTGCCAGCGCGCGATTTCCTTGATTTGCGCGGCCAGCAGATTGCGCCCTTTGGCCACCAGCACCGGCGCCTCCATCTCCATGCCGTATTGCAGGGCGATGGCAAACTCGGTGGGATTGGTGATCACCACCGCGGCCTTCTCCACGTCCTTGAGCATGCGTTTGCGCCGCGCCTGGCGCTGCAGACGGCGAATGCGCTGCTTCACCGCCGGATTGCCTTCGGTCTCCTTGAACTCGTCTTTCTGCTCCTGCTTGCTCATCTTCAATTCGCTTTCGTGGCGTTGCCGCTCCAGCAGATAGTCGGCGGCCGACCACACCAGCAACACCAGCGCTCCCTTCCACGTCACCTCAAACATGCGGCTGACCGTGAAGACCATCACCGCTCCCCGGCCGGCGGTCAGCAGATGCGGCAATAGACCCCAGTCGCGGACGAGGATTCCAACCGCCAGATACACCACCACGGCGGTAGGCAGCAGAGACTTAAGCAAACGGCTGAGCCCGGCCAGCGAAAACAGTTGCGTAAAGCGGGTCGCCGGATTGAGCCGGCCAATATTGGGGGCCAGCGCCTGGGGAGCGAATACGATTCCACCCTGGGCCAGACCTCCGGCCGTCGCCACCAGCCAACTCACGCCGGAGGCCACCGCGACACCCCGCAGCACCACCAGATTGAAGCGCCATTCGGGCAGGGGACGCGTAATGGCGCTCTCCACTTCGTGCCGCAGCAGTCCGCGCCAATCGGCGACGAACGAGGGCAACTGCCAGCTCAGCATCATTACCGCCGCCATGGTTCCCAGCCCGGATACCAGATCGCGGCTGCGCGCCACTTGTCCTTGCTCGCGCGCCTTCTGCCGCCGCCGCGGGGTCGCTTGCTCGGTTTTACTGGAATCGGGCATTTTCTCGTTGCTTCAGATTCAGTGCGCCAAATGAAGCAGGCGCTCGCCTAGCGCTATCGACTCGGCAAAGCGGCCGGCGAAGTTGCGCGGCCAGTAGGCCACCGTGACCACCAGCATGGCCAGCCCCAGCAGGTTCTTGATCGACAGACCTACGAACAGCACCGGCAATTGCGGCGAAGCCTTGCCCAAAAATCCCAGCGCGGCATCGGCAATCAACGTCGCCACCAGCGCCGGCGCGGCAATCTGTACCCCAGCCAGAAAAATCCCGCCCGCGCCGTGCAGCAGCGCTTCGGTAGCCCCTCCCGTGGCTCGTGCATGGCCCGGGGGCAGGTAGCGGAAGCTGCGCACCACGGCGCGCAGCAGCCAGTGATGCACGTTGAGTTGCAGAAAAATCAGCAAGGCCGACAACTGGTGGAACGTAGACAGCACCGGCGTATCCGCCTGGGTCTGCGGATCGAACAGCGCCGCCAGCGAATAGCCCATCTGCAAGCCCAGAATCTGCCCCGCCAGCAGCGGCGCTTCCATCATGAGATTTGCCGCCAGTCCCAGCAGCAGCCCGACCAGGACTTCGCTGAGGGCAACCCCGGCCCACTGCCACGGCTGCACCGCCAGCGTGAACGGCCCGTGCAACGGATGGATCAAAACGGTCAGCGCCAGAGTGAGTGCGGCCTTGACCGGCGCCGGAATCGCCGCGTTTCCCAGGAACGGACAGAACACCATCAGCCCGGAAATCCGTGCCCCGGTGAAGACCGCAGCCGCCAGCAACGGTTCGAGCGGCAATCCCTGGGTGAAATCGTTGGTCGAGAAAATCATGGGTACATCCAGTGGGTAGTTTTTTTTTCGAGTTCGAGTTCGAGTTCGAGTTACGCTCAGCGGGCAAAAGGCCGGAAGTCGGAGAACAGTTGCACGGTGAAGGTCTCCATGCGCCGCGTCATCCAGGGCATCAGCAACAGCAGAGCCGCAGCCACGGCAAACAGGCGGGGCACCGTGGAGACCGTCTGGTCTTGTAACGAAGTGAGCACCTGCCCCACATTAATCAGCAGGCTCACCACGGTGGCGACGATCAGCAGCGGCGCACCCATCGACAAAGCGGTTTCGAGCGTGTGGCGGATAATCTCGACAATATGTTGCGGTCCCATCGCGTCCTCCCCTTTTATGACTTCACCAACTCAGCTAAAGCTCTTCATCAGCGAACCCACCACCAAATTCCAGCCGTCGACCATGACGAACAAAAGAATCTTGATGGGCGTCGAAATCACCACCGGAGGCAGTTGCAACATGCCAATCGATGCCGTCACCGCCGCCACCACCAGATCGACCACCAGGAACGGCAGAAACAGCGCCGCGCCAATTTGAAAGCCGGTTTTCAACTCCGACAAAATGTAGGCGG
>Ga0302324_100016706_pt1 | contig 14604 bp, 13 predicted proteins | sample Palsa_T0_1_FD_201949 | JGI IMG/M metagenome (GOLD analysis project Ga0302324, IMG submission 201949) | Peat permafrost microbial communities from Stordalen Mire near Abisko, Sweden - Palsa_T0_1 | ecosystem: Environmental > Terrestrial > Soil > Palsa > Peat permafrost | place: Sweden: Abisko...
GTCCGCCGTCACGTCACCGGAAGCGCCGGGCGTGCCGGGGGTGCCGCCGCCGCCGGAAAGCGGGTTCAGATATTCGAGCAGGCGGCTGTTGGTCGAATCGGCCACGAACAAGTTGCCGAAGCTATCAACGGTGATTCCCTGCGGGCTGCATAGGCCGTCGGCGCTGATCGCCGGGTCGCTGCCGTTGCCGTCGTAGCAATTGTTGAAGGCAAAATTGCTTCCGGTCGAGTCCTGGCCGAAGACCAGGTCGGCGGTCACGTTGCCCGCTGCCGGCGGGTTGTTGAACTCCAGCACACGATTATTGTTCGAGTCGCTGACCCACAGATTTGCCGAACTGTCGACGGCGACAGATACGGGATTGCACATCCAGGACTGAGACCAGTCGCAAACATTGTCGTTAAAATCGGTTCCGGGGGTGCCTTGTCCAAATACGAGCTGTGCTGTCGTTGCGCCGCTATTGTTGTACCCGAGGACGCGATTGTTGCCGGAGTCCGCGACATAGATATTGCCGCTTCCGTCCGGTTGGATGCCGACGCCCTGCGGCTGGCAGAGCCCGGTCGCGCCGAGCGCGCAACTGTTCGAGGTGAAGCTGCTCTGTCCGTATACGGTAACCGCCGAGAAGCCGCTGGCCATCCCCTGACTGAACGGCGCCGCGTAAACGAGCATGCGACTGTTGCCTGTGTCAGCAACGTAGAGACCGCCCGCCTGGTCCACGGCAACTCCGTACGGCGCGCACAGGCTGTCGGGGCCCACGCCCGCGACGTCGCCGCCGGCAGTGCCGCTGTTGCACAAGGTCGTTTGAAAATCGGGCTGGCCGATCACGATGTCAGCCGGCTGGCCGTCGGTAAAGCTGGTGGCGTCGTTCCATCCCAGCACGCGGCTGTTGAAGGTATCGACGACGTACAGATGCTCGGCGCCGCCGCTGAAGTCGATGGCTATCTGGCCCGGCTTGGCAAGACTGGTCGCGTTGGGGTTATTGATCCCGCCGTGCCCGAAATCGATCTGTCCGAGCACCGCGTCGGCGATATTGTCGCCGGTCGCCGCGGGCAAGGTTGTAACCATGAAGAGCGCGAGCACGACCGCGAACGCGACAGTGGTCAAGCGGCGGTTGGAAAGTATTCGCGGCATTTTCTGCATGGTGGTGCTCTGCTCCATCTTTCGGCCGCGTCATGGATCCCAATCTGCGCGGCTGGGCGATATGGAGGCAGTGTGGTGCTCGCGCAACAGCGAGTTAAGTGGGTTGACAAATTGTGCCTAAACATACTGCCGGGCGCGTGCCGCGGAACGTCGCCGAACAACTCGGGCGGTATAAGCACGGAATGCGGCGGGGTACCGTCGCTGGCCTTGCGCGACGGCTGGCGGCAGCATAAAATCAGATAATCATGAAATCAGAAATTTCGGCCACCGACGCAGCGCGCCGCTTCTCGGAAATCCTCAATCGCGTCCGCTATCGCAACGAGTCTTTCGTGGTGAAACGGGCCGGAGTGCCCGTCTGCGAGATCATCCCGGTGCGCGCCTTAAGGGGAACTCCGGCCGCACCGGTCAAAGCGCCGGCCCGTAGAACCTGATCCCCTTCCCGAGCGGGTGCGGGAACCAAACCGCCGGCGCGCCTGCTACTCCGCCGCAGTCACCGGGATGAAACCGATCGTTCCGTTGCGCAGCTTGACCTGCAGGTAGTTGCCCGTGATTCCCGTGACGTGCACGTACTTCTTGCGCCGTACCTGGCCCACGGTCGAGCTGGTTTCGTCGGGATTCTGGTAGACCGGCGAGTTTTTCGTCAGCAGGAACAGCTTGTTGAGCGGCTTGATCTTCGGCGCGACGGCTTCCGTCGAGGACGCCGCCGCGCTCGCAGCCCCCTGCGGCGCTGCCGCCGCCGCGGTTGCGGCCGATGCAGGCAGCATCTTGGCGTCGAGTGCCCGCACCTCGTCGAACTCCGTGTTCGCCTCCGTCGTCCGGCCCGGCTCCGACGCGAGCAGTTCCGCCAGCGCGAGGTGCGACTTGGCGTCCTTGGGATTGAGCCCGATAGCGGTGCGTATCTGGTCTTCCGCCTCTCCGAGTTTGCCCTCGAGCCGCAGCACTTCGCCCAAATCCAGGTGGTAGTTGTAGCGGTCCGGCTCGAGCGCAACCGCCGCGCGGTACTGATTCTCGGCCGCTCCGCGCTGATTCTGATCGTTGTACAGGTTGCCGAGCGCGACGTGGGTTGCCGCGTTCTTGGGATCGAGCTCGAGCACCTTCATGAACTCCACCTGCGCGTCGTCCGGCTTATGCTCGAAGATGTAGAGATTGCCAAGCGCTATATGCACGCGCGGATCGTTTGGCGCCACCTTCTCCGCGTTCTGGTAGGCCGTTTCCGCGTCGGCGAGCTTGGTCGCCTGCATATCGGCGTCGCCCTCGGCGAGCAGATCATCGGGCGAATTGTGATGGCATCCGGCCATCAGGATCATCGTGCCGGCCACGAAAATGGTTGCGGTCCGGGTCGTCAGGCTTCGCTTCCAGTTCATCGGTAAAGGGTCCCTCCGGAAAACACTACGGACATTGTAGCCGGTAAAACGGTTCGACGCCCGCTCGCTGCCAAAACTTCTCTTAACACCGGGTGCAGGGGTCACCCCTGCCCAAGGAAGCGTGAAACCCAGGCGGGTTTCACATTAAATAAAGTGAATTAGCTTCCACAGGTTTCCCGTTGGATGCCCCCGCCGGTTAGGTTATAAAGAAACGCCGTGCGATTTATCCTGATTGCCGCCAAGCAGCTCGAATTCGCCAAGACCCGGCTCGCCCCCGTGCTGCCTCCCGGCGAGCGCCGCGCGCTGGCCGAGGCCATGTTTCGCGACGTGCTGGCCGCCTCGATTGGCGCCAATTCCGCCGATCACGTCGCCGTGGTGACGTCGGACGCGGGCCTGCTCGCGATGGCGCGGGCGGCCGGCGCGCTCACTATCGACGAGGAATTCCCGCGCGGCCTTAACGTTGCAATCGCGCTTGCTACCGCCGCCCTGATTGCGCAGGGTGCGGGCACGGTATGCACGCTGCTGTCGGATATCCCGCTGACCACGGCCGAGGATATCGACGCCGTCTTTGCCGCGATGCCCTCCGGCGAACGCGGCGCTGTGCTGGTCCCTTCGGGCGACTTCTCCGGCACCAACATCATATGCCGCTCGCCTGCCGACGCCGTCCCCACCCGCTTCGGCCGCATGAGCCTGGTCCGCCATCTGGATGATTGCCGAAGCGCCGACGTTCCCGCTAAAGTGCTGCGACTTGCGCGACCCGCGCTGGATCTCGATGTTGCTGCCGATCTCGCCGAGTTCGAGCGCGCCGGGTCTGCCACGCATACGCAAAACCAGTTGGCCCGTCTCGGGATTGCCCACCACTAAAAATTGAAAAACCGGCTGAATGTAGATCGTGGAAATGATTGAGCGGCTCGGCGCGCTGGTGATCGACGGCGTGGTCCGGCTTGGTGCGTTCGTAATTTTTCTGTTGAACTCGGCGTTTTACGTCTTCGTACCGCCATTCAAGCCGCGCCTGTGGGTTCGTCAAATTCGGATTATAGGCGCCGACTCGCTGTTTCTTATCATTTTAATTGGCGGCTTCACCGGGATGGTCCTCGGCCTGCAGGGCTACAACACGCTGCGCCGCTTCGGCTCCGACGGCGCGCTCGGCACCGTGGTTGCTCTCGTCCTGGTGCGCGAGCTTGGGCCCGTGCTGGCCGCCTTGATGATCGCGGCGCGCGCCGGGTCCGCGATGGCGGCCGAGCTTGGCTCGATGCAATCCACCGAGCAGATCGACGCGCTCACCGTCATGGCGATCAACCCGGTGCAGTACCTGGTCTCGCCGCGGATGCTCGCCGGCGTTATCAGCTTCCCGCTGCTGACCTCGGTCTTCGACGTGGTGGGAATATACGGCGGCTACATGGTCGGCGTCGGCCTGATGGGCGCGCCGTCGGGCGCCTACTTCAACGGGATTGCCGCCAACATGAGCGGCCACGACATAATGACCGGGCTGTACAAGGCGCTGGTCTTCGGCGTGGTCGTAATGTGGGTCTGTTGCTACAAGGGATACCACGCCGAACGGATGGCAACCGGGGTGAGCCGCGCCACCACCGAGGCGGTGGTCCTTTCGAGCGTTTTGATTCTTGCGTTCGACTATTTTCTTACGTCTATACTTTTGTAATAACGCCGTAACAATTAACAATCATGAGCGAAACTGAGATCAATCGTCGAGTCGGCACCGGGCCGGCGGCAGGCGATGGCAACGCGGGCGCCAACGCTATCGAAGTGCGCGATCTGCACAAGCGTTTCGGCCGCCAGCAGGTTCTCGACGGCGTCACTCTCGATTTCCCTGCCGGCAAGATCACGACGATTGTCGGCCCCAGCGGATCCGGCAAGACCGTCCTGCTTAAGCATCTCAACCTGCTGATGCGCCCCGATTCGGGCACGATCGCTATCGACCGGATCGAAGTGACCAGGCTCGGCGCCGGCGGGCTGGACGCGGTGCGCGAGAAATTCGGCATGCTGTTTCAGGCCGGCGCGCTGTTCGATTCGATGTCGATATTCGACAACGTCGCGTTCCCGCTGGTCGAGAAGACGCGCCTGTCCACCCGCGAAATCGAAGAGCGCGTGCATGAAACGCTCAAGGCGGTCGGGCTGGAAGGGATGGAAGCCAAGTTTCCCTCCCAGATGAGCGGTGGAATGCAAAAGCGGGCCGCGCTCGCGCGAGCGCTCGTGCGCCGTCCGAAAATCCTGATGCTCGACGAGCCGACCACCGGCCTCGATCCGTCGCGCACCGGCGCGATTCACGAACTTATCCGCCGCACCCAGGAGAATTTTCACCTGACCGCCGTGATGGTCAGTCATGACGTGCCAGCCGTTTTCCAGGTTTCCGACCGCGTCGCCTTTCTCCATAATGGCCGGACTCATCTCAACGGCACCGTGGCCGAAGTGATGGCGGCGGACGACGACGTATTCAAGCGATTCCTGGCCGGCAAGGCATCGGGCGAGGAGAACGAAACAGCCCTCGCGGGCTGAAAGGACCTATGTACGCAAGTCGAACCACGCAGCTTATCGTCGGCATTTTCGCGATTCTCGGCATCGCCGCCCTGGCGATTCTGTCGCTGTCGCTGGGCAAGCTCAGCCTGCTGCCCACCCCCGGGTACACCCTCTACGCAAGTTTCGATAATATTTCGGGCCTGAAGTCGGGTGACCAGGTCCAGCTGGACGGCGTGCAGATTGGCAAGGTGTTGCATATCGGGCTCAAGGACTTGCGCGCGCGGGTTGCGATGCGCGTCGACGACGGCGTACCTATCGACGCCGACGCGATTGCGGCGATCAAGACCAGCGGCATCATCGGCGACAAGTACGTGTCCATCGCGCTTGGACCAAGCGATCGCATCCTGCGCGACGGCGACACGATTCGGCAGACCCAGTCGGCTTTCGTGCTCGAGGACGCAATCGGCCAGTTGATCAACAGCTCGGGCAGTTCCGATAAGGATTCAAAGTCTTCAGACTCTGACTCGAAATCGTCGAACTCAAACTGCAACTGCTCGAACGCGAAATCTGCGAAGTAACCCCGGAACTCGAAAAAGCAAAATGGAAAATATGATAACCCGAAATTCTTTTCAGCGACTCATGCGCCGGCGCGCCTTCGCGCTCTTTACCCTTGTGGCTGTCGTCGCCTTGAGCCTTGCGCCCTCGAGGTTTATCGCGCCCGCCTTCGCCGACGATCCGATGGCCGTGGTGCGCAACACCGTCAACCAGGCGCTCGGCGTGCTGCGCGATACCTCCACGCCGCTGGCCCAGCGCCAGGACCAGCTCCGCCAGATCGTGTCGTCAACCTTCGATTTCACCGAGATGGCCAAATCCGCGCTGGGCTACCATTGGAAGCAGATCAGCCCCGCCCAGCAGCAGGAGTTCACCACCGCGTTCGTCGCTTTTATCGAGGATTCCTACCTGAGCAAGATTAACGACTACCGCGGTCAGCAGGTCACCTTCGGCACGGTCTCCAATGACGGACCGCAATACGCGCAGGTCAACACCGACATCGTGCCGCCCACGGGCGACGCTATCCACGTGAACTACCGCCTGTTGCAGGACGGCAGTACCTGGAAGATCTACGACGTGACCGTGGACGCCATCAGTATCATCGCCAATTACCGCAACCAGTTTAATCGGGTGATGAACAACCAGGGCTACGACGTCCTCATCGCCGACCTCAAGCGCAAACAGGCCGCGCTTGCGGCCAGCCTCGCGAACCATTAACTAGTATGGATTCGCGGGTGCCGGAAAGGTACGCTTCTAGCGGGAAATTCCAAGACGACAGCGCCATGGAGATCGCAATGACATCTGGTTCGAAACAAATCGAAAGGACAGGCGCGCTTTGGATGATGCTCGCATCGTCCCTGCTTGCGGTCGTTTCGTTTGCTACGCCGGCCCTATGCCAGGACGCCGCGCCGCTGGCGACTAATCCGGCCGCGCAATCCGCAGCCAGCGCGCAGACCCCTCCGGGCGAGAACAATCAGGTCTATTCGGATCCCCTTTCGGGATTCAACGAGCCGATGTTCAACTTCAACCTCAAACTCGACGATTGGGTGTTGCGCCCGGTCGCCAGCGGCTACGCCACTATCGCGCCCCAGCCGGTGCGGGAGAGCGTCGGCCGGTTTCTCGACAACGTCCGCGTCATCCCGCGTTTCGCCAATAACCTGTTTCAGCTCAAGTTTGCCGAGGCCGGCGGCGAGGTCGCCCGCTTTGGAATCAACAGCACGGTCGGCATTGCAGGCCTGTTCGATCCCGCCGACGCATGGTTCGGGCTGAAGGAACATCCCAACGATTTCGGTCTCACCATTCGCTACTACGGCATTCCAACCGGCCCGTACGTGATGCTGCCGTTCCTTGGACCTTCCACGGTTGGCGACACGGTCGGCATGGTGGCAGACAGTGCGATGAATCCGATGAGCTACCTGCTGCCATGGTGGATAACGCTGAGTGCGGATACGGGTCAGGACGTAATCTATGCGGTTAACTACCGTTCGCTGCACATGAACCAGTTCGAGGAAGCCGATCGCTTCGCCATCGATCTCTACGGTGCGGTTCAGGACGCCTACCTGCAGACCCGCGCGCATGAGGTAAAGAAGCTCCACGAGGAAGAGTGGTAATCCGTAGCTAAACCGAAATAGAACGAAAGGCGCGCCGCGGCCCAAAAGCACCGCGGCGCGCTGCATTTTGGCGCCGGCAAACCGGTTCGCCTTCCTGTCAAGGGGAAGGGTCAGGGGACAGGTGCTTCGGCCGCAACCTCAATTTGCCGCGACGTGCTCCCATGCGTGGTAGGAGCTGCGCACCAGAGGGCCTGACTCGACATGATGGAAGCCCATCGCTAGCGCTGCCGTCTTCAGCTCCGCGAACTCCGCCGGCGGCACGTAACGCGCCACCGGGATGTGGTCGGCCGACGGCCGCAGGTATTGCCCGAGGGTCAGGATGTCGCATTCGACTCTGCGGAGATCGCGGAGAACCTCCAACAATTGTTCGTTGGTCTCGCCCAGCCCAAGCATCACTCCCGCCTTGGTGTACATCGGCTTGCCCAGCCGACGCGAGGTGCCCTTCGCATGGCGAATGACATCGAGCGAGCGCGCATAATTCCCGCCTGGCCGGACTGATCGATAGAGGCTCGGCACGGTCTCGATATTGTGGTTGTAGATGTCGATTGGCGATTCCACCACCGTGTCTACGCTGGCGAATGATCCCTGGAAGTCTGGCACCAGCACCTCGACGCGCGCCGGCTCAGGATTCGATTTGATTGCATGAGCAGTGGCCGCGAAATGTGCTGCGCCGCCGTCGGGCAGGTCGTCGCGATCGACCGACGTGACGACCACATGCTGCAGGCCCAGCCGCGCCACTGCCTCCGCGATTCGCCGCGGCTCGTCGGCGTCGAGCGGGCGCACTTTGCCATGCGCGACTGCGCAGTAGGGGCAGTTGCGCGTGCATACGTCGCCCATCAGCATGAAGGTCGCAGTGCGATGCGAAAAGCATTCGCCGATATTCGGGCAGCACGCTTCCTGGCAGACGGAATGCAGTTTGAGCTCGCCGAGGATCGCCTTGGTGCGGAAGTATTCGGGCGACACCGGCGCGCGTACCTTGATCCAGTCGGGATGTTTCCGTTCAGCCATCGCCAGCCATCACTTGATGCGATTGAGACTCAATCGCCGGCCCTGCCTGCAACGCATCAGTCAGAATTATTTCATCGTAGTTGAACACGCGCGCGAAGCTTTCGCGCATCGCAGCAGCGAACTCCTCCATCGAGACTGCGCGATTCGCCAGCTCGCAGACCGATGTCATTCGGCATCCTTCGATGCCGCAGGGCACGATCGAATCGAAGTAGCTCAGGTCGGTCGCAACGTTGAGGGCGAAGCCGTGCCATGTCACCCAGCGCCGGAGGCCGACGCCGATCGAGGCGATCTTGCGTGCGCCGACCCACACGCCGGTCATCGCGTCGCGGCGGCCGGCGTCGATGCCGAATTTCGCGAGCGCATCGATCATCGCAGCTTCCAGCATCCGCAAATACTTCGTTACGTCGCGGTCGCGCCCTTCGAGCTTGAGGATCGGGTAGCCGATCAACTGGCCGGGGCCGTGATAGGTCACTTGGCCGCCGCGCGATACGCGTCGAATCGGCGCGCCTGCTGAATTGCCTATGATGAAGCGCTCGTCGGCGCCGCGGCCGAGCGTGTAGACGTGCGGATGCTCCATCATCAGGAGCGTGTCGCCGACTGAGCCTGCGAGCCGAGCTGTCAGCGTCTCGCGCTGCAGCGCAAGCGCAGCGTCGTAATCGACCACGCCCAAATCAGTGACGGTAAGTGCTCTGCGCATTTGACTATATGTCTATCGCTTCGCCGTCGGCGGCTAAAGCCGCCTGCATGATCGCTTCGGACATCGTGGGATGCGGATGCGCGGTCTTGCCGATCTCGGTCGTGGTGGTCTCGAGAGTTTTGCCGAGCACGACTTCTGAAATGATGTCGGTGGCGCCGTGTCCGATAATCTGGCATCCGATCACTTCGCCGTACTGCCTGGTCGCGACCAGTTTCACGAAGCCGGTGGTCTCGCCAATCGCGACTGCCTTGCCAATAGCGCGAAACGGAAACTTGCCGACCTTCACCTCGATGCCGCGCGCCTGGGCTTCGGCCTCGCTCAGTCCGACGGTCGCAACTTCGGGCTCGCAGTAGATGCATGCGGGAATCGCGAGCAGGTCGAAGCCGTGCTCGCGCACACCTGCCATGATTTCGACGGCGGCGATACCTTCGGCGCTGGCCTTGTGCGCGAGCAGGGGCGGGCGAAGGACATCGCCGATCGAATAGATGCTTGGGACGGCGGTCTGAAACGAATCGTTCACCTTGATAAAGCCGCCGCGTCCCAGCTCGATGCCAAGTTTTTCCAGGCCGACATTCATGCTCAGCGGCGTGCGGCCGACTGCGACCAGCACTATCTCGGCCTCGACCGATTTCTCGGCGCCTTCCGCCGTCGCCGTGACCGACCACACATCGCCCTTGCGCGTCATCGATTTGTAGCCATGCCCGAGCATCACGGTGACGCCGCGCTTGACGAACGCGCGGCGCAGCTCCTCGGCGACTTCGGCATCCATGCCGGGGAGCATCTGCTTTTCCAGCTCGATAATTGTGACCTTGGCTCCGAAGGCGCTGTAGAAGTAGCCGAACTCGAGGCCGATTGCACCGGCGCCGATGACGACGACGCTCGCCGGCAGCTTGTCGAGCACCAGCGCTTCCTTGCTGGTGACGACGCCGTCGCCGACCTTCATTCCCGGGAACAGGCGCTCGCCGGAGCCGGCTGCGATCAGAATGCGCTCGCCGTCAAGCGACGCGGCGGCAGGCGCCGCTTTGCCATCGACCTGCCGGAGCGCCACCGAATGCGGCCCGGTGATGGTCGCATCGCCCTCGAAATAATCGATCTTGTTTTTCTTGAACAGGTAGAGCACGCCCTTGGACAGCTTGTCGGCAGCAGCGCGCGAGCGCGCAATCACCTTGGGGAAATCGACCCGAACCTCCCCGGTCTCAATCCCATGCTCTTTGGCCGCCCCGCGAATCGTGTCCATCGCAGTCGCCGAGTTGAGCAGCGCCTTCGACGGAATGCACCCCCAATTGAGACAAACGCCGCCGGGCCGATCGCGCTCGATAACCGCGACGCGCATCTTAAGTTGCGCCGCGCGAATAGCGGCAACGTATCCGCCGGGTCCGGAACCAATCACAACAAGATCATAACGAGAATTAGCCAAGACGAAGTCCTTCCAGGGTTTTTGGATCGATCTATTATTCCCCGAATCTAACCATCGAGTAAGTGATGGGATACTGGTGTGGAGGGAAATAAAGGGCTGAAGTGTCTCAGTTTGAAATTCTCCGAAAAAGTTGGATGAGGCCTAAAGCTGAAAAGCCTACTGCGGCGACCACTAGCTGCAAAACTACGAGTTCGGCCAAAGGTATAGCCAGGAACAACAGTAGACCACCGACTTGAGCCATCATGGAGAGGTCTATATACGTCGTCGAGCCGTGCGTTCGATTGGCAGGCGCCGAATCCGCACGCGCGACTCTTCGAGGATGACTACGCTACCTTCGCCGAGAGCTTCCTCGAATTGGGCAAGATTCGCGAGCAACAGCCGCGCCTGTTTTTCAGGGCGTCGTTGCGAGACACGGCGGAAAAGGATCACGGAAGGCTCCGGCGTTTTGCGCAGAGCCAGAATAGTGCCGAAGTCGGTGTCAGCGGTGACTACGATCCGCGATTCGCGCCTGGCGCGATCGAAAATGCGGACATCGTCGGCCATTTGCATGTGGTATTCGCGTACGTGAGCAGCCTCGTGTCGGCCTTGCGCAAGCCCTCAGCAAGAAGTGGCGATAGGGAATTATCGACGAGAAATCTCAAGACGCGGAGCGCAGCGGCAATTCGCGCTCGCGAACAGCCTCTGCGGCGTAGCGGAGAGCCTCTTCGACATCCTTTGCCTTCAGGTCGGGGTACGCTTCGAGAATCTCGTCACGAGTCATGCCGTCCGCCACCATCCCGACCACCGTCGCGACCGGAATCCGCAGGCTTCGAATGCATGGAACCCCGTCCATCTGGCGCGGATCGACTGTGATGCGACTGAACTTCATCGGTAGGCCATTGTTATCAGATCAATGCCTGTCCAACCAGTCGGGCGCTATTTGTTGCCTATCGGCGCGTCCGCCCATGACTGTTGCGTTATTATGAAGGGGTCCGGCGAGACGCTTATCTCGCCGCGGAATGGCCAGTCCAGCGCTATGATCATCACGATTACCAGCGCCAGCGTTGCCGCGACTATCGCCGTCATCGCCAGGTGCAGGCCGAAGCTTTCGAAGCCGAACAGGTACGTGTAACCCGTCGTGATCGCCGCGCCGAAAAAGACTATCGCCCAGATGACGCCCGGGACGTGGCCCTGCACCGCCGACAGGCGGGCGCTGCGTGCGTCGTACAGCTCATTCCAGCTCTTGAGGAGTTCCGCCTCGATCACGGCTTGACCCGAAGTCTGCGGCTGGATCGTGGCGATCGCCACTGCAATCTCGCGCAGCGGCTTCCATCCCTGGTCGGGCGTCACCCCCTCGCGCTGAATCGGCCACTCGACCTCGATGACGACGCTGACGTACTTCTCCAGCGCGTCGCGAATTTCCTTGCCCTTCGCATCGGGCAAGCCCGCGGTATCGAGGTACATGCCGCCGGCGTAGTCGGACTCGTTTTCCACGATGTCGGACGCTTTGCTGAAAGACTCCCAGGTGGCAATCGCGATGAATGCGAGCAGGACTGCGTACAGCACACTGATGATCGCGATGGTGAAGCCGGCCAGGTCGTTGTGAGCACGGCGCAGGCTGACGTGCACAAGCCGATGAAAGACCGCCAGGCCAACGCCTGCGGTCCCGGTGAACAGCACGACCAGGATGCTTCCCCAGAGCCAGGTTGGATTGTTGTAAATCCAGTCTATGATCGCGCTCATCACTTCAAGTCACCATCCACCAGGTCAGTCTAACCGGACGAACCAGCCCGACTAATTGTCGAATTAGAGCATCAGGCAGCAACCGGTGATATAGTCATGAGCGGCGCGAATCAAGCTTCGACCGGCTTTACTCCGAGCTTCACATCACTATACATCTTGTAGAAATATGCTGCCGTCTGTGACATTGCGGCATGCGCGCGTCCGCCTGACGATTCTGGCCGCGCTGCTGTTCCTCATAACGCTGCCCGCCGCCGCCCGCGCGCAGACCTCCGATACGGTGTACGCCGACGCGCTGGTCAACGGCTGGCAGAGCTACAGCTGGGCGACGGTGAATTTCAGCAATACGTCGCCGGTGCAGTCGGGCGGCGACTCGATCGGCGTCAGCGCGGGCCCGTACCAGGCGCTCTATCTGCATCAGACCGCGTTTAACTCGAGCATCTACTCAAACCTGGTTTTCTGGATTAACGGCGGGGCGAGCGGCGGCCAGTTGCTGCAAGTGCAGGCGACGCTCAACGGCGCCGCGCAGACCGTCGTGCAGCTGCCTCCGCTCGCGGCCAATTCGTGGCAGGAGGTCAGTATCCCGCTGTTGTCGCTGGGCGTGAACAACCAGCCCGACATGGACGGATTCTGGATTCAGGATCGCAGCGGCACAACCCAGCCGACTTTTTACGTCGATACGATTTCGATCACCGCACAGCCGCCGCCAGCCGTGGTGAACATTACGGTGAACGCGGCGGACGCCCTCCGCACCGTCGACGCGCGGCATTTCGGAATCAATACCGCGGTCTGGGATGGATTGCTCGATAGCAGCGTCACGACCAATCTTCTGACTGCGATGGGCGCCGGCTCGCTGCGATTTCCCGGCGGTTCGCTTTCCGACGACTACAACTGGGCGACTAACACCACCGACAGCAACACCTGGACCTGGTCAACGTCGTTCGATCAGTTTGCGCAGGTTGCCACTGCCATTGGCGCGCAGGTCTTCGTCACCGCCAACTACGGATCGGGCACGCCAGCGGAAGCGGCCGCATGGGTGCAGGAGTCCAATGTCACCAATCATTACGGGTTCAAGTACTGGGAGATTGGCAACGAGGAATACGGCGGATGGGAGACTGACAACAATTCCGTCCCGCATGATCCTTACACCTATGCGGTGCGCTTCCAGCAATACTACTCGCAGATGAAGGCGATTGATCCTTCTATCAAGATAGGGGCAGTTTCGGTGCCTGGCGAAGATAACTACGCGAACAACACCAATCATCCGGTGGTTAACCCCGTAACTGGGGTGACTCACAATGGCTGGACGCCCGTGATGCTGGCTACCATGAAGAGCCTGGGTGTTACTCCCGATTTCCTGATCTATCATCAATACCCGCAAAATCCCGGCGCCGAGAGCGATCAAGGACTGCTGCTTTCGACCGGTGACTGGGCCAGTGACGCCGCCGATCTCCGGATGCAACTCAACGATTACCTGGGAACCACTGTTGCGGCCGGCGTCGAGCTGGATAACACCGAGAACAACTCCGTCTCTTCCGGACCGGGCAAGCAGACTACCAGTCTTGTGAACGGGCTCTTCCTGGCCGATAGTATTTGCGCCGCGATGAACAGCGAATTCAACGCGGTTACGTGGTGGGACCTGCGCAACGGCCAGGATAGCAGTAACAATAATTCCCCCAGTCTCTACGGCTGGCGCCAGTACGGCGACTACGGCGTCGTCGATAGCGCCGACCCGCCCGGGCCGGCCGACTTCTATCCAACCTATTATGTCGAAAGCTTGCTGCAGAACTTCGCCCGCGGCGGCGACCAGTTAGTGAGCGCTACCAGCAACTATCCATTGCTCAGCGTATGTGCCGCTCATCGAGCCGGCGGAGGGTTGACGCTGCTGGTGGTGAATAACAGCGCGACCAACGCGCTCAACGCCAACATCGCGATCGGCGGCGCGTCGCCCGGTAGCAACGGAACATTGTACTCCTATGGAATTCCGCAGGACGACGCGGCGGAGAATGGCGATGGGTCAGCCAACGTCGCGAGCAGCCCTATAAGCGGGCTGTCGACAAATTTTGACTACAGCTTTCCGGCCTACTCGGCCAACGTGATCGCGTTTGGCGCCGCCAGCGGCCCATCGCCGACGCCGACTACCACGGCTACTGCTACTCCAACGGCGACCCGCACCGCGACAGCTACAGCAACTGCAACGCATACAGCTACAGCAACTGCCACTGCAACGAAGACGGCGACTCCTACAGCCACTGCTACCTCAACGGCTACTGTCACCGCCACTGCAACCAGCACCCCGACAATCACGCCAACCAGGACGGCGACTACCACTGCCACTGCTACCAGCACGGCCACGGCCACCCCAACTAAGACTGCAACGTCCACTGCTACACCTACGAGCACACCTACAGCTACAATGACCGCCACTGGCACTGCGACCGCTACCAGAACTGCAACGCCTACGGTCACGGCTACGAGCACAGCTACAGCTACAGCTACAGCTACGAGCACGGCCACTGCGACCAGAACCGCAACTCCTACTCCCACAGCTACAGATACTGCTACCGCTACGAAAACGACTACTGCGACAAGCACGGCTACCGCGACTAAAACGGTAACACCTAC
>Ga0302324_100016707_pt1 | contig 14603 bp, 13 predicted proteins | sample Palsa_T0_1_FD_201949 | JGI IMG/M metagenome (GOLD analysis project Ga0302324, IMG submission 201949) | Peat permafrost microbial communities from Stordalen Mire near Abisko, Sweden - Palsa_T0_1 | ecosystem: Environmental > Terrestrial > Soil > Palsa > Peat permafrost | place: Sweden: Abisko...
CCCCCCTAAATGCACGGGCGAGGGTCTAAGGACTAGCTCAAACCACTGAGCAGCGGCACGAACGCGACGGCGCCGAGCAGTTTGCGCTCGATGCCGTGCTCCCCGCGCGTTACGCACAAGAGCCGCTGCTCGCCCTCGGGGCCCACCGGTACGACGAGCCGGCCACCCACGGCAAGCTGCGCGATCAGAGCCTCCGGGATCTCAAGCGGGGCGGCCGCGGCGATGATGCCGTCAAATGGCGCGTGGCTTTTCCAGCCCTGCGCACCATCGCCGTGCCGAAAACGCACGTTGCGGATCTCCAATTCCTTGCAGCGCGCGCGCGCGCGCGCCAGCAACGCGGCAATGCGCTCGATCGTGTAGATGCGGCCCACCAGCGGTGCCAGTACCGCGGTCTGATAACCGCAGCCCGTGCCGATCTCCAGGACTTTCTCGAGTGGGCCAGCCTCGAGGAGCGCCTCGCTCATGCGTGCGACGATATAGGGCTGTGAGATGGTCTGGCCGAAGCCGATCGGCAACGCCGTGTCCTCATAGGCGCGGCTTGCCAGGGCCTCATCGACAAAGATGTGCCGCGGCACGTTGCGAATGCGATCGAGCACCGCCAGGTTGTGGATGCCCTGCTCGCGCAGACGTTGCACCAGCCGGTCGCGGGTGCGAGCCGAGGTCATGCCGATGCCGGCAAAACGCTGCGAGGTCATCCGGGCCGCCTCCCTGCGCCGCGCGCACTCACAGCCCTTCGAGCCAGCGCCCGATTTCGGGCAGAGCCGCGTGACGCGTGAAGTCGATCGCCAGCGGTGTCACCGAGACAAAGCCGTTGGCCACGGCGTCGAAATCCGTGCCGACCCCGGCGTCATGTCCAGAGCCGGCCGGGCCGATCCAGTAGACCGTCTCGCCTTTCGGATCACGCGCCGGGATCACCGCCTCGGAGCGATGGCGGAACCCCAGGCGCGTGGACGCGTAGCCGGCCAATGCATCGTAGGGCCGATCCGGTACGTTCACGTTCAGGATCAGCGAGCGATCCAGTGGCCGGCGCAATAACGCGAGCACCAGCGCGTGCGCGACACGCGCGCCGGTATCAAAGCAACGCGCGCTGTCAGGCGTCGTGCACAGCGAAATGGCCAATGTCGGCAAGCCGAGGAAGCGCCCCTCGATCGCCGCCGCCACCGTGCCCGAATACAGCACGTCATCGCCAAGATTGGCGCCATCGTTGATGCCTGAAGCCACCATGTCGAACTCAATATCGAGTGCACCTGAAATCGCAAGGTGCACGCAGTCGGTCGGCGTGCCGGCCACATAGTAGACGCCGGGCTCGGCAGCAAACAGCCGCAACGGCACGTCCAGCGTGAGGGAATTGCCGGCCCCGCTTCGATTGCGATCAGGCGCCACAACCGTCACATCTCCGAGCGCCTTCATGGCCTCGCGCAGCCGCGTGATGCCCTCGGCGCGGTAGCCGTCATCATTGCTGACCAGTATTTTCACGGGATTGGAAGCGGGCGCGACTTTCGATGAAGCGCGTCAATATACTTCAATGCCTGTCCTTAGGAGCAGCTATGAACGCGAAGGACGAGGATGAGGCCGAGCTCTTCCGGCGCGCGATGCATGACGTGCGCCCGCTCAAGCCCAGCGCGCGTGCAACGGGGCCGCGCGCGCCCGGCACAGCGCGGGGGCCGCGGCCGCGTGCCCGTTTTGCCCGCGCCGAACGCGTCGCCGTGCTCGCCGAGAGTCTGCTGGCGCCGGGCCCGTTCATCGATGCGCAGCCCGGCGAGGAACTGCTGTTCCGGCGCCCGGGAGTTCCCGAGAGCGTCGTGCGCCGGCTACGACGCGGCAGCTACCGCGTCGAGTCCGAGCTCGATCTGCACGGTCTGCGGGCTTTGGAGGGCGCGGCACGCCTCGCGCTGTTCCTGCGCCATGCCCGGGCTAACGGCCAGCACTGCCTGCGCATCATCCATGGCAAGGGCTTGCGCTCCGGCGAGCGTGGTCCGGTGCTGAAGAACACGGTCAATACGATCCTGCGTCGCGACGCTGACGTGCTCGCGTTCTGCTCGGCGCGCCCCAACGCCGGCGGCACCGGCGCGACCCTGGTGCTACTGCGACGCACCTAGCATCAGGCGTCGGCCTCCAGCAGCACGACGGCCATCGCCGCGAGGCCCTCATTGCGGCCGATAAATCCCAGGTGCTCGGTCGTGGTGGCCTTGATGTTCACGCAGGCTTCGCTGACCTGCAGGGCCGCGGCGATCGTGAAGCGCATCTGATCACGCCAGGCTGCGATCTTGGGGGCTTGCGCGAGCAGCGTCAGGTCCGCATTGATCAGCTTGAAATGCCGGCGTTCGAGCATCTGGCAGGTGTGGGCCACGAAGCGCTTGCTCTCGACACCGCGCCATTGCGGATCGCTGTCAGGGAAATGCTGGCCAATGTCGCCCAGACCCGCGGCGCCCAGCAGTGCATCGACCAGCGCGTGCATGAGCACGTCGCCGTCCGAGTGCGCGACGATGCCGCGGCTATAGGGCACGCGCACGCCGCCGAGCACGAGGCTGTCTCCGGGACCGAAAGGATGAACGTCGAACCCGCAGCCGACCCGCATACTCATCTCAAGCTTGCTCCCGCGCGCGCAGTATCGCGATGGCCAATCCGAGATCCGAGGCGTTGGTGACCTTGATATTACTATCGCGCGCCTCGATCAGCTGCGCGCAGATGCCCTCCCACTCCATTGCCTGCGCCTCATCGGTCGGCACGCGTCCGGCGGCGCGTGCGCGCTCGAGCGCGCCGAGCAATAGCTCATAGCGAAACATCTGCGGTGTCTGCGCGAGCCACAGCGACTCGCGCGGTAACGTCGCCGCACAGCGCGGCGGCTGCCCGGAGGCGCCGGCGCGCGCCTGCTTGACCGTGTCGGCCACCGGTGCGGCGAGCAACGCGCCGTCGCTCGTATCGAGCGCGCTCGCCAGCAAGCGCGACAGATCCTGCGCACTCAGGCACGGTCGGGCCGCATCGTGCACCAGTACCCAGTCGCTGCCGGCCGCTCGCGACTTCAGGCCCAGCAAGCCGTTGATGACCGAATCCGCACGCTGCGCGCCGCCCTCGATGAGCGCAAAGTGTCGCGGCAATTGCGCCGCGAGCTCCTCGCGCCGCGGCTCTGCGGGCGCCAGTACGATGCTGCCGCCCAGGCACTGCGGATCAGATGCAAAGCACTGCAGTGCAATCTCGAGCATGCTGCGGCTGCCCATCGAAGCGAATTGCTTGGCACTGCCAAAACGCCGGCCGGCTCCGGCCGCCGGCATCACCAGCCAATAGCGCATCAGTGCGCTGCGGCCGTGCGCTGCGCAGCCGCGCCGGCCGCCCTGGGTAACGGCGCCGGACTGGCTTCGAGCGGCCTGGCTGGCACGACCTGATAGAAGGTTTCATTACCGGCGATCATCCCGAGGTCAGTGCGTGCCCGCTCCTCGAGCGCGGCATAGCCTTGCTTGAGGTCGCGCACTTCGGCGGCCAATTGCCGATTGCGCTCGGTCAGGCCCGAGTTCTCGGCCTGCTGCGTGGCCACGGCCGAACGCAGCCGCAATACCTCACGCACGCCGTCGTTGGACAGCCACAATCGGTACTGCAGCAACAGCAGCACTGTCAATAATGAGGCCGCGAGCCATTTCATCGCGCGCTTAGCCTATCACTGTCGGGCGAAGACATTGACCGGAAAGGCGTCGCGCCCCGCATAGCGTGGCGCGCCACCGAGCCACTCCTCGATGCGCAAGAGCCGATTGTATTTGGCGACCCGGTCGGTCCGTGACATCGAGCCGGTCTTGATCTGCGTGGCCGCGCTGGCCACGGCAATGTCGGCGATCGTCGTGTCCTCGGTCTCCCCGGAGCGGTGTGAGATGACCGAGGCGTAGTGCGCCCGCTCAGCCATCGAGATCGCCGCGAAGGTCTCGGTCAGCGTGCCGATCTGGTTGGGCTTGATCAGGATCGCGTTGGCCACGCCGCGCTCGATGCCCTGGGCCAGAATGCGTGTATTGGTGACAAACACATCATCGCCGACCAATTGCAATGTGCGCCCGAGCGCCGCGCTCAGCAGCGACCAGCCCTCCCAGTCGCTCTCGGCCATGCCGTCCTCAATACTGATGATCGGATAGCGGCCTGCCAGCTCGGCCAGATACTGCGTGAACTCGGCAGCCGTGTAGCTGCGCTGCTCGGACTCGAGCTCGTAGAGGCCATCGTGGAACAGCTCCGAGCTCGCCACATCCAGGCCCAGGAACACGTCGCGGCCCGGCCGGTAGCCCGCGCTCTCGATGGCCTCGAGTATGATTTGCAGCGCCGCCTCATTCGAGGCCAGATCCGGTGCAAAGCCGCCTTCATCGCCCACGGCCGTGCTCAGCCCGCGTGTGTTCAGGATCTTCTTGAGCGCGTGAAAGATCTCCGCGCCATAGCGCAGCGCCTCGCGCAGGGAAGGCGCCCCGACCGGCAGGATCATGAACTCCTGAATGTCGAGGCTATTATTGGCATGCGCGCCGCCGTTGATGATGTTCATCATCGGCACCGGCATGACCGCTGCGCGCGTACCGAGCAAGTGCCGGAACAGGGGCATACCGGCCTCCAGCGCCACGGCGTGCGCGTTGGCCAGCGACACCGCGAGTATCGCATTGGCGCCGAGGCGACTCTTGTTCTCGGTCCCGTCCAGCTCGATCATGCGCGCATCGATAGCGGCCTGATCGATCGCTTCCTTGCCGATCAACGCCTCGCGCAGCAATGTGTTGACGTTCTCAACCGCGCGCGTGACGCCTCGGCCCAGAAAGCGCGCGCGATCCCCGTCACGCAGCTCGACCGCCTCGCGCGTGCCGGTGGAGGCTCCCGAAGGCACGGCCGCGCGGCCGAGCGCACCGGAGGCGAGGATGACGTCGGCCTCCACCGTCGGATTGCCGCGCGAGTCGATGATCTCGCGCGCGTGCACTTGGGCAATGGTGCTCATAGCAGCGCTTCCTCGAAGGGACGTGATTTGCTGACTGCGTCCAGCTCGCACACAGTCTGCAGCAGACTGGCCATGCGATCGAGCGGCCAGGCGTTCGGGCCATCCGAGAGCGCCTCCTGGGGACGCGGATGAGTCTCCATGAACAGTCCGGCGATTCCGGCCGCCACGGCCGCGCGCGCCAGTACCGGCACGAATTCACGCTGGCCGCCCGAGCTGGCGCCCTGCCCTCCGGGCAACTGCACCGAATGCGTCGCATCGAAGACCACCGGGCAGCCGGTCGCGCGCATCACCGACAGCGAGCGCATGTCGCTGATCAGATTGTTGTAGCCAAAGCTGCAGCCGCGCTCACACACCATGATCTGCGTATTGCCGGTCGAGCGGGCTTTGTCGACCACGTTCTGCATCTCCCAGGGTGAGAGGAACTGGCCTTTCTTGATGTTCACGGGCCGGCCGGCGGCGGCGACATTGATAATGAAATTAGTCTGCCGACACAGGAACGCGGGTGTCTGCAGGACGTCGACCACGGCCGCGACCTCCCCGATCGGCGTGTCCTCGTGCACGTCGGTCAGCACCGGCAACTGAAACGCGCGCTGCACGGACTGCAGCGCCTTGAGCCCCGCTTCCAGCCCGGGGCCGCGAAAGCTTTTGCCCGAGGAGCGGTTGGCCTTGTCGAACGAGGCCTTGAAGATCAGCGGCATACCCAGCGCCGTCGTGATCTCCTTGAGGCGTCCGGCTACCTCCTGCACCAGAGCTTCGGACTCGATGACGCAGGGGCCGGCAATCAGAAACAAGGGCCGGTCGAGTCCGACCTCCAGGCCAGCCAGCTTCATGCGCCGGCCGCGGCCGGCAACAGCGAGGCGCGATAAGCGCGCGCAGCGCGCACAAAGCCGGTGAACAGCGGATGTCCGTCACGCGGCGTGGAGGTGAACTCGGGATGAAATTGCGTGGCGATGAACCACGGGTGGCTTGGCAGTTCCACGATCTCGACCAGGCCATCATTGGAGAAGCCCGAGAAGCGCATGCCCGCGCGCGTGTAAGCGTCGAGGTAATTATTGTTGAACTCGTAGCGATGCCGATGCCGCTCGGCGATCACGTCGCGCCCATAGAGCTCGCGCGCAAGGCTACCGGCCTGCAGATGCACTTCCTGCGCGCCCAGGCGCATGCTGCCGCCGAGCTGTGAGCGCTCATCGCGCGTTTGCACGCCGAGCGCCTGATCCTGCCATTCAGTGATCAGAGCTACGACCCGATGCGCGGTGGCGCGATTGAATTCAGTGCTGTTCGCATCGGCGAGCTTGAGCACATTGCGGCCGTACTCGATGATCGCAAGCTGCATCCCTAAGCAGATGCCCAGGTACGGCACGCCGTGCTCGCGCGCATAACGCACGGCCTGGATCTTGCCTTCGATACCGCGCTCGCCGAATCCGCCCGGTACCAGGATCGCATCCATGCCGGCCAGACGGTCCGTGCCTTCGGTCTCGATATCGGTGGATTCGACGTAGTGCAGTTTGACGCGCGTGCGCGTCTTGAGGCCGCCGTGCATCAGGGCCTCGTTGAGTGAAATATACGAATCCCGGATCTGCACGTATTTGCCGACCATCGCGATGTCGACCTGACCGTCGGGATTGGTCTTGGCGCTGACCACCTGCCGCCACGCCGCGAGGTCCGCCGACGGGACATCCAAGCGCAATCTGTCGACCACGATGTCATCGAGCGCCTGATCGTGCAGCAGCAGCGGAATCTTGTAGATGTCGTCGGCATCCACTGCCGAGATCACCGCCCGCTCCTCGACATTGGTGAACAGCGCGATCTTGCGCCGTTGCTCATCGGGCAGCGTCTCGCGGCAGCGGCACAGCAGTATGTCAGGCTGTATGCCGATGGAGCGCAGTTCCTTGACCGAGTGCTGGGTCGGCTTGGTCTTGATCTCGCCCGAGCCTCCGACCACGGGCACCAGGGTCAGGTGGATGTAGACGACCTGGCTGCGTCCGAGCTCCACGCCGAGCTGACGGATCGCCTCGAGAAACGGCAATGACTCGATGTCGCCGACCGTGCCACCGATTTCCACCATGCATACATCGGCGTCATCCGCGCCGAGCAGGATGCTGCGCTTGATCTCATCGGTGATGTGTGGAATCACCTGTACGGTTGCGCCCAGATAGTCGCCGCGGCGCTCCTTGGCGATCACACGCTCATAGATGCGCCCGGTCGTGAAGCTGCTGTTGCGCCCGGTCGTGGTGCGCACGAAACGCTCATAGTGGCCCAGGTCCAGATCCGCTTCCGTGCCGTCGGCTGTGACGAACACCTCGCCGTGCTGGAACGGACTCATCGTTCCCGGATCGACATTGATATAGGGGTCGAGCTTGACCATCGCGACCCGCAGGCCGCGTGCCTCGAGTATGGCGCCGAGCGAGGCGGCGGCGATTCCCTTCCCCAATGAGGAAACCACGCCGCCGGTGACGAAAATGAATCGAGCCATCCGAGGAGACCGCCGCCTGCGATGAGTCTGTGACGACGGGCACTCAGGGTAGCAAATCGCGCTCGGCGTCTCAATCGCCATTCGCGAGCGCGACGCGACGCCAGCGGAAGCGTCCACGTGCGGCCACAGCGCGGCTCGCGGCTCGATAGGCAGCATCGACCCACAGATCCGCGACCGCCACGATGCGTGTACCCGCTTGCACCAACGGCACCTGCGCGCGCTCCCAGGGTGCAATGCCCTGTGACTGCAGCAGATCCTTGAGGGCCATTCGACCTTGGGCGCTGCGCATGCGCTCCCCGCCTCGCCGGAAAGCCACACGCAGCGGACAGGGCAGCGCGGACAGATCCACATCGCCATGCGGATCGTTGATCAGCCCGAGTGCTCGACCGCCGCCAAGCGCCAGCCACGGGCGCGAGCGCCAGTCCCACTCGATGCTCGAGCTCGACGTCTCAGGCGGCTCGACCTGCATAGCGAGCAGCCGATCGCCGTGCCGCCGCAATGCGCCCCCGCGCCACTGCACCTGCGCGCGAGCATCGGGCCTGGCCGCAAGCATCGGCCCGACGATCTCGCGCAGTCGCGTGTGATCAGGCACGCTCAGGCCGCGCGCAGCGATCCACCAGCGCACGACATTGGCCCGCGCCGGCAAGGACAGACGCCGCAATACGCTCACGCGCAGCGCACTGCCGTCCAGCGCCGGCGTGGCGCTCGCCCGGGCCACACGCTCGAGCAGGCTTACAGCCTCTGCCAGGTGCGCGGCGCTGCGGCTGGCCGTCACGCTGGCGGCGGGCCAGCGCGCCGTCATGGCCGGCAATACCCGGCGGCGCAGGTAGTTGCGATCGAAGCGCTCATCGAGATTGGTCTGATCTTCGCTCCAGTCCAGAGCGCGCGCGCGTGCAAAGGCTTCCAGCTGCGCACGCGCGATCGGCAACAGCGGGCGCAACAGCACCATGCCCGCCAGGATTGAGCGCGCACGCATGGCCGCGAGCCCGCGCACACCGCTGCCACGCAACAGCGCGAGCAGCATGGTCTCGAGCTGATCGTTCTGGTTATGTGCCGTGAGCAGCGCCTCATCGCTCGCGAGCCGCTCACTCAGCGCCTGGTAGCGTGCCTGGCGTGCGACGGCCTCCAGCGACTGGCCACGCGTAAGCTTGAGCTGCAGCGCAATGCTCTCGCAGGGCACCCGCCAGGCGCGCGCGCGCGCCTTGGCGGCGGTGGCCCACGCCGCCGACTGCGGATGCAGGCCATGATCGACATGCAGTGCGCGCAGCTCGAAGCCCTCGCGCCCGCGCAATTGCGCGAGCGCTGCCAGCAACGCGCTCGAGTCAAGGCCGCCGGAATAGGCGAGGCAGAATCGTTGGCCCCGCAACGGGCCCTGCAGGGCGCGCAGACGTGCACTGAGCCAGCGCAATGTGAAGCGCGCCGGTGAGTCCGGCGCGGCGAGTTCGAGGTCGGTCGCTCTGGCGTTGGCGGCGGCGCGCACGCGGCCGCGCGGCGCCTTCACGGCGGACTCTCGTCGTAGACTCCAAAAGCGGCGATGCGCGCGAGGCGCTGCTCGAGCAGCTCCTCGATCGGCAGCGCCTTGAGCTGTGTCAGATGACGCATGAGGGCTTCACGCAAGGTGTGGTTCATGACCACCGGATTGCGATGTGCGCCGCCGAGGGGCTCCATCAAGACTTCGTCCACCAGTCCAAGAGCGCTCAATCGCTCCGCCGTCAGATTCAGCGCGTCGGCTGCGACCTCTTTCTTGTCGGCGCTCTTCCAGAGGATCGAGGCACAGCCTTCGGGCGAAATCACCGAATAAGTACTGAACTGTAGCATCAGCAGCCGGTCGCAGACGCCGATCGCGAGCGCCCCGCCTGAGCCGCCCTCGCCGATCACAACAGCGATGATCGGCACGCGCAGTGAGGACATCTCGAACAAATTGCGCGCAATCGCCTCGCTCTGGCCACGCTCCTCGGAACCGACGCCCGGATAAGCACCCGGAGTGTCGATCAGTGTGATCAGCGGCAGGCCGAAGCGCTCGGCGAGCTTCATGAGCCGCAGCGCCTTGCGGTAGCCTTCAGGTTTGGGCATACCGTAGTTGCGCCGCACGCGCTCCTTGGTATCGCGCCCCTTCTGATGGCCGATGATCATGACCGCCTCGCCCTCCAGGCGCGCGAGGCCACCGACGATCGCCATGTCGTCGGCGTACATGCGATCGCCGTGCAACTCCACGAAATCCGTAAACACGGCGCCGACGTAATCGAGCGTATAGGGCCGCTGCGGATGACGCGCGAGCTGCGTGATCTGCCAGGGCGTGAGGCTCGCGAAGATCGATTTGGTCAGCGCGCGGCTCTTGGCGCGCAGCCGCGAGATCTCCTCCTGGATGTTGACCTTCGCATCCGAGGTCACATGACCGAGCTCCTCGATCTTGGCCTCAAGTTCGGCGATTGGCTGCTCAAATTCGAGGAAACTGACGGCCATCTGCGAAGCCTAAGGGGCCCGGCGACCGATCGCAACCTCAGCCCACGGCCTCGCTGGCGGCGCTCGCAACCGTATAGCGCAACTGCACGCTGCCGGGGCCGAGCAGCTCCTCGAGCCGCTCGAGCAGCGCGGCCGCGGGGCGCACTTTCCATTCCGCGCCGAAGCTCAGCACGCCGCTGGCGGCCTGGCAACGATAGCGCAGCAGCACGGCGCACTGACCGCCGCGATATGGCGCGAGCAGCTCATGCAAGCGCGCGAGCGAGCTCGATGCCGTGGGCAGCGCGGCGAGCGCGCGTGGCCAGCGCACCAACAGCGAGCGGGCCAAACGTTCGCGAACGGCCTCGAGCGCGCTCACCTGCTTAGCTGCCAGGCGCCAGGCATCACTGAATTCGTCGAAGCGCAGTGCCCCCTCGACCTGAACCAGCGCGTCCTTCACGATGATGTCGCGGTGGCGCTGAAATACCTCTTCGAACAGTGTGACTTCCATGCGAGCGCTGCGATCGTCCAGCACGAAATTCACGCGCGGTCCGCGCCGACGCACGTCCAGGATCAGCCCCGCAAGCGTCACGTTGCGCGCATCCGTATAAGCGCGCGCCGGATCGATCGGCCCGGAGGGCCGTTCGTTGGCAAACTCCGCGATGCGGCCGGAGGCGAAGACACGCAGGTCCTGCTCGAAGGGGGCGAGCGGGTGGCCTGACAGATACAGTCCCAGCGTCTCGCGCTCTGCGGCCAGTCGCTGTGATGCATTCCAGTCGGGCATGGGTTTGAGAATCAGCCGCTCGCGCTCGGCTTGTCCGGCGAGATTGAAGATGTCCGTCTGCCCGGTCTCATCGCTGCGCGCATGCTGCTCGCCGCTACGCAGCGCCTCGTCGAGGCCGACCATCAGCGTGGCGCGGTTGGCGCCCAGACCGTCGAGACTGCCGGAGCGGATCAGCGCCTCGAATACGCGCCGATTCACGCGCGCCAGATCCACGCGCCGGCACAGATCCGGCAGGCTCTGATAGGCGCCGCGCTCGCGCTCCTCGGTGATGGCCTCGACGGCGGCGCGTCCGACGCCTTTGATCGCGCCGAGACCATAGCGGATCGTGTGCTCATCGGCGATTGTGAAGCCGTAGCTGGAGCTGTTCACATCGGGCGGCAACACCTGCAGCGCGATATTGGCGCACTCATCGATCAGCGTGACGATCTTGTCCGTGTGATCCATGTCGGCCGACAGCACGGCCGACATGAAGGCGGCCGGATAGTGCGCCTTCAGATAGGCGGTCTGGTATGAGAGCAGTGCGTAGGCGGCTGAATGCGACTTGTTGAAGCCGTAGCCGGCAAACTTCTCCATCAGATCGAAGATATGCGCCGCCTGGCGTGCATCGACGCCGCGTGCGCGCGCGCCATCGACGAAAACCGAGCGCTGCTTGGCCATCTCCTCCGGGCTCTTCTTGCCCATCGCCCGGCGCAGCAGATCGGCGCCACCGAGGGTATAGCCAGCAAGCACCTGCGCGATCTGCATGACCTGCTCCTGGTACAGGATCACGCCGTAGGTTGGTGCCAGCACGTGCTTGAGGTCCGGGTGCAGATAGTCGATCGCGGCCGCATTGCGGCCGTGCTTACGGTTGATGAAATCATCGACCATGCCTGATTGCAGCGGTCCGGGACGAAACAGTGCGACCAGCGCCACGATGTCCTCGAACCGATCCGGCTGCAGGCGCCGGACCAGATCCTTCATGCCGCGCGATTCGAGCTGGAACACCGCTGTGGTGGCGCAGGTCTTGAGCAACGCGTAGGTCGGCGCATCATCCATCGGCAGCGTACCCAGATCGAGCGCGCTCTCCCCGGCGCGCGCACGCGCCGCATTCACGCTCGCCACGGCCCAGCTCAGAATCGTCAGCGTCCGCAGCCCGAGGAAATCGAATTTGACCAGGCCCGCAGCCTCGACGTCGTCCTTGTCGAACTGCGTGATCACCGGGCCACCGTGCGCCTCGCAGTACAGCGGCGTGAAATCGGTCAGGACCGAAGGCGCAATCACGACGCCGCCGGCGTGTTTGCCGGCATTGCGCGTGATGCCCTCGAGCGCGCGCGCGAGCTCGAGCAGGCTGCGGACCTCCTCATCCTGTTGCGAAAGGCGCTTGAGCTCGGGCTCCTTGGCGATCGCATCATCGAGCGTGATGCCGAGCTCGAAGGGAATGAGCTTCGCGATGCGATCGACAAAACCGTAGGGATGCCCGAGCACCCGGCCGACGTCGCGCACCACGGCCTTAGCGGCCAGGGTGCCGTAGGTGATGATCTGCGAGACGCGGTCATGACCGTATTTTGCCGCTACATAATCGATTACGCGGTCGCGCCCTTCCATGCAGAAATCAACGTCGAAATCGGGCATCGAGACGCGCTCTGGATTCAGGAAACGCTCAAACAGCAGGTCATAGCGCAACGGGTCGATATCGGTGATACGCAAGGCGTAGGCTACGAGCGAGCCGGCGCCCGAACCGCGGCCGGGGCCCACTGGCACGCCATGTTCGCGTGCCCAGCGGATGAAATCCGCGACAATCAGAAAGTAGCCCGCGAACCCCATCGGGCAGATGACCTCGAGCTCGGCGCGCAGGCGCGCGCGATAGCGCTCGCTGTCAGCCTCGCCCAGGCCCAGCGCTGCGATGCGCACCTCCAGTCCAAGCTCGGTCTGGCCGCGCAGAAATTCGTTTGGCGCAAGCCCGTCCGGCACCGGGTAGTCGGGCAGCCGCGGCTGGCCAAGCGTCAGGCGCAGACTGCAGCGGCGCGCGATCTGCACCGAGTTGGCGATGGCTTCGGGCAGATCGGCGAACAATGCTGACATCTGCTCGGCGCTGCGCAGAAACTGTTGCGCGCTATAACGGCGAGGCCGTGCCGGGTCGGCGAGCTGCGTGCCATCGTGAATGCAGACCCTGGCCTCATGCGCCTCGAAGTCCGCGGCCGTCAGAAAGCGCACATCGTTGGTCGCCACCACCGGCACGCCGCGGCGCGCGGCCAGCCGTACCGCGGCCGGCAGATAGTGATGCTCTTCGGGACGCCCGAGACGCTGCAATTCGATATAAAAGCGATCCCCGAATAAAGCGAGCCAGTGCTCGAGTGCGAGCAGCGCCGCGTCCTCGCGCTGGCGCAACAACGCGCGTCCGACATCGCCGTCGGCTCCCGCGAGCGCGATCAGGCCGCGGGTCGTCGCGGGCTCGAGCCACTGACGGTCCAGCAGCGGGATGCCGGCGCTGCTTTGTCCTTCCAGATAGGCGCGACTGACTAAGCGTGCGAGATTGCGGTAGCCGATCGAGTCCTGGCACAGCAACGTCAGGCGCGAGGCCCCGAGCTTCGCGTCCGCCTCGCGCAACAACAGGTCCACACCGATGATCGGTTGCACACCTCGCTCGAGCGCCGCGCGATAGAACTTCACCATCGCGAACAGATTGCATTGATCGCTGACGGCAACCGCCGGCATCGCGGCGGCTGCGACCGCATCGATGAGCTCGGGTACGCGCACCACGCCGTCGATCAGCGAGTATTCGGTGTGCACGCGCAGGTGCACGAACGTCGAACTCATGGCGAGCTGCGACTCCGCGTCATTCGATTGAGGGGGAAGATTCGCTGAAGCATGCGCGATCCTGCAAGCTGCCAAATGGCACAGCGCCGGACAGCCAGCTGCGCAATGGATCGAAGCTGCGCCGATGGATTGGCGAGGGCCCGAGGCGCACCAGCGCACGCAGGTGCTCGGGCGTCCCATAACCGAAGTGCGTGCCCAGCCCGTAGCCCGGGTAGCGCTCATCCATGCGCCGCATCAGCGCGTCGCGGTAGGTCTTCGCGACGATCGAGGCAGCGCTGATACAGGGTTCCGACACATCGCCATCCACGATGGTTTTCACAATACAATCTCCAAAACAATCATGTAGTTGTGGAGAACAGTTACCGTCAATTATAATGTCGGTCGGGCGCACCGAGAGCTTCAGCAACGCCCATTTCATCGCGAGCAATGTCGCCTGCAGGATATTGAACAGGTCGACCTCAGCGTGATCGGCTGCGGCTACCGCCACGCCGAGCGCACGCTCGTGAATGCGCCGCGCGAGCACTTCGCGGCGCATGGGCGTTAACTGCTTGGAATCGCGCAGCCCGCGTATGGGCCGGAGCGGATTCAGAATCACGGCGGCGGCCACTACCGGGCCGGCGAGTGGACCGCGTCCTGCTTCATCCACCCCGGCCACCAGCATGCTCAATGCCCGTGTCCCCCGTTGCCCCCGCTCTCGCGCTGCGACTCGCGCTCGACTCCGACCCCGGAGCGAGCGCGCAGCAATTGAAGCACAGCCGAGGCCGCAAGTGCTGCGCCATTTTGCCGCAGTGATTCGTGAATGAGCTCAAAGCGGCGCTGCAGGTATGCGCGTCGCGCTGCATCGTCGAGCGAATGCTCGAGCGCGCGGGCCAGACCTTCGGGCTCTACCGCCTGCTGAGAGAATTCCGGCACCAGGGGCTCGCTGGCCAGCAGGTTCGGCAGCGAGAAGTACGGCAGGCCCGTGAACCCCAGCCCGCGCGCAAGCAGCGCGCTGAGCGCCCCCACGCGGTAGGCCACGACCATCGGACAGCGGCACAACAGGGCCTCAAGCGTAGCGGTGCCCGAGGCTACGAGCGCCACATCGGCTGCAGACAACGCCGTGCGCGCCTGCCCATCGAGCACCTGCACATCAGGCCGTGGTGCGTGTTGCTGCAGCGCGTGCT
>Ga0302324_100016711_pt1 | contig 14601 bp, 14 predicted proteins | sample Palsa_T0_1_FD_201949 | JGI IMG/M metagenome (GOLD analysis project Ga0302324, IMG submission 201949) | Peat permafrost microbial communities from Stordalen Mire near Abisko, Sweden - Palsa_T0_1 | ecosystem: Environmental > Terrestrial > Soil > Palsa > Peat permafrost | place: Sweden: Abisko...
GGGTAGACGTTGGCCCCGCCGCTGATGATCACGTCCTTGCTGCGGTCGACCAGAAACACGAGCCCGTCGGGGTCGATCCGTCCGACGTCGCCCGTGCGCAGCCAGCCGTCGCGCAGGCTGTCGGCGGTCGCGTCGGGGTTCTGCCAATAGCCCTTCATCACCACGTCGCTCCGCGTGACCAGCTCGCCGTGTCCGACCGGCACGATCACGCCGGCGCCGGCGCCGTCGGCGACCGCGACCTCGACCGACGTATACGCGCGGCCGGCGGCGCCGAGCACATCGGCGCGCTGCACCGATTCGCCCACGTGGTCCTCGCGGGTCAGGCGGGCGATCGTGACCGGGGCCTCGGCTTGGCCGTAGATCTGGCTGAACACCGGACCGAACGCCTGCAGCGCGGCGCGCAGATCCTCCCGGTACATCGGGGCGCCTCCGTAGACGACATGCTCCAGGCTCTGCGCCGGGGTGGGCGAACCCTGATGGGCTTCGGTCAGCCACTTCACCATCGTCGGGGTCAGGAAGGCGATGTCGGTGACGCGCCGTGACCGGACCGTGGCCAGGATCTCCTCGGGGTCGAAGCTCCGTGAGGTCGTGATCACCTGCGTGGCGCCGCGGGCGATGGCCGGCAGCGCGTAGAGGCCGCTACCGTGGGTGAGCGGAGCCGCGTGCAGGACGACGTGGTCGGAGCGCAGGTCGCGCAGATCGGCCAGGTAGGCCAGGACCATCGCGAGCAGATTGCGATGCGTGAGCATGGCGCCCTTCGGCCGGCCGGTCGTACCCGACGTGTAGAACAGCCAGGCGACGTCGTCGGGGGCGACCGCCTGCAGCGCGAGCGGCCCGCTGGCCTGGTTGATCGCCTCGTCGTAGTGCACGTCCGCCGTCGCGTCGGCCTGGAGGCAGATCCGCAGCGGCTGACTGCCCTCGACGGCCATCGCATGCTCGGCATACTCGGCGCCGTAGACAATCGCGCCCACCTGCGCGTCATCGAGCACCTGGGCCGCCTCATAGGCCGTGGCGCGCGCGTTGACCGGCACGACGCAGAAACCGCCGTGGATGGCGGCCAGCAACGTCTCGAGCAGACGCAGTCCGTTCCATTGGAGGATGCCGACCCGGTCGCCCGGCGTCAGTCCGCGCTCCCGCAGGAAGCCGGCCAGCCGCGACACGCGGTCGGACAACTGTGCGTAGGTGACAACGTCCTCCCCGTGCCGGACCGCCGGGTGGTCGGGACCCAGCGCTGCGTTGCGAGCCAGCCACACCGCCAGGTTCATGCCGCCACCCGCCGCGCTGCGGCGGCCTCGAGCACGGCCACCACACAGGCGTTGCCGTCCAGTCCGGCCACGCCGCCGCCCATCGTCTCGACCAGGCCGATGCGAGCCCCGTCGACCTGCCGGTGACCGGCCTCGCCACGCAACTGCCATACGATCTCGGCGATCTGGGCCAGGCCGGTCGCTCCGAGCGGATGACCGCGCGCGAGCAGGCCACCGGACGGGTTGACCGGAGCCGCGCCGTCGTGCGCGGTGGCGCCGCTGGCCACCAGCGCAGCGCCTTCGCCCTCGGCCGCGAGGCCCAGCGCCTCGGTGGTGACGATCTCGCCGATCGTGAACGCGTCATGCACCTCGAACACGTCGATCTCGTCGATGGAGACCGACGCGCGCTCGCGCGCCTGTGCGGTCGTACGGGCGACGATCTCATATCCCCACGCGTGGTCGGTGCGGTAGTCCCAGAGTCCGCCGCTGCACAGCGCCGAGCCCCTGACCCGGACATCGCGAGAGTGCTCGCGGGCGACGCCCAGGACCGCCGCCGCGGCTCCGTCGGAGATCGACGAGCACTGGAGGCGGGTGAGCGGATCGGCGATCATGCGGGAATCGAGGACCTCCGCGAGTGTCACGGCATGCCGGTGTTGCGCGCGGGGGTTGCCCGCACCGTGGCGGCGGTTCTTGACCGCAACCTGCGCGAGTTGGTCGCGTGAGACGCCGTGACAGGCCATGTATCGCGACGCGGACATCGCATAGAGCGCGGGGAGCGCCAGGCCGGTGGCGCCGTCGGGATCGCGCGGTTCTGGTGCGATCGGCCCACGCGAGGCCGACATGTGCTCCACCCCGACCGCCAGCACGCGCGCATAGCGCCCGGCTTCGATCGCGGCGCACCCCTCGTGGAAGGCGGTGGTTCCGCTCGCACAGGCGTTCTCAACCCGGACGATCGGTACCTGAGTAATCCCCAGGCCCTGGAGCGCGCGTTGCGCGGCGCCCATCTCACCGAAGACCGTCCCCAGGTACACGGCGTCGATGTCCTCGACGCCGGCATCGGCGACCGCTTCGCGGACCGCCTCCCAGACCAGTGAGCTCGCGGAACGCTCGGGCGCGAGCGCGAACGTGGTCATGCCAACGCCGTAGACGACGGCTCCCATTCGTGTATCCTAACATACGGTATACCGAATCCATGTCCAGGCTCACCACCCCACCACAACCGCTCAACCGCCAGTCACTCGGCAATCAGATCGCTCATCACCTGCGCGAGGAGATCGTGCTGGGACGTCTGGCGCCCGGCACTCCAGTCAGCCAGCAGTGGCTGTGTGAGAAATACGGGACGAGCCGGATGCCGGTTCGCGACGCGCTCGTGAAGCTGACCAGCGAGGGGCTGATCGTCACCACCGCCGGCGGACACTCCGTCGTCGGACGCTTGACCGCGCAGGACATCCTCGACGTGTTCGACATCGAGGCAGTCGTGCACGGTCGCGCGGCTCGCCGTGCCGCGGCGCGGGTCACCGGCGCCGATGTCAAGCAGCTCCAGGACGCGCATCAGGCGATGGTGCAAGCCGAGGCCGCCGGGGACCTGGTGCTGGTGACCGGGCTCAACTGGCGCTTTCACAAGCAGATCAATGTGCTCGCCGACTCGGCCAAGCTGATCGCCGTGATTCGCAGCGTGTCGCTGAACATCCCTCAGACCTACCTGCTCGAGCTCCCCGATTGGGCGGCGAAGTCCAACCGCGAGCACGCGGGCATCATCACGGCGCTGGCCGCGCACGACGGCGTCGGGGCCGAGGCCCTGATCAATGCCCACGTGCGTGAGGCGGGCAGTCATCTGGCCGCGTATCTCGGCACCAAGGGACTGTTCGACACCTGAGCGACGTGTGTCACTCCGGGCTCGTGGCCGCGCGCGCCAGGCGTTGGCGAAGTTCGCCCCGGCGGACCTTGCCCGACTCGGTGCGGGGCATCTCATCGACGAAGTGGATCCGGCGTGGCACCTCGTAGGCGGCGAGCTGGCTGCGGACCATGTCCTTGAGCTCATCCTCCAGCGCCGCGTCGGCCCTCGCGCCGGCCCGCAGCTCAATCACGGCGCTCACGAGCTGGCCGCGCTGCTCGTCGGGCTCTCCGACCACCACCGCCACGCTGACCCCGGGGTGCCGGGCGAGGATCTCCTCCACCTCGGCGGGGCCGATCCGGTAGCCCGAGCTGAGGATCACGTCGTCGCGCCGGCCTTCGTGCCAGAAGTAGCCGTCAGCGTCGATCCGCCCCAAGTCGCCGGTGCGGTGCCACTCCGGGTGCGCCGCCCCGTCCGCGCTGTGCGCCGAGCTTCGTGGCCGCTGCAGCTCGGCGCTCCAGTAGCCGAGGAACATCGCGGGGGTTGAAGTGTGCAGGGCGATCTCGCCCAGCTGGCCGACGTCGACCGGCGTCCCTGAGTCATCCAGAACCGCGGCGCGGGCGCGGGGATATTCCATCCCCACCGACCCGGGCTTGACCGGCAGCAGCGTGCTGCTGTTGCCCAGCACCGCCGAGACCTCGGTTTGACCGTACACCTCGTTCGGTGTGACGCCAAACACGCCGCGCGACCATTCGATCAGTTCCTCACCGCAGCGCTCGCCCCCGGTCATGATCGACCGCAACGCCACTCGACGGGCCCGGGTCTGGATCCCGGGGGCGTCGCGCAGCCGCTTCAGCGCCGTCGGCGGCAGGAACGTGTTCGTGATCCCGCAGCGCTCGATCAGGTCGATCACCGCCTCGGGATCAAAGCCGCGCGGCCGCCAGGCCACGATTGGGCGGCCGGCCTGCCAGCTCGCGAACAGGCAGTCGATCAGGCCGCCACCCCACGCCCAATCGGCGGGGCTCCACAGAACGTCGCCGTCCAGGCCGAACCGGTTGTGGGCCAACGAGATTGGCTCGGTGTGCGCCGGAACCACCCGTTGGGCGTGAAGCGCGCCCTTCGCCGGCCCCGAGGTTCCACTCGTGTAGATCAGGATCGCCGCATCGGTCAGGCTCGAGGCGACCGGCTCGCGCACCGGACTGCCTGCGGCGATCAGGTCATCAAGCGATGGCACGGCCGCAGGCAGGCCGGTGCCCGTCATCACGCACGTGATCTCCTGCGCCAGCTCAGACTCGACGATCCAGGCCTGGGTCTCCCACGCGGCGATCAGGACTCGGGTGCGCGAGTCGATGAGCCGGTGGCGGACCGCCTCGGTCCCGCACAAGATGCTGATCGGCACGGCGATCGCGCCGAGGCGCTGCACCGCGAGATGCACCGTCGCGCACTCGGGCGACTGGGGCAGGCAGATCGCGACGCGGTCGCCGCGCTGCACGCCGAGCGCGGCCAACCCGTTGGCCAGTCGGGCGGACGCTTGCGCGAAATGATCGAACGTATACGTGCGCACCTCCCCGTCCTCGGGCACGAGCATCGCCGGCCGCGCGTCGCGCTGTGCCCAGCGATCGCATACCGCCGCGGCGATGTTGTAACGGGCCGGGAGCGGGGTGGCGAGCTCGTCGCGGACCGCGCGGTAGCGGGCCACCGAGGGCGCCTCGCCCGCCCGCTGTGGCGCCGGCGTAGACATCAGCGCGGACTGCTGACGTAGCGCCCCGGATGGGCCGGATCCGTCGAGACACCGTCGGTGGCGTCGGGGCGCACGAGTGGGTCTCCCGCCGAGGTGACCCCGGCCAGCCGGACCCGATCTCCCACCGACGGGCGACCGGCCGGGTTCGCCTGCACGTGGGCGAGGATCCGGGGGCCGTCGTCGAGATCGACGTACGCCAGCAGGTAGGGCGTGGCGCGGTCCTGCACGCTGATGTGGACCGAGGTCACCGCCCAGATCGAGCCTCCGGGGCCGAAGCGTGCCGGGCTCAGCAGCTCGCGGCAGACCGGACACCGGGTCAGCTTGATCGCCACTCGGTACCCGCACGCGTCGCAGCGGGCTCCCAGGAGACGATCTCCGTCGGTTCCGGGTCCGGGCACGACCTCGGGCCGGGGATCCCCCGTGGGGGCAGACGAGCTCACGCTATTGCGGTCGCGCCGACGCGATTGCCGAGGGGTCGTCTCGGCGGAGAAATGTTCTCTACCGTATGCGACTGTGCGCCAGCGCCGAAGCGAAGGAGTACACCCCAGGTGGGACTAACCCGTAGCCAGCTCGAGCTCGCCGTCCGAGAGCACATGCGCGCTGAGCGAGAGCGAGACATGGACGCGCTCCGAGACCAGCTCGACGAGGACGTCGAATATCTGATCAAGACGCCGGCCCACCCCGACGATCCGACGCCGCACGGGCACTTCGCCGGGTCCGAGACGTACATCGGCATGTGGGAGCGGCTGTACGCGATCTTCGAGACGTACGAGATCGAGATCGACGACATCGTCCTCGATACCGAGCGGGGACAGGCGTTCGTGCGGCTGCAGATCACGGCCGTGCCGGTACAGGAGTGGAATGGGCTCCCGGCCGGCGAGCCGATCCGCTGGTATCCGGCCGCCGTCTGTGCCTTCGACGACGCAGGCCACATGCTGAGCGAGACCGTGTACGGCTCGTTCCCGCCGATCATGGACGGGTATCGGCGGGTGCAGGAGTTCCTCTCCTCCCGCCCGTGACCGCTTTCGGCGGGGGTGACGTTCATCCCCCGAGCAGCACCGACTTGGTCTGGAGGAACTCGTCGAGGCCCTCGGGGCCGCATTCGCGGCCGAAGCCCGACTGCTTGTAGCCGCCGAACGGTGCCATCAGGGACACCCCGGCGCAGTTGATCGCGAACGTGCCCGACTGCACTTCGCGGGCGACCCGCCGCGCGAGGTCGGGATCCTTGGTGTAGATCGAGCCGGCCAGCCCGTACTCCGTGTCGTTGGCGATCCGGATCGCATCCTCGATCGTGTCGTACGGGATCACGGACAGGACCGGACCGAAGATCTCCTCCTGGGCGATCTGCATGTCGCTGGTGACGTCGGCGAAGATCGTCGGCTCGTAGTAGAAGCCCTGCTCGAGCCCGGGTGGCCGCCGGCCCCCGATGACCAGACGCGCGCCGGCCTGCACCCCGCTGCGCACGTAGCCCTCGACCCGCTCGAGCTGTCGCTCTGACCCGAGTGGGCCCTGATCGGTGGCGGGGTCGGTCGGGTCGCCGACTCGCACTTGGCTCAGCGCGGCGGCCAGCCGCTCGAGCACCTCGTCATAGCGCTCGCGCGAGACCAGCACGCGCGTCAGCGCGGCGCAGATCTGGCCGTTGTAGGCAATGAAGCCTGGGACCAGCGTGGCCATCACGTCGTCCAGATCGGCGTCGTCGGCGATGATCGCCGGAGACTTCCCGCCCAGCTCGAGCGTGACGTTGGCGAGCCGGTCCGCGCACAAGGCCATGATCCGGCGTCCGGCCCGGATGCTGCCCGTGAGGCTCACCTTATCCACGTCTGGATGGGTGACCAGGTGCTCGCTGACCTCGGTCGAGGCGGCCAGGATGCTGACCACGCCCGGGGGGAACCCGGCCGCGGCGAACATCTCACCGAGCAGTCGGCTCGTGAGCGGCGATTCGATCGCTGACTTGACGATCACCGTGCACCCGGCGAGCAGCGCCGGCACGATCTTCATCACCACGTACAGTCCGGGGCCGTTCCAGGTCGTGATCGTGAGCGCGACGCCGACGGGATCGTGGATCACTTCTACCGTGGTGCCGTCTGGCAGCTCGCGGAGCTCGGAGAGTTCGAGCGTCTGAGCGCGCGCGATCAGGTCGTCGTAGACGCTGAGCACGGCGGCATGCAGGCCGGCCCCGTGGGCGAGCGTCGGGCCCGACTCCGCGGTCCAAGCCGCGTTGAACTCGTCCAGGCGCTCGGCGAACTGGTCGCGCAACGCCACGATGTACTCGGCGCGCTGCGCCGGCGGGAGCCGGGGCCACGGCCCTTCGTCGAAGGCCTGGCGGGCGGCGGCAACCGCCGCGTCGGCGTCCGCGTCGGTGGGCTCGGGAACCCGCGCGATCACCTCGCCGGTTGACGGCGAGACCACGTCGAGCATGCCAGCGGACAGCGCCGGGGTCCACTCCCCGCCGATGAACAGATCCGAGAACTCCTGCACGGTCGTGCTCATGTGTGCGTCTCTCCCTTCGGACCGCCAGCCCGGCGTCCGGTCCGTTGTCAGTCAGTTAAGTGTGTGCCTGCCAGTATACGGTATACAGTGTGTCGCCCGGTCCAGGGTAGGGCGGATTCCGGCCTCGCCATTGCGAGGCCGGATTCTATCAACCGTTTGGTCGAATCGCTGGCGTTGTCGGGGCCGGATCTCTGCGCCAGGATGGTCGCAGGGGAGCGATCGTTCGCTCGCGCCCGCAGCCCCGCCAGACGCCGACCCCGTAGGCGCAGTCATCGGCCAGGCTGGCCAGCGTCCAGCGCACCGGGTCGATGGCCGGGCGGCGCCGGTGCCACTCGCGCAGCGGTGCGGCGGTGAGCAGCGCGAGCACGGGCAGCCGCGTCCGTGGGACTCCCACGGCGAGCGCGAGCAGCGCGGGTCCGGCCAGCACGGTGCTGGCCCGGCCGATCTCGGCAAACGTCCGGGCGGCGCCCAGGCACACCCACCCCGACGCTTGGACGGCCGGGACGCCGGTGCCCTGCAACCGTCGCGCCAACACCCAGCCCGAGCCGGCCATGACCGCCAGCGCGGGCGCTGGGCGGCGGGCCAGCGCCAAGCCACAGGCCAGCGCGTGGCGAGGTCGCAGCACGGTTGCGGGTAGGCGGCCGGGGTGGCGGCGGGCCAGCGGCGCGGCCGAGGTGCCGTAGCGAAAGCGGCGCTCGAGCAATCCGCGCCATGTGTCGGGCTCGGCGTGACCGACAACGACGGCGGGGTCGTAGCGCACCCGCCAGCCGGCCGCGCGCAACCGCCAGACGAGATCGACGTCCTCGCCGTAGCGAAGGTCGGGGTCAAATCCCGTCGCCAGCGCGCAGCGGCGAACCAGGAGCGCCGCGGTCGGGAGGTAGGCGACTCGGCGCCCGGGCCCGACGTCGGACGCGCGCTCGCCCATGTCGAGCGCGGAGCGGGCCATGCCATAGCGCTCGCGGACCGACGCGCGTCCTGGGCCCGCCGCCGGCAGGGGGCGGATCCGGGGGCCGACCGCCGCCACCAGCGGATCGGCGAAGTGCCCGGCCAGCGTGTCGATCCAGCCTGGCGCGGGCAGGCAGTCGCTGTCGAGGAAGGCGACCAGCTCGCTGCCGAGCTCCGACAGCGCCCGGTTGCGGGCCGCCGCCGGTCCCCGGCCGTCTGTGACGACGAGCAGACGCGCGCCGTGACGGCGGCACAGCGCTGCGACCGCAGCGGGGTCGGCCGAGCGGTCATCGACCACGATCACCGCAGCGGCGCGGCCGACCGAGACCAGGCAGCGCTCGAGCGCCTCCGGGCGATTGCGGACCGGGACAACCACCGTCGCGTCCGCCGCGGCGCGGGGGTGTGGGTGGGGGTGGGCGATCCCGGCATCGACCAGGCGCCGACCGAGCCGGCGGGTGGCGGGCGAGCACGAGTCCCCGACCTGCAACGCGCGCAGGCCGGCGCGCCCGGCTTCGGTCAGGCGCAGGATCCTGCCGGGGGCGCCTCCGACCAGCACACGACCGCCCGCGTAGGTCCGCACTGAGGCGTCAAGGGTCAGCCGCAGACCGGGCGGAAGCGCCGCCGTCACAAGGCCAGGCCTCCATCGACGGGCACGGCGGCTCCGGTCATGGCGCTGGCGGCCGGGCTCGCGAGCCACACGATCAGCGCGGCGATCTCCTCGGGTTCGAGCAGGCGCTCGAGCGTTTGCTGGTGGGCGAACACCTCGGAGGAGTCCAACCCGTAGAGCCGCGTGCTCTCCTCGAGGATCTGAGTGCGGGTGGAGCCGGGGCTGACCGCGTTGGCGGTCACCCCGGTGCCCCGCAGCTCCGCCGCCAGCCCGCGCACCAGGCCCAGGACGCCCGCCTTGGCAGCGCCGTACGCGGCGATCATCGCCATCCCCCGGGTCGCGGCGGCCGAGGCGACGGCGATGAACCGCCCTTGACGCGGTTGCGGGCGGCGCAGCAGCGCGGGCACGGCGACCCGCGCTGCGGTCAGCACCGCGTGCAGGTCGACCTCGAGCACCGCCTGCTCCTGCTCGGGCGCCAGCTCCCACATCGGAACGCCACCGGCGATCACTCCCGCCGCGGCGATCATCGCGTCCAGCCCGCCATAGCGAGTCTCGGCCAGGGCAACTGCCTGCGCCATCGCGGCGCTGTCGCTCGCGTCGGCGACCACACTCGTGATGCGATCGCCTGCTCCAATCTGGCTCAGCAGCCGGGTCAGCTCCTCGGGGGTGGCGAGCGCGTACGGCAGCCGGGGATCGTCGGCGCAGCGATCGAGCGCCACCACCGACCATCCATCGGCCGCGAGGCCGCGCACGGTCGCGGCGCCGATCCCGCGCGCCGCGCCGGTCACGATCGCCACCCGGGTCATGGCTGAACTTGGCTGGGCGCCGGGGTCGACAGCCAGGTGTCCAGCATCGTGGCCAGGTCATGCGTCGCGCTGCGCAGCAGCTCGAGCCCTTCCTCGGCGTGGGCGCCGGCGGGATCGCCGAGCACGCCGTTCTCGCTCACCGCGCGGACCCCGTCGGAACGCAGCCGGGGGAGCAGCTCGGCGATCGGTGCCCGCGCGCCCGCGATCGCCTGGCTGCGCTGGATGCGTCCGGGGGCCAGCGCGAGCATGATCGACGTCTCCGTCCGTCCGGCGTGCGCGTCGCCGCGCCACTTCGGTCCCCAGCCGCGGACGTCGCGGCCCTCGCCGCGCAGGCGGCTGACGGATCGCGCCACCGGTTGAGCATTGCCTCCGTGCGTCGAGACCAGCAGGACCCGCTCGAATGTCGCGCAGGCCGAGCGGCACAGCTCGACCAGCACCAGTTCCAGCGCCGACTGGCCGATCGACAGCGTCCCGGCGAAGCCCGCGTGCTCCCCGCTGGAGCCATAGGCCAGCGGCGGCGCGGCCACGACGACGGCCCGTTCACGGGCCAGGCCGGTGACGATCGCCACCGCGATCTCGGTGTCGGTGCACAGGGGCAGGTGGGGTCCGTGCTGTTCGGTGGCGCCCACCGGCACCGCCAGCACGCCGCCCGTCGCGCGGTCCTCGGCGTCGGGCCAGGTGAGTTCTGCCAGTGCTGGTCTCACGCCAAGCAGGGCGGGCACGGACGCTCAGTGGTCTCCGCTACCGAGCGTGTTGACGGCGGCCACCACTTAATCCTCGTCGGTGGCACCGAGGCTGCGCAGAAAGCCGGGGGGGATGAGCAGGTCGGCCGCGCTAAGGTCGGTGACGGAGGCGTGTCCGAGGCCGAGCAGCGCCGAGTCGATGCCGCCGCGGAGGATGTCGAGCACGTTCTCGACCCCGGTCTGGCCGGCGGCGGCGAGGCCCCACAGGTAGGCGCGTCCGATCATCACCGCGCGGGCTCCGAGCGCGAGCGCTTTGACGACGTCGCTGCCGCGGCGGACCCCTCCGTCGAGCAGCACCTCGACTTGATCGCCGACGGCGTTGGCGATCGCGGGCAGCGCGCGGATCGGCGCGGGCGTCGCGTCGAGGTTGTTGCCGCCGTGGTTGGATACCGAGACCGCGCTCACGCCCGCGTCGACGGCGCGTTTGGCGTCGTCGACCCGCATCACCCCCTTGAGCATGAACGGTCCGTCCCACTGCTCGCGCAGCCAGCGCAGGTCCTCCCAGCTCGGCGGGGTGGATCCCATCCACTCTCCGTAGGCCCCGAAGAACGTCGGCGCGGCCTGGCCCTCGATCGCCATGTTCGGCACCGACAGGCCCGGTGGCCCGCCCGCCTTCGTCCAGCGGTAGAACCAGCGGGGGCGCCGCGCCACCTCAGGAGCCAGCTTGAGCATCGTCTTGAGGTCCATCTGCTCGGGAATCGAGGGGCTGCCCCAATCCCGGCCGTGCGAGAACGACCAGTCCAGCGTGACGATCAGGCCGACCGCGCCCGCCGCTTTGGCGCGCAGCGCGCGCTGCAGGATTTGGTCTTTGGAGCCGGCCCAGTAGAGCTGAAACAAGGTCTGCGGGTTGGCTGCCACCACCTCCTCCACCGGCTTGCTGGCGAACGAGCTCAAACCCATCGCGGTCCCCCGCGCGGCGGCGGCCCGCGCGACGGCCACCTCGCCGTCGGGGTGGACCGCCTGCACACCTGTGGGGGAGATCAGCACCGGCAGCGAGATCTCCTGTCCCATCACGGTGGTGGCCAGCTCGCGCTGCGCGGACAGGCCGGCGACGTGCGGAGCGAACCCGAGCTCGCCGAACGCCGCGACGTTGTCATGCAGCGTGAGCCCGCGCTCGGTTCCGCCGATGATGGCCAGGTAGACCGACTTGGGCAGCTGCTTGCGCGCTCGGCGCTGGGCCTCGGCCACGGTCTCAAACCAGGGGTTGCCGCGCCACATCAGCGAGCCTGACCGCCGCGCATCCCCGCGACCGGGCTCTCGTCGCACGCGTGCACCGGCGGGGCCGCAATGACCTCCAGGGCGACCGCCTCGGTCCCTCGCGGCGCGCGCGGCGGGGCGCGGCGCGGCGCTCGCCGCGACCGGTCCACCGCTGGGCGCGGCCGGTCGGTGTCGGTACGGGCGGCCAGCGCCGCCTCTCCGTGGCCGAGCACGCACTCGGGGTCGGGCCCGTCCAACGGTAGGCCGGTGAAGAACTTCGCCGCCATGCAGCCGCCCCGGCAGGAGTCAAAGAAGCCGCAGCTGGCGCACGCCCCGCCGGTCTGCGGGCGGCGCAGGTCGAGGAACAGCGCTGACTCGCGCCACACGCGCGTGAACCCCCCAGGGTCACGGACGTTGCCGGCCAGAAACTCGTCGTGGATCGCGAACGGGCAGGCGTAGACGTCGCCGACCGGGTCGATCAGGCACACCACACGACCGGCCCCGCACAGGTTCAGGCCCGCCAGCGGCCCGCCATAGGGCGCGAGGTGAAAGAACGAGTCGCCGGTCAGCACCGCCTCGCCGTGAGCCAGCAGCCAGTCATACAACCGCCGCTGCTGCTCGGCGCTCGGATGCAGCTGATCCCACACATCGACCCCGCGGCCCGAGGGACGCAGCCGGGTCAGGCGCAGCTGCGCGCCATAGCGATCGGCGATCGCCTTGAACGCGTCCAGCTGCCCGGCGTTCTCGCGCGTGATCACCACCGAGAGCTTGAAACCGGCGCAGCCGGCGTCGGCCAGGCGCTCCATCGCGCGCACCGCCGTGTCATAGGAGCCCGGCCCGCGGACCCGATCGTTGACCGCCGCCGTCGCACCGTCGATCGACACCTGGACGTCGACATAGTCGCTGGCCGCCAGCCTCCGCGCGGCCTGCGGGGTGATCCGACTCCCGTTGGTCGAGAACTTGACCCCCACGTGATGAGCGGTCGCGTACTCCACCAGCTCCCAGAAGTCGCGTCGCACCGTCGGCTCCCCGCCGCCGATATTGACGTAGAACACCTGCATCCGCTCGAGCTCGTCGACAATCCCCGCACACTCGGCCGTGGTCAGCTCGCGCGGGTCGCGCCGCCCCGAGCTCGACAGGCAATGCACGCAGGCGAGGTTGCACGCATAGGTCAACTCCCAGGTCAGGCAGATCGGCGCCTGGAGCCCGAGCTCGAACTGGTCCACCAGCCGCCCGACCGGCACGACGCTCATTCCCGGCTCCCCGGGCTGATCATCCCGCTGTCCGCCAGCGTGGCCAGCGCACGCTCATAGCGTGCCAGCTCGGACTCACCCACTCCGTTCGCGCGACACGCCTCGCGCGCGGTGGGGTATTCGGCCAACGATTGCACCACCCCCAACAGCTCACGGCTCTTCAAGAACGACAGCCGCCGGGTACCGAAGTGATACACCAGCGCTCCAAACGGCTCGGGGCGCACAGCCACCCCGGCGCTGACGCGCCACGCGCGATCGAGATCAAACCCGGGCGCGGACGGCGTCGGGCGTTGCGCCAGCATCTAATACACGCCGCACATACCGTCGATCGAGACGTCCTCGACCAACAACTCCTCCTCCACCAGCTCGCGGTCCTCCGCAAGCTCGGCGCGCTCCGCGCTCAGCGGCCTGGGCTCGTCACTGCCGACAGCGCTCGGCGCTGGCGTATCGGATGTGGGATCGAACATGACGACGTCTCCTCGCAATTCGCCGGCGAACAGTTGGACGGACAAAATACCGACCGCGTCACCATGAACGCTCGAGCCCCAGGTTCTGGGCGATGATGTTGCGCACCATTTCGTTCGTGATCGGACCGATCTGGTACAGCCGCACGTCGCGCCAGTAGCGCTGCATGTCGAACTCGGCCGCGTAGCCCATGCCGCCGAGGATCTGAATTCCACGATCGGCGGCCCAGGTCGCGTACTCGGACGCGACGGCCTTGGCCATCGAGGACTCGATCGCGGCGTCGTGGCCGTTGTCATACAACCACGCGGCCTTGTAGGTGAGCAATTCGGCCTGCGCGAGCTTCATCGCCATCTCGGCGATCCAATGCTGGATGATCTGAAAATCGCCGATCGCGTGGCCGAAGGCCCGTCGCTCCTTGGCGTAGGCGATCGCGTCCTCCATCACGCCCCGCAACACCCCCGTGGCGAGCGCCGCGACCAGGATCCGCTCGTTGTTGAGCGTCGTCAGGATGTGGTACCAACCGCGGTCGACCTCGCCGATCACGTGGGACTCGGGTACGAACGCGTCGTCGAGCTGGACCTCGCACGAGCCCACACAGCGCATCCCGAGCTTGGGGATCGGGGTGCACACGATGCCCTCCTGGTCGGTCGGGACGAGGAACAGCGTCTTGCCGTGCGAGGACTTGGCGCCGTCGGAGGTCTTGGCCAGCAGCAGCAGGAAGTCCGACACATGAGCCATCGTCGACCAGATCTTCGCTCCGCTGATGGTGAAGCCCCCGTCGGCCGGCTTGGCGCGGGTGATCATCGCGCCCAACAGGTCGGTGCCACCGCCCGGCTCGGTGATCGCGATCGCCACCTTCTTCTCACCGGCGATCATCGCGGGGACGAACTCGTCCCGGATCGCCGGTGAGGCGAACTTCTGGATCGACTTGGCGCAGAACGAAGAGATGCCCCACACCCAGGTCAGTCCGGCGAGATTGCGAGCCAGCTCGTCCATCAGAATCGCCTGGACGGTGGCACCACCGCCCTGACCACCCAGACCCTCGTCGATGCCCACGCCCAGGAAGCCGGCCGAGGCGAGGTCGGTGAAGAACGCGTGCGGGAAGTTGGAGCCGTCATGGTCCTCCAGACGCTCCAACTCGTTGACCTTCGCCTTCGGGTACTTGTCGTTGACCCAGTCGCGGACGGAGCGGCGGAAATCCTGCTCCTCGTCGCTGAAGTTGAAATCCACTGCGGCTCCTCTCGCGTTATCGGCACGGCTGGGCGGCTGACGCCGC
>Ga0302324_100016713_pt1 | contig 14600 bp, 15 predicted proteins | sample Palsa_T0_1_FD_201949 | JGI IMG/M metagenome (GOLD analysis project Ga0302324, IMG submission 201949) | Peat permafrost microbial communities from Stordalen Mire near Abisko, Sweden - Palsa_T0_1 | ecosystem: Environmental > Terrestrial > Soil > Palsa > Peat permafrost | place: Sweden: Abisko...
ATGGAAATTTCAACTGTGCGCCAAAAGTCCATTGGAGGGCACGAATCAGAATTGCTACTGCTGGAATCGGGACGCTACTCTTCGCCAAAGACTTCTGCCGTAAACGCTTGCAGATCAATATCATAGCGCCTGGCATCGGGGGCCAATCCAGCCTTCAAACAGGTTTGGGCCAGAAATGTCTCGACGTTCCAATCCCATTCCACAGGAACCTGTGGCAACAGAAGTCCGCGGCGGCTGCCTTGCGTTACAACCAGGCCATGCTTCCCGATCACGATTTCATCCGGAACAATGGGCCGCAGTGGAGAAAGCACGCTGATCTCAACCTTCAGGAGCATTACCTCTTCCGGGTTGACGGGGTGAAAGCGCGGGTCGTCGAGGGCGGCAGCGCGGGCCGTCTCGGCTACGGTTCGATAGAGGGGGCTGGTGGGAAAGACATACCCGATGCAGCCGCGCAACCGGCCGCGCAGGTGCAGTGTCGTAAACGCCCCACGGCATTCCGCTAAGTGTTCGCTCGGGGACAACAGTTCGAACTCGCGCCCGTCCACTGCGGCTTCGATGGAAGTGTGCGCCAGCCGCAGCAGCAACTCTCGTTCTGGCAGAGAATATTCCGGAGCTTCCGCAGGTAAGGCCGCACGAGCTTTTTCAGACGACGGGAACATCGTCACGCTTCCTTCGCCGGCTAAGTACAAAGGAACGCTTGCGCCGGCGCTTCATCGCCGTCTGGTCGATGCGCTTCCAAAATGCGATGAAGTAATCGGCCGCTGACCACAGGGACAACGCCACCATCACCCATATCGAAGCAAGAGCGATGGGATGCACCGGCAGGCTGAGGAAATACCACGGCAAATATGTCCAGTGGTGATCGATGATGGCCGCCACGACGGAGAAAATCTGCACGAACATCTTCAGTTTTCCCAGGTCGCTGGCCTGGATGGTGAAGCCTTCGGAGGCGGCGATGGAGCGCAGGCCGCTCACCAGGAACTCGCGTCCGATGATGATGACAGCCATCCATGCCGGAACGGTCCGCGGATTGAACTGGACAAGAGTGATGAACGCGGCGGCGATCAGCAGCTTGTCGGCCACCGGGTCCAGCAGCATACCCATGGTGGTGACTTGCGCGCGCCGGCGCGCCAGATAGCCGTCGATGGCGTCGGTGAGCGAGGCCGCGATGAAGATGAACGAAGCCAACAGCTCGCGGTCGCCATTCGTAGAGCTGAAACGGTTGCTGGAAAGCACCCAGATCAGCACTGGAATGCTGAAGATGCGAGTCAGCGTGATGTAGGTCGGGAGATTCACAAAAACCAGACAGGCAGACCATCGCGACCGAATCGCCGCACCACAGCTGATTATCCTCTACCGGTCAGATTGAAAGCAATCGCAGAAAAGAGGCCGCTACTCGTCGTGATGCACAACGATCTCGTCCAGCATGATCGGCGCTTCGTACTGCTCCCAGTAGCTGTAGCCCACGGGAATACCCTTTGCCCAGTCCAGCACACCCATCCACACCCTCAAGGGCGTGCGCAACCCGCTGTGGACTCCCCGGCCGGAGCGCACCAGCGTCGCTACCAGGATGTATAGGAGAATGGCCGGAAAGGCCACCGCTATGGCGAGCAAGCGAAGACAGAAATGCAGACGTGACATGAATAACCTTGTACGGGAGGCGTTTCACACGCGCTGAAAAGTTGGACGTTATTATGCCCCAACTTGAGGTGCGATGAAGCAGCGAAGGCAAAATTATTTTTGCCTTCAAACAGAAACACCCTCCGTTTCGGGAAGGTGTTCCGGCCACAGGAGTTAACCGAATCGTAACTAGGCGTAGATCCCGCGTTGACGGATCGTATATGCGACCCGATCGATCGCCAGCATATAGGCGGCGATACGGTTGTTCACGTGGTGGGTCTCGGCGTAGCGCACCACGTCCTCAAACGACGAGACCATGATGTCCTCCAGCTGCGAGTTGACCACCGACTCTTTCCAGAAGTAACCCTGCCGGTCCTGTACCCACTCGAAGTACGAAGCAGTAACGCCGCCGGCGTTGGCCAGGATGTCGGGCATAACGAAAACGTGCTTCTCGGCCAGGATGTCGTCAGCGGCAGCGGTAGTCGGTCCGTTGGCGCCTTCCACCAGGATCTTCGCTTTCACGTCGTCGGCGTTGGCCGAGGTGATCACGCTCTCGGTTGCAGCAGGGATCAGGATTTCGCAGTCCGTAACCAGCAGCTCTTCCGTGGGCCGGCGCTCGGCTTCTTTGAAGCCGTGGATGGTGCCTTCCTTTTGCCGGTGCTCCCACAGCGCCGCAATGTCGATGCCCTTGGGGTTGTACAGGCCGCCGTCCCACTCGCCGATGCCGACAATCTTGTATCCGGCTTTGTGCATCAGCAGCGCGGCGTTGGAGCCGACGTTGCCGAAGCCCTGAATGATCACGCGGCTGCCCTCGCGCGTCATATTGTTCTTCTTGATGGACTCGTCGCAGATGATCATGACGCCGCGGCCCGTGGCCTCGCGGCGCCCGCGCGATCCGCCCATGTTCAACGGCTTGCCGGTGACCACCGCCGTCACCGTTTGCCGCATGTGCATGGAGTAGGTGTCCATCATCCACGCCATGGTCTGCTCGTTGGTATTGACGTCGGGCGCGGGAACATCCTTTTCCGGGCCGATGAATTCGATCAGCTCCGAGGTGTAGCGGCGGGTCATGCGCTCCAGTTCGCCGCGCGACATGTTCTTGGGGTCGCAGATGATGCCGCCCTTGGCGCCGCCAAAGGGGATGTTGACCACGGCGCACTTCCAGGTCATCCAGCTGGCCAGGGCGCGCACTTCGTCCAGCGTAACGTCCGGCGCATAGCGCACGCCGCCCTTGGCGGGCCCGCGCGCAATCGAGTGCTGCACCCGGTATCCGGTGAAGACTTCCAGTTGCCCGTTGTCCATGGCGACGGGGATGTGGACGATGATCTCGCGATTGGGCTGGCGAAGCACTCGCCATAGACCTTCATCGAGCTTCAGTTTTTCGGCGGCAAGATTGAAGCGCGCCGCTTGTTGTTCCCAGGGATTGCTTTCTTGTTCCAGCGAGTGTGCGGTAGCCATAGATTCTCCGAAATGATTGCTTGCAGTATGAACCGGGACGCGGTGAGTGGAGGGCGCGTCCTGTATTGGGCCAAACCTTCAAAGTATATGCAGCGGTGAGGATGGCGCGCAAGTAAAGGTGAAGGGCGGCAGTGCGCTACGCCGCCTCGAACCGTCAGCTTCAGCCCCATGGCCTTGGTTACGGCCACTAGCGTGGATAGCCGCGGATTGCCGCGCAGCACCAGGGCCGGACAGAGACTAATCGCGTTCGATACCTGCGGACTTCGCTACCTCGGCCAAGCCGCCTCTAGCTTCCGCTACACGGTGTAATGCCACCAGGAGAATGCCCGGTTCGTCCACCTCTTGCATAGCGGCCTTTAGATATTCGGCAGCGAAATCAGTATCCTCACGCAGCTCCTGAACCATCGTTTTATCGTAAGAGATGGTCGCCTTGCATCTCCATCTTCGTCATCCTGCTCGCACGCTTTATTTGATTTCAACAGGAGTCACGGTACGGTGACGACCAGCCGTCCCGCCAAGTCAATTTTCCTGATTATGTCTTTCGCTGCACTCGCAGTAAATCCGCGAGCGATGAGCCAATCCTGCATATCGAATTCGCTCGGTGCATCGGTTGATTCCCCGGTTGGGCCGCCGGCGAAGATCGTGTAGGACTTAACAATGGTGTACTCAGCGCTCATTATGGTCTTACCTCCGAGTGCTTTCAGGATAAGCCCTTTTGTCAATTCGCTTGGCAAAATTCGGCAAGGCCCGTTATGGTCGCGCCGCACGGACGAAATCGAGGGCGTCCTGCGGGCCACGGCGTGACAATCGGCGCTCCCGTATAATCCCAGTGCCTACGGCCGATCTCTTAATTCGTTTTCGTTTTGTGTCAGGGCACGGCTTCCAGCCGTGCCGCCAACGTCGCGCAGAAGCCCGGGCTTTAGCCCCTGATGTCTTCTGCGAGGGCTAAAGCCCTCTTTTCTTTCAGGCTCTGTTCGGCACGACTAGAAGTCGTGCCCTGACACAACCCAGACGACTTCTGAGACGAACCGCCAGGCGGTCCACCAATTACTCCCATGCTCACACCCGACTATCGAAGCTTTCTGCAGTTCAGCCGCGACGCCACTCTCATTCCGGTCGCCAAAACTCTGAGCGCGGATTTGCTTACTCCGGTAGCCGCATTCCTCAGCATCGCGGCGCGGCAGAAGTATGCGTTTCTGCTGGAATCGGTTGAGGGCGGCGAGAAGATTGGGCGCTACACCTTTCTCGGTGCCGAGCCCAGGACCGTGATCACCGCGCGGGGGAAAGATCTGACGGTTCGCGAGGGTTCGTCGGTGCAACGAAGCCAGGGCGATGTGATTCCTCTTCTGCGCGAGCATCTGCGGCAACACGGTCCGGCCACCTTACTCGGCCTTCCGCCGTTTACCTCCGGCGGCGTCGGATATTTCGCCTACGACATGGTCCGGCAGTTCGAGCGCCTGCCCGAGCGCACGAAAGACGACGTCGGGCTCCCCGATTGCGTCTTCACCTTTTACGACCGGCTACTGGCCTTCGATCATCTGCGCCACCAGCTCCACATCATCGCCGCGGCCGACGTTCGTTCCGAGTCGCCGCGCAAGGCCTATGACCGTGCGCTCACCGACATCGCCGCCATCGAACGAAAACTGGCGCGAGGAGTTCGCGGGCAACATCTGCACTGGTCTAACAGCGGCAAAACCAAGCCCATCAGAGTACACAACAGCACCTCGCACGATGATTTCGTGCGCAGCGTCCGGCGGGCGAAGGAATATATTGCCGCCGGCGACGTCTTTCAGGTCGTGCTGTCGCAGCGGCTCGATTTCAAGCCTCCCGCCGAGCCGTTCCAAATCTATCGCGCGCTGCGCACCGTCAATCCCTCGCCCTACATGTTCTTTCTGAAGCTCGACGACACTCATGTGCTGGGCGCATCGCCGGAGATGCTGGTCAAGGTTTCCGGAAGAAAGCTGGAATACCGGCCAATCGCCGGAACGCGCCCGCGTGGCGCCGACGCGGCCGAAGACGAGCGCCTGACCGAGCAACTGCGCACTGACGAGAAAGAACGCGCCGAACATGTCATGCTGGTCGATCTTGGGCGCAACGATCTGGGCCGCGTCAGCGAATATGGCAGCGTTAGAGTCCGCGATCTGATGCATGTGGAGAAATATTCGCACGTCATGCACCTGGTGTCGGCGCTGGAGGGACAACTGCGCGGTGATCTCGACGCGCTGGACGCGCTGGCGGCGTGCTTCCCTGCCGGGACGCTGAGCGGCGCGCCCAAGGTCCGCGCGATGGAGATCATCGAAGAGTTGGAGCCGGTACGCCGCGGAGTTTATGGCGGCGCTGTGATGTATGCCGATCACGCCGGCAATCTCGACTCCTGCATCGCGATTCGGACGATGGTGCTGCATGGCAACCGAGCCTACGTGCAGGCGGGCGCGGGCATCGTGGCAGACTCAAATCCAGAAAGCGAGTATCAAGAATGCATGAACAAGGCGAGCGCACTCTTGCGAGCGTGCGAGAAGGCTGCATGGTGAGTATCCGAACCTGAATCCCGACATAGAGCACATTCATGGCTTCCGGCAAGGACATTGAAAAGAGGCGGGTGAGCCGCAGGGTTACCAGCGGCGTTGCAGGGTTATTAACGCTGATAGTGGGTATCTGGCTGGAGCACGCGTTCCCAGGGCATCCAATTGCCGTGCAGGTGAGTTTCTGGACGATGATGGTGTTCGTCATGATAGCGCTCGGCAATTATAAGCAGCGTCGAGAAAATTGGTTCTGGACCGCGATGCTCGTCGTGGTCCTGGTGCATGCGATCGTCCTATTCAACTTCAGAGCACGCCTACCGCTTTACGACCTAGGTGTTGTAATTCTGATTAGCGGAGTAGAGGCAGTTCTGTTGCAGGCTGTTGTAATTGCGGTATCGCGGTGTTTTCAGACGTAGTTGTTGCAGCGGGCTAAGCCTATGGTTTTTGTCTTAGATAACTACGACTCCTTTACCTACAACCTGGTCCAATACTTTGGCGAACTGGGTGAAGAGGTAATCGTTCGCCGCAATGATCAGACGAGCGCCACAGAGATCGAAGCATTGCATCCCTCCCACATCGTCATCTCTCCCGGCCCGTGCACGCCGCAGGACGCAGGCATCAGCATCGACGTGATTCGTCATTTTGCCGGGAAGGTTCCGCTTCTGGGCGTTTGCCTCGGCCATCAGGCGATCGGTGCGGCCTTCGGCGGCAAAGTCGTTCGCGCGCCCAACCTGATGCACGGCAAGACCAGTTCGATAGAGCACGACGGCAAGACCATCTTTCGCGACATCCCGTCGCCCATGACGGCTACGCGCTATCACTCCCTCATCGTCGAAGAGAAGAGTCTTCCCGCCGAATTGGAGATTTCCGCTACCTGCCAGGACCGCGATGGGACGCGGGTCATCATGGGACTGCGCCATCGGAAGTTCGCCGTCGAAGGCGTGCAGTTCCATCCTGAGAGCGTGCTTACCGATCAGGGAAAAAAGATGGTTCGCAACTTCCTTGAGCTGTGATCTTCCTCGACAGGCACGAACGGCGGACAGTATAGTCAAGTCACGAAGTCTCCAGTTTCGAGTTTCCAGTTTCCAGTAACGCCGTGCTGGCTTGAAGCGAGTTTTCCCGCTTCGGGTCGTGGTTTGCTTGAAACTCGAAACTCGAAACTTGGTTTTTGAAACCTGAAACTGAACTTATGGGTGACATTGTAGAGCTGCGGGGAATCCGCAAATCCTATGACCGCTTTGTGGCCGTAGACAATCTTTCGCTGGCCATTCGCGCGGGCGGCGTCTACGGGTTGCTGGGCCCTAACGGCGCGGGCAAGACGTCGACCATCCGCATGATGATCGGCATCACCATGCCCGATGAGGGCGAGGTCCGCCTGTTTGGCGAGCAGTTTCATCGCGGACTGCTGCACCGTGTCGGCTATCTGCCCGAAGAGCGCGGGCTCTACAAGCGTATGAAGGTGCTCGATCACCTGGTGCTGCTGGGCGCATTGCACAACCTTTCCGAGCAGGAAGCTCGCAAGCGTTCGCTGGCCTGGTGCGAGCGCATGCAGTTGTCCGAGTGGACCAACAAGAAAGTCGAGGAACTCTCCAAGGGAATGCAGCAGAAAATACAGTTTATAGCCGCGCTGCTGCACGACCCCGAGCTGGTAATCATGGATGAACCCTTCGCCGGGCTCGACCCCGCCAACTCGGTCATGTTGAAGGACATTCTGATTGAGCTGAAGAAGGCGGGCAAGACCATTCTCTTCTCCACTCATCGTATGGACCAGGTGGAGCGCCTGTGCGATTCCATCTGCCTTATCGACCACGGCCACGCGATATTGGAAGGCGACTTGAAAAAAATCAAGGCGAGTTACGGCAAGAACCATGTGCAGATGCAGTACGAAGGCGATCCCCGGCTGGAGAGCTGCGAATTCGTGCAATCCTTCAACAACTATGGCAACTATGTGGAAGTGCGGCTAAAGCCCGGCGCCGACGCGCAGCAACTGTTGCGCCTGGCCGTGGATCGCGCCCGCATCAGCCGCTTCGAGTTATTGGAACCTTCGCTGGAGGAGATCTTCATCGACCAGGTGGGCAAGCATGCGTAACGTCTGGTTGTTGATCCAACGCGAATATCTGGAGCGGGTGCGTTCGCGCTCGTTCGTAATCTTCACGCTGCTGATGCCGGCGTTCATGGCCGGCACTGTTCTGGTTCCCGAGAAGATCGAGCAGATGAATGCCGGTGGCGAGAAGCGCATCGTGGTGGTGGCCAACGATCCACAACTGGCGGCTGCTGTGGGCCGGGAACTCAGCGCGGCCAAACCCAAGGCCGAGCTCGGGCTGGAAACGGAAGAGGAGCTAAAACCGACGGTGTATTCCATCCAAGTCGACGCCGACACCAGCGACGCCGAAGGCGACCGATTGCGCCAGCAGGTGAGCAACGGCCAGATCACGGGATTCCTGTGGCTGACCGACAGTGCTTTGGAAGAGCACAAGGTCATCTACAGCACCAAGGAAGCTGCGGACTTTGGACAGTCCGTCGAAATCCGCAATGCCGTCAGGACCGCGGTCACCAAGCAGCGTCTGTCGCAAAAGGGCATGAACGAGCCCGAGATCGACACCATGCTGACGCCCATCAAGCTCAAGACCCTGCGGATTGAAAACGGCCGCGAAGGCACCAGCGGGACCATGGTATTTTTTACCGCGTTCGCGATGGTCATGCTGCTCTACTCAGTGGTGCTGATCTATGGGATCGCCGTAATGCGCTCCGTCATTGAAGAAAAAAACACGCGCATCCTGGAGGTACTGCTTTCCGCGGTCACGCCCAGGCAATTGCTGGCGGGAAAGATCCTCGGCGTGGGCGCCGTGGGCCTGACGCAAATCGTGATATGGGTGACCTTCGCCATTCTGTTCTCGGTGCCGGGACTGCTGGCCTCTCGCTCGTTCCTCGGCGAAGTACATATCCCGGTCGAAGGTATGATCGCGTTTGCGATTTTCTTCCTGCTGGGCTACCTGCTCTACAGTTCGATGTACGCGGCCATCGGCTCCATGGTGAATACCGACCATGAAGCGCAACAGATGCAGTGGCCAGCCATGGTCCCCCTGGTGATGGGTGTTGTCCTGATGAATTTCGTAATCCAGCACCCCAACTCGCCGCTGGCCTTCTGGCTTTCCATCGTTCCATTTTTTGCTCCTATCCTGATGCTGGTCCGAATTCTGGTGGCGCAGCCGCCTCTGTGGCAGATAGCGCTTTGCATGGCAATCATGGTGGCGACGGTCTACGGACTGCTGGCGCTGGCCTCGCGCATCTACCGCGTCGGCATTCTGATGTACGGCAAACGGCCCACGCTTCCCGAGTTGCGCCGCTGGCTGAGGTATGCAGGGTAGAATTCTCGCGTGCCCGAAAAACCCAGCGACCATCCCGGCGATACTGGAGGCCAGCGCCTCTCACTGCTGGAGCGCACGCAGCTTACACTGGTTTCCTGGATCGTACCGCTGCTGCTGTGGCTGATCGGCTGCACGCTGCGGTCGAGCATGACGTATGAAGAAGGCGCCATCCAGGGCCTCGACGAAATCCATCCCGGCATCTTTCCCTTCTGGCACCGCTGTGTGTTGCCCGCAGCGTGGCTTTTTCGGCATCGCCACCTGGCGGTGATGACCAGCCAAAGCCGCGACGGCGAATACATTGCCAGAGTGATCAGCCGTTTTGGATTTGTGCCGGTGCGTGGCTCGAGTTCGCGTGGCGGGCAGCGCGCGCTAATGGAGATGAACACGCTGCTGGCCGAGGGTAGCGGCGTCGCGTTTACTATCGACGGGCCGCGGGGCCCACGCTATGTCGCCAAGAAGGGACCGGTGCTGCTGGCGCGAATGAGCGGCGTGGCCATCACGGCGTTCTATGTCGCGGTGGAGCGGGCGTGGGTGTTGAAGACGTGGGACGGGCTGGTGATCCCAAGACCGTTCTCGCGAATTCATGTAGGCGTGGCCCGCAAGATCTTCGTCCCGCCCGACGCCGGCGACGACGCCATGGAACGCTATCATGCCGAAATGCAGGCCGCGCTGGAGCGCGTCACGACATTTGCCGAAGCGCGGTTTTCCAAGAACCGCTGAAAGTCGCATTCTGAAGTTTCAGCAGCTCCTGCCTGTACAATCGTCAACGCCAGCATGAGCACCGCAACCGCAGCCGTCGTCGATCGGGTAGAGCAGACGCGTCCTGCCCAAGAGCGCTTGTATTCGCTCGACCTGTTTCGCGGCGCCACGATTGCGGCCATGATCGTGGTCAACAACCAAAACAGCGACTCCGCGTACTGGCCGTTACAACATGCAAGTTGGAATGGCTGGACGCCGACCGACCTGGTTTTTCCTTTTTTTCTCTTCATCGTCGGAGTTTCGCTCGCGTTTTCGCTTCACTCGCGGCTGGAGCGCGGTGATTCCCGCCGCGCAATCGTTCTCCACATCGTTCGCCGGAGTGCGGTGCTATTCGCGATTGGCCTGGGACTCAATGGCCTGGCGGCGCTGCAATTTGGGACATGGAGAATTCCTGGCGTACTGCAACGAATTGCCGCTGTGTATTGCGCGGCCGGGCTGCTTACGTTGTTCGCGAGCATCCGCAGCCGGGCGGCATGGGTTGCGGCACTGCTATTCGGCTATTGGATTCTGATGCGCTACGTGCCGATACCGGGCTATGGCGTGCCGGGCCGCGATATTCCCCTGCTGCACCACGATGCCAACCTTGCAGCCTATCTCGATCGCAAACTCATGTTCGGTCATCTGTGGGAGCCAACCCGCGATCCAGAGGGAATTCTCAGCACATTGCCGGCGATTGCCACTGGCCTTTGCGGCGTCTTGACGGGCGAATGGTTGCGCAGTGAACGACGCGCAGAAGAAAAGCTGGCAAGAATGTTCGCTTGCGGAGTGCTTGGCGTGATTGCCGGCGAACTGTGGGGAATCTGGTTTCCCATCAACAAGAACCTGTGGACCAGCTCCTACGTATTGTTCTCGGCGGGTTGCGCGCTGATCTGCCTGGCGGCGTGCTACTGGGTCAGCGACATGAAGAGGCATCGCGGCGCGTGGAGTAAACCGTTCCTGATCTTCGGTGTGAACTCCATTACCGCCTACGTAATCTCAGAGTTGATTGGCGGCTGGTTGGGTTGGAAAGGTTACACATGGCTGCGCTCACCGGCGTGGATGGATTCGGCCGGGCTGGCTTCGCTGCTGTATTCGCTGGTTGTCCTGGGCCTGTGTTTCGTTCCCGTGTGGTGGCTGTATCGAAGACACATCTTCCTCAAGGTGTGATGCTGTGGTCGCCTTCTACGGCAACGCGGTCGCGCCAATCCAGCATTAGGCTACACTTAGGGGTCGGCGCGCAGAAATGCTTTTCCTGGCACGCCCTAATTGACGCGGTTCTTCTGGCGTCCTAATATCCGGGATAAATGACGGTGCCATCCCCCAACATCGGCGACGTTTTCGGACATTACCGCCTGATCGAGCAGATCGGGGCCGGTGGTATGGGCATGGTGTTTCGAGCCCACGATGAAAAGCTCCGCCGCGATGTCGCGCTCAAAATCCTGCCACCTAGTTTATTCAGCCAGGAGACCAGCCGGGAGCAGTTCCGCAAAGAGGCGTTGGCGGTGGGCAGGCTCAATCATCCCAACGTTGCCATGGCCTTCGATTTCGATCAGGAAAATGGAGTCGACTACCTGGTTACGGAATACATTCCGGGAGTCAACCTGGATGCGAAGATCGGCGGTCAGCCGCTGCCGCCAAAGATGGTCCTGGAACTAGGCATCCAGTTGCTAAGTGGACTTGCGGCCGCCCATCGTGAGCACGTTCTGCATCGCGACTTAAAGCCAAGCAACATTCGCCTCAACCGCGACGGTCAAGTCAAGATCCTCGACTTTGGACTGGCGCACCTGAATGAACCCGTCGATGAAAAAGCCGAGACGTGCAATCTCACCTCCGATCTGTCACTGAGCGGGACGCTGCCGTACATGGCGCCGGAGTTGTTGAAAACGGAAGCGGGAGATGAGCGCGCGGACATCTGGGCGGCGGGCGCGGTGCTCTACGAGATGGCGACCGGCAAGCGCGCCTTTCCAGACAAGCAACCATCGCTGGTGATCGACGCCATTCTGCATTACGACCCGGTCAGGCCGTCGCTCCTGAATCCCCAGATCAGCCCCACTCTGGAGGCTGTGATCCTGCGAGCGCTGGACCGTGACCGCGAGCGGCGTTATCAGTCGGCAGGCGAGATGTGTGCCGACCTGAACCGGCTGCTGGCCGGGGACCAGATCGCGACCGAAACCCTGCGCCGCACCGGCGTGGTGGAAGTACAGAGGAAGAGGCGAAGGCTACATCTGGTTTTGGGGGTAGCCGCGGTGCTGTTGGTTGGAATCACGATTGGATTCCTGGTGAAGCCGCGCTGGACGGCGCAGCAGAGAATCCTGGCAGTGTTGCCTATCGACACGGTGGGGCAGGACAGCGCGACCAATGCTCTGGGGATCGGGCTGATGGAGACGCTGACCGCCAAACTGGTGGAAGCCAGCAGCAGCGACTCCATCCAGATTGTTTCGCCTCGCGATCTTCGCGATCAAGGGGTGAAGACGGCAGAAGATGCGCGGCGCCAGTTTGGCAGCGACCTGGTGCTGGAGAGCAGCTTGCAAAAAGAAGGACAAACCATTCGGGTCAACAGTTACCTGGTGGACGCCAAGACGCACCGGCAATTGGCCGCCCGTACGATAACTGTCGATGCCGGTGACAGCTTCGGACTTCAGGACCGTGTGGTGAGCGAAACGCTGGACATGTTGCCGGCGCGAATCGATCCGGACGAACGCCAGAAACTGGCCGTGCGCCAGGACACGCAGCCCGCCGCCTACCAGGCTTACATCCAGGGACGCGGCTATCTGCTGGAGTTCAGCAAACCAGAGGACATTGACAACGCGATTGCTGAATTTTCTCAGGCAATTAAGATCGATCCTAACTATGCTTTGGGTTATGCAGGTCTGGGCAGGACGTACCTGGCGGGATTCAAGAAGTTCGCCAAGGACAACACATGGATCGAACAAGCTTCGCGCCATTGCGAGAAGGCGCTGTCTTTGAGCCCGAACCTGACGGAAGGCCATGTCTGCCTGGGAGGCGTATACAACGTAACTGGCCAGTACGAGAAAGCCGTGCAGGAATTCCAACGCTCGATGAAGTCTGAGCCGGGAAGCGAAGACGCCCTGCGTGGTCTGGGCGATGCGTATAACAACCTGGGTAAGTTCGCGGACGCTGAAGCTGCGTACAAACAGGCGGTCGCCGTGCGGCCTAACTACTGGGCGGTATATAGCTGGCTAGGCGAGTTCTATTTCGGCCAGAACCGCTACGCCGATGCGGCACAGGCATTTCTGAAAATAACCCAATTGGCGCCTAACAACTACTTCGGTTATTTCAACCTGGGAGCAACCTACGTGGCCGAAGGAATCTACCCGGAAGCTATCCAAGCCTTCGACCGCTCCATCGCTCTGCATCCGAGTTCCGATGGGTATAGCAACCTGGGCTACACCTATACCCTGATGGGCCGCGATTCGGAAGCCATAACGGCGATGGAAAAGGCCTTACAGTTGGACGATGGCGACTGGATGAACTGGGGAAACCTGGCGGACGCACTCTACTGGAGTACGAATCGCCGGAGCGAAGCGTCCTCCAAATATAGCAAAGCGATTGCAATCGCGGCCTCTAAGTTGCAAGTCAACCCGGATGACGCTTCCACATTGGCCTACCTTGCCGACTATTCTGCCATGGTGGGTAATAAGGGAGCGGCCTATAGCTATATGCAGAGGGCGCTGAAAGCTTCGCCCTCCAATGGTGACGTCCTATTTCGCGCTGCGATCGTGCACAACCACTTTAGCGAGCCGGACCAGACCCTCCTATATCTTGAAAAAGCCGCGCAAACAGGCTACTCCCGCAACGTTATACGCGACAGCCCGGATTTTGCGAACCTACAGCAAAATCCGGGATTTCGCTCTCTGGTTGCTGGTCCCTAAGCTCTATGGGGAGCTCTTGACGCGTAGTCCCATCGACCCGACGCCACTGCATTGCTGATTGTTAATGGTAATGCTGCTGTAGTTGTAGGTAGTGCCCACCGTCCCGGTGGGTTGTCCCACATTGACAGGCGATCCATTGGGACTATTTACGGGACAGGAACTGAACGGGCAACTACTAAACTGCGCCTGGAATTGGTTTAGTGAAGTGGTTCCTTTAAATACCACGGGCTCGTTCTGCACGATGTCAATGACGCCGGAAGAACCATTCTGCAGGCAAGAGCCATTGTTGTAACTGAAGCTGATGTACTGCGTAACCGGTTGGGCGGCCCTTACATGCTGACAGCTTGTAAGACCAACCAGGAATGCGGCCAGAGCTGCGAGAGCGAGCCACCTGTAACGTGACGCCATAGGTTGCCTCACTTTCTTAAGTCTTTAGGAACAGTAGCACGGCGCGGGCAACTGTCAAGCGAATAACAGGGGAGCGGCCAAAGCCCGGGTGGGCCAAACCGGCAAGGATGATACGGCTAAGCTATGACCATGCCGCTAGGGAGCAAGCTTTACGCGTAGACCCATGGCGCCGGCATTGTTGCATGACTGATGGTTCATCGTGATTCCGGCATAGTTGAATGTTGTACCGCCTGCGCCCGGATTCGGCTGTCCGACATTGACAGACCGCCCGTGGGGGCTAGATACAGGACAGGAACTAAACGGGCACGCTGTGAACCGTACTTCAAAATCGGTGAGCTCGGCTGCAGTCTGATAGATCACGGCCCGGTCGGCAGGGACTTCAATAACCTCCGTAGAACCGTTCTGCTCACAAGCGCCGCCATTAAACATAAGCATGATATATAGCGGTCCTGAGTCCTTCGGGGTGCGGTGACAGCCCGGAAGAACGGAAAGGACAGCCGCCAGAACAGCGAGAGCGGCGCGACTGTAGGTCGAGGTCATATGCTTCCTCATGTTTGGCAATTCGCAGAACAAAATACCACACCGCAAACAGG
>Ga0302324_100016716_pt1 | contig 14600 bp, 13 predicted proteins | sample Palsa_T0_1_FD_201949 | JGI IMG/M metagenome (GOLD analysis project Ga0302324, IMG submission 201949) | Peat permafrost microbial communities from Stordalen Mire near Abisko, Sweden - Palsa_T0_1 | ecosystem: Environmental > Terrestrial > Soil > Palsa > Peat permafrost | place: Sweden: Abisko...
CAGCAGCATCGGATCGGTGCACAGCGCGCGGGCGATTTCGAGCCGGCGCTGGGCGCCGTAGGGCAGTTCGCCGGCGGGATCGTCGGCGCGCGCGACGAGGCCGGTCAGCGCGAGCCAGTGGCGCGCCTTCTCGATCGCGGCCCGTTCGGCGCGGCCGTAATGACCGAGCCCGAAGATGCCGAGCGCGGTGAAGCCCGATGCCCGCATCAGCGTATTGTGCTGGGCGACCAGCAGGTTTTCCAGCACCGTCATGCCGGGAAACAGGCGGATGTTCTGAAACGTGCGGGCGACCCGCGCGCGGCGGGCGACGAGATGATCGGGCATGCGTTCGAGCAGGAACAACGCACCGTCGGGACGCACCAGGCTGCGGGCATCGCGCCTCGTGAGCGCGTCGAGCTCGTCCCACACCGCGGCACCGCCATGGCCGAGCGCGATGCGTCCTTCGCTCGGCTTGTAGAAGCCGGTGATGCAGTTGAACACCGTGGTCTTGCCGGCGCCGTTCGGGCCGATCAGCGCGGTGATGTCGCCGCGGTTCGCCGCGAACGACAGCGCGTTGACGGCGACGAGCCCGCCGAACCGCATGGTCAGGTGCTCGACCCGGAGCAGCGCCTCGCTCACCCGCGCCCCTCCTTGACCAGCGTGCCCGCAATCGCCTTGCGCTCGGCGAGATGCACCGAGGCCTGCCGCGTCGAGATCAGCCCGCGCGGCCGCACCACCATGATCAGCACCATGGCGAAGCCGAACACCAGCATGCGGTATTGGGTGGGATCGAAGCCGTTGCCGAACACTTCCTTGAGCACGTCGAGTTCGCGCAGCGCCTCGGTGCCGCCGATCATGGCGATGGCGGCGATGGCGACGCCCAGCTGGCTGCCCATGCCGCCGAGCACGACGATGGCGAGGATGGTCGCGGACTCCATGAAGGTGAAGGATTCCGGCGAGATGAAGCCTTGCCGCGCGGCGAAGAAGGCGCCGGCAAAGCCGCCGAAGCCGGCGCCGATGGAAAATGCGGTGAGCTTGGTGCTGGTGGTGTTGATCCCCAGCGAGCGGCAGGCGATCTCGTCCTCGCGCAGCGCCTCCCAAGCGCGCCCGACCGGCAGCCGGCGCAGCCTGATGGTGACGAAGGCGGTCAGCAGCGCCAGCGCGAGGATGATGTAATAGAGAAAAATCGTGCGGTAGATCGGGCTGAATTCGAGGCCGAACACGGCTGCGAAGCCCTCGTCGGTGGCGTTGAAGGGAATGCCGAAGAAGGTCGGCCGCGGAACCCCGCTGATCCCCGCATAGCCGTTGGTGACGGGAACCCAGTTGATCAGCACCAGCCGCATGATCTCGCCGAAGGCGAGGGTGACGATGGCGAGGTAGTCGCCGCGCAGCCGCAGCACGGGAAAGCCGAGCATGATGCCCCAGAACGCGGCGAGGATGCCGGCGAGCGGCAGCAGCATGAAGAACGACAGGCCGAAGGTCTGGGACAGCAGCGCATAGGAATAGGCGCCGACCGCATAGAAGGCGACGTAGCCGAGGTCGAGCAGGCCGGCGAGCCCGACCACGATGTTGAGGCCGAAGCCGAGCATGACGTAGATCAGGATCTGGATGCCGAAATTGTCGACCCATTTCACCGCGCCGCCGAGACCGGCGAGCCACAGCACCAGCAGCGGATAGACGATGACGAAGCCGGTGGCTGCAGGCGCGAACAGCCGCGCCAGCGTCGCGCCGGGCCTTGCCGCGGCGACGGCGCGCGGGCGCGCGGCGCGGCGCTCGCGCCACGGCGTGACGACGAGGCTCCCGAACAGCCGGCCGGCCATGGCGAGGATCACGAACGCAAACAGCAGCGGCCAGCGGGTCTCGAGCACGAGCTCGTTGCGGATGTCCTGGACCGCGTGAAACCCGATCAGCGGCAGGAACAGCCCGAACGCGATCAGCCCCGCCAGCGCGGAGTCTTTCAGCGCGTGCGTGAAGTCGGTGGAGACCGCCGCCGCCGGCGCTTCGACGCCGCGCCCGGCCATCTCACACCTTCTCCACGTCCGGGCGGCCGAGCAGGCCCTGCGGCAGGAAGATCAGGGTGATGGCGAGGATGGAGAAGGCGGCGACGTCCTTGTAGTCGATGGAAAAATAGGCCGACCACATGGTCTCGATGAGGCCGATCAGCAGCCCGCCGATGACCGCGCCGGGCAGCGAGCCGATGCCGCCGAGCACCGCCGCGGTGAAGGCCTTGACGCCGGGCGTGAAGCCGTCGGCGAAGTTCACCACGCCATAATACATGAGATACATGGTGCCGGCGACGGCGGCGAGCGCGGCGCCGATCACGAAGGTGATCGAGATGGTGCGGTCGACGTCGACGCCGAGCAAGGCCGCCATCTTCTGGTCCTGCTCGCAGGCGCGCTGCGCGCGGCCGAGCGAGGTGCGGCTCACCACGTACCAGAACACGGCGAGCATCGCGGCGGTCACCCCCCAGATCAGCAATTGCCGGTACGACAGGGTGACCTGGTAGCCCTCGTGCGACATCAGCACGAAGTCGCCCTGCAGCAACGGCGGGATCGACTTGTTGCGCGGTCCCTGGGCGACCTGGACGAAGTTCATCAGGAAGATCGACATGCCGATCGCGGAAATCAGCGGCGCGAGGCGGAAGGATCCCCGCAGCGGCCGGTAGGCGAGCCGCTCGATGGTCCAGTTGACGAGCGAGGTCAGCACCATCGCGACCACGAGCACGATCAGCAGCGCTGCCACCACCGAGGAGATGCCGAGCCAGGTGGTGACCAGCAGGAATGTGATCAGCGCGATGAAGGCCGACACCATGAACACGTCGCCATGGGCGAAGTTCACCATGCCGATGATGCCGAACACCATGGTGTAGCCGATGGCGATCAGGCCGTAGATGGAGCCGAGCGTAACCCCGTTGATGAGTTGCTGGACGAAAACTTCCATGCGTCCGCCGTTCGTTTCTCTTTGAGGGGAAGGTTCCATGCCGACCCCGGCGCGGCATGACTCTAAAGGAACCTCTCGCCGCCGCGGCGTCAAGCCGAGCCGCCCCCGTGGCGGGCCGAATTGTTCCAGCAATCCCCGCTTTCGTGCCTTTCGCGCGGTCCCGCGACGGGCCATTTTCCGGCCCAGTCTTATGGACAAGCAAAATAATTTGACAAGGAGCCGCCCATGACTCGGACCAAGGCCGAGGATTTCACCGTGGCCGACCGGCCGTTCACCGGCAAGGAGTACCTCGAAAGCCTGCGCGACGGCCGCGAGATCTACATCTATGGCGAACGCGTCCCCGACGTCACCACGCACCCGGCCTTTCGCAACGCCGCCCGCACCATCGCCAAGCTCTATGATTCGCTGCACGATCCCGCCACCAAGCCGGCGCTGACCTGCCCGACCGACACCGGAAACGGCGGCTTCACCCACAAGTTCTTCCGGGTGGCGAAGTCCCGCGAGGACCTGATCGGCCAGCGCGACGCCATCGCCGCCTGGGCGCGCATGTCCTACGGCTGGATGGGGCGCACGCCCGACTATAAGGCGTCGCTGATGAACACGCTCGGCGCCAACAACGCCTTCTACGACAAGTTCGCGGCCAATGCGAAAAACTGGCACCGGCGCGCCCAGGACCACGTGCTGTTCATGAACCACGCCATCGTCAATCCGCCGGTCGACCGCGCCAAGGCGCCCGACCAGGTCAAGGACGTCTTCATCACCATCCAGAAGGAGACCGACGCCGGTATCTACGTGTCCGGCGCCAAGGTGGTGGCGACGTCCTCGGCGCTCACCCACTACAACTTCCTCGGCCAGAACGCGGCGATGCCGATCAACGATTCCGACCTCGCCGTGATGTTCATCGCGCCGATGAACGCGCCCGGCGTCAAGCTGTTCTGCCGCGCCTCCTACGAATTGATGGCGAGCGTGATGGGCACGCCGTTCGACTATCCGCTGTCGTCGCGGTTCGACGAGAACGACGCCATCTTCGTGTTCGACAACGTGCTGATCCCGTGGGAGGACGTGCTGCTCCACCGCGACATCGAGAAGATCAAGATATTCTATCCGCGCTCGGGCTTCCTCAACGGCTACCAGTTCCAGGGCTGCACCAGGCTCGCCGTGAAGCTCGATTTCATGGTCGGCATCATCGCCAAGGCGCTGCGCGCCACCGGCGCCGAGGAGTTCCGCGGCAACCAGGCCATGCTCGGCGAGGTGATCGCGTGGCGCAACCTGTTCTGGGCGATCTCCGACGCGATGGCGATGAATCCGGTGCCGTGGGTGGGCGACACCGTGCTGCCCAACGCGCAGTCCGGCGCGAGCTACCGGGTGTTCGCCGGCGACGCCTATGGGCGCATCAAGGAGATCGTCGAGAAGATCGTCGCCTCCGCGCTGATCTACCTGCCGTCTTCGGCGAAGGATTTCGAGAACCCGGAGATCGACAAATACCTCGCCAAATATGTGCGGGGGTCGCACGGCATCGGCTATCGCGAGCGCATCAAGATCATGAAGCTGTTGTGGGACGCGGTCGGCACCGAATTCGGCGGCCGCCACGAGCTCTACGAGATGAACTATGCCGGCAATCACGAGGACATCCGCATCCAGGCGATGTGGAACGCGCGCTCGTCCGGTGCCCTCGACGGCATGGTCGCGCTCGCCGAAGCCTGTATGGCCGACTACGACGAGAACGGCTGGACCGGCTCGACCTGGGTCAACCCGGACGACGTCTCGCGCCTGCCCCCCGGGCGCGCGCGGGCAGCGGAATAGGGACCGGCGCAGCGAACGCACGCAAGTGCTGCAATTGGCACCTCCCTGCCGGCGTCGCGATGGTCTAGATTCGCCCGATGAGTTGGAGCGACCAACGACCTGACGACGCTATGGCCGGGGCCTTCGAGGCGATCGGGCCTGAGCCGGTGGCCACCGTGCCGGTGCCGGCGTTTCGCGAGGCGATGAGCCGGCTCGGCGCCGCCGTCCATGTGGTGACCACGGCGGGACCGGGGGGCAAGACCGGCTTCACCGCGACCGCGGTGTGCTCGGTGTCGGACGCGCCGCCGACGCTCCTGGTGTGCCTCAACCGCAGGAATCACAGCGGCCCCATCCTGCGCGAGAACAAGGTGTTCTGCGTCAACACCCTGGGCGCCGAATGCGAGATCATCGCCGACGTTTTCGCCGGCCGCACCGGCGCCGCGCTGGAACAGCGCTTCGGCACCGGAGAGTGGACCACCCTCAAGACCGGCGCGCCCATGCTCGCCTCCGCCGTGGTGGCGCTGGATTGCCGGGTGGTGGAGATCAAGGCGGTGGCGAGCCACAACGTCATCTTCGGCGCCGTCGTCGACATCCGGCTCGGACCGGCCGGCCCCGCGCTCGTGTATCACGAGCGAGCGTATAAGCTTGTATAGCTTACGCTATTCGTTTCGTTTCCAAGCCATCGATGGTCAGCGGACGGGCAGGCCACAATTGAGACATCATGTGACGGCAGTATTCCCAGCGAGAAAGTTCCACTTCAACTATTTGTGATAAATTGAATACATTGACACATTGCATGCTGGTCACGCTGATCCCAAGTGACGTGTCAGTAGTATTTTGATGAATGGAACTTTTGCTTTGTAACTTACGCTTTGACTTGTCGAATGCTTTGACTTGTCGAATTGGGGTTGGGGCAACTGGAGAGAGAGTAGCATGAACCAAAATCCACAGAATCCGCAGAACCCGCAGAATCCCGGCCAGGGCGGCCAGCACCAGCAGGGCGGCGGGCAGCAGAAGCCCGGCCAGCAGCAGGGTGGCGGCCAGAAGCCCGGCCAGCAGACCCAGAACCCGGCGAACCCGGGCAAGGGCGGTCAGCACGACGAGAAGCGCTGACGGCTCACCGTTAATTGCGCAAAGCCCCGCCGAAAGGCGGGGCTTTGTCATTCTGGAATAACCGGCGGCGAGATCCGGCCGTTTTCACCCGCTCCCGCGTCGGCTGAACTCCTTGATTTTGCGCGGGATATTGTCCGAAACCGCTGCGGATTTTCGGCAATTTGCGTTAGACTGGGAAATGGCCCGCAGTTCCGCCCTGCCGCTGTTTCATCTCTACGGCGATCCGCCGGACGACCAGGCGTTCGATTTCATCCACATCGAGACGATCTCGTCGCGCTCCTCGATCCACGACTGGACCATCCGCGCCCATCGCCACCGCAATCTGTTCCAGATCCTGCTGATCGTGCGCGGCGGCGGCGAAATGACGTTCGAGGCGCAGGCGATCAGCTTCGACGCACCCGCCGCGATCATCATACCGGCCACCATCGCCCACGGCTTCCGCTTCCGCGCCGACGCCACCGAGGGCTGGGTGCTGACCTTCACCGAGGATGTCACCCATGGGCTCGGCGAGCGCTCGGGCGAGGCGCTGGCGGCGCTGCGCGCGCTCGCCGCCGATCCGGTGGTGCCGCTCCCCGACGAGGCCGAGGTCGAGCGGATCGGCCGTCTCTGCGCCGATCTCTACGAGGAGCGCTTCCTCGCCCGCCAGGGCTATCGCTTCGCCATGCGCGGCTATCTCGCGCTCATCGCCATCGCCGTGCTTCGGCTCGCCGCCAGCCGGGCGCGGACGGGGTCGGCGACGCTCAGGCCCGCCGATCCGACCGTGGACGCGCTGCGCTATCTGGTCGAGGAGCATTTCCGCCGCGAGCGCCAGCTTTCGTTCTATGCGGGTAAGCTCGCCATGACGCCCGACCGGCTCAACGACCACGTCAAGCGCGCCGCCGGCGTCACCGCCGGGCACCTGATCCGGCAGCGCGTGCTCACCGAGGCGAAGCGGCAACTGGTGTTCACCAACCAGCCGATCCACGAGATCGCCTATGATCTCACCTTCGCCGACCCCTCGCACTTCGCCCGCTTCTTCCGCAAGCAGACGGGGACGACGCCCCAGGCGTTTCGTGAGCAGGGCGGAGGATAGGGCGGCGCTTGAACGCCGTGTGTTGGACGACATGAAAAGCAGACGAGAAATGAGATCGCGCCGCGACTTGATCAGGCTGGCCGGTGCCGCGGCGATCGCAACGAATTCCGCAGCGCCCGCACGCGCCCAGGCGGACGCGGAGCAGGCGCATCCGACTGCGTCCGCCCCGCGCGGCTTTCCGCAAGGTTTCCTTTGGGGCACGGCCACCTCGTCATATCAGATCGAAGGCGCGTGGAAGGACGACGGCAAAGGCGAGTCGATCTGGGACAGGTTTACCCACACGCCCGGCCATATCCAGAACGACGAAACCGGCGACGTGGCCCTGGATCACTATCACCGCTACAAGGAAGACGTGCAGTTGCAGAAGGCGCTGGGGGCGAGAGCGTATCGGTTCTCGGTGTCATGGCCGCGCATCTTTCCGCACGGCACCGGCACCCCGAATTCCAAAGGCCTGGATTTTTACGACCGCTTGACGGACGAATTGCTCGTCAACGGTATCGCGCCCTACGCGACGCTCTATCACTGGGACCTGCCGCAGGCGCTCCAGGACAGCGTCGGCGGATGGGAATCGCGCGACACCGCGAAAGCCTTCGCCGATTACGCCGGTTACGTCAGCGAGAAGCTCAGCGACCGGATCAAGCACTTCTTCACGCTCAACGAGCTGAGCGCATTCGTCGAATTGGGGCACGGAACGGGCATCTTCGCGCCCGGCCTCAGGCTGCCTGCCGCGCGCTTGAACCAGGTCCGCCACCACGCCGTGCTCGCCCATGGCCTCGCGGTCGAGGCGATCCGGGCGAGGGCAAAGCCGGGCACCCAGGTCGGGCCGGCGGAGAACGTCGCGGCAGTCGTGCCGGCGGTCGAGACGGCGGAGAATATCGCCGCCGCCGAAGGCGCGATGCGCGAGCTCAACGCCGGGGTCCTGACCGTCATGCTGGAGGGCCGCTACACCGACGCCTTCCTGTCGTCGGCGGGGGCGGACGCGCCGAAGTTCAGCGACGCAGACTTGAAGACGATCGCGAGCCCGGTCGATTTTGTCGGGATCAATGTCTACACGCCGATCTATGTGCGTGCGGTCGACGCGTCGCCGGGCTTCGAGGTCGTGCGGTTTTCCAGATCCCATCCGCGGATGGCGTCGTCCTGGCAGTTCTTCGGGCCCGAGTCGCTCTATTGGGCGCCGCGGCACCTCCGCAAAGTCTGGGACGTGAAGGACATCTACATCACCGAGAACGGCTGCGGCGCGGCCGATGAGCCGGCGGCGGATGGTGTCGTCTACGACAGCGACCGTGTCATGTTCTTGCGCAACTATCTGGCGATGCTGCAACGCGCGACTTCGGAGGGTGTGCCCGTGCGCGGCTATTTCCTGTGGAGTTTGCTCGATAATTTCGAATGGTCGTCGGGCTTCGGCACCCGTTTCGGGTTGTTCCATGCGGACTTTGCCACGCAGAAGCGCTCGCCCAAGCTGAGTGCGGCTTATTATTCCGAAGTCATCAAGCGCAACGCTCTGCCCTGAACCGGAACAGCCGCAGAGGCGGGAATTGTCGGATCCCGCTCAGCCCTGCCCCATGTCGTCCGGCGTGAAGCGCACGTCGAGGCTCTTCCATTCCTGGTACTTGTCCGCCGGCAGCATGTTGTAGGGCTGACATTTCCGCAGCCCGCTGAGCAGGCTTCGCAGGAGCGCCGGTCCCTTCGCGGATGCGCTCCCCTCGATCAATGCCGGCTGCCCTGCGAGCATGCCGTCGGCTTTCAATTTCACGCGGAGCACGAGTGCTATTTTTTCGGTGGGAGAAACCTCGGCCGGCAGCATTGCGCAGGACTTGAGGCGGGCGCGGAACTCATCGACGCTGCTGCGATCGATCTTGGCGGTCTCGGTCGCGGGCGCATCGAAGCCGCCGCCGAGCCGGCCGTCCGGAAGCGCGAGCGGCATGCCGAACAGATCGGCCACGTTGGTCGGTTGACTGGCCGCCTTGTCGGCCTCCTGCGCCGCCGGAGGTTGGGCTGGCGGGGGCGGCGGCGACGCGGCCGGTGGGGGCTTCGCAGCCATTTGAGGAGCGGTCCCCTGCGGCGCGGCTCCCTGTGGCGCTGCCCCCTGCGCCGCCACGGCGCCCGGCCTCGCGGCCGCTGGGGTGGCTGGCTGGCTGGCGCTCTGCTGCTCCTTAGCGCGAGGCTGGGACGCCTGCTGCGCCGGCTTCGTTGTCGGCGAAGGCGCCGGCGGCGCCAGCGGCTGCGGCGTCGATGTCAGACCGATCTCGAAATTGAACACCGGGGGTGATTCCCTCGGCGGTTCCGGCGGCGTCTCGGACGCGGCTGATTCCGGCTGGTTGGGAGGCACCTCGTTCGGCGAGATGATGTCGACCGATATCGCCTCGGTGGCCACCGAATCGAATGGCGTCGCGCCGGTGAACAGCACCGCCACCAGCACGGCCGCCACGTGACCGACGGCGGATATGATGAGCCCGGAGCGCATGTATCGTTGGGTCCCACCCTTGCGCGTTCAACTGCCAGTATAGCAGCACTCGCGCCGCCATGTCCCGCTCCGCGGCTGCGCCCGCCGGTCAGGCCTTGCCCGTTATGGCCGCGACGATGGGGCCGGCCTCCTTGAACGCGTGGTTGCCTGCCGGGGCGCCGCAATAGGCGGTCTGCTGCAGGATGATTTCCTTGATGTCATCCGGCGTGAATCCTCCCTCGGTGAGGGCGGCGCGAACATGCAGGCAGAACTCGTCCCAGCAGCCGAGCGCCATCATGGTACCGATGACGAGGATACGGCGGGTGCGCTCGTCGAAATGCGACCGGGTCCATATCTCGCCCCAGGGCGAGCGGGTGATCATCGCCTGGAATTCGGCGTTGAAGCCGGTCTTGCCGGCCTCGGCGCGATCGACCCAGGCGTCGCCGAGCACCTTGCGGCGCACCGCCATGCCCTTCGCGTAGCGCTCGTGTTCGTCCATTGCACCCTCCCCGGCCATGCATTCTTGCGGGGGCTCATGGAAGCTCTTTCCATGATGCGCCCGACTCGATAAGTGCTAGAGCGCTATCGCTTCAGGTCGAATCGGATAGCGCTCTGAGGTCTCTGATTTTGAGCATGATCTCGTTCGAAAAGTCTGCAACTTTTCGGGATCGTGCTCGAACCCGAGATCGGCCTGCGACGGGAGATGGCGCCATGGCAATGACGATGAACGGCGAGGTTCAACTCGCGGCGCCGCGCGAGGTGGTATGGGCGAAGCTCAACGATGCCGAGGTGCTCAAGCAGTGCATTCCCGGCTGCGAAGAGCTCAACATGACGTCCGAGACCGAATTCCAGGCGGTGGCGACGATCAAGATCGGTCCGGTCAAGGCCAAGTTCAAAGGCCGCGTGCACCTGTCCGACATCGATCCGCCCAACGGCTACAAGATCTCGGGCGAGGGCGAGGGCGGCGTCGCCGGTTTCGCCAAGGGCGGCGCGGTCGTCAGGCTGACGGAGAAGGATGGCGGCACGCTGCTGAGCTATGACGTAGAGTCGCAGATCGGCGGCAAGCTCGCCCAACTCGGCCAGCGGTTGGTGCAGGGCACCGCCAAGAAGCTCGCCGACGACTTCTTCAACAAGTTCGCCGTGGCGGTCGCGGCGGGTTGAAAGCGCCAAGTCTCGCGGCACCATAGTACCGGGGACCAGCGCTGCCCGCATGTGCGGCCCTTGAAAATGGCCGGCCCGTACTCACTTGACCGCGGACGCCGTGCCGAGGCACATTCCGCTCCCGACGAGGCAGCGCCGTCGATTGCCACTCGTTAGCTCGATCCGGAAATGAGGAGGATGCCATGCCTGCCGTTTCGCTGACGGTGAACGGCAAAGCCGTCAACGCCACCGTCGAGCCGCGCACGCTGCTGGTGCAGTTGCTGCGCGAGACCCTGCGGCTGACCGGCACCCATGTCGGCTGCGACACCTCGCAGTGCGGCTGCTGCGTGGTCCATGTGGACGGCAAGGCGATCAAGTCCTGCACCATGCTGGCGATGCAGGCCGACGGCACCACCGTGCTGACCATCGAGGGCCTCGCCGACGGCGAGCAACTGCATCCGATGCAGGAGGCGTTCCGCGAGAACCACGGGCTGCAATGCGGATTCTGTACGCCCGGAATGATCATGACCGCGGTCGACATGGTCAACCGGCTCGGCCACACGCTCGAAGAACACACCATTCGCGAAGAGCTGGAAGGCAACATCTGCCGGTGCACCGGCTACCACAACATCGTGAAATCGATCGCGGCGGGCGCCAGGTCCATGGGCTCCGGCGGGCCGGCGCAACAGGCGGCCGAGTAGAGCTGCCGACGCAATAACCTCACGCGAGGAGGCGTCTACATGAGTGCGACCGGGATCGGCGCCGCAGTGCGCCGCAAGGAAGATTTCCGATTCATCACCGGGAAGGGTCAGTATACCGACGACATCGATCGTCCCGGGCAGTCCCATATCCATTTCCTGCGCTCGCCGCATGCCCACGCCAAGATCAAGGCGATCGACGCCAAAGCCGCCGCCGCCATGCAGGGCGTGCTCGCGGTCCTCGCCGGAGCGGACCTCGCCGCCGACAAGATCGGCGGCCTCATCTGCGGCTGGATGATCCATTCCAAGGACGGCTCGCCCATGAAGATGGCGCCGCATCCGGCCATCGCCCATGACAAAGCCTGCTTCGTCGGCGATCCCGTCGCCGTCGTGATCGCCGAGACGCTGGAGGCGGCCCGCGACGCCGCGGAAAAAGTGCAGGTCGACTACGAGGTCCTGCCGGCGGTCGCCGATCCCGCCACGGCCCAGGCCAAGGATGCGATCCAGATCCACGAGGTCGCGCCGCGCAACACGATCTATCAGTGGCATCTCGGCGACGCCAAGGCGGTGGACCAGGCGTTCAAGTCCGCCGCCCATGTGACCAGCCTCGAATTCGTCAACAACCGCCTGGTACCCAACGCCATGGAGCCGCGCGCCGCGATCGGCGATTACGACACGGGTACGTCGAGCTTCACCCTGTGGAACACCACCCAGAATCCCCATGTGGCGCGGCTCGTCATTTCCGCGTTCATCGGCATGGCGCCGGAGCACAAGCTGCGCGTGATCGCGCCCGACGTGGGCGGCGGCTTCGGCTCCAAGATATTCATCTATCCCGAAGAGGTCGTGTGCCTGTGGGCGGCCAAGAAGGTCGGCCGACCCGTCAAATGGGTGTCGGAGCGCAGCGAAGCCTTTCTGGCCGACGCCCATGGGCGCGATCACGTCACCCATGCCGAGATGGCGCTCGATGCCGGCGGCAAGATCGCCGCCATCCGCGTCAAGACCATCGCCAATATCGGCGCCTATATGTCGACATTCTCATCTTCGGTGCCGACCTATCTCTACGCCACCCTGCTGTCGGGGCAGTACGACATCCCGCACATCTATTGCGAGGTCGATGCGGTCTACACCAACACCGCGCCGGTCGACGCCTATCGCGGCGCCGGGCGGCCTGAAGCGACCTTCGTGGTCGAGCGCCTGATCGAGGTCAGCGCCCGTGAGCTCGCGATCGCGCCGGCGGAGCTGCGGCGCAAGAATTTCATCGACAAGTTCCCGCACCAGACGCCCGTCATCATGAACTATGACGCCGGTGGCTACGACGCCTCGCTGGAGAAGGCGCTGGAACTTGCCGACGTGAAGAATTTCGCCAAGCGCAAACGCGAATCCGAGCGCCACGGCAAGCTGCGCGGCCTCGGCTTCTCCGCCTATATCGAGGCCTGCGGCATTGCGCCGAGCCAGGCGGTCGGCTCCCTCGGCTGCGGCGTCGGCCTGTGGGAATCCGCGGAGGTGCGGGTCAATCCGACCGGCAGCGTGGAGGTCCTGACGGGCTGCCACAGCCACGGCCAGGGCCATGAGACCACGTTCGCGCAGCTCGTGTCCGAGCGGCTCGGCATTCCCATCGAGAACGTATCGGTGGTTCACGGCGACACCGACAAGGTCCAGTTCGGCATGGGCACCTACGGCTCGCGCTCGGGCGCGGTCGGCATGTCCGCGATCTCCAAGGCGCTCGACAAGGTCGAGGCCAAGGCGAAGAAGGTCGCCTCCCATCTCCTCGAGGCGGCCGATGCCGACATCGTGTTCAAGGACGGCCGTTTCACCGTGGCCGGCACCGACAAGTCTGCGGCGTGGGGCGATGTGACGCTCAACGCCTATATCGCCCATAAATTCGTCGGGGCGGAACTAGAGCCCGGCCTCAAGGAAGGCGCGTTCTACGACCCCACCAACTTCACCTTCCCGGCCGGCTGCCACATCTGCGAGGTCGAGATCGATCCCGACACCGGCCTCACCCGTATCGCCAGCTGGGTCGCGGTCGACGATTTCGGCGTCATCGTCAATCCGATGATCGTCGAAGGGCAGGTGCATGGCGGCATCGCCCAGGGCGTCGGGCAGGCATTGCTCGAAGGCGCGGTCTATGACGGCGACGGCCAGCTCGTCACCGGATCGCTGATGGACTACACCATGCCGCGCGCCGACAACCTGCCGTCGTTCATCGTCGGCACGACGGTGACGAAATGCCCGTCCAATCCGCTCGGCATCAAGGGTTGCGGCGAGGCCGGCGCCATCGCCGCGCCTGCCGCGGTGGTGAATGCGATCACCGATGCGATCGGCTCGGAGGATATCGCGATGCCGGCCACCTCGCAGGTGGTGTGGGCGGCGATCCGCAAGGCCAATGCCGCCCGCGCGGCGAAGTGACGAGAGAACCGGAGACGAGCGATGTACAATTTCACCTTCCACCTCGCCAGCGGCCTGCGCCAGGCGACCAACATGCTCGGCAAGTTCGAGGAGGCCAAGCTCCTGGCCGGCGGCCAGACCCTGCTGCCGACCATGAAGCTGCGGCTGGCTTCGCCCTCGCACATCATCGATCTCAACAAGATCGAAGGGTTGTCCGATATCGAGATGAAGGGACGCGCCGTGGTGATCGGCGCGATGACCCGCCATGCCGACGTGGCGGCCTCGCCGGTGGTGCGCCAGGCGATCCCGGCGCTCGCCGATCTCGCCCACATGATCGGCGATCCGGCGGTGCGCCACCGCGGCACCATCGGCGGCTCGGTCGCCAACAATGATCCCAATGCGGATTATCCCGCCGCCTGCCTCGCGCTCGGCGCCACCATCACCACCACCAAGCGCAGGATCGTGGCCGACGAGTTCTTCAAGGGCCTGTTCGAGACCGCGCTGGAGCCTGACGAGATCATCACCAAGGTGAGCTTCCCGATCCCCAAGAAGGCGGCCTACCAGAAGTTCCGCAACCCGGCATCGCGGTTCGCGCTGGTGGGGGTGTTCGTCGCCAAGCGGCCGTCGGAAGTCCGCGTCGCCGTGACCGGGGCCGGCGGCTCCGGCGTGTTCCGGGTGCCGGAATTCGAGGCGGCGCTGAAAAAGCGGTTCTCGCCGAAGTCGCTGGAAGGCCTGTCGATCCCCGCCGAGGGGCTGTCGAGCGACATCCACGGCAGCGCCGAATACCGCGCCCATCTGGTCGGCGTCCTCGCCCGTCGCGCCGTCGCCGCCGCGCTGGCGTGAGCCCTGTCCCTCCCCGTTTTCGGGGAGGGGTAGGGTGGGGTTCTTGCTTTCTTCAGACGCCACGCCTTGAAACAAGACCCCACCCCGGCCCTCCCCGAAAACGGCAGGGCTATTGCAGATGAGCAAAGAGTTCGAAGAAGAATTCCTTGCTCCATGATGCGAGCTTCATTTTGCGGGCGGGGGATCGATTGTCGGGATGAGC
>Ga0302324_100016717_pt1 | contig 14600 bp, 9 predicted proteins | sample Palsa_T0_1_FD_201949 | JGI IMG/M metagenome (GOLD analysis project Ga0302324, IMG submission 201949) | Peat permafrost microbial communities from Stordalen Mire near Abisko, Sweden - Palsa_T0_1 | ecosystem: Environmental > Terrestrial > Soil > Palsa > Peat permafrost | place: Sweden: Abisko...
CGGACTTCTGGCGGCGAGGTTTGAACGCTGAGGTCCCCTGAACCTCGGCGGACGAGGCGTCCGCCGCTACGTGATTCGTAATCGTCCCGAGAACTCAGCAGGAACCGCATCCCGGTCGTTTGACCCCTGTGGCTTAGTCATTTACCTTGAGGAGGCCGTTTCCCGCTTCGCCTCGCTAGCGTCGCGGTGCGGAGTTCTTCCCCTTCATGGACAAGAAGCGCATTCTGGCCAGCGTGGTGGTGTTCCTCGTCCTGGCCGTGCTGATTTACCTGCAGTACCGGCACTGGCGAACCTTCGACTGGGGAACTTTCTGGAGCCAGACGCACCGCATCAAGAAATGGCACGTGCTGCACGGGATCCTCCTGATTTATGCGGCCTACGTCGTGCGGGCGCTGCGCTGGAAGATTTTCCTGAAGCCGGTCAGGCCAAAGACCACCGTCGCTGAGTTGGTATCGCCCACGCTGGTCGGGTTTACGGGTCTCGCGCTGCTGGGGCGGGCAGGAGAATTCATTCGTCCTTATCTGATTGCGCGGCGCACCGGACTTCCCTTCTCGTCGCAACTCGCCGTCTGGGCGGTCGAACGAATTTTCGACATCGGGGCATTCGCCTTCCTGGTGGCTCTGGCAATTTTTCTGCCCAGCGCCCTACCGTCCATTCCGCATCCGGAGTTTTACAAGAGCTTTCGCGAGGCCAGCTTTCTGTTGATCGCCATCGTGGGCGCCACGGCAATCGCCGCAGTCGTAATCAGCAAGAACGTCGAGGGAGCGGCGCGCTGGGTCGACCGAAGTTTTTCCCGAGTCTCCTCTACTCTGGGACACAAGCTGGCACTGAAAGTGCGCGAGTTCGGCATGGGGCTCAACACCATCCATGGCCCCCTGTCGATGCTGTGGCTAACCCTTGTGTCGGTCGGCATGTGGTACATGATTGCCCTGGCCTATCACGAAGTGACGCATGCCTACGGCGCCGACGCGCTGGAGATTCCGGTCTCGCAGCTATTGATTCTGATCTTCGCCAGCATGGTAGGGTCGCTGCTGCAGTTGCCGGCGGTAGGCGGCGGATCGCAGATGGCGACCATCGCAATCTTGTCGAGCGTGTTCGATGTGCCCCCGGAGATGGCGGCCAGTTGCGGAATTCTCCTGTGGCTGGTCACGTTTGCTGCGGTCATTCCCCTGGGACTGGTGCTGGCGCACCACGAGAGATTGTCGTTGCGCAAATTGTCGGCGGAGAGCCATGAGGCAGAAAGCGAGGCGTTGGAGCAGCCGCCGGCGGCATGACGGAGAGCAATTGTTGATTGTTGATTGTTGATTGCTGTTCTGATTGTTGAATGTTGATCGCCGTCCTCGCGCTTGCTTGACGTCACGCTCGTTGCTCTTTCCCGAATTGGAATGCATCCATGCACTTCCTATTCAAGCCTTTGGACTCTATGAAAAACTCTTCATCTTGACAAACTTTTGGCTTAGCCCGACAATTGCGCGGCTCGGGCGATGCGCTCTGTGGCGCGTTCCCACGCTGTCGTTCCCCCCAAATGACGACGGCCTGAGCTGCGAACATAGTCAAAACATTATTGGTAGCATTGGAATTCTGACGTTTGCAAACCCCCTGTAACACCAACAAGAAAACCGTTCCCGGCGAAGTAGGACCGCGTTGTGTGTCTGGCCGGGACGTTGCCGAACTGACTCGACTCTAAGGAGGAATTTTATGCAATCTCTGCGCCCATCCCGGGCATGGTACGTGTGTGTCGTGCTAACTGCTGCATTCTCCGCGACCATGTTCGCAAGCATGTTCGCGAGCGTCGCCTTCGCCGCCGGTGCGGACCGAGGGCGCGAGTTCTCCGGATACTACGATCTAAGCGGAGTGAAGGAGCAAGGCGACATGGTTCAACTCACCCTTCATCTGAAACTCTTCAATCACACCGCCGCCGACGCCAAGAGCGTGATCGTAACGCTGACGGACGCCATGCCGGCCATGACCTTCCGAGGCAACTTTCAGACGGTGAAGGTGTGGAAGAGCCAGCAGTTCATCGAACTGAGCCAGGAGTTCACCGTGCCCAAGAGCGAATTCGAGGCTTGGACGCATGCCCCCATTCAGCCCGAATTGACAATCCTATTTCAGGACAGCACGGGAAAGAGTTTGCAGAAGGGCGCGCAACTTAGCCGCCGCCTCATGGTGCGGCAACCGGAAATGGAATAACGCGCCGGGAATCACGCCAGGCTGATTTTTGCAGGCTGAGCTTGCAGGTTATGAACGTTTGCAGGCAGGAACACGACTTCTCCAGGAGAAAAATATGCGTCGCTTGACAATTTTTGCAGCTGTACTGGTGGCCGCGCTGATGGTGACCCTTCCCGCGCCGGCACAGGATGTTATTACGACCCTCATCGGAGGCGGGCCCAACAACATTCCCGCGCTCGATGCCAACCTTTACTATCCGGCCGGCGTTGCCGTGGACACAGCCGGTAACTACTATATCGCAGCTTATGGCCAGAACCGCGTTTTCAAGGTCTCCACCGCCGGAACCATCACCGTGGTCGCGGGCACCGGGGCGCAGGGCTATACCGGAGACGGCGCGGCCGCAACTCTGGCCAACCTCTACCACCCGTACGCGGTCGCGGTTGACGGAGCCAGCCCGGCGAATGTCTACATCGCCGACCTCAACAACTGCGCGGTCCGCAAGGTGACTGCCAGCACCGGCGTCATCACCACGATTGCGGGAGACGGAACCTGCGGATACGCCGGAGACGGCGGCAAAGGAACGCTTGCCGAACTTTACTATCCGGCTGGCGTCGCAGTGGATACGTTGGGCAATCTGTACATCGGCGACCAATATAACTGCCGCATTCGCAAGATAATCCTGGCCACCGACATTATCAGCACCAGCGCGGGCAACGGTACTTGCGGCTACACCGGCAACGGCGGGGCGGCGACGGCGGGGGAAGTGAACTATCCTCAGGGTGTTGCGGTCGACAGCGCGGGCGACGTCTTCATCGCGGATTCCAATAACTACGTGATTCGCGAAGTCACGAAAGCCAATGGCAAGATCAACACGGTCGCCGGCGACAACGTTTACGGCTTTTCCGGTGATGGCGCCGCGGCCACGGCTGCGGAGCTGACTCATCCCTACGCAGTGGCTTCCAATGGCGCGGGCACGGTAGTTACGTTCAGTGACTACAACAACGAGCGCATCCGGCAATTCACCGTCGGTGGAAACATCACGACCGTCGCAGGCAACGGGACGGCGTGCGCGGGTGTTTGCGGCGAGGGTGGAACCGCCACCAGTGCGGAGCTTTACAACCCGGTGGGTGTGGCCGAGACCAGCGGCGGGAAGATCTACATCGCCAATTACGATAACGAGGTCGTCGACAGCTTCACGGTAGGCGGAAACCTGAATCTCGCCGCCGGCAATCACAGCTACAACACGGAAACGCTGCTTACCGGCCAACCGGCGAATGGCGTGGAATTGAACAATCCCTATGAACTCGCGGTAGATACAGCGGGCGACGTCTTTGTCGCAGACAGCGCCAATTACATGGTGCGGAAGTATGTGAAGTCGAGCGGCCTGGTGAACTTCTTCGCCGGCAATGGAACCTACGGCTACAGCGGTGACGGCGGAGCGGCGACCAGCGCCGAACTCACCACCACCTACGGAGTCGCCACCAGCGGCGCCGGCGCTACCGTCTATGTCGCAGACACCGGCAGTTGCGCAGTGCGTGATGTAGCCGCGGCAGACATCAACCTGTTCGCGGGCGTGGTCATCGGCGGCACCAGCCCACGGTGCGGATATACGGGCGACGGCGGACCAGCCACCAGTTCTGAACTTTACTATCCCTACGGCCTCGCGGTGGATAGCAAGGGCAGCGTCTACATTACGGACCAGCAAGAAAATGTCGTGCGCAAAGTAACGGCGGGAACCATCAACACCATCGCCGGAATCGGCGGCCTCGCGGGTTACTCCGGCGACGGCGGACCAGCAACTAACGCGCTTCTCTACAATCCGGATGCGGTTGCGGTTGATCCTGCCGGGAACGTCTTCATAGCAGACACCAGCAACAGCCGGGTGCGCGAAATTAACGCCGCCACCGGCATCATCACCACCATCGCCGGAACCGGCAATAGCGCCTTCACCGGCGACGGCCTGGCCACCAGCAACAGCGTCTACGCGCCCCAGGGGATCGCGGTCGATAAGAACGATAACGTATTCGTCAGCGATTACAACAACCGGGTACGCTGGATCAGCCCCAACGGATACATGACCACTATCGCCGGCACCGGCGCCTACGCCTACAACGGAGATGGCATTCCGGCCACCACCGCTTCCCTGGCTAATCCGACCGGAATCGCTCTCGATGGCGCGGGCGATATTCTGGTGTCGGACTATGCCAACAGCCGGGTACGCAGCATTTCAGTGTTTCCGGCGCTGAGCACCAGCGTGGGCAGCCTGGCCTTTGGGCTGACCAGCGTAGGTACGACCAGCAGCCCGGAGACGCTCGTTCTGAGCGCCTACGGGCCGGTGACCATCACCAATATTCAGACCAGCCCCGGCTTCAGCGAGGCGGACGATTGCCCGGCGAGCCTTACGAACGGCAGCACCTGCACCATGTATGTATATTTTGTGCCGACCGGTTCGGGAACGGTCAACGGCTCAATCACCGTAAACACCAACGGCTTTTTCAGCCAGACCAGCACGGTCACTCTATCGGGACTGGGCAGCGCCGTTTCGCTGACCGGCGCTCCGGTGCTCTTCGGTAACGAAATCGTGAAGACGACCAGCGCCAATAAGGTCGTAACCGTGACCAATCAAGGCAAGACGGCGATCACCATGGGCGCGATCACCCTTACGGACACGACGGACTTCAAGATCGTGACCAACACTTGTCCCGCGTCGGGCGCCAGTCTGGGCGGCGGCGCAAGTTGCAACATCACGGTGAACTTCACTCCCGCGTCTACCGGCGCGAAGCGAGGTTCGGTGGTGGTGAACGACAGCGATCCCTCGAGCCCGCAACTGATCGGGCTGACCGGGACCGGAACCAGCAATGTTTCACTCACCCCCACGTCGGTCACGTTTGCCACGACCGCGGTGGGCAATCCCAGCGCGGCCACAAAGATCACGCTAACCAACCAGACCGGAGCCAACCTCACGTTGAGTAATCCGGCGGTATCGGTCACCGCATCGTTTGTCGTGGTGGCGGGCACTACGACCTGCACTCCTGATCTGGTGATCGCGGCCAGCGGCACTTGCGTGATCAATGTGGAGTTCAAGCCGACCAAGGTGGGCTACGCTTCGGGGACGCTCAGCGTCTCTGACAGCAACGCCACCAGTCCGCAAACTGTTAGCCTGCAAGGTTACGGAACCGGCGTAAAGTTCACGCCGGGAACGCTGATCTTCGGTACGGTCACGGATGGCACGCAGGTCAACTCAACGGCAACCATTACCAACGTGGGAACGACTCCTGTGTTCTTCACCGGCGCGGAACTGTCGGGCGTCAACAGCGCTGACTTCAGCGTCAACTACGGAGACAGCGCTCCCTGCGGCCACACCTCAAGCAGTCCTCTGCTTCCGGCGCAGACTTGCCAGATCACGGTTTACTTTGATCCGAGCAAGGTGGGCGCGGAGAAGGCGACTTACAAACTGTATGACAACAGCATCGGCAGCCCGCAGATTCTTACTCTGACGGGCACCGGGCAGAACTAGTACCGGGCACAACTAGCACCGGGCAGAATCGGGCGCAAGCCAGGTTCTGCATTCAATTCGGCCGCCGGGGAGAAAATCCCGGCGGCTTTTTTGTGCGTAAAGTAATCAGGTTCGGCGAACTGGGAGCCTGTGGAGACAGCCGCCCCAGGCTGTCGGATCGGGCGAAGCCGCCCGCGGCCTGCGAGGATGGAGTGCGGTCGAGCTGCGCTCGACTGGACAGCCGGGGGCGCCTGTCCCCACATGAAAATCTCTGATGATGGAGGAAAATCAGGAAGCTGGTGGCCCCGGGCAGAGTCGAACTGCCGACCTTCGGTTTAGGAAACCGCTGCTCTATCCATCTGAGCTACGGGGCCATCTGAGCTGGGCGACCGGTGCGAATCAGGCCATTATCTCACGGGTGGCTTGACGGCCGGGAGCTGCAGGAGCGTAGTACGATCGGTGGGGGCCTTTTGTTTTTCCACGCCATATGAACTTTTCTCGCTTCGGATTTAGTCTGCTCACAACGGTTCTACTCTGCCTGATGGCACCTGCCTCGCTGATGTTCGCGGAGACGAGTGCGACGAGTGGCGCGGAGGCATGGCTGCGATATGTGCCGCCGGGTCCCCAAAGCGCGAAATTGTATGCGGGCTTGCCGGGCACAATTGTGCGACTTGGCGACTCCGAGGTTGTGCGCAGCGCGCAACAGGAGCTGGCGCTGGGTGTGGGCCAGATTTCGGGGAGGACTCTACGTGTTGGCACCAGATTAGCGGGAGAGAGTGCGATTGTTCTGGGATCTTTGACGGCGGTTCATGGGCTGGCTCCGGAGCTGAATCCGCCGCAAGAATTGTTCACTGACGGATATTGGCTGAAGAGCGCGCGAATACGGGGACAGCGATCTCTCGTGGTTGCGGGTGCCAGTGATAGGGGAATACTTTATGGAGTGTTTGCGCTGTTGAGAAAGATGGCGGGCGCCGAAGGTCCCGGCGCCTTCAACCTGGACACGATGGATGAGGTGCAACAGCCCTATGTGCCGATCCGCTGGGTAAATCAGTGGGACAACCTGAACGGGCGAATCGAACGGGGGTACGGCGGGCCATCCATTTTTTTTGCAGATGGGAAAGTGCGGGAAGATCTTACTCGCGCGGGGCAGTATGCGCGGTTGCTGGCGTCGGTCGGTATTAACGGCTGCACGGTGAACAACGTCAACGCCGATCTGGGGATACTCGACAGTGCGATGATCGTGGAGATCAGTCGGATCGCAGATGTGTTTCGGCCGTGGGGCGTGCAGCTTTCCCTGTCGGTGGATTTGAGCAGTCCGAAAGTGGTGGGGGGATTGGATACGTTTGACCCCCTGGATCCGCGGGTCGCGGAATGGTGGCGAAAAAAGGTGGATCAGATCTATGGAAGGATTCCGGACTTTGGCGGCTTCGTGGTCAAGGCGGATTCGGAGGGGCGCGTCGGACCGTCGACCTACGGGCGCACGCATGCCGATGCGGCGAACGTGATTGCGCGCGCGCTCAAGCCGCACGGCGGCGTCGTGTTCTATCGAGCGTTCGTTTACAACCACCATCTCGATTGGCACGATTTGAAGAACGATCGGGCAAAGGCGGCGTATGACAATTTTCATCCGCTCGACGGCCAGTTTGACGACAACGCCGTCGTGCAGATCAAGAATGGTCCGATCGACTTTCAGGTGCGTGAGCCAGTTTCGCCGCTGTTCGCGGGGCTGCGGCGAACGAACGAAGCGATCGAACTGCAAATTACGCAGGAATACACCGGACAGCAGCGGCAGCTCTGTTTCCTGGTTCCGATGTGGAAGGAAGTGCTTGACTTCGACATGAACGTAGGTGACGCCTCCACGGCGGTGAAGGATCTGGTCGCAGGGAAAGTCTTTCATCGTCCGGTCGGCGGCTTCGCAGGCGTGGCCAATGTCGGGATGGACGCGAATTGGATTGGCAGCCCGATGGCGATGGCTAATCTTTACGGCTTTGGCAGGTTGGCCTGGGATCCGAATCTGAGCGCGGAAGAGATTATCGACGAGTGGACGCGGCTGACCTTCGGCAGTGATCCAGTCGTAGTAAAGACAATTAATACGATGCAGCTGGCCTCATGGCATGTCTATGAAAGTTATACCGGACCGCTGGGCGCGGGGACGCTGACGAATATTACGGGCAATCACTACGACCCGGGTCCGCAGTCGTCGGAAGAAAATGGCTGGGGACAGTGGCATCGCGCCGACCATGTCGGAATTGGAATGGATCGTACTATGGCGACCGGTACGGGGTATGTTGCGCAATATCCGCCAGGTATACAAAAGATTTACGAGTCGTTAGCCACTTGTCCGGACAATTTGCTGCTGTTTTTTCATCACGTGCCGTATACATATGTGCTGCACTCGGGGAAGACGGTGATCCAGCATGTTTACGATTCGCATTATGAGGGGGCCGAACAAGCCGGGGAATTTGTTTCTCAGTGGAAAGCCGTGCAGGGGCACGTGGATGACGAGCGCTATGCGGATATTCTGGGCCGCTTGCAATACCAGGCCGGCGAAGCGATCGTTTGGCGCGACGCGATTTGCAAATGGATTTATGGGCTGTCAGGGATTGCGGACACGAAGGGCCGGGTTCGGAGTCAATGAACGAACGACCGATAGCAATACAGAGCGCCCAATAAACCGGCGACCCAGAAGGCGATGCCTATTGCACGCAGGTATTTCGGAAACCACGTCCTGGTGTTCATTGGATAGGTACTCATCCAAAGCCAGGACACCTTATGGATACAGGCCCGTAGCTTTGCGGTGCTACCACCCACCAAGTGGCGACGCCAAGGATCAGAGTGGCTCCAACTCCTTCCAAAAAAGAGCGGATGACAATCATCACGGCCTCCCCCCATGGGATGCTACACCGACGATCCGAATTGCCCCTGCCGGCGTCCCATGTCTCGCGTACTTTGCGAGACATGGGGGTTTTTCGAAGAGCGGAGTCGAAAAGATCGTTGGACCTCGTTGGGTCGAAAGTCCCCACTTCTCGCGCGACAAACGCGCGAGAAATGGGGCACCCGAATTTTGAGGACGGCTTTTATTTCTGCGGCGCCAGATCGTCTAAGGCCAAATTTAATTCCAGCACGTTAACGCGAGCCTCGCCAAGCAGGCCGAGGTCGCGTTGGGCGGTGTGTTTCTGGACCAGATCGCGGACGGCGGATTCCTGGAGGCCGCGTTCGCGGGCCACGCGAACGATTTGAAATTCCGCGGCTGCGGGAGTGATGTCGGGATCGAGACCAGAAGCGGATGTGGTGATGAGATCGACGGGAATGAATTGACCGGGGTTTTCATCGTGCAGAGTTTTGGCGTCGGCCTGGATACGGTCGATTAACTTCTGATTGGTGGGGCCGAGGTTGGTGCCGCCGGAGTTGGCGGCGTCGTATCCGTTGCCGGCGGCGGAGGGGCGCGGGTGAAAATATTTTGCCGACGTGAAAGGCTGCGCGATGATGCGCGAGCCGATGGCTTCGCCGTTGCGGGTGAGGATTTGGCCGTTGGCTTTGTTCTTGAAGAGCACCTGAGCCAGCGCGGTAATCAGCAGCGGGTACAGAATGCCAAGCACAATCGTCATCGCGATGGTCATGAGGAATGCGGTAATGAGATTTTTCTTCATAAGTACTCAGGCCGTAACTTTCAGGCCAGTCCGGCGGCGGTGATGAGCACGTCGATGAGCTTGATACCGACGAAGGGCGCGACCAGTCCTCCTAATCCGTAGATAAAAAGATTGCGGCGCAGCAGGGCCTCCGCATTCATGGCCCGGTACTTCACTCCTCGCAATGCTAGAGGGATGAGCGCAATGATGATGAGCGCATTGAAGATGACGGCGGAGAGCACCGCCGATTGCGGGGTCTTGAGCTGCATGATGTTGAGGGCATTGAGCACAGGAAAGGTTGCGGCGAACATGGCCGGGATGATGGCGAAATATTTCGCAACATCGTTGGCGATGGAGAACGTGGTGAGCGCGCCGCGAGTCATGAGTAACTGCTTGCCGATTTCGACGACCTCGATCAGCTTGGTGGGATTGGAATCAAGGTCGACCATGTTGCCGGCTTCTTTCGCGGCTTGCGTGCCGGTATTCATGGCGACGCCGACATCGGCCTGAGCTAGGGCGGGGGCGTCGTTGGTGCCGTCGCCGGTCATGGCGACGAGCTTGCCGCCGGCCTGCTCGGTGCGAATGAGTTTCAACTTGTCCTCGGGCGTGGCCTGCGCGAGAAAATCGTCCACGCCGGCTTCGCGGGCGATGGCGGCGGCGGTGAGCGGATTGTCTCCGGTAATCATCACGGTGCGAATTCCCATGGCGCGCAGTTGAGCGAAGCGGTCGCGGATGCCGCCCTTGACCACGTCTTTCAAATGGATGACGCCCATGGCGCGGCGGTTCTCCGAGACAACAAGCGGAGTTCCTCCGGAAGAAGCGATGCGCTCGACGGCGACGCGAACCTCGGCGGGCATGGAACTGTTCATCTGTTCGAGATAATGCGCGATCGATTCGGCCGCGCCTTTGCGGATCTGGCGGCCATCGAGGTTCACACCCGACATACGGGTCTGGGCGGTGAACGGGATGAACTCCGCTTCGTGGGTCGCGAACTCGCGTCCGCGGAGTTGGTATTTTTCTTTCGCTAGCACGACGATGGAGCGGCCTTCGGGAGTTTCGTCAGCCAGCGATGAGAGTTGAGCAGCGTCGGCCATTTCGGCTTCGCTGACGCCGGGTCCGGGAATAAACTCGGTCGCCTGACGATTGCCGAAAGTTATAGTGCCGGTTTTGTCGAGAAGCAGAGTGTTGACGTCGCCCGCAGCTTCGACCGCGCGTCCGGACATGGCGAGTACGTTGTGCTGCACCAGGCGGTCCATACCCGCAATGCCGATTGCCGACAACAGACCGCCGATGGTGGTGGGGATCAGACAGACCAGCAGCGAGACCAGCACGAAGACCGTCTGCGGCGATCCGGAATAAATCGCGAAGGGCTGCAAGGTAACGACGGCCAGAAGAAAAATGATAGTCAAGCCGGCGAGTAAGATGTTAAGCGCGATTTCGTTGGGAGTCTTCTGGCGCGATGCGCCTTCGACCAGGGCGATCATGCGGTCTAGAAAAGTCTCGCCAGGGTTCGAAGTGATCTTCACCGTGATGTGATCGCTAAGCACGCGCGTGCCGCCAGTGACTGCCGAGCGATCGCCGCCGGCCTCGCGAATCACCGGCGCGGATTCGCCGGTGATGGCGGATTCGTCGACCGAGGCAACGCCCTCAACAATTTCGCCGTCGCCGGGAATGAGTTCGCCTGCGGAAATGGAACACATATCCCCGGAACGCAGCTTCGCGCTGGGAATCTCTTCAAGAGTACCGTTGGGGGAGATTCGCTTAGCGATCGTCTCGGAACGGGCCTTTCTCAGAGTCTCCGCCTGGGCCTTGCCGCGGCCTTCGGCCATCGCTTCGGCGAAGTTGGCGAATAGCACGGTGAACCATAACCACAAGGTAATTTGAAGATTGAAGCCAAAGGCCTGGTGAGGATGGAGAATCAAGAGCGCGGTCGTGATAACGCTTCCGATCTCGACCACGAACATAACCGGATTGGCCATCATATTGCGAGGATCGAGCTTCAACAGCGAGCTCCAGGCAGCAGTGCGAACCAGAGCTAAATCCCAAATCGACTTTCGATGGCTTGCCATAAGATTCTAATAAAGCGCCCTAGAACGTTTTCCCTACATGCATGAGAAGGTGTTCGAGAATCGGACCCAGGCTGAGTGCCGGGAAGAACGTCAGCGCGCCGAGAATCAGGATGACGCTGATCAGCAACAGCGAGAACAGCGGCGTAGTGACGGGAAACGTACCCAACGACGGCGGCACGTATTTTTTCTGCGCTAGGTTGCCGGCAATCGCCAGCATGGGAATGATCATGAAGAACCGACCCACCAGCGTGGTGATCCCGGTGGCCGTGTCATACCAGAGTGTGTTCACCGTGAGCCCTCCGAAGGCAGAGCCGTTATTTCCGGCAGAGGAGGTAAAAGCGTAGAGAATCTGACTGAGGCCGTGCGGGCCGGGATTAGAAATTCCGCCGGTGCCGAAACCCTTGACCACTGAAATTCCGGTGAGAGCGAGAATGATCAAAGGGAAAACGAGTGACGTGAGCATCGCCATCTTCACGTCGTAAGCTTCGATTTTCTTCCCCAGGTATTCCGGCGTACGGCCGACCATGAGTCCGGCAATGAAGACGGCGAGCACGACGTAGATGAGAATCCCGTACATACCGGAGCCGACGCCGCCGAAGATGACTTCGCTGAGCATGATATTGACCAGCGGAACCATACCGCCCAGCGGGGTGAAAGAATCGTGCCAACCGTTGATGGCGCCGCAACTGGCGTCGGTGGTGACGGTTGCGAACAGGGCGGAATTGGCAATGCCGAAGCGAACTTCTTTGCCCTCCATGTTGCCGCCGGGCTGCAGCGGCGTGGCGTGCTGCGAGACCGTGGTTGGATAGAGAGGATTGCCTTTCGCTTCGGCCCAGTAGGCGACGGTGACGCCGGCGAGAAAAAGAAGCGCCATCGCCGACCAGACGGCCCATCCGTGAGCGGCCGAGCCGGTCATGCGGCCAAGCGTATAGGTGAGACCGGCGCCGATGGCGAAGATGGAAAATAGCTGGAAGAGATTGGTCAGCGGGGTCGGATTCTCGAAGGGATGCGCGCTATTGGCATTGAAGAATCCGCCGCCGTTCGTGCCCCATTCTTTGATGATCTCCTGCGAGGCGACGGGGCCTTGCGCAATGGTCTGCGTGGTCACGGTATCCATGACCGGCTTGCCCGCCGCATCGACTGCAGGCTTGCCATCAGCGGCGACGCGCTGCACTTGTTGTGGTTCGACCAATTTCACGGTGTCATAAGGCTTAAGGTTCTGCACCACTCCCTGCGAAACCATAAACAGCGATCCGACGATGCAGAACGGCAGCAGCACCCATAAGCAACAGCGAACGAAGTCGACCCAGAAATTTCCCAGGGTGTTCATCTGGCGGCGGGCGATGCCGCGAATGAAGGCGATGGCCAGAACAATGCCGGTGGCCGCCGAAGCGAAGTTGTGAAAGGCGAGGCCGGCCATCTGCGTGAAGTAACTCATGGTGGTCTCGCCGGAATAGGCCTGCCAGTTTGTGTTGGTAGTAAACGAAGCGGCGGTGTTGAAGGCGAGATGCTCGGGCATGACTGCGCCGAGGCGTTGCGGATTGAAAGGCAGCACGCCCTGGAGGCGCTCGATCAGATAGAGCACGAGCATGGACACCGCGCTGAATAACAGCATCGCGGTGGCGTATTCGGTCCAGCGCATTTCGTGGGATTCGTCGACGCCCGTCACGCGGTAGAGAAGCCGCTCGATGGGCCGTAATACGGGGTCGAGGAAGGTTCGCTCGCGCGCGAAGACCCGGGCCATGAAGACGCCGAGCGGCTTGGTGACGGCGAAGATCAGCGCCAGAAACACCAAAATCTGCAGCCAGCCATTCAGAGTCATTCTAGAATTTCTCCGGGCGCAAGAGGGCGTAGAACAAGTAAACAGCAGTTGCGGCGCTGATGATGAGCATGATCCAGGATTGCAGGTCCATGAAATTCTCCTACTTCACTCGATGGCAGAAATGCACATAAGCGATGGAGACCGCGAAGAATGCGATGGTGACGGCGATCCAAAGAATGTCCGGCATGAGTAAGCGTCTCCTGGTCTTCGCATGCTTCGCGTAGACTTCCCGTCTAGGATTTGACAACGCCCCACGTAAGGTTAAGATCAACAATTCATAAAGAATTCGTAAAGGCGCGTACAGGTTCGGGCTTTAGTGGGTGATGCCGCGATATGCGAAGTGGCGACATGCGATTCTGCGTCGCCCGGACTCTTCAGCAGCCCCACTCTGCCTCTCCGGGCTCCGCAAAATATGGGCGGCTGGGAGCGGAATGCGCTGGTGCAGCAGCCAATTCGAGGAGCGCCAGACGGGCCGCGGCGATCATCCATTTGCGCTGCTGTTGTGAGGCACGATCCCAGCACGATCCGCCTTCGCCGTTGCTCGCGGCGCCCAGGTCCTGCGCCAGCGCTTCATGGTAGTGATAGAAACATTTTGCCAACTGCTCGGGAGAGACATCTTCGAGTGACCACATAGACCGCACCTTTCCGTGATTCGTTGCAGCCCATGAGCCGCAGGCTACGTTCCCTCTGTTGCTTAATTATTTGATTGGTAGGGGCGTAAAGATTGAATAAACAGTTCGTAGAATGTTCGTAAGATCGGGGCTTACTGAGGGTGCGTGGGTATGCGTGTCGTGCTTACGGGACTCGTGCCAACGCCCCACTCTACCCGGAACTTGCGTGCCGGGCTATCGCATTCCGCCGCTTCGCGGCTGGATTTTCGGTGCGCTTGCTCTGCCGCTCTCAGCTAGAAAGTAGTCCTCATGAACGCACTCACTCCCCGGGTTCGAAGCGGTATCCAACCCAGGGTTCGGTAATGATGTAACGGGGAGAAGAGGCGTCAGGTTCCAGCTTTTTGCGCAACTGGCCGACGAAAACGCGGAGGTACTCAACCTGCTCGGTGCTCTGGCCGCCCCAGATCGCGCCGAGAAGCGTGCGGTGATTCACGACCTTGCCGGGTCGCCTAGCCATGAACACGAGCAGATCAAACTCTTTCGGAGTGAGGCGCACTTCATTGTGGCGAACGCGTACTTTGTGGGCCGCGGTGTCGATGCGAAAGTCACCGATCTCGATCACGGCCTCGGCGGGATCGTTCTCTGCCGGAACACGGCGAAGATTGGCGCGCACGCGGGCGAGGAGTTCGTTCATGCCGAAGGGTTTGGTGATGTAGTCGTCCGCGCCGGCGTCCAGAGCCTCGACTTTCTGCTGTTCCTTGTCGCGCACAGAGAGTACGAGGATCGGAATCTGCGACACGGCGC
>Ga0302324_100016719_pt1 | contig 14599 bp, 11 predicted proteins | sample Palsa_T0_1_FD_201949 | JGI IMG/M metagenome (GOLD analysis project Ga0302324, IMG submission 201949) | Peat permafrost microbial communities from Stordalen Mire near Abisko, Sweden - Palsa_T0_1 | ecosystem: Environmental > Terrestrial > Soil > Palsa > Peat permafrost | place: Sweden: Abisko...
CAGGATCGACCCAGAAGGACGGCGAGGTCTGAAAGCTGACGGACAGCGATACCAGCATATTGGTGGCCACCGATTGTTCGGTGAGACCCACGAGTTGCGCCTTGGTACGATCGACGTCGACATTGAATTGCGGATAGTCGGCGGATTGCTGGATGCGCAGATCGACGGCGCCCGTGACGCTGCGCAGTTTTTGCAGCAGATTGTTCGCGAATTCGCGATTGCCCTGAGCGTTGTTGCCGACGATTTGTACATCGATCGGCGCGGGCAGTCCGAAATTCAAAATCTGGCCAATCATGTCCGCGGGTAGGAATGCAAATGTTGTGGAAGGGTACGCGACGGCAAGCTTTTTTCGCAGCGCACGAACGAATCCCACGGTCGGCTGGTGATCTTCGCTCAAATTCACATAGATGTCCGCATCGCCCGGGCCCACCGGCGCCGAGGTGCTGTACGCAAGATTGATGCCGCTGTAGGGCAGCCCTATGTTGTCGACGATGCTGACCACCTGTTTGGACGGGATCGCCTCGCGGATCGTGGCCTCCACCTGGTCGCACAGCGCCGCCGTTTCCTCGATGCGCGTGCCGGTGCGCGCGCGTAGGTGCAGTTTGATCTGGCCGCCGTCGACCGAGGGGAAGAAATCCTGGCCGAGTCCGGGTAGAGGCCCCAAGGGAAAGGCCAGCAATGCGGTTGCGGCGACAGCGGCCAAAAAGAACGCGGCGAAGCGCTTACCGCCCCGCAGCGCCCGCTCCAATAACGAGTGATAGCCTTCGCGAAATTTCACGAAACCACGCTCGAAGCGTTGCTGAAAACGTCCGAGAAAATTCCTCGGTGGGTGCTTGCCGGAGTCATGCGCCTTCAGCCAAAACTTTGAGAGCGTCGGCACCAGCGTTCGCGACAGCAGGTACGACGCCAACATCGCGAACACGACCGCTTCGGCCAATGGAATGAACAGGAATTTTGCGATTCCGGCCAGCAGAAACATCGGTACGAAAACGATGCAAATCGACAAAGTCGACACCAGGGCGGGCAGCGCGATCTGGTGCGCACCATCGAGAATGGCAGTCTCGACGTCCTTGCCTTCTTCGAGGTGGTAGTTGATGTTTTCGATGGTCACGGTGGCGTCGTCCACCAAGATGCCCACCGCCAGCGCCAGACCGCCCAGGGTCATGATGTTGATGGTCTCGCCCAAAGCTGACAGGCAGCAAATAGAGGCCAGAATCGACAGTGGAATCGAGATCGTGATGATGAGCGTGCTGCGCCAGCTGCCCAGAAACAGCAATATCAGCAAGCCAGTGAGCGCGCCGGCGATCACCGCCTCGCGAATGACGCCGGAAATCGCCGCGCGCACGAACACCGATTGATCGCTGAGAGGTTCGATCTTCAGCTCCGCCGGAAGCAGGGCGCGGATTTGCGGAAGCTTCTGATTGATGCTGTTGATGATGTCGATCGTCGATGCCTTGCCGGTCTTCAGTACGCTGACCAGCACCGCACGCCGCCCTTCGAGGCGCACGATGTTGGTCTGCGGGGAGTAGCCGTCGCGCACGTGAGCGACGTCGCGCACGTAAGTGACGGTGCCCTCGTGCGCGCGAATCGGCAGGTTGTTCAGATCTTCGATCTTCGTCGGGCTGGCGTTCAACTTGATGAAGTATTCCAGCGGCCCCATCTTCTGCGTGCCGGCGGGCAAGATCAGATTCTGCGCGCCGATGGCGGCGACCACATCGTTTCCGGACAGCCCATTGGCGCGCAGCGCCTGCGGATCGAGATCAACCTGGACCTGGCGCTGTTTCCCGCCAAACGGGAAGGGCGTCGACGCGCCGGCCACGGTGGCTAATTGAGTGCGCAGAATCGTGTTGGCAAGATCGTACAGTTGAGCTTCCGTCAAGGTCGGGCTGGTGAGCGCGAGCTGCAGGATCGGTACGGTGGAGGCATTGTAGGAAAGCACGAACGGCGGCGTGGTGCCCGGCGGCGAAAATCTCAGTTGAACCTGAGAAACTCCGATGATTTGCGATAGCGACAAGTCGGGATCGACATCAGGCTGAAAGAAGTATTTGACCACCGAAGTGCCTGTGACCGATTGCGATTCCGTGTGCTCGACGTCGTTGACCGTGGTTTGCGCAACGCGCTCCGAGAACAAGACGATCCGGTTGGAGATTTCCTCCGGCAGCATGCCGCTGTAGCCCCAGATCACCGCCGCAATCGGGATCTTGATATTGGGAAATATGTCGGTGGCGGTGTTGCGGATGGCGTAGCCGCCCATCAGCACGATCAGGACGGCCAGCATGATGAAAGTGTAGGGGCGCTGTAACGCTACTCTAACAATCCACACGTCGTGCTCCGAGTCGGCCGGGGATACTCAATCGCGTACGGGATGGAGCGGTGTGCTTCGCGCCGGTAAGCCATGGTGAAATAGGGGCATATGCCCTCAATGCCCAGCAAATGTAAGTGATATATCTCGGCAAGTCAATTTGAGAAGGCCGCCACCCGCGCCTCTTGCGGGGACTTCAAAATCAGCGCAGCGGCAGCGAATTCAATTCATCGTTTCCCGCAATATTGAGCAGCACGGTGCGAAGCTCCGCCGCGTGCTGCTTGCCGAAGATTGTCTCGAAGCGCGCCTCTGCGGTTTTCCAAAGGCGCCGCGCCCGCTGCAGCGTCGCGCGGCCTTTTTTGGTCAATTTGACATGGCGTTTGCGCCGGTCGGAATCCGCCAGCCGCAACGTCAGCAAATCATCGCGCTCCAACGGCCTTAAATTGTGCCCCAGGGTTGAGCGGTCCATGACCATGGCGGTTGCGAGTTCGCACATCGAAACCGGCCCAGCGATACTGCCGCGGTCGACTTCCGAGAGTATCGAAAACTGCGTGGACTTGATGCCCACGGGAGCGAGGGCGGAATCGTAGAACTGCGTGATACGGCGGGATGCCTTGCGCAAGCTTCCGCAGGTGCAGGCTTCTTTTGGGTGGCCAATACTCATGATGATTGCATTATAGAGCGCTTCCAGCGCGGCGCCATCGATGAAAAATAGCGGCCACTTATGCTTATAAATCAGTATGATATGGTGTCATATTCATGTACACAATACGTATCCTTGGTGTCGCCGCATCGACCAATCAATTCGATGCAGCACTGCCCGCGTCGGCATAATGGCCGCGCATGAGCACCGTCCCTGCGCTTATCGTACCAACCATTTCGATTGCCGAATCGACTCTGCGATTCCCAGTTCGGCGGATTTATTGCGTGGGCCAAAACTACGCTGATCACGCGCGGGAAATGGGCAGCGATCCCAAACGACATCCGCCGTTTTTCTTTGGCAAGCCCGCCGATGCGGTGGTGGACAGCGGCCGCCGGTTGCCCTTTCCGGTGCAAACGGCCGATCTGCATCACGAAGTGGAACTGGTAGTGGCGCTTGGCGCAGGCGGTTCGAACATTCGTGGCGCTGACGCGGCCTCAATGATTTTTGGCTGCGCCGTTGGCATCGATCTGACGCGTCGCGACCTGCAGGCCGAGGCGAAAAAGCAGGGCCGGCCGTGGGACATGGCGAAGGGATTTGATCACTCCGCGCCGATCGGGCCGTTGCGGCGCGGAGCTGCACCGGTCGCAGGCTCCATCCGCTTGACGGTTGACGGCGCGGTGCGCCAGTCCGGCGATCTCAAGGATATGATCTGGAGCATCGCCGACATCATTGCGACCCTGTCTGCCTACGTCGAATTGGCGCCGGGCGACTTGATCTTCACCGGCACCCCCGCGGGTGTCGGCCCGATTCGACGCGGCGAAACGGTGCGTGGAATCATCGCAGACCTGGAGCCGATTGAAATCACCTTCGAGGCGTAACAACCATGAAAATATTGATTCCTGCATTTGCCCTGCTGCTGTGGACTCCGCTGACATCGCAGGCCGCAGAGGACTATCAGCATCGTGTTGAGGCAGTGCTCAAGCAAACGCCGCTGATCGATGGGCATAACGATCTACCCTGGGAAATCCGCGAACGATTCAAGGGCGATTTCTCTTCGTTTGACCTGAATTCCGATACCAGCCGCTTGGTGCTGGCTGCCGATCAGGCGGCCTTGATGACGGATATTCCGCGTTTGCGCGCAGGCTTCGTGGGCGCGCAGTTCTGGTCGGTATGGATACCTGTGAGCATGCCGGGATTCGAGGCAGTGCAAACCACGCTCGAGCAGATCGATCTGGTCAAGCGCATGACGGCTCGCTATCCGGCCGACTTCGAAATGGCGTACACGGCAGCGGATATTCGCCGCATCCATAAAGCCCACAAGATTGCTTCGCTGATCGGCATCGAAGGCGGCCATCAAATCAACAATTCTCTCGCCGTATTGCGCCAGATGTACGACGCGGGCGCCCGCTACATGACTCTCACCCACAGCAGCAACACCGAGTGGGCCGACTCAGCCACCGATGCGCCGGTTCACAACGGTCTGACGCCGTTTGGCATCACCGTGGTGCGAGAAATGAATCGCCTGGGCATGCTCATCGATTTGAGCCACGTCTCGGAGAGCACCATGGAAGCTGCGCTGGCGGTGAGTCAAGCTCCGGTGATTTTTTCGCATTCCTCGGCGCGGGCCCTCGTCGATCACCCGCGCAATGTTTCCGACGACACTATGCGCCACCTGGCGGCGAACGGCGGGGTGATCATGGTCAATTTCGCGCCGCCTTATGTGTCGGAGCAACGCAATCGTTGGCAAGCAGATCGCGCGGCCGAGCAGACGCGCTTCAACAGTCCGCCGTTCGCCGGCCTGTACATCGGGCAGCCGGAGCGCGCCAAGGCAGCCCTGGCTGCCTGGGATGCGCAGCATCCCAGGCCCGTCACCACGCTCGCGCAAGTCGCGGACCACATCGAGCATATTCGGCAAGTGGCGGGCATCGATCATGTGGGCTTGGGTTCCGACTTCGATGGTATCCCCGACGCGCCGGCCGGCCTCGAAGGAGTCGATCGCTATCCGGCGCTGCTGGAGGAGCTCATGCGGCGCGGCTGGAGCGATGCGGATGTTGCCAAACTCGCTGGCGAGAACGTGTTGCGGGTGATGTCGGCGGCTGAGAAGGTCGGTGTGAAATTGCGCGAGTCGACCATGGCCTCCACCGCGACACTTCGGGCCTCGAAGACCCAGTGACATGAAATGCTCGCCGGCGTTGCGGTTTGGCGCGTGAGCGCAACAAAGCGGACCGTCCGTTGAAATTTGCCGCGCGGGATTGATCCGTCCCGCTCGCTGTTCCGCGTATCGGAATGCACTCTTTAGTTTTCGCGTTGGGTGATATATCTCTGCTTGGAAGGGCGGTAAATAGCACTAAATTTCCCGATATTCGTACTCTCGTGCAACCTCGAAGGCGACATAAGCGACCGGCGAATCATTTTGATTTGGCTGGCGGCACTGCTGCCGAAATCATTTGCTGTCTAACTCTTGACATTCCCTCATCAGTTAATCGAATAATGCGTTGCCTGGGCGCGACTCGAGAATTTTAAGCGCACCGAAATGAGGCAGGACAACTACCCAAGGGCTGGCGATGGGGTTGCATCGCTGAGCCACGCGGACGGAGTACCGCACGCTCAAACGGGTGGGAGTGATATTGGCGCACAAAACGGTACCAACCGTTTGCAGGGGGATAACGATGACGACAAGAACAGTGGCGCTGTTGCTTTCAAGCGCGGCGGCAATGGCACTTTCCACCGCGGCATTTTCAGAACCAGCACCCGCACCGGCACCAGCGCCCGCAGCTGCAACCGCATCCACATCCACACCAAGCGATGACAACTCGATTCAGGAAATTGTCGTCACCGCGGAAAAACGCACCGAAAATCTGGAAACCGTGCCGGTGGCGATTTCCGCCTATACCTCAAAGACCCGCGATTTGCTTGGCATTGAAACGATTCAGGACATGACGAACTTCACGCCTGGGCTGGCATACTCGACATCGCTCGACCGCGCTTTTATCCGCGGCGTCGGCCGGGAGACCAATAATCTCTCCACCAACCCCGGCGTTGCGACTTATGCCGACAACGTCTACAACTCCAGCGTCGTTGCAGCCTCCGGGGATGCGTTGTTTGAAGATCGAATCGAGGTTCTGCGCGGCCCGCAGGGCACCTTGTATGGCCGCAATGCCATTGCGGGCACGATCAATTCCATTTCGAAGCACCCGACGTCGGATTGGGAAGCCGAAGTGCGGGCAAAGGTCGGCAATTACGGCCTTCACGATTTCGAAGGCACCGTGTCGGGTCCGATTTCCGACACGATGCGACTCAAGTTTGGCGGTTATCACAACGCTCAAGACAACGGCTACTACCGAAATCTGCTCAACGGCAAGACCGATGGCGCCAACCTAAGCAACGGTAATTTCTTCTACTGGGAAGGGCAGTTCGAATGGGATGTCACGCCTGATGTTGAGTTCTGGTTGAAATTTGACCAGTTGGGCTACACCGATGGCTATCGCACCTATGCCGGGGCTAATGGCATCGCTACGATCGGTTCGTACGATTATGCGGCTTATCCCGCATCGTCACTGTCGCCGGGCGCCGCGTTTGGCGCAGCGTCCTCGGTGTTTGGCCCGAGCCCGCTGCTGCCCAGCGGTTTCTTGCCGAATATCCCTGTCTGTGCGACGAATCCAGCCAACAACAATGTCTATGATTACTGCCAAACCGGTGTCAACACCGCAAAACTCAGCAGGACCTACCAGGCTACCCCGCAATTGACCTGGCATACGCCATGGGCTGCCGACTTCAAGTACTTGGGCGCTTACACGACGTACTACTACAACTTGTTTAACGACTACACCAACACCGCAATACAATCGTATGTATATCCGGTACTTCCGGGATCAGACCAATGCGGCGGCGTTGATTGCCCGCCGCTGACGGTGTATCCGACAGCCATTGCGAACTACATAGAGACCAAAAAATACTTCAGCAACGAAATCGACATTACTTCGCACAGCGATTCATCGCTGCAATGGATATTCGGTTTATTTCAATACAATGAAAGGAATTTTCAAAACCCCGGAAGCATATATGAGCCCGATCAAACGCAACTCGCAACACCGACCAATATCACGGTAACTGCGCCGGCCGCACCGAACCCTGGCAACGCGATCTACCAGCAGCAACAGGCAATGCACGATAATTCCTATGCGGCGTTCGCACAGACCGACTGGAATTTCACGCCGACTTGGAAGCTCGAAACGGGGTTGCGGTACACCTACGACATACTCAAAGGCAGCGAACAGTTCCGCGAGCTCTGCTTCGGATTGCCGGCCTGCCTGGGTCTACCCTCGAGTCAAGTGGTGACCGGCCCCGCTCTATTTGGCGCCTATACGCCCGTCAATGATTTAACGGTTTCTGACCCGGCCATTGCCAATTGCTTCAACGGCGTTGGCTGTCTCTATCCGGGCGTGAGAGGAAGGCCTTACTTGCTGTCTAACGGCATGTGGAATCGCGACTTGGGTGCCGACTGGCACGCGCCCACCGGTGTCGTCGACCTCGAATGGACACCGGACCCGAACACTTTGGGCTATTTGAAGTACAGCCGCGGCTACAAATCCGGCGGCTTCAATGCTAGTACGATCTCCGTGGATCCCGAGTCTGCGGCAGAGCATCTCGATGCCTTCGAATTGGGCGGCAAGGAAGTATTCAACAAGCAACTCCAGATCAATGGTGCCTTGTTCTACTATAACTACAAGAACAAGCAGATCCCGCTGACGCTTCCGGCGGTGATTGCCGGTGGCCCCACAGTGTCCTCCATCGTCAACATACCAAAGGTGGACTCGTACGGAGCCGAATTTGAGAGCATCTGGCAGCCATGGTCGAGCCTGCAGTTCATTCTGGATTACTCGTACCTGACTGCGACCATCAAGGGTCAGGCAGGCTCTTGCGCGGTCATTCCGGCACCCAACTCGTGCTATGCCAACACGATCAGCGGAATCTTCGAGAACACCAACGGCAATAGCGTGCCGCAAACGCCTCGCAACAAGGTTGCGGCCAACGGCAACTACACCTGGCACTTCACACCGGGTTCATTGAACTATTCGTTGAGCTATATCTGGAAGGCCGCCACGCCGAACGCTATTTTCAGCGAGCAGTACTTCATCGCGCCGGCATACAGTCAGATCGACTCGCGCTTGTCCTGGAACGACGCGGCGGATCGTTTCACGATTTTCGCCTACGTCAAGAATCTGGCCAATAGGCTGGGATATGACGGCATCGGTGCCACTTCGGTGCTGGTGCCGGCGCCTGGCACACCGGCCTGCGGCTATAATGGCGCGACCCCCTACTACTGCAGTCAGCAGTTGGGATTGACCCCGCCGCGCACCTACGGCGTGGAAGTGCAGTACCGCATGAAGTAGAAACGATTCTAGAAAGGGCGTCGTAGAAACGCCCGATTGGTGAAGTTCCAAGGCCCACTCCGGTGGGCCTTGTTTTGTGCGCCAGCGTTGCGCTACGTCCGGTATGAAGAATCTATGCGATCGAGACGGCGCAACAGTCCCGGCCAGATCAACTGCTGCGGCCCAAGACCAGTGGATACCGCGCGGGCTTGTCCCATCGCGGTGTCGATGATTCCTTGCGCCACGGGTATCAACTCGCCGCCGCCCGCCTGCGCACGTATCTGGATGGCGCAGGTGGATTCGAACGTGTACATCATTTGAAACGCTTCCGCGATGCTGCGGCCGGCTGTGAGAAGGCCGTGGTTGCGCAGCATCAGGTAGCCTTTTTGACCCATATCGGCCACCAGGCGCGGCTTCTCGTCGTCGCGCAGCGCGACGCCCTCATAGTCGTGGTAGGCGAGATTCTGCAGGACGAAAATAGATTGCTGTGAGATCGGCAGCAGGCCATTCTTCTGCGCCGATACCGCGACGCCGTTCAAGGTATGCGTGTGCAATACGCACTCGATGTCATGACGGGCAGCATGAATGGCGCTGTGGATGACGAAGCCTGCCGGGTTGACCGGCCAAGGGCTGTCGGCGACCTTATTGCCCTGCATGTCCACCTTGACCAGGCTCGAGGCGGTAATTTCATCGAACATCATGCCGTAGGGATTGATCAGAAAGTGATGCTCCGGCCCGGGTACGCGAGCCGTGATGTGTGTGAACACCAGGTCGTCCCAGTGGAAATGAGCAACCAATCGATAAGCGGCTGCCAGATCAACGCGCACCGCCCACTCTTCGGCGGAAAACCGCGCCGAGGCATCGCCGGCGGCAGGAACGGACTTCAGCATGGCCATCTCCGGGGTTTACCCAATACTTGCGCCGATTCTAAACCAATGGCCGGCCTCTGGCTAAGTCAGCCCAAGCTTGGCTGCCCACCTGGCATAATGCCCACAGGCCTACCTCACGCCGCTGGAGTATGTTGTTTGACCCCCGCAGAGAAGACAGCGCCCGTCGGCGACGACTGGGTACAGCGAATGATTGCTTCGCCCGGGCGCTCCGGGTTCCTGAAAACCGCCGATCACGTCACTCACTATCTGGAGTGGGGGGATTCGACCAATCCTCGGGTACTGCTGCTGCTGCATGGGTTCCTCGGCCATGCTCATTGGTGGGACTTCATCGCGCCCTGGTTCGCCCGGGAGTATCGCGTCATCGCGATCGACTTCGGCGGCATGGGCGACAGCAGCTATCGGCCGAAGTACAGCAACGCGAACTTCGTCAGCGAGGTCGGTGCGGTGCTGCAAATGACCGGTGCGAGGGACGTTATCCTGGTGGGACACAGCTTCGGCGGCCGCGTCACCGTCTTCGCGGCTCAGCAATATCCGCAGTACCTGAAGCGAGCGATCGTCATCGACTCGAAGATAGGATTCGTCGATCGTCCGGTACGCCCTCGGTTCGAACGGCGCGCGAAGAGACTGTATCCGGACCTGGAGACGGCGTGCGGACACTTTCGCTTCATGCCCGAAGAACCCCCGGTACTGCCGGCCATCATGCGGCATCTGGCGTTTCATTCCCTCAAGCAGCAGGCAGGCGGATATGTGTGGAAATTCGACGATGGTCTGATGGGCGGCGTCGACTGGGATCACACCCCCGAAGGGGAGCTATTGGCGAAGATCGACCTGCCGCTGGACTTCATCTGCGGAGAGTTCAGCGTCGTGGTGCCAAGCGACTTGGCGCTGCGCATCGGGAAAACTTTGAGAAATGGCCGCGGACCCATCGTGATTCCATCCGCCTATCACCATGTGCCGGTGGATCAGCCGCTGTCGCTGGTTGCAGCGCTGCGTGCGCTGCTGAGCTAGAGCTCGGGCAGCGCCATGCCGTCAGATCGCGCGCAGCGCCGTGGCCACCGGCAGGCGCGCTGCGCGGATCGCGGGAAACAGACCGCCGATCACACCGATCACACAGGCCCAGACGATGCCGAGCGCCACCAGCGCCGGAGTGACCGTGAGATCGAATATCAACTGTCCGCTGAATCCTCCGCCGCTGGTATCGACGGAATGGCCGTTGAAAAGCAGCCACGCGATGACCGCTCCGATCGTGCCGCCAATCAGCGCCAGAAGCAACGCCTCGACGAAAATCGACACTACCACCGGCGTGGGTCCGAATCCGATGGCTCGCAGGGTGGCGATTTCCCGCGAGCGCGCGCTTACGGCGGAATACGTGGTATTCAGCGCGCCGAAGATCGCGCCGACCGCCATGATGCCGCCCACCACGTAGGCGACGATCTTGAGAATTTTACTGATACGGTCCGATTGCTGCGTCCCAAAATCCTTCTCGGTGGCCACATCCACCTGCAGCTGCGGGTTGCTGGTGATGGAATCCTTGAAAGTTTGGAAACTCGCGGCAGAGTCGAGAATGACCAGCACGCTTTGTGCGCCGTTGCCGCGCCGATAGGCGGAGTTGAGGGTTTGCGCATCCGCGATGAGTTCGGACTCGCGCGCATTGCCGCCGCTTTCAAAGGTGCCGACCACCGTCCATGTCGTGCCTTTGAGCGTCACGTGGGAACCGACATCGAGCCCCTTGTACAACCGTTGTGCGGCTTTACCGACGATCAATTCGGTCACGGCCGGCTGAAACCGGCGGCCTTGCAGTAGCTTGATCTCAGGATGCACCGCAAAGGCTTCCTGCGTAAACCCGCGAAATGGCGCCACCGCTTCTTCGCCGTCCTTCTTGATGACGTTGACGATCAAGACTCCTTCGGGGGATGCCAGCGGATGCCCCTCGGTGTCCTTCTTGATGCCCGCCGAATCCGCAATGGCGTGAGTGGCTTCATTGGTCAATACGCTGGTGAGCTCAGCGCTTGCGCCCGTGCGCACCACAATGGCGCGATTTTCCGGGCCGGTCCTCTGCATGGTCTTGAGGAGGCCGGTCGACATGGCCAGAACCGAGATCAGGACTGCAACCACGCCCGCGATGCCGATCACGACCACCGAAGACGTGCCGACGCGTTGCGGCAGACTTCGAATATTCATCGCGGAGACGGCGGCGATCTGAGAGAGGGAGCTCATGCGATTTCCTTTAGCGGTCCGCCAGGGCATCCACGATATTCAATCGCTGCGCGCGCAGCGCGGGCGGCAGGCCGCTGATGATGGCCAGCCCCACGGCAATCAGCAATCCGTAAGCGATCACGATCCGCGGAACCGTGCCGGCGCCGATGACGGAGCCGACAGCCTTGATGGCGATGGAGGAGAGCAGCAGACCCGCAATGGCGGCAAACAAGCACAGCATCACCGATTCGGTCAGCACCAGAACCGAGACCATCGGCCCGGAGAAGCCGAGGGTCTTCAAGACCGCGAGTTCCGGAATTCGCTCACGCACCGATTGCATCATGGTGTTCGCCGTCAGGAACAGGAGCGTAAACATGACCGCGCCGACAATCGAATTCGCGATGAAATCGATATCGGCGAACTGTTTTAACTGCGCCTGAAGAGCGACATTTTCCGGCTGGCTGCGCGTTTCATCGGGCGAGTTCTCGAACAGCTTGTCGATGGCCGACGAAATGACGGTTGCCTGAGAGGGATTGTCGATTTGCACGATGAACTGGTGTATTCGGTGGTTGTCGAATTGGCGCGTTTCGTCCCAATAGTCGTAGTTGATCCAGAAGGCTCGGCCGAGCGGCGAGTTTTCAAACTGCGGCGAGGGATCAAAGACGCCCACGATGTCAAAAGCCCAATTATTGGAGCCATCCTTGGTGGTCCAAATCGAGGTGCCCAGCGGGATCTTGTCGCCGACCTTCCAGCCATATTCCTTGGCGAGAGGCCGGCCGATGAGGGCCCCGGGACGTGTGCTCTGCATGGCCGCGATCTGGGCCTGGGTGAAATTCAGTTCGGGATATACTTTGGCCAGCGTTTCGACATCGGTGGCGAAGGCTGGAATCGCGTTTTTCGCGTCCTGGAAGTATCCCCCGAAGAAACTCAGGTGCGCGACCGAAAGCACGCCTTTGACGCCTCTCATTCGATCCATCAGACTGATCGGCATGGAATTGATGGCACTCATGCGGCTGGTTGTCCAAAGGCGATTGTTGCTGCTGTCGCCGAGTCCCGCCTTGATGCTCTGATTGATTCCCTGCAGAAGACCAAACAGCAGGAATGCGACGACGATCGAGAGCATGGTCAGGATGGTGCGGGTTTTCTTGCGCCATAAACCCGCCCAGATCAGCATCAGGTATTTCACGCGGCGCTGCGCACCGAGTCGACGAGACGGCCCTTGTCGACGTGCAGCGTGCGCGATGCATGATCGGCCGCGAGCGGATCGTGGGTCACCATGATGATGGTCTTTCCCTGATCGCGGTTGAGCATCTGCAGCAGTTTGAGTATTTCCTCGGCGTTTTCGCGATCCAGATCTCCCGTGGGTTCGTCGCAAACCAGGAGTGTGGGGTCGGCCACCAGGGCGCGGGCAATCGACACGCGCTGTTGCTGGCCGCCGGACAACTCGCTCGGCTTGTGGGTGGCGCGATCGGCGAGTCCGACGAGCTCGAGCACCGCGCGGACATTTTGTTTACGCTGAGAGGATGAAAGGTTGGTGAGCAACAGAGGCACTTCGACATTGCGCGCCGCGGTCAGCACCGGCAACAGATTGTAGAATTGAAAGACAAAGCCGATATGGCGGGCGCGCCATTTCGCCAGCTTGCCTCCGGACAGTTGATCGATGCGCTCGCCGGCCACCGTGACCTCACCCTCCGTCGGCTGGTCGAGACCCGCTATCAGATTCAGTAGCGTGGTCTTGCCGGAGCCCGACGGGCCCATGAGCGCAAGAAACTCCCCCTGTTCGATGGCGAGGTTCACGCCATGCAGGACCTCCACCGATTGCTTGCCGCGCTTGTAGCGCTTCACCACATTCGTTAAGGAAACCAAAGTGCTCATGAGTACTCCGTTGAATAATCGACGAATCCGCCGATCAATTAGCCTTCTGGATGCGAATTCGAGCGCCGTCGCGCAGTTGAGCCAGATCGCCCAGCGCGACGACATTGCCGGCCGAGAGGCCGGCAATGATGACCTGGCCCGCCGGGGTTTTGGCGCCGAGACGTACCGCGCGACGCTCCACGGTCGAGTCATGAACGACATAGACAATGCTGGTGTCGCCGGAGGTGGCCACCGACTCGGCGGGAATGATCACACCCGGCGCGGCCGGCGCTTTTCCCGCGCCGGGTTCTTGGGATTCAGCCTCACTGAGAAACGACACTCGCGCGCCCATCTCGGGAATGATGCGCGGATCTTTTTGTTTGATGGCGATGCGCACTTTCACGGTCGCTTTGGCACGATCCGCCGTCGGAATCATTGCAATTACCGATCCTGGAATGTCCCAGTCGGGATACGCGTTGAGTTTGATGACAACCGGCTGTTGCGGACGGACGCGATTGATGAAATTTTCACTCACGTCGACTTCCACCTCGAGCGAATCCATATCGACGATGGTGCCGATGCCGGTGCGAGTGAAACCGCCGCCCGCGGATACCGGCGACACCATCTCGCCGGGCTGCGCCGTTTTCTCGGTGACGACGCCGGCGAACGGCGCGCGAATCACCGTGTCATCGAGATTGCGCTGGGCGACGGCAACGCCCGTGCGGGCAGCTTCGAGGGCGCTTTGTGCAATCAGAAGGTTGCTCCTGGCGACGTTGAATTGAGCATGCGCCTGATCGAAACTTTGTGCACTGATCACCGCAGAGGCCTTTTCTTTCTCGCTGCGCTCGAAAATCGGCTTCGCATCATCGAAGGCAGTGCGCGCAGACTCCAGACTGACCTCCGCCTGTTGCACCTGCGCGTTGCTTTGTGCCAATGCCGCGCGCCAGTTCGAATCGTCCAGCCGCGCGATGATCTCACCCGCTTCGACGCGCTGGCCTTCCTCGAGCCGCACATCGACGACTTTGCCGGTCACTTTAGCCGAGACGGTGGCGCGACGGCGCGCGACGATGTAGCCCGACGCATCGAGCAGCGACGCGCCGCCAATCGATGCTGCTCCGCCGTTGGTTGCAGGTTGGGCCACGGCCGTGGTCACGGGCACGCCGGTCGGGCGCAGCAGGTACCAGATGCCGAGTGCCGCGACGATGATGACTGCAATTCCAGTCGCCCACCACTTGCCGTATCCCCCTTGCGAGGGAGGCGGCTCGCTGCGATCGATGCGCAACTGGTTAAGAAGCGATGACTTGTCAGTTGCGGTGGTCTGATCCACTCACGCTCCGGTCAT
>Ga0302324_100016721_pt1 | contig 14597 bp, 14 predicted proteins | sample Palsa_T0_1_FD_201949 | JGI IMG/M metagenome (GOLD analysis project Ga0302324, IMG submission 201949) | Peat permafrost microbial communities from Stordalen Mire near Abisko, Sweden - Palsa_T0_1 | ecosystem: Environmental > Terrestrial > Soil > Palsa > Peat permafrost | place: Sweden: Abisko...
CCACCGTCGGGAGGTAGTAGCCGATGATGCACTCGGCGGCGAACATCGCTAGGTAGCCAACGGTCAGCAGCCCGTATCCGGCGCGCCCGAGGCGCCCGAGCCGGGCGCGGTGGCAGGCGAACATGCCGGTGAGGCCGACCAGCGCCAGAACGGCCATCAGGACCTTTGCGGTCTCGCGGAACGTCATCTCGGTGGTGAGGAGGTGCGCAACGGTCGCCGACGGGTGGTTGATCTGGACGCCGATGAAGATCGCGCCGGCGGCCGCGGCGCAGAGGCCAGCGGTCGCGTTGCGGCGGTTGGTGGTGGTGGTGCTCACGTCGGACTCCTTTGGTCTGGGTGCCGGGCGGGTGTCCGGCGATGTCGACAACTTAGGAATCGATGTGGTGAACGCACATCACACGATGATGTGATTGAGGGTGGTGATTCGGCCGGGAGCGCTCAGAGCAGGCCGAGGTCCGCGGCTCGACGTACGGCGGCGCGGCGGGTGTTCACGTCGAGCTTGGAGAAGATGTGCTTGGTGTGGGTCCGCAGCGTGTTCACCGAGATGTAGAGGTGTCCTGCGAGCTCCGGCCCGCTGAGCTCGGTCGCCAGCAGCCGCAGCACCTCACGCTCACGCTCGCTGAGCTCTTCCGCGGCGGCATCGCTAACGGGCGCGGGGGGCGGCGCCAGCGGTCTCCGTGCGGCGGCGAGCAGGTGCTCGGCGTGCGCCCGGTTGTCGTGCGGAGCGGAGCGGGCGACTTGCCCGAGCAACTCCGTCATCGGCTGTCCCTCGTCGAGAAAGAGCCGGCAATAGCCGGCCGGCACCCCGGCGATCAGCGCCGCAGCGAGGTCGGCCGCGGCCGAATCCGCATCGTCGTTCGCGTGGTGGGCGAGCGCTCGCAGCATGCCCGCCTCGATCAGCGTGCCGTCGTGGCCTGCTGCCTGCCCGACGTCAAGAACGCGGTCAAGTAGGTCGAGCGCCCCCCGCGGGTCACCCTCGGCAACGAGCACCCGGGCGAGGGTGAGCTGGTCGTGCTCGGCCAGATAGGTCGGCGGATCTGTCGGCGCGATCCCGCGCTCGCGCGCCCACGCCCGGGCGTCGTCGAGGCGGCCCTGGAGGATCCGCACCCGCGCCCTGGTCGCGGCGATCGGCCGCACATCCGGGAAGTAGCCGGGCAGGAATAGCGGCTCGGCCTGGTCGAGCATCGCGATCGCGCCGTCGAGGTCGCCCTTGGCCTGAACCAGCGCGGCGGTCGCGGTGTACCAGCGGTGCCGGTTCTCCAGCAGCGACGCCCGGTCGCCGAGCTCACGAGCGACCTCGAGGTGCTCCGCGGCCCCGTCGAGGTCACCCTGCTCGCGCAGGACGTCCGCGAGGCCGACGTGCAGGTCGCCGGTGCTGGACAGCACCGGTCCGGGGTGGCTCTCGGCCGTGGCCAGCGCGCGCTCGTAGAGCCGGCGCGCCTGCACCGGGCGTCCGCGCGCCAGCCACATATTCGCCAGCACGACGGTCGCTCCCAGCTCGTCGGCAACCATGCCGGCCGCGTGCAGGCTGGCGACCGCCTCGCCGAACGTGTCCACGGCGGTACCCAGGTCGCCGGCCGCCCAGGCCGCCAGGCCGACGAACCCGGCGCCGGCACCGCGCGGGAAGTGGTCCTCCGGCCCGGCCAGCGCGAGTGCCCGGCGTGCGTGCGCGACCGTACCGTCGACGTCGCCCCGGGCCTGGGCGACCGAGGCGCGGTAGACCGCGATCATGGCCGGGAGGGAGCGGAGCTCCTCCTCCCGGTCCCGGGCTGACTCGGCCAGCGAGACCGCCGTCGTGATCGTCGATGGCGGCGTCGCATCGAGACTGGCCTCGGCGGCGTCGAGCCACGCCTCAACCCCGTCGACGTCGCCCTCCGAGAGCCGGCTCCACCCCATGTAGGTGGCGAGCAGCGGTCGGCCACGTAGGACGGCGTCGGGCAGCGTGACCAGCCAGTCACGAAAGGCACGGTCCTGGCGGCGTCGGCGCATGTCGGCCAGGGTCAGCTCGACAAGGTCGGCGGCGTGTTCGTGGTCGCCGCTGGCGATCGCATGACGTACGGCGTCGCCGAGCAGCCCGTTGTTGGCGAGCCATCGGCTGGCCGCGGCGTGCAGCTCGCCGACCCGGTCGGCGTGCCGGGCAGCCAGACGGGCACGTAATGCGTCGGCGAACAGGTGGTGGTAGCGGTACCACCGGCGCTCGTCGTCGAGCGGGACGACGAACAGGTTCTCGCGCTCTAGGGTCTCCAGCATCAGCTGACCGTCGGAGCGCCCAGTCAGGGCCTCGCAAAGCCCGTCGGTCAGCCGGTCGAGCACGGAGGTGTCGAGCAGGAAGGCGCGTACCTCGTCCGGCTGTCGGCTCAGAACCTCCTCAACAAGGTAGTCGAGGACGAACCGGTGGCTTCCAGAGAAGGCCTGGACAAACCCAGCGACGTCTCCAGACCCGTCGGCGGCGCCCGCATGGGTCCTGGCCGACAGCGCCGCCAGCTGCAGCCCGGCAGGCCACCCCTCTGTGCGCGCCTCGAGCGCGGCCACGAGTGCGGGCTCGAGCTGCAGCCCCATCAACTCGTTGAGGAACACCTCCGCTTCATCGGTGGTGAACCTGAGGTCCGCCGCCCGCACCTCCACGAGCTCGCCACGCGCACGCAGACGGGACAGCGGGAGCGGCGGGTCGGCCCGAGTGCTCATCGCCAGCGTAACCTGCGGAGGCAGGTTCTCCAGGAGGAAGGTCACCGCCTCATGCACGGCGGCCCCGTCAATCGCGTGGTAGTCGTCGAGCGCCACCACCATCGGCCCGGCAAGGACGTCGAGATCGTTGATCAAGCTGACCAGGACGGCCTCGGCTGGCGTGGTCCCGCCGGCCTCCAGCAGGGCGAGCGCGTCGACACCAGCCTCGGGTTCGGCGGTCTGAATCGCGGCCACGAGGTGGGTCAGGAACAGGCCGAGATCTGCGTCGCCCGGGTCGAGAGCCAACCACGCCACTCTACGCTGCAACCTCTCGGCTGCCAGCCACTGCGCCAGAAATGTGGTCTTGCCGAACCCAGCCGGTGCCGCGACCAGCACCAGCCTCGGCCCTTCGCCTCCGCCGACACGCAGTTGGTCGGTGATCCGGGCGCGCGACACGAGCCGGCGACGCGGCGACGGCAGGTGCAGCTTGGTGCCCAGCACAGACATTCGCTCAGCGTAGGCCGTTGTGCGCTCAGCGGACGAACGGCCGCCTATGACGTGCTGGATTGCCGCTACGTCGTCAACGGCTGAGCCTGGCGGCAAGCACGCTTCGAACGAGTCTGCCTTGCGGTCGTCGGCCTGACAGCAGTACATTGCACCGCTGACTGACACGCGCATCGTGGTCCATTCGCCCTTGATACGTCATGCTCGAACGCGAATGGCGGGCTGCTCGCGCGCGAGATCAGCGTCGATGGCCGAACACGCGGTCCGTACGTGCCAAGTGACTGCTTTCACGTGCGCTGGCCGCCACGGACGACACGTGCTTTCCTCAGCGCCAATCGCAGTGCACTGATGTCGACTCGGGCATGCGATTCCCGTAGGCAAGCTATCGTCCGCGCGGATCGAAGGGTCAAGAAGACCGGCGGCTGTGATGTACAGGTTTGGCTGATCGGGATTCACCCGGACTCCACGCTGGACCCGCTCGACGGCCAGTCAGAGGGCGACCAGTCGCCCTCTGGGTCCGTCGTCTGCCCTACTTCGATCAGATGACCGTCGGGATCGCGGATGTAGCAGCGGATCTCGTACTGGTGGTGTTTCGGGGGCGTGAGAAAGTGAGCGCCCCTAGCACTCCATTCCGCGTACACGGCCTCGATATCCCTCACGCGAATATTGAGGAAGCTGCTGATCCGGTCAGGATCGCGTGGCGTCTCCAGGGTGACCGCAGGCTTGTCGTCCGTCGGTCGGCCGCCCAAGTTGATGACGATGAAACCGTTGGATAGAGCAACATTGGTCGGCTCTCCGGAGAAGACGGCCGTGCCGCCAAGTACTTCGGTGTAGAAGCGACGAGAGCGCTCAACATCGTCCGAGACGATGAAGCGGGTCAGCACAGTTCCCTCTGGCCCCGGCGGGGGCTCGGCCGTCTCTCCTGCGGACGTACTCGACGGCCAGTGAGCGGGCGACCAGTCGCCCTCTGGGTCCGTGGTCTGCCCTACTTCGATCAGATGACCGTCGGGATCGCGGATGTAGCAGCGGATCTCGTACTGGTGATGTTTCGGGGGCGTTAGAAAGTGAGCGCCCCTAGCACTCCAGTCCGCGTACACGGCCTCGATATCCCTCACGCGAATATTGAGGAAGCTGCTGGTCCGGTCAGGATCGCGTGGCGTCTCCAGGGTGACCGCAGGCTTGTCGTCAGTCGGTCCACCGCCGACATTGATGATGACCCAGCTGTTGGACAGTGCGACGTAGGTGAGCTCTCCGGAGGAGAAGACCACCCTGCCGCCAAGCACGTCGGTGTAGAACCGGCGGCAACGCTCGACATCGTCCGAGACGATGAAGTGGGCCAAGACGATCTCGTTCACGTGCGTTCGGGAACCGGCCGAGATCTGATTGCTCAGGACGGTATCGGTCATGGCGACCTCCGTGGTTGGGGAAACAAGGCCAGAGCAAAGCACCGTTCAGCAGACCCAGGGCGAGCGACCGCTCACTCGCCGACCATCGGTACGGCGGCGCTGAGCAGTGGCCTGGGCTGACATCCGGTTAGCGCTCAGCATCAAGATCCCAGATTCGCTCCGCCGGTCGCGCCCGTGGGATACCCTGGCCCGGTGCCCTGGCTTGCGAGTCGGGGCCGGTTGCCGGCTCCGTGGCCCCAGCGCTTCCAACAGCGGTCGGCGGTACCGGCGTGGCCTTGCGCCCGACGGGAGAGATCAGACTTCCCGATCAGGGCCGCTGATTCAAGACGGTTCGCCGGCGCGGATGACAACTGCGTGGGGCTGAACCGGTCAGATGACTGGCGCCGGCGCGCGGCTGGACGTATGCGAGTGCGGGTTTCCGCGGCTCGCTGCGGTCGGATCAGTTTGGCGGCTGCAGCGCGGGGGCTAGAGCCGGAGCGCATCGCTGCCACGCACGGCGCTCCTGTCGTAATGTGAGGACATGGGAGACACTGGAAGTGTGCGCGTGGTGGTGGGCGAGGATCAGCCCCTGACGCGTAAGGGGATTGTGAGCGTGCTCGAGGAAGCGGGGCTTGAGGTCGTCGGCGTGGCGGCTGACGCGCCCGACCTGCTCCGGAAAGCCCGTGCCCACAAGCCGGACGTCGTCATCGCCGATATTCAGATGCCGCCGGGGAACACCGACGACGGGTTCCGGGCGGCGCAACAGATACGCGTCGACTTACCCGACACTGGCGTGCTGATCCTTTCGCAGTATCTCGACGCCGGCTACGCGCTCGAGCTTGTCGGCGACCGGGCCGAGGGCGCAGGGTACCTGCTCAAGGAGCGCGTCAGTGATTTGTCGGTGTTCGCCGATTCGGTCCGGCGCGTGGCCCATGGTGGCTCGGCGCTCGATCCCGACGTGGTGCGATCGATGATCGGGCGGCCCCGCGCCGCCGGGCCGCTGGATGACCTGACGCCGCGGGAGCGAGATGTGGTCGCCCTGATGGCGGAGGGTCGATCAAATGTGGGTATCGCCGAGCAGTTGGTGGTAACGGTGGGCGCGATCGAGCGCCACGTGACCAGCATCTTCGACAAGCTCGGACTGCGGATTCTTCCCGAGGACCATCGCCGGGTGCTCGCCGTGCTCGAGTATTTGAAGCGCTGAGTTCCGGGCATAGGGATAACCCGATGGCGAGCGCCCGACCGAGGGTCGATGCTGGTGAAATGTCAATACAGAGCTGGAGCGAGGGATGCCGACGTCAGTCTTGATCGTCGATGACGACCCGGCCTTCGGCCTGGCGGCCGCCGAGATGCTCGCCGATCGCGGGTACTGTGTTCTCGCACGTGTGACCACCGCCGCCGAGGCGCTGGCCAAGTGCGAGCAGCTGGACCCGGACGCGGTGCTGCTCGATGTGAGGCTGCCCGACGGCGATGGCGTGACCCTCGCCCAGAGGCTGCGTGCGGGCTCCGATCGGCTCAGGATCCTACTTATGTCGACCGACCGGAAGGCCGTCTCGCCCGCGTCCGTGAGCCAGAGCGGAGCGACCGGCTTCGTCCCCAAGAGCGAGCTTGCGCTCCGCGACCTGGACGACTTTCTCAAACCGTGACCGGTCGGGCTTGGCTCATGCGGGCAGCGGTATACGAGCCGTCACCGTCGTGCCGGAGCCGCCGCGAGGGCTGCTCAGTTCCACGTGTCCCTCGAGCGCCTTGATCCGGTCGCTCAGGCCGACGAGGCCACTGCCGCCGGAGTCTGGCCGCGCGCCGCCGATGCCGTCGTCGCGAACCTCGACCAGCAGCTCGCCGTCGGCCATGGTCACGCTGACCCAGGCAGCGGAGGCGGCGGCGTGCTTGGCGACGTTCGCCAGCGCCTCCGAGCAGAAGAAGTAGACGCTCGCCTCGAGCGGCGGCAAGAGCTCGAGGGAGGCAACATCGAGAGACACCGGAATCGGCATACGGTCTGCGAGCGCCTCGAGCGCTGCTGCCAGTCCCCTGTCGCTCAGGATCGCCGGATGGATCCCAGCCGCGAGCTCCCGCAGAGTCTCGATCCCGCCTGCCGCCTCTGCCGCCGCGACGTCGAGCAACTCAAGCGCCCGGCCCGGGTTCGACGGGAACTTCTGCTGGGCGAGCTGAAGGTTGATCAGCGTGTTCACGAACTGCTGCTGGGCGCCGTCGTGGATATCGCGTGTCACCTGCTCCCGGGCCGCGTCGGCGGCCTCGATCACCCGGCGCTGCGAAGCCCTAAGCTCCTGGTCTGCGCGCACCCGCTCGGTGATGTCGCGTACGAACCCGGTGAAGCCGGGACCCCCCGGGAGATCGACCCGGGTAACCGTGAGCTCGACCGGGAACTCGCTCCCATCGGCCCGCATGGCCATGAGCTCGATTCGCTGGTCGAGGATGCCGGACTCGCCCGTGGCCACGCACCGCATCAGGCCGCGTCGGTGCGCCTCGCGCTGAGCCGGAGGCACGATCAGTTGGGCGAGCTCTCGGCCGACCACCTCATCCCGCCGGTAGCCGAAGGTTCGTTCCGCGGAAGCGTTGAGATAGGTCACTCGCCCGCGACCGTCGATGCTGAACACGCAGTCGAGCGCGGCCTCGAGCACTGCGCCCTGAGGCGCGTCGCCGACCGCGCCGGCAGCGATTGGATCTCCCGTGTCCCGATCCTGCACCGTGATCCCCGGGAATGTACTCTCAGCCTCTCAGCCTCTCAGCCTCTCAGCGGTTCGAGGGCGAACTCGCGGAGGTTCGACCTGGTCGAGCCCTGGTCGGGCTCACGCCATGGCGCGGGCGCGGCCTTCAACGTCGCACGACTCGCGTAGCTTGCGCATGGCGACCTGCTCGATCTGGCGCACGCGTTCCTTGCTCACGCTCAGCTCGAGGGCAAGCTCGGAGAGGGAGCGTCGGCGGCAGCCGATGCCGAAGCGGCCTCTGACGATGGCCCGCTCTCGCGGGGTGAGCACCGACAGCGCGGCCGGCAGGGAGCGTGCGGCGACGCGAAGGGTGGCGTGCTCGAAAGCATCCTCGCTCGCCGGGTCCCCCAGGGTGTCGGTGAGCGGGCCTGCGCGGGCAGAGCCGGGGTGGGCCGCGTCATCGAGTCCGCGCGCCGGTTGGGTCGCCGCGACGAGCCTCTCGACCTGGGCGCGCGGAAGCCCGGTGATCTCGGCGAGTTCGGTCGTCGAGGGCTCCGCGCGCGAGGACTGGGTGCGCTCGCGGCGCGCGGCGCTGATCTGCGCGAGCTGGCGTACCGCGCGATCGGAAAGCACGACGACATTGTTCAGCGACGAGACCAGCTCCTGGATGGCCCCGCGTACCCACCACCGGGCATAGGTCCAGAACTGGTTCGCGCGCTCCGGGTCGTAGCGCTCCAAGGCCCGCAGCAGCCCGACGACACCGGCCTGGACCAGCTCTTCCCGGCTGACCGCTCGGATGCCGCGATATTCACGGGCCATGGCCGCGATTCGCGGCTTGAACGCGTTGACGAGCTCGCCCCGGGCCTCCTCATTCCCAGTATGGGCCGCCGCTACCAAGGCGCGCTGATTGATGTATCGCTCAGCCATGGCCTAGTCGCGGCCCCCGCCGAACAGCGCCAGCATGAACAGGAAGACGTTGAGGATGTCGAGGAAGATGCTGGCGGCGATCGGAACGGCGCTCTCGCTCCCGGAGCGGCGAAGGCGGTTGAAGTCGAAGATCGTGAACGCGCCGAAGATCCCCAGTCCTGCCACTGACCAGATCACGTTGGCATGTGGGATCGAGACGAAGATCGCGACCACCCCGAAAACGATCAAGGCGAGCAGCGCCCAGAACAGCGCGCGGGCCCACGACGACAGGTCGCGGCGGGTTGCGTACCCGAGCGTGCCGAGCCCGGCGACGAACGCGCCCGTGGCACCGGCCGCCTGCCAGAGCGCCGACGGGTCGGCCTTCGCGTAGGCGCTGAGAACCGGGCCCAGTGCCAATCCCAATAGCAGTCCGAGGGCGAACAGAAGCGTGATCGAGAGCTGGTCGCTACCGCGCGCGGACGCGCGGCTGAGACCGAAGATGCACGCGAAACCCGCGAGGAAGAAGAAGATCCCGATGCCGCCACTCAGATGTCGGCCGATGTAGGCCCCAAGGGTGAGACTTGCCAGCGTCAGGGCCACCAGTCCCATGACTTGACCGAAGACCGCGCGGGCGCGATCAGCGGGTAGCGCGTCGTTGCGGCCGACGGCCATGGTCCCTTGAGCTCGCATCTGCGTCGGGACCCGGTCCGAGGTGGGACTGCTCATGAGGCTGCTCCTAATGGTTGTCGGGGTAGAACGGCACCACGTAACTCTCCTGCCCCCACGCTCAGCTCGCGCCCGTCGTTGCCCCTGGTCGAGTCCCTGGTGCCACGCGGTCAGGGGCGGAGCGCCGGTACCCCGAGTGGACGCGGCAGAGCCCCGCGGAGGCCCCTACGGGAACTGATTCCCAGCTTCGTGAACACCTTACGCAGGTGCCACTCGACCGTTCGGGGGCTGATGAAAAGCCGCGCTGCGATCTCCGGGTTGGAAAGGCCGTCACCGGCCATTCGGGCGATCTGCTCCTCCTGCGAGGTTAGATCGTCGCGCGTCTCGACCGTGCGCTTGCGGACCTTCTCGCCCGTGGCCAGCAGCTCGCGGCGGGCGCGCTCGGCGAATGCCTCCATGCCGATCACGCCGAGCATGTCGCGGGCCGTGCGTAGCTGGGCGCGCGCATCTATGCGCCGCCCCTCGCGACGCAGCCACTCGCCGTAGAGCAGATGGGCGCGGGCCAGTTCCGGCCGTAGACGCGTACGGCTCAACCGATCGATCGCCTCACCGTAGAGCCTCTCCGCGACCTCGCCCTTGCTCAGGAGCGCTCGGCAGCGTGCCTCGACTCCCAGCGCCCAGTCGGCTTCGGTGCCGTTAGTGAATTCCGCGAGTCGCTCGAGCCCGTCAGCAGCAAGCCGAGCCTCTCCGCTCCTGGCGGCCGCCTCGATCTCCTCGGGAAGCGCCCACACGGAGACATGGATCTCGGGCCTGACCGAGGTCGCTTGCTGGGCCGCCGGCAACGCATCGTGGTAGCGACCGAGGCCGTTGTACAGGATGGCGGACATCAGATGCGCGTACTGCAACGCGAGTCCCTGGCCTGCAGCGGTAGCGTCCCTAATCGCGGCGTCGATCAGCGCGCGAGCCTCGGCTTCCCGTCCTCGGCATGCGGCGAGCATGACGGAGCCGTAGGGCGGGAAACGGCTGCTCGTCGCCTCAGTGACTGCGTCGAACTCGGCGTTCACCGACGCGGCGGTGGCAAAGTCACCGCGCAACGTGGCAGCTATGCCCTGAGTGCTCAGGGCGAGGGGAAAGAAGCCGAGCGCACCTGCGTCGCGCGCCAGCTCGACCTGAACGGTGACGATGTCCCGCCAGCTCTCGAAGTCCCACAGTACGACGGCGGCTGTCGCCGCCACGGAGCTCCATTGGAGACCCTTTTCGATACCCACCTCTCCACCGCGAAACGCACTAACCGCCCGTCTGAGCAACGGTGCCGCTGCGGCATGTCCCTCGGTGATCAGCAGCGCCAGGCCATCGAGCAGCAGATCGGGCGCCTGCGGAGTGTGCGTTGGCTGGGGGGCGGCCCGGGCGGCGCGCGAGACATCGGATATCAGGTCGCCGGCGGCAAGACCGCCCGCGTGCACCGCCGCGCCCCACGCGTCCAGGTATGTTTTCCGCGCCAGCTCGACGTTCAGCGATTCGAGCCGCCGGGCGGCGCTGAGCAGCATCAGGGAAGCGTCGGTTGGGGAACCCGAGGTGAACTTGATCTGCGCGCGCAAGAGGTCCGCTCGGGCGCGCTGGAGCTCGTCGAGCGCCCCAGCCTCCGCTGCGGCCAGCAGTCTGAGGGCGTCGTCGAAGGCGCCGGCGCGCAGGTTGGCTTCAGCGGCGCCAAGAGCCCGGTCCGCCCGCCGCGCGGGCTCTCGCGTCAGCTCGACCGAGCGTTGCAGAAACGCGGCCGCGGCAGCCACCCCACCGCGGGCCTGCGCTCGTGCGGCTGATCGCTCGAGCTCGATGGCGACCTCCTCGTCAGGTCCGGACGCCGCTGCGGCGAGATGCCAGGCACGACGATCCGGATCGGACTCGGACTGCGTGACCTCGGCAAGCGCCAGGTGCACGGCCCGTCGGTCCTCGACCGACGCCGCACCGTAGACCGCCGATCGCACCAGGGGATGACGAAACGTGACCCGTTCGCCGATCGCCAGCAATCCTTCCTTCTCGACGGCGACCGCCGCCGAGACTCCGATGCCAAGCTGCTCGGCCGCGCCCCACACCAGCAGCGGGTCGCCGACCGGTTCCGCCGCGGCGACCAGCAGCAGGCGCTGGGACTCGCACGGGAGGTCAGCGAGCCGCCGCCGGAAGCTCTCCTCGATACGCCCCGACAGCGTCTGGGCCCCGAGCAGCCCAAAGCCGCCCGCCAGCTGCGCCTGGGTCAATCCTCGCGGCAGCTCCAGGAGCGCCAGCGGGTTCCCCCTCGTCTCGGCCACGATCCGATCACAGACTCGTTTGTCGAGAAAGAGCTGAACCGCTGAGCTCAGCAAGGCACGTGCATCCCCGTCGCGCAAACCACCGAGCTCGAGGTCCCGTAGCCCTCGAAGCTCGTCGCACGGCTCGCGCGAGGCGAACACCATCCCGACCGGCTCGGCCCACAGCCTCCGGGCCACGAACCCGAGCGTCTGCGCCGAGGCCTGATCGAGCCACTGAGCATCATCTACCACGCACACCAGCGGACCCTCCTCCGCCACCTCCGAGAGCAGGTTCAACACCGCCAGCCCGACGAGAAATCGATCCGGCTGAGCGACTCCGCTGCTCAGGCCGAACACGATCCTCAGCGCCTCGCGCTGCGGAGCCGGCAGGCCGTCGAGGCGATCGAGCATGGGCGCACACAGCTGGTGCAGGGCAGCGAAAGCGAGCTCCATCTCAGACTCCACCCCGACCGCGCGCACCACCCTCAGATCTGTCGCCGCCTCGACCAGGTAGTCCAACAGGGCCGACTTCCCCACCCCTGGCTCACCGCGCACCACCAGGGCACGGCTCTCACCCGCTCGAACCGCATCGAGTATGCCCTCTAGGACTGCGCACTCGGCTCCGCGTCCTCGGAGCGTAATCCGTCCTCCTCGCACCTGATGAGGGTCGTTCATGCTGGGCCTCCCGGTCCGCTGGCGATATGAGCGCAGTGTCGTTCGGTCCGAGCTCCGAGCCCATACTGCAGCCTGCACACGTCGCCGAGGCTAACCCGAGGGTGAGGCAGGTCCGCCCGACAACAGGGGCATGGGAGCCAGCGCAGGCGTGACCTCACCCACCCGGCCGAGAGGACCTGCCATCGCCACGTACGACGCTACGTCGCGCATCGGGGTCTTGATCACGCCGAGGGAACCGCCAGGGATGCCGGCGCCGAAGCCCGCGCCGATACCCTGGGCGGGCTGGCATCCGGGCTCATCCGACCAGGTAAGTCTCGTAGATCACACCGGCGGCCTGACGGCCGCCGACACTGACAAAGACGCCTTTGTTGAGCCAGTCGAGATCGGGTGCGGCGGTGTCGATCTGGGTCGAGGTACGGAAGGTGTATTCGCCGGCGTCGACATCCTCGCCGCGCCCGAGACGGGCGAGGACCTTGGCGCTGCCGTGCCGCACGCTTCTCGACTGGACGTAGAGGAGATCACCGCTGTCCGTCTGCAGCGTGTAACGGATGTCTCCGAGCGCCGTGCCGTCCGGCAGGATGATTTGCCAATCGGCACTGGCGCCCGGCAGGAGCCTGCCGTTGAGCTTGGAACCGGTGAACGTGCCACCGGTAAGCGGCACGATGCGCCGCCGGCCTTGGGCGATGTCGCCGAGCTCGAGCGGCTCGCCGATGATGGCCTCGAGTCGGTAGACCTTGGTCAGGCGAGGATCGGGAAGGTGATTGTTCATGACCGGGAGTGTGTCGCGGGCCGGGTCGTTGGGATGGGGATCGAGCGGGATGACCGTGACCCGCATCCACTCAAATAGCGGTAGAGCGGCGAGCAGACCGTCGAGCTGGGCTTCGCTGTCGGCTCGGTAAAGGCCAACGATCGTGCTCTCGCCGGACGCGACGGGCCGCTTCCAGAGTCGGGCGAGATGTCCACCGTCCACCAGCTTGGCCGCGGCGGATGCCTCGGCCCGCTCGCGGTCTTTGATCTCAGACTCCCGAGTTCGGTCGGGAATCTCGATCTCGAACTCAACCAGGAATTCCATGGCTCCCTCCTCTAGGTCACATCGATCGGCGCGGGCAGCTCAGCGAAGCATCGCTCCAGGGAACCGGGATCGTCGGCGGCGAAGGCGGCCGAGCTGAGCGCAGGGGGGTCGAGCGCGGCAACCCGCAGGCGCTCAGGCCCGAGCAGCTCCGGTTCGTAGTGGGCGCGCGCGATGGTGGTCGCCGAAGTCATCACGGCGTGGTCGCTGGGCCTCGGACGCCGGTCGGGCTGCGCAAGGCGACGAACAGGCCGCCTGCGACCGCGCCAACGTGCTGAACAGGCGGCGGCCCTCCGTCGAGAGCGGTCACGTCGTAGTCATTACTCCCAATGCTGCTCATCTTCGCCTCGCTGGATCGTTGCGGCAACGTTCGCGCTCCGAGCCCGCCGTCGCGCCCGTGGAAGGCCCTAGTCGGCCCCATGGTCGGCCGTTCGAACCGACTCACGAGTTCACCGCCGCTGCCTCACCGCGGGCAAAGACGCGCGGACAGGACAAGGGGGGCCGACCAGTGAAGCCCACGGGCGCGACGGGTCAGGTCAAAGCGGGAAGGTGGTCTGCAACAGACCCAACCCAGGGAGGCCATGATGAGCAGCACCGCCGTGAGCAGTGAAACTTCGGTCCCGACCCCCGGCGTCCAACCCAGTGAGATGAAACTAGAGGTCGTAAACTTGCCCGTTGCCGATATCGACCGGGCAAAGAGCTTCTATCAGAAACTGGGATGGCGGCTGGATGGCGATTTCGCCGTCGGCGATGACTTCCGGGTCGTGCAGTTCACACCGCCCGGATCGCTGTGCTCGATCACCTTCGGCGAGGGGGTCACGGAGGCTGCGCCGGGCGCGGTCCAGGATCTGATGCTCAGTGTTTACGACGTTGAGCAGGCACGTGCGGACCTCCTCGATCGAGGCATCGAGGTGAGCAAGGTGTTCCACTACGACGGGGGCTTGTTCCACCGCGCGGGGGCGGAGGGACGCACATCGGGCCCCGACCCCGAAGGCCGGTCGTACTTCACGTGGGCGTCGTTCAGCGATCCCGACGGCAACGGCTGGCTGCTTCAGGAAATCAAGGCGCGGCTTCCCGGGCGGTGAGCTATGGACATCGCCACACTGGCTGATCTCCTGCACGAGACGGCCGAGCATCACGACCACTACGAGAAGACCCATCCCAAGCATGATTGGTGGGATTGGTACGCGCCCTACCTGAGCGCCCGCGAGCAAGGAAGCACCCCGCAGGAGGCCGTCGATGCCGCAGGCCGTTACATGGTGGAGATACGGCGTGCTCTTCCCCGATGACGTCGAGTGTATCGGCGGTCTCTCTGAGTGCCTAACTCGGTGGCTGCTGCGCACAGAGCCCGAGATGACGCGGGCCGGACGCGGTGCGGAGTTCCTGACACCGGTCAGTGTCCTGCCGACTGCCCTCCGTCAATATGCAGAACCTCACCAGTGACGAATTTTGCTCGCTCCAGGTAGCGGATGCCGTCGGCGACGTCGCTGACGTTGCCCAACCGGCGGAGTGGGTGCACGTCGGCGAGCCCGTCATAAGAGTGCGGATCGTGCATCTCGGTCTTGATGACGCCGAGCGAGACGGCGTTGAAGGGCAGCTGATGTGCGGCGTACTCGATGGCGAGCGAGCGGGTGACTGCGGCCAGTCCGCCCTTGGTCAGCGCGGCCAGAGCAGACGGACGCGTGCGGTCGGGCTGATCGACCAGGCTGGTGGTGACATTGACGACGTGACCGCTGCGCTGCTCGATCATGAGCGGGATCACCTGTTGCGTCATGTGGAA
>Ga0302324_100016722_pt1 | contig 14596 bp, 10 predicted proteins | sample Palsa_T0_1_FD_201949 | JGI IMG/M metagenome (GOLD analysis project Ga0302324, IMG submission 201949) | Peat permafrost microbial communities from Stordalen Mire near Abisko, Sweden - Palsa_T0_1 | ecosystem: Environmental > Terrestrial > Soil > Palsa > Peat permafrost | place: Sweden: Abisko...
GGCGACGGGCCGCCCGATTCGCGTCGAGGGGCCGTCGCTCGAGGCGATCGACGATCCCGAGCAGCCCGCGCTGCTGGCCGCGCTTTCCGTGCAAGCGTCGCTGTTCGTCCCGCTGAGCGTCGAGGACGAACGGCTCGGCGTGCTGGCCCTGGCGATGACCGAAACCCGGCGCGCCTTCACCGACGAGGACGAGCAGCTCGCGCTGCTGCTCGCGCAGCGCGCGGCGATCGGCGTCGCCAACGGGCGCCTGTACGAGCGCCAACGGGAAGTCGCGCGCACGCTGCAAGCCTCGTTTCTCCCAGCGGCCCTGCCGCAAGCGCCGGATGCCGCCTTCGACGGCGTCTATGTCGCGGGGACGTACGATCTGACGGTCGGCGGCGACTGGTACGACGCGCTGGCCTTCGAAGACGAGACGCTTGGCTTTTCGATCGGCGACGTCGCCGGCCACGGCCTCGAGGCGGCGGTCACGATGGGGAAGATGCGCCAGACGACGATCCCGAAGGCCGCGACGGCAAGCAAACCGGCCGTGCGCGCGACCGCGTTGTTGATCCCCGAGGCGACCCCGCTCGCGTCGCTCGGCGCCGCGTCGAAGACCGTCGTCGTCAGCGGCGCGATGAAGCAGGAGGCGCCCAAGCCCAGCAAGATGGCGGCCGGGAAGTACGTCGTCCAGTACGAGCCGCCCAGACCCGGCCGGGCGAACGCGGCGAAACCCGCCGCGACCAGCAACGCGCCGACGATCAGCGGCGTCCGGGCGCCGATCCGCGCGACCAGGCCCCCCGACCAGCGCGCCAACGAGAAGTTCAGGATGATGAACGGCAGCAGCGCGGCGCCCGCGGCGGTCGGTTGGTAGCCCTGCGCGTTGATCAGCAGATACGGGATGAAGTACAGGCTGCCGCCGAGCGCCATGTAGACGAAGAGCGTGTAGAGGTTCGCGCCGCTGAAGGCGCGCGAGCGAAAGACCTGCAGCGGGATCATCGGCGCCGGCTCGCGGCGCTCGACCACGACGAAGGCCGCCAACGCCGCCGCCGCCGCGACGAACAACCACCACAGCGAGGGGTCGAACGGGCCGCTTTGGGCGCGGATCAGCGCGACGGTCAGCGCGCCCAGACCGCCGGTCGCGAGCAGCGCGCCCGCCACGTCCGGCCGGCGCGGCGCCGCCGGGTCGCTGCTCTCGGGGACCGCCTTCCAGCAGATCAGCAAGACGGCGACGGCCAGCGGGAGGTTGATCAGGAAGACCCAGCGCCAGGAGGCGTGTTGCGCCAAGAAGCCGCCCAGCAGCGGGCCGAGCGCCGAGGTGATCGAGGCGAACCCCGACCAGGTGCCGATCGCCCGGCCGCGCGCCTCCCCGGTGAAGGTCGCGCTGAGCAGCGCCAGCGACTCGGGGACGGCCAGCGCTCCACCGATCCCTTGCAGCGCCCTCGCCGCGTCGACGATCTCGATCGACGGTGCCAGCGCGCAGGCCAGCGAGGCGACGGCGAAGACCGCGATCCCGATCATGTACATCCGGCGCCGGCCGTACCGGTCGCCGAGCGCGCCGCCCAGCAGGATCAGCGCCGAGAGAAACAGGGTGTAGCCCTCGACGACCCACTGGAGCGGGACCGCGCCGGCGTGGAGGTCGCGCTGCATGATCGGCAGCGCGACGTTGATGGCGGTCGCGTCGATGAAGCTCATCGCCGAGCCCAGAATCGCCGCGGTCAGAACCCAGCGTCCGTTCACCCTGCTCCGATAGCGCCGGCCTGCCTGGGGTACCCTGCCAACGCAGGAGCGGCGGCCCGCAGTGCGCACCTGAGCCAAGGGCGAAAACGCGCCGAGAGGGGAGGCGGGTCGTGCCACGAGCGAAGCCGGGTGAAGCGCAACCGAAGACCGCACCACCGATCCGCGTCCCCAAACGGCCGACGCCGGTCGAACGCATCCCGCGCGTCGTCCCGAATCCGACCCTCCAGGACCACCTGGCGATCATCAGCCGAGCCGTCTTCCAGGCCGGCCTGTCGTGGGCGATGGTCGATGCCCACTGGGACGACTACCTGCGCGCCTTCGCCGAGTTCGACGTCGCGACGGTCGCCGCGTACACCGAGGACGACGTGGAGCGCCTGATGCGCGCCGGCGGCATCGTCCACTCGCGACCGAAGATCGCCGGCACGATCCGCAACGCGGGGACGCTGCTCGAGCTCGAGCGCGAGTACGGCTCGGTCGACGCCTATTGGCGGTCGTTCGCGAGCTACGACGAGTTGCGCCGCGACACGAAGAAGCGCTTCGCCTACCTCGGCGACCTCAACCTGTACTACTGGCTCTTCCGCACCGGCGGCGAAGTCCCCGACCTCGAGGAGTGGATGAAGGACCAGGAGCGCGATCACCCGCGCATGCGCGAGATGGTCACCCTCGCCAAGCGCGGCGGCTGACGTCAGGCGAGGGTCGGGCGAGCCTCGCGCGGCGTCGCCTGGTCGGCGCGCAGCCGGATCGCGAACGTCGTCCCGGCCGCCGACGTCTGGGCCAGCGCCAGGCCTCCGCCGGCGCGCTCGAGCGCGCGCTTCGCGATCGCCAGACCCAAACCCGAGCCTTCGACCTCGCCGCGCGCGCGCCCACGGTAGAAGCGGTCGAAGATCGCCTCGCGTTCCTCGACGTCGATCCCGGGCCCTTGGTCGCTGATACGAACTTCGACCCCACCGTCGACCGCCCGCGCGTGCACCCGGATCGGTGAGTCGGGCGCGTACTTGAGCGCGTTGTCGACGACGTTCGCGATCGCTTCGTGGATCTCGTCGCGGTTCCCGATCACCGTCGCGTCGACGGCGACGTCGAGATCGAAGCGCCGCCCCGGCGCGATCAGGCGGCGCCCGTCGACGATCTGCTCGAGCAGCGGGCGCAGCGCGAACGGCTCGACCTCGCGCCGGTCGTCGCCTTCCATCCGGGCCAGCAGAACCAGATTGTCGATCAGCGTGCGCATCCGCGAGCCCTCGAGCGCGATCGAGGCGAAGATGCGGCGCGAGCGCTCGTCGCCCGCATCGGCGCGGCGCTTCAAGAGGTCGATGAAGCCGAGTACGATCGTCAACGGCGTGCGCAGCTCGTGGCCCGCGTCGGCGACGAACTGGCGCATCTGCAGCTCGGCCTGCGCGCGCTCGGCGAAGGCGGCGGCGACTTGGGCCGCCGCCGCGTTGTAGGCCAGCGCGATCGCGTCGAACTCGCTGTTGCCGGCGACCGCGATCGGCTGCGGGGTAAAGTCGCGCGCGGCGAAGCGCTGCAAGGCGTGAGTCACCTCGATCAGCGGCCGGAGCGCCTGCGAGGTGATGAAGCGGCCCGTCGCCCAGGCGACGCCACCGGCCAGCGCGGCGACGAACAGCAGGCCGACCAGCAGCCGGACCACCCAGAGCTGCGTCGCACTGGGATCGGGCAGCGCGTCCATCCAGCCGCCGACGAAATCGACCGTCTGTCGCCGCCCGCCGAAGCCCGTCTGGATCGCGAGACCGAGGCGGCTACCCGCGATGCGGTGCGCCCGGACGTCGCCGGTGAAGACCTGGCCGTCCATGACGATCTTCGCTTCCCCCGGCCGGCGAGTCCCCGGCCGGACCGGCTTGCGCGGCGGCGGCGAAAACTGGTAAGCCACCAGGCGGATCCCGCTGCGCTGGAGGCGGCTTTCGATCTCGCGCGCCGCGTCGACGAACGACTCGTGCCGCAGCACCGCGCGGCTCCCGAACGCGGCCGCTTCGCGCGAATCGGCATCGACCCCGTCGTTGACGAACTGCACGTACGCGTACAGCACCCCGGCGACCACCAGCGAGCCGAGCACGAGAATCACCAACACGCCCGCCACGACGTACCAGGACGTCAGTCTCCTAGCAAACGTCGTGAACATTTTAACGGCGCTCCGCCCCAGGCTGCGCGCCCCCCACGCGTTGCGTGGGGCCCCCGACCCGACCTCGCAACGAGATCGAAGACAAGGGGCGATGCTGCTGCGCTCGATCCATCACCGTGACCTTAATGTGCTCGCAGGGCGTAGCCGGCGCCGCGGATCGTGCGGATCAGCTTGGGTTCGAAGCCGGCGTCGATCTTCGCGCGCAGGTACGAGACGTAGGTCTCGACCGCTCCCGGGCCGACGTCGCGGTCGGTCCCCCAGACGAGGTCGAGCAACTGGTCCCGGGTGAAGACGCGCTCGGGATTGCGCACGAAGGTCAGCAACAGCGCGTACTCGCGCGCCGAGAGATCGATGTGGCGGTCGCCGCGCTTGACGTCGCGCCGGTCGAGGTCGATCGAGAGATCGGCGTAGGCGACGATCGAGGGCTGCTCGAGTCGCGGGCGGCGCAGCGCCGACTGCAGGCGCGCGACCAGCTCGGTCATCTCGAAGGGCTTGGGGATGTAGTCGTCGGCGCCGCGCCGCAGGCCGGTGATCTTGTCGTCCGTGTCGGCCTTCGCGCTGAGCATCAGGATCGGCGCCTCGGTGACGCGGCGGAGCATCGGCAACAGCTCGAGGCCGTCGACGAAGGGGAGCATCACGTCGAGGACGATCGCGTCGGGCCGCCAGTCGCGCACGATCTGCAGCCCGATCCGGCCGTCCGGCGCGCTCTTGACCTCGAAACCGTCTTCGGCCAGCCCTAACTCCAGCAGCTCGCGCAGATGCCGCTCGTCGTCGATCACAAGAACTCTCGCCGCGCTGGCCACTACTTTTTGACGCTCCCCCCACCGGTGCCCAGATCGGGCGCCCGCACCACGAAGATGCCGACGTTCGGAGCGTACTGCAGGAATCCGCGTCCGCGCTGAGCGCCGCCTCGCCCTTCGCCCGGCCGCGGGCTCGCCCCCGGCGCGGGGCTCGCCGCGGGGCTCGGGGCCGGCGATGCCCCGGGTACAGGCCCCTGCGGGCCCAGATCGATCCCCTTCGCGGTCGCCTCGGCCGGGGTGAGCACGGTCCCGTACGAGCACGAGACCAGCGCGCGGAACGGCTGCAGCGCCGCGATCAGCTCGGGGCTGGGCGAGAACTGCGGGCGTGGCGCGTTCTCATTGGCGTTCGGTCCCACGGTGACTTCGGGCTCGAAGCCGCCCGGCGGCGGACCTTGGCCCGGACCGCCGGGGCCGCCCGGCCCGCCGAAGCCGCCCCGCCGGTCGCCGCCGGCGCCGTTGGTCCCGTTGCCCTCGGGCCGGCGCACGAGGTTCGGTGGGATCTGCGGACCCAAAGCGAGCCACCAGCTCCCCTTCGCGTCGCCGTGCGGCGTCACGCTGACGCCGTCGACGGTCGCCAACGTGGTGGCGCCGGCGGCGAACGCCTGTGCCGCCGCGCCGAGTTGCGCGAGCACCTTCGTCGCGAGCGGTTGGAGCTCGGCCGTGCATTCGGTCCGCGACGTCGCGACCGCGAGCGGATCGGTGCCCGGCGGGGGCGCGACGAAATTCAACTGCCCGAAGCCGAAGAGTCCGCGGCCGCCGCCCGGTCCCGGCGACGGGCTGGGCTCAGCCTGCGCGACCTGCCGGTTTCCGCCGCGCATCCCCGGGATGTGCGCGCCGCCCGCGCCCGGCCGCGCGCCGGTGTTGAGCATGTACGAGAGCTGGATCGTGCGCGGCGGCAGCGGGTTGGCCGCAACCGGCAAGAATCCCCCGACGACCGGTTCCGGCTGCGCGTACAACAAGCTCGAGAACAGCGCCGTCTCGGTGTTGAAGGCGTTGGTCTCGAACAGCGTGAGCTGCCCGATACCGAACGGGTGCGAGATGCCCAGGCTGACCGAGACGTAGGGTGCGAGATGCTGGCTGTTGTTGATCCCGACGTACTGCGCGTTGGCCAGGAACTCGAAGCCGCTGGGCGGGTGGTAAGCATCCAGCGTGAGGTTGCCCTTGTGCAGTGGCCGTCCGAAGATCTGCGAGTAGAGGATCAGCGTGCTCCCGACGCCGGTGAAGCGTGGATCGGCGGCTGCATAGAACGACGCGTTGGTCGAGTACGACGGCATCACGGTGAAGTCGCGGCCGAGTCCGAACCGGCCGGTGAGGTCGTAGCCTTGATAGATGCGCGTCGTGTCGTTGACCGGCTCGCTGATGTAGACCGTCGGGCTGGAGAACGGCGGCACCGGGCAGACGCTCGAGTAGTAGCCGACGACCGCGCCGTAGTAGGGACTGCTCGGCGAGAGGCCGGCGGCGGCCGCGGTGACCGCCGCGTTGACGAGCTGTCCGGCCTGGCTTTGCCGGTAGGCGTCGACGTTGAGCAGTGCGCCGCTGCTCCACTGGTGCGACCAGGTCGCCTCGTAGTCGATCGCCGACTGCTTCGTCGGCTGGTCACCCGGACCACTGACCTGCGCGGTCCCGGCATAGCAATTCGTGCGCGCCGAGTTGGGGTCGCTGTAGCTGCGCACGATCGAGGGTGCGGGCTGCGAGCTTCCAACCGAGGCCTGCGCCGTGAACGTGTCATGGTCGGTCGGCCGATACGAGCCGGCGAAGCCGCCCAGCACCGAGGTGCCGGAGCCGGTGGTTTCGGCCATCGAGACCTGCGGTCCGATCGAGAGCTTGTCGTTCAGCTTGATCGAGTCGGTCAACTGATAGGTCCCCGACGAGACGCCATTGCTAGAACCGGTCTGGAACAGGCTGGTCCCCGTCTCGACCAGCGGCGAGAAGGTCGTCGTCGAGTCGAAGGTCGCCGCGTTGAGGGTGATCGTGTGGTTGTCCTTGGCGACCGTCGCCTGCGCGGCGATCCCGCGCGCCAGCGTATTCGTCTGCGTCGCGTACGGTGAGGGCACGCCCTCGATGTAGCGGTCGAGGTCGTCAGCCAAGCTGTACGAGGACGAGGTGTAGCCGGTGACCTGCACCGCGACCTGACCGACGAGCTGTTGCACGGTCAGGTAGTCGAACTCGTACTTCCCGGTCGAGACGTTGTTGGGGCCGATACCGCACGGCAGCGGGCCGGTGAACTGGGTGCAGACCGAGGCGACGTCGGTATTGTTCTCGAGCGCCGTATAGATGATGTTGGTCGTATCGGTCAGCTCGTAGCGCAGCTTGATCAGGTCGCCCGCACTCGTCTGCTCGCCCCCATGCGGGTACGTCAGGCCGCTCTCGTCCTCGAAGTCCTGGAACGTCAGCGGGTTGTTGCCGCCGCGTTTGGTCGTCATCACCGCGATGCCGAGCTTGCCGATCGAGCCCGTCTCGCCGAAGGACCAGTTGTACTTGTCGAAGGCGCCGTCGGCGCCGGTGATGCGCGTCTGCCAGCTCTGCGTCGGCTGCAGCGTCGAGAAGTTGACGCCCCCGCCGAGCGCGCCGGCCCGCGCGCCGAAGCTGACGTTCGCCCCGGTGAACAGGTCGGTGTTGATGCCGCGCAGGTTGGTCGCGGTGCCGGGCGCGCCGAGCGGGATGCCGTCGAGCGTGACCGCCGTCTGCGACTCGTCGTGCCCGTGCAGCGAGATCGTCTGCGCGGCGTCCGGGTCGTTCGACGCGGTCGTGACGTCGACGCCGGCGAGCGTGTTGAGCGCGTCGGCGAGCGAGTCGGAGATGCGCCGCACCGGGCTCGAGTCGTCGACGTCGCTGGTCGAGATCACGGCCCGCGCCCGCGTCGTCCCGATGACTTTGAGACCCGAGTTGCCGTTCTGCGCGCCGTTCCCGGCGGCCGCGGCCGCCGTCGGGTTGTTCGGCACGCCCAGATCGACGGTCACGTCGACCTGCTTGTTGCCGAGTACCTCGAACGAGCGTGAGGTCACGCCGAGGAAGCCGCCGCGCGTCACCCGGATGCGGTAGATCCCGACCGGGACATCGGTGTACTTCACCACGCCGGTCTCGTTGGTCAGCGCGCTCGCCGTATTCGGCCCCAGCAGGAACACCCGCGCATTCCCGAGCGGGTGCTTGGCATCGTCCTCGACCACGATGCGGACGATGCCGTCCTCCGAATCCGACTGGGCCAACACGGGCCCGGCGGAGGTGGCGAGTACGGCAAGCGAGAGAAGCAAGGCGGAAAAACGGCTCGCCGTCCGGGGAGTCATCGTGCGAAATCCTGGCATCGGGCTCTGAGTTGAGGCTGGGACGGGCGGGGCTACGAGCGCGTGCTCGCGATGACCTCCAGGAAGCGAGCGCCGAAATCCGCGAGCTTCTTCTCGCCGACGCCGCTGATCGCGCGCAGCTGCGCCGCCGTGCGCGGCGCCTCGCGCGCCATCGAGCGCAGCACCGCGTCGCTGAAGACGATGTACGGTGGAACGTCGCGCTCCGCCGCGATCTCACGCCGTAGTGCCCGCAGCGCGGCGAACAGGTCGCGATCGTAGTCTTGGTCGTCGGTCGCCGCGCGCGCGGACGGGCGCGCCTTGCGGCCGGGGACCGGGGCGACCGCCTCGCGGACGACGATCGGGCTGCGCTCGACCAGCGCCAGGCGCCCGGCGTCGGTCAGCCCGACCACGTTGTGCCGCTCGGTATCCTGGACGATGAGTCCGAGCCGCAGCAGCTCGTCGGCCAGGTGCCGCCAGCTGCGACGGTCGCGGTCCTTCCCGATCCCGTAGGTCGAGAGGCGCTCGTGGAACCAGCGCTCGATCTTCTCGGTGCGCGCGCCGAGCAGCACGTCGATCACGTGCGTGATCCCGACGCCGTAGCCGTGTGCCTCGCGCACGCGGTAGACGCACGAGAGGAGCTTCTGCGCGTCGAGCGTGGCGTCGTACGAGGAGCGCGGCTCCAGGCAGTTGTCGCAGGCCTCGCAACGCGCCTGCGGATACGACTCGCCGAAGTACGCCAGCAGCTCGCGGCGACGGCAGTCGTTCGAGTAGGCGAAGCGAACCAGCCGGTCGAGCTGTTCGCGGGCCGCCGCGCGCTCGCCGTCCGGTTTCTCGGCGACGAACCGTTCGGAGCGCGCGACGTCGCCGTAGGCGAAGAACCAGGCGCACTCGGCCGGGAGCCCGTCGCGGCCCGACCGCCCGGTCTCCTGATAGTAGCCCTCCAGACCGCGCGGCACGTCCCAGTGCACGACGAAGCGGACGTTGGATTTGTCGATCCCCATCCCGAACGCGATCGTCGCGCAGATGACCCGCACGTCGTCGCGCAAGAACGCGTCCTGTCGTCGCGAGCGGGTCGGCGCGTCGAGGCCGGCGTGGTACGCGAGCGCCGGGATCCCCGCGGCGGCCAGCGCGTCGGCGAGCTTCTCGGTGTTGGCGCGGCTGCCGGCGTAGACGATCCCCGCCTCGTCGTCGGGCCGCGCGCGCAGCCAGCCCACCAGCGCCTCCAAGCTGCGCGGCGCGTGCAGGACGCGATAGGTGAGGTTCGGCCGGTCGAACGAGGCGACGTGAACGGCCGGCCGGCGCAGCCCGAGCTGCGCGACGACGTCGTCGCGCACGCGCGCCGTCGCGGTCGCGGTGAAGGCACAGAACGGGACGGCCGGAAAGCGCTCGCGCAGGCCGGCGATGCGGCGGTACTCGGGCCGAAAGTCGTGACCCCACTCGCTGATGCAGTGCGCCTCGTCGACGATGAAGCGCGCGACGTTCCAACGTGCGAGATCGTCGGCGAAACCGGCTAGCGTCAGCCGCTCGGGCGCGACGTAGAGCAGCTTGTAGGCGCCGCGCTCGAGACCGTCGAGCCGGCGTCGCAGCTCCGGCCATTCGAGCGAGGAATTCAGCGCGGTCGCCGGGACCCCGGTGGTATCGAGCGCGTCGACCTGGTCCTTCATCAGCGCGATCAGCGGCGAGATGACGACGGTCAACCCCTCCGTGAGGACGGCCGGGAGCTGATAGCAGAGCGACTTTCCGCCGCCGGTCGGCAAGAGCGCGAAGACGTCGCGGCCGTCGAGGACGTCGCGGACGACCGCCTCCTGCGACGGCCGGAACGAGGTGAACCCGAACCAGCGCTCGAGCGCCTCGCGCAGCTCCGCCGCTTGGACAGCCATCGCGTTCATCGCTTCGCCGTCTGCGACGGTCCGCCCGGCCGGCGAGGGGCGATGCGGTCGGCATGGCGACCAGGAACAGCGGGTACTCGGCGCCGTATCTTCTCATCGTCGCGCTGCGCGGAGGGTGTGCGTTGCGACTCGGTGCGTTCGTTCAACAGCTTGGGGCGTGGGCCGAGCGGCCGTGCGTCCTGACGATCCGTCTCCCCGCGGTCGACAGCCAGCTGGCGATCACGGGCGTCTTGCGGGCCTACTACAGCCTGGCGTCGATTCGCGGTTGGGCGCTCGTCCCGCCCGAACAGCACGGCGGCTTCGCGACGATGCGGCTGACCCAGCTCGGGCTCGAGGAGGCGACCACGCGCGAAGTGATCGACGACGAGCTCGGCCGCCGGCTGCGCTACGCCCGCGACGACCGCGCCATCTTCGAGCTGGCCCGCGATTCGGCGCTCTTCACCGGCCCGCCGCGCCGCACGCTTGCCGGCCGCTACCTTTATGTCGGCGGCCGCCGCCGTCCCGTCCCCGAGCCGTGGATGTTCGAGTGAGGCGCAGCCGACCTCAGGGGCGAACGGGTTGCACGGACCGATGTTGGATCTCGATCTGGACGGGAAGACCGCCGTCGTCTCCGGTTCGACGGCCGGGATCGGCTACGCCACGGCCGCAGGGCTGGCGGCCCAGGGCGCGCACGTCCTCGTCACCGGGCGCACGCAGCGCCGCGTCGATGACGCGGTCGCGCGGGTGCGCGCCGCCGTCCCGAACGCGAAGGCCAGTGGGGTCGCCGGCGACCTGACGACCGCCGCCGGTTGCACGGCGCTGGTGCAGGCCTATCCGCACGCCGACGTCCTGGTCAACAACCTGGGCATCTTCGAGCCGCGCCCGTTCGCCGAGATCGACGACGCCGACTGGATCCGCTTCTTCGAGGCGAACGTCTTGAGCGGGGTGCGGCTGACCCGCGCCTATCTGCCGGGGATGCGCGCGCGCAACTGGGGCCGGGTGATCTTCGTCTCCAGCGAGTCGGGGCTCCAGATCCCGGTCGAGATGATCCACTACGGCGTGACGAAGACGGCCCAGATCGCGCTGGCGCGCGGCATCGCCGAGAGCGTCGCCGGGACGGGGATCACCGTCAACAGCGTCCTGCCCGGCCCGACCAAATCCGAAGGCGTCGGGACCTTCGTCAAGCAGATGGCCGTGCAGCAACGGCTCAGCGAAGACGAGATGGAGCGCCGCTTCTTCGAGACGGCCCGCCCGACGTCGCTGTTGCGCCGCTTTCTCACCTCAGAGGAAGTCGCCAACCTCATCGTCTACCTGTGCAGCCCGGCGGCGTCGGGGACCAACGGCTCCGCCCTGCGCGTCGACGGCGGCGTGGTACGCGCGATCCCCTAGACGAGCGGGCGTCGTACCGCTCGCCGTCTCGGTTACGCCCCCGGACTGGCACTCGTGACGCCGATCCGGTGGGTCCGCAAGTCGCGCGCGCAGAACCCTGTGAGCGGGAATCGATGTTGCGCCTTGTCCTCGCGGCGATCGTTATGAGCGCTGCGACCTTCCTCACGCCGGCCCCCGCACCCGCTGCGCCCGCGGCGAGCGTGACGGTGCTGCATGCGACGGGCGCACCCGCCATCGTCATCGGTCCCCCGCGGGCGCAACGCATGACCGTGACGATCGGCAGCTTCCGTGCGGTTGCCGGGCTGGCCCAGCCGGTCGGTGCGGCCCCGCTCGGACACGCGGTCGACGCGCTGCCCGTCCCCTCGGGCGTGCCGGCCGGGACACCGATCGTCGTGCGGGTCGAGCCGGCCGGCGCCGGCATCCCGCATCTGATCGCCGACGATGCGGCGATCGACGACGCCGTCACCGGGGCGCGCGCGTCCGGCGTGATGCTGGGCGTCCTCGGCGCGATGTTGTGCTTGCAGCTCGCCGGCTTCGTGCTCACCCGCGACCCGAGCATCCCGTGGTACGCCGGCTTCGTCGGCACGCTGATCCTGATCGAGCTGTTGCGCGACGGCGTCCTCCCCGGCATACGCCTCCCCTCGCTGCCGGAACTGGCGTTGCTCGATCTCGCCAACGGCATCTGCATGATCGGTTTCGTCGTCACCTACCTGCAGCTGTGGACGCAGGCGCGCCGGCTGTTTTGGGCCACCGCAGCCGCGCTCTCGGTGCTGTCCGCCTTCGACGTGCTCGTCGCGAGCGGGCCGCTGTTGCACGGCGCGGTCGAGAGCGTACGCACGCCCATCCTACTGGTTGGCGCGGTGATCTTGACGATCGCGACCGTGCTGCGTATGCGCGACTACCCGCCGGCACGCTTCCTGTTGGCGGCGGAGGGGCTGATCTTCGTCGCGGTCGCGTACCGCGTGGTGCGGACCTTCACCCCGTACTCGGTGCCTTTCCTCGACGACTGGAACTACGAGCTCTCGACGATCAGTAACTCGATCCTCTTGGGCGTCGCGCTGGTGATGCGCTCGCGCTACGTCCTGCGCCAGCGCGAGCACCTCGAGGAGCGGCTCGAGGACGCGACGCGCGCCGCCGAGCACGACGCGCTGACCGGAGCGCTCAATCGCCGCGGCCTGGTCACGGCGCTCGAGAACGTCACCAGCGGAACGCTGTTCTACATCGATCTCGACGGGTTCAAGACCGTCAACGATCGCTTCGGCCACGCCGCCGGCGACGCGATGCTGGTGCAGGTCGTCCGCTCCCTGCGCGGCGTCGCCGGCGCCGAAGCGACGGTGGCGCGGGTCGGTGGCGACGAGTTCGTGATCGTCGTCGCCGACGAGGACCGGCCGCGAGCAGACCGGCTCGTCGAGCAGATGACCGAGGCGATCGCACAGATCCGGCCGGGTGGCCGCGCGCGCGCCGGCGCGGTCGGCGCCTCGATCGGCTACGCGCCGCTGACCGGGCTGACGTTCGACAACGCGATGCGGATCGCCGACGCGAATTCGTACCGCACCAAGACGTATAAGCAGGCACTCTCCGGCACGACGGGATGAACGCGGGCGGGAAGTGGACGGGGCTCGGGCGCAGCCTGCGCCTGCTGCTCGCGGCGCTGGGCTTGCTGCTCGTCCCGTTCGCCGTCGACGCCGCGACCGGCGACACGACGGTCCTGCGCGCGCCGGGGGTCCCCGTCTTGGTCGTCGGTCCGACGAAGGCCGAGCGGATGACGGTCCGCGTCGCCGGCCGCACGCTGGTCTCGGGTCGCTTTCTGCCGGTCGGCCGCGCGCCGCTCGGCCACGCGATGACGTTCGTCCCGCTCTCCGACATCCCGGCCGGAACGCCGATCGTCGTGCAGGTCGAACCGTCCGGCGCCGGCACGCCCCGGTTGCTGCCCGCGGACCCAGCGATCGACGAGGCTATATCGGATGCGCGCGCCGCCGGTCTCGTACTCGGGGTGCTGCTGTCGGCGCTGTTGCTGCAACTCGCCTGGTTCACGATCAGCCGCGATCGGAACATCGCCTGGTACGTCGCCTTCATCGGCTCGCTGATCGCGATCACGCTGCTGCGCGACGGCCGGCTGCCGGGCTTTTCCGCGCCTTCCCCGGCGACGCTGGTCGCGCTCGATGCGCTCGCGAGCATCTTCTATCTCGGCTTCACGCTGGTCTTTTTGCGGCTGTGGCAAGACGCGCGCGGGCTGTTCTGGACCGCGATCGTCCTGACGGTCCCGACGGTCGCGCTCCAAGTCGCCGGCGCGCTGGTGCCCGCGCTGCGCCCGGCCATCGAGGCGTTTCGTTCGCCGGTCCTGTTGTTCGGGAGCTGCGGGTTGTTCGCGGTGGCGATCGTCCGCGGACGGCGCTTCCCGCCGGCCTACTACCTGTTGGCCGCGCTCGGCGCGACGGCACTGGCGGTCCTCTACCGCGTGGTGCGCTTCTGGACGCCCTTCGCCGACCCGTTCCTCGACCACTGGGCGTACGACATCGGGATCACGATCGACGCGCTGGTGTTCGGTTTCGCCGTCGTCGCGCGCCAGCAGTATCTCTGGCGCGAGCGCAGGCTGCTCCAAGTCCGGCTCGACGAGGCGACCCACGCGGCACAGCACGACGCACTGACCGGGGCGCTCAATCGGCGTGGGCTGGCGTCGAACCTGACCGGCCGCGACAGCGGCACGCTGCTCTACGTCGACCTGGACAATTTCAAGCAAGTCAACGACCACTTCGGTCACGCCAGCGGCGACGTGATCCTGATCGACGTCGCCAGTGCCCTGCGCGAGCTGGCCGGTCCCGGGGCGATGATCGCGCGCGTCGGCGGCGACGAATTCGTCGTCGTCGTCGCCGAGTCCGACCGCTCCGCGATCGAACGGCTCGCCGAACGCTTGGGCGAGCGCATCGCGGACATCCGTCCCGTCGGGCGGCCGCGCATCCCCTACTTCGGCGCGTCGGTCGGCTTCGCGCCGCTGGCCGGGCTCACGCTCGACAACGCGATGCGCATCGCCGACGCGAACTCCTACCGGGTGAAGGCCTACAAACAGGCGGCAACGGCGCCCCCGGAGATCTAGCCGGAACGACAAGAGCCCGGCATCACTGCCGGGCTCTCGCGTTGCGGGACCGCTGAGGACTAAAGGTCCTCGGGGTTGATCCCCTTGGGCTTGTACTGCGTGCGCGTTGCCGGCACGCCGACCGTCGCCTCCGCATCGTACTCGCCTTCGTACTGGACCGTGTTCTCGGCCATGCGCTGCCGCTCGTACGGGCCGAGCACCTTGGGATTGAGCTCCTGACCGTTCGGGGCCACCACGTCGCCGTACGAGGTGAGTGCCTCGGCGTCCGGATTGAAGTCCAGGAACACGTTGCGGGGGCGGCCCTCGTCGTCCACAAC
>Ga0302324_100016723_pt1 | contig 14596 bp, 14 predicted proteins | sample Palsa_T0_1_FD_201949 | JGI IMG/M metagenome (GOLD analysis project Ga0302324, IMG submission 201949) | Peat permafrost microbial communities from Stordalen Mire near Abisko, Sweden - Palsa_T0_1 | ecosystem: Environmental > Terrestrial > Soil > Palsa > Peat permafrost | place: Sweden: Abisko...
GAGATTGGCTTTGGGGAGCTTATACGCCCTGGGGTCGCCAAGGGGGGCGATTTTATCAATGCTGGGACCGCCGGGATAGGGGAGGCCCATCATTTTAGCGACCTTATCAAAAGCCTCGCCGGCGGCATCGTCTCGAGTCTGGCCGAGCAGCTGGTATTCCAGGGGAGAATTGAACAGCAGCATGTGCGAGTGACCGCCCGATACACTTAAGGCCAGGAGGGGGAACCGCGGCTCGGGCTCGATCAGGAAGTTGGCGAACGTGTGCGCCACAACATGGTTAACCGCGTAGAGGGGTTTCTGGCGAATGATGGCAATGGTGCGGGCAGTCAGCGTGCCAACCAGGAGGCTGCCGAGCAGGCCCGGTCCGGCCGTGACCGCGATGCCATCTAGCTGATCCCAAGTAGCTCCCGCGGAAGTTAGGGCTTCATGGATAACTGGCATCATGATTTCTATATGGCTGCGAGCGGCGACTTCCGGTACGACACCGCCGTACTGTTTGTGGATATCGATCTGGCTTGAGACGACGTTCGAATGCGCATGACGACCATCTTCCACAACGGCTGCCGCTGTTTCGTCGCAGGATGTTTCTATTCCGAGTAATAGCATGTGCGTGATTGTACTCTACGCAGGTGAGAAAACGAAGCTACATGCCCGGACGAGCGGCTGATGTAGAATGGCGATATGAGCCTGCAGGAAGTTAGCGACCGGAATCAGTGGGACACCTATGTTGCCGATAGCCCATATGGCCATCCGCTACAGCTTTGGGGCTGGGGCGAAGCCAAACGGGGGAGTGGATGGCAAGCCGTCAGATTGGCTTTGGTAAAAGACTCGCAATGGCAGGCGGCGGCCCAGGTGCTTGTTTGGCGCATTCCGAAACTAGGCCGGGAGCTAGCCTACATGCCTCGAGGGCCGATGGCGGATTCCGGCAGCGAAGCTGCTCAACAGATACTGGCGGAGCTGACCACCTGGGCAAAGGAGCGCAACGTGTTGTACTTGCGCGTTGAACCCGCTTGGGTTGGCGGTAACTTAGGGGCCGGCTGGATCCATTCAAAGCATCATGTACAAGTGCCGGAAACCTATGTGATTGACCTGAGTAAATCGCTCGAAGAGTTGCTCGAACCAATGGGGCGAAAACATCGCCAATACATTCGTAAGTCCGAGCGTGACGGCGTGAAGGTAGCAGCCGGCAGTAGCGCCGATATCGCGGCAATCTATGAAATTTATACCGAAACGGCTAAACGTGCCGGCTTCGGTATCCACGGCCGAGAATATTACGCTGAACTGATGGCGCAGCTTGGCTCAAATAACCATCTGTTTGTGGCCCGAGTGGACGCAACTCCGGTGGCATTTTTGTGGCTGGCAGCCGCCGGCCAGACCGCCTATGAGCTATACGGGGGAGTGACGGCGCAAGGAGCCGAGATCAAGGCCAATTATTACCTGAAATGGCGAGCTATCCAGACAATGAAAGAAGCCGGTTATCAGATATACGACTTTAACGGGCGGCTCAATGAAGGTGTTTCGCGGTTTAAGGACGGATTCGGACCCCGTGAAGTTGACTACATCGGCACCTGGGATTATCCGGTGAGTCGGCTTGGTTACCAGGCGTGGGAACGCCTTTGGCCGGTGGCCAAGCCAGTCGGACGTTGGGCCGCCAAGCTGATACGGCCCTAGAAGTCCAGTTCGAGCCCAGTGGGGCAGTGGTCAGATCCTTGGATCATTGGGTAAATATCGGCGGATACGACGTGCGGCTTGAGGGCGGCGGATACGAGAAAGTAGTCGATGCGCCACCCGACATTATTGGCTCGGGCATTCCCGAAATGGGACCACCAGGTATAGAAGCCGTTTCCTTCTTTGAAGAGGCGCAGTGTGTCGATGAAACCGGCGTCGACAAAGGCCTGGAAACCGGCGCGTTCTTCCGGGGTGTATCCCTTCTTGCCCTCGTTGGGTTTCGGCCGGGCTAAGTCTAGCTCGGTATGGGCTACGTTCAGGTCACCGCAAAAGACCACGGGTTTCGTTTTCTCGAGTGTCAGGCAATATTCGAGAAAGGCCGGATCCCAATGCTCATGACGAAGTGGTATACGGCTGAGGTTATCTTTGGCGTTGGGAGTATAGACGGTAACGACAAAGTAGTTCTCGAATTCGGCGGTCAGGACGCGTCCTTCCTGATTAGGGTCTCCGTACTCGTCCGCGGTCAGGCCGTATTTCTCCTGAATATCGCCCGGGAGTCCACAGCTTACCCCCAGCGGGGGCGTCTTTGAAAACAGGCCGGTGCCCGAATACCCCGGCCGATCGGCCGAGTTCCATTCCTGGTGATAGCCGGGCAACGTGAGTTCAAAATGATCTCTGCCCAGTTTCGTCTCTTGGATACACAGGATGTCGGGCTGGCACTGCTCAATGAAAGGACCGAGGGCCTCTTTGCGGACGACAGCCCGTATTCCGTTGACGTTCCAGGAGAATAGCTTCATGGAACTAGTGTATCGCATGTACAATGTGGGCACGATGAGACCTGCAACTACGGACGAGCTGGACGGATGGGACAACTTTGTTGCCGCCAATCCAGACGGCGGAATGGCATTACAGAGCAGGGCCTGGGGCGATTTCAAAGGCCGGTGGGGCTGGCAACCGCGTCGGTATGTCTACGAACTTTCGGGCGGGCGCCAGGTGGCAGCGCAGTGGTTGGTTCGGCCGGCGGCGGGACAGGGTGAAATCTGGTACTGCCCCAAGGGACCAGGTGTTACGAGCCCAGCCGATTTTCTGGAGATTGTGCACCAAACAAACCAAGCGAAATTGGGCGGGGTATTTGCCCGCTTCGAAGCGGAGGTGCTCGAAGATGAGGCGGACCATCACAAGCTTGAGGCCGCAGGACTTATCCGAGCTAATCGGGACCCGGGATCGAAATCGACCGTATTTGTCGATTTGAGCGCGGGCGAAGAGGCGGTACTCGCCAGTTTTAACCAGACGGCACGGCGGAACATCCGCAAGGCCGAGGCTGGTGGAGTAACCGTGCGGCCGGTTCATCCGAGTGCCGATAATTTGCATAGCATGTTCGAACTAATGAAAGTGACCGAGTCACGGGCCCACTACGGCCTCCGCAATGAGGCATATTTCCGTGATTATTGGTCGAGCCAGATAGCCGCGGGCGAAGCCCAGCTCTTATTCGCGAGCCAGGAGGGGGAAGTTCTGGCTGGCGTTTTTGTGACGTTTATCGGCAAGCGGGCCTGGTATAAAGACGGCGGGTCGTATGATATAAAGCGGGAGCTGCAGGCGTCTTATCTGTTGCAGTGGGAAGCCATGCGTTGGCTCATGGGTCGCGGTATTACCAATTACGACCTGGTGGGCTCGCCTAACCGGGATCAGATTGGCACGGGGGATTCACGGGACGGTTTGTATGAATTCAAACGGAAATTTAACCCGGAGATTACCGAGTTCATCGGGTGCTGGGATCTGCCGTTGAACACGCGCAAATACCGGGTCTGGCGGCGACTGGGTGAGCGGGTGGCGGCTCGACTGGCGCGACGTCAGCCGGAGCGCTTTCTCTACTAATATCGGCTACGGCATACTGACTAGCGAAAAAGGATTCATTCATGCTTCGTAAGATAGTAAAAGCGATTATTCCACGGGGCTTGTTTCGGGCTATTGAACCAGCCGGACACTTGCTTGAGGCGATGATGTGGCAGATTGTGATGGGGTTCCCCGCTCGTAAACTTCATGTTATCGGGGTGACTGGTACGAATGGCAAAACCACCACCAGCCTCATGATCTACACGATGTTGGAGAACGCCGGGTACAAGGTGGGGCTCATGACGACAGTTGCCTATGGAAGCCAGGGGCATATGCGTGAGCAGATGGTGCACATGACTACCTCTGGAACCCGGGTGCTGCTGTCCCGGATTAAAGAGATGCGCTCGGAAGGTATCCAGTGGCTGGTACTTGAGACGACCAGTCACGCACTGGCTCAGAACCGGGTGTGGGGCATCCCTTATAGCGTCGCGGTAATGACAAACCTGACACACGAGCATCTCGAATACCACCGGACATTTGAGCGCTACCGAGAGGCGAAAGTAAAAATGTTTCGCTTGGCGAGCGCCAACTCGAACGGTCTAAGGACCGGTATCGTCAATGCCGACGACCCTAGCGCGCCGTATTTCGCGGCGGCCGTGCCCACGGTGCTGAGGTTCAGTTCTCGGCAGAGTCAATCGGAGCTTTTGGCAACGAACATCAGGAGCACTCCGACCGGCAGTCAGTACGATTTACGCTACGAAGACCGCCATTTGCACATCAAGACGAGCTTGCCCGGCAGCTTTAATGTCGAGAATAGCTTGGCTGCCGCCGGAGCGGGGCTGGCAATAGGTCTTACCAACGAGCAGGTTGAACAGGGGATCGCCGCGCTTAAGAGCGTCGAGGGCCGGATGACTCGTATCGAGGAGGGCCAGAACTTTGACGCTATTGTCGACTACGCGCATTCGCCCGACAGTTTTGAGAAATTGTTCAAGGATATGAAACCCTTGGTGAAGGGACGGATGATTGTGGTTTTCGGATCGCAAGGCAACACGGGTGACGTGGGCAAGCGCGCGATCCAAGGAAAGCTAGCGGGTGACTACGCCGATCTGGTCGTGGTAACCGAAGAGGACGACCGGGGCGAAGATGGCAACAGTATCCTGGAGCAAATTGCTACTGGTGCCGAAGATGCCGGCAAGGTTCGTGACAAGAACCTATGGCTGATCCTTAATCGGGCAGAGGCTATCGCGTACGCCGTTGGGCTGGCCAAACGTGACGACGCTGTGCTCGTTCTGGGCAAGGGACATGAAAAAACCATTGAGCGTAAGGCTGAGGGCTCAGAGCCATGGGATGAACCTGGTACCGTCAGGCACGCGGTGAGGCAGCGTTTGGATGAAAAGGGACATTAATCGTTATCGAGAGTAAGGCTGGTGCAGCGGATATAGCCGCCGCCTTTTAGCAGTTGGGTGATGGGTGGCGTGACGGTGGTCAAGCCGCGGGACTCGATGTCCGACTTAAGCTTGGGCGCGCGCGCGCTCATGACTACCGTGTGGCCTGTTGAAACCAGATTACAGGCAAATCCGTTAATCGCCTCGTCGCGAGTCACCTCGATTCGATCGAGCCCCTTTAGGCCGCGGATCCTGGTTTGGCTCTCGGGTTCGAAAGCGTCTGGACACCAGGCAATCAGGTCAGGGCGGAGAATAGATATGGCCAAATCAATATCGTAGAAAAAGCTATCTGGCCACTTAGTAAGTCGATTTATTACCGGTTGTCCTTGCGCGTCCCGGAAAGGGATGGTTTGGAGCGAAATCACTTCATATCCGAGCGTCTGACCGAGAAATGCGTGGACCCGCTGGTCAGTTCGGTAGTTAGTTCCGGTGAGCAGGTAATTGCCAACAGGAAGGGCGTCGCCTTGCCCGCTGAACCTGAAGGGTGGCGTTACCAATTTCTTCCCGAGGCCCTGCAGTAACTTACGGGCGAAGGGTTCTTCCGGCTGGCGCGGGCCGGGCAAAGAGGACAAGACAGCCGTGTCGCCACGGCATAGCCCCCAGTTGGCTGTGTAGACCCCGTCTTGGCAATCTTGGGGCGCATCAACCTTGATTACGTTGACTCCCGCTCCCGTTAGCGCGCTGCGGATAGCCTGGTGTTCTGTGACAGCGACGCCGGCGTCGGGCTGCTTCTGTTCGTCAGAATACGGATTGAGCTCTTTTACCGCAAAGTAATCTGCTCCAGACATGAGTACGGTGCGGTTAATGATGGGAGTGTGAGTATTTGGCGTTGGCATAACGGCCTTGATTATATCAAGACCCGGACTGATTTGTGCATACCGTGTGCAAGTTAGATCTTTTCGGGACTAAAATAACGCGAACGCCCGCGCCTGCGTGACCAGTGGCAACCAAAGGTTGAGATGGGATAAACTAGTCCCATGAATGTTACACAATCAATCTTTAAATCTTATGACATCAGGGGAACAGTAGGAACAGAATTAACCGATGAGGTAGCGGAAGCCATCGGCAAAGCCACGGCCGACTGGCTGCCGCGCAAGGGGCCGGTGGCAGTCGGCTATGATATGCGGCCGGATTCAAAAAGCCTGGCGGCGGCTGCCCGAGCGGGCCTGACGGGTCAGGGAAGGGACATCGTCGACATCGGTGAGGTGACCAGCGACATGATTTACTTCGCGGTCGGTTTTCTCGATCTAGCCGGCGGGATTATGGTCACAGCCAGCCACAATCCGGGCAAAGACAACGGTCTCAAGATCTACCGCGACGAGGTCATCGCGGTTGGTCTGGATAGCGGACTAGCCGAGATTCGCGACGCCATTGTAGCGGATAAATACGATCCGAAAGCTTCGGTCTTGGGGAAGACAACTAAGCACGATATTACCGATGAGTGGGTTAAGCATTGTTTGCGGTTTGTGACTACTCCACTGAAGCCATATCGTATCGCCATTGATGCCGGTAACGGTATGGCTGGTGCCATACTGCCGGTTATCCAGCCGCATTTGGGGCTTGATATCACCGAGATGTACTACAAGCTGGACGGCACTTTCCCCAACCACGATGCCAACCCCCAGATAGACAAGAACCTGGCGGATTTGGTTGCAAAAGTCAGGCAATCTGAGCTTGATTTCGGATTGGCGTTTGATGGCGATGGCGACCGAGCCGTGCTCGTGGACGACCTGGGACGACGCGTGCCGGGCAGTGATCTGGCGACTATGGTGGCACGGCACTATTTGAGTTTGAACCCCGGGGCGGTGATTGTGCACGATGTGCGCACCAGTCGCGCCACGCGCGAACTGATTACCGAGTGGGGCGGCAAAGCGCTTAGGACGAAGGCCGGGCGAGTGAACATTGCGCCGCTCATGCGCGAGCACAATTCGCCTTTTGGCGTGGAGACGACCGGCCACCTCTTCTTTAAGGAAAACTACTTTGCGGACTCGGGTCTCATCGCGGCGCTTGTCGCCATGGTGGCGTTGACCGAAAGCGGACAGAAGTTGTCCGAACTCGTCGATAGCTACCATCTGTACGCTATGGACCAGGAAATGAATTTCAAGGTAGCAGATCCCAAGGCAGTGCTAGACAGGCTGGCTGAGAAGTACCACGACGCAGACCTGGACCGCCTGGACGGCTTAACGGTTGATTATCCTGACTGGTGGTTCAATTTACGGGCGAGCAATACGGAACCGATCATACGGCTAAATATTGAGGCCAAGGACGAGGAACTGCTTAGAGAAAAGACGGCGGAAGTTGAAGCAGTCATTAATGGGGCTGACCATGCCTAACCTGCGAGATACTTTAAGCTATACCCCTGAAGAGCTTCAGTTCGGTACCTCCGGACTGAGGGCGCTGGCGACTGATATGACGGACCTCGAGTGCTATATAAACACCGTGGGATTTTTACGATTTCTCGTTGAATCTAGCAAACTTCCGAAGGGCGAGACAGTATATCTGGCGGGTGATCTGCGTGAGAGCACGCCCAGAATCACGCACGCCGTTGCCCGGGCAATACGCGACGAAGGCTACCTGGTTGAGTACTGCGGTTTGGTCCCAACGCCAACGGTGTCACTGTATGGGTTCACGCACGGAAAGCCGAGCATTATGGTGACGGGAAGCCACATTCCCGCTGATCGTAACGGTATTAAGTTCATAAAGCCCCATGACGAAGCGCTTAAGGAAGACGAGCCGGGGATCAAATCTAGCGTGGCGGCGGTCAGAGCTGAAATTTACGCTATGGAATCGGACAACGCTCCGTTCAACGCGAGCGGAATGTTGAAAGACCCTGGGTCGTTGCCTCAGGCAACCAGCGCGGCGTGGGAGCTCTACGCGAAGCGCTATCAGGAGGTGTTTCCTAGCACGACATTGGCGGGGAAAAAGATCGTATTCTACCAGCACTCGGCGGTAGGGCGGGATCTATTGCCCGAGCTATTCGAGGCACTGGGGGCGACGGTGGAGCGAGTGGGCCGCTCGGAAGTCTTCATTCCGATTGACAGCGAGAACGTGACGGATCGGGACGAGGCATACTTTCTGGAATTGTCGAAGCAGTTTCCCGACGCCCTGGCCATCGTATCAACCGACGGGGATAGTGACCGTCCGTTTGTGATCGATGAGCACGGCCAGTTCCATCGGGGAGACATGCTGGGCGTCGTCGTCGCGGAATGGTTGAAGGCCGATTTCGCAACCTTCCCGGTAAGCGCAAGCGACGCGGCCGACGGCCGCCTGACCGCCGACGGCGTCTCGTGGAAGCACACCAGGATAGGATCCCCTTACGTGATTCGTTCCATGAAAGACGCCTTAGCGGCCGGGAAGCGCCGGGTAGTGGGCTGGGAGGTCAACGGCGGGTTCTTGCTGGGGTCGGACCTTGATGTGGAGGGTGGTCGACTGGGCCCCTTGCCGACACGTGACGCGTTTGTAGCGATATTGGGCGCGCTCGTAACGGCGAGCGAATCAAACCGGACAATATCAGAGGTGTTTGCCGCGTTACCACAGCGATATACGCAGGCGGGCTTAATTAATGACTTTCCCACGACGGTTTCGCAAGAGATGGAACGCCGATATTCCGATGACGATGAAACGACCCGCCAGGAGTTAGCAGGCTATTTTTCGGGCAAACACGGTTTCGGTACGATCACATCCATTAACACCCTCGACGGCATTCGTATCTTCTTTAGCAACGGCGACATTGCCCATTTGAGGCCGTCGGGAAATGCGCCCCAACTGCGTGTCTATAGCGTGGCTGATTCGCAAGAACGGGCCAACGAGATTGTGGATATGACACTCGCGGAACCAAACGGTATTTTCCGTCGCATGCAGCGTGAAATTAGTCAGCAACAGTCCGCCGCGCACACCGCTTGACGGACAAAAATCATAACGCTACGCTTTTTCTGGCACTCACGATTGAGGAGTGCTAGAGTATAGTCAGCGTCATCACTATGGCTCGATAGTCGGGCGAGGGATGACTTTGTTGATGAAGTAAGTAACATGAGGAGCAATCAGGATGGCATTGCAACCATTGGACGACCGTGTCGTCGCCAAGCCCATAGAGCCTGACACCAAGAGTCCGGCTGGAATTTTGTTGCCGGACCAGGCAAAGGAGAAAACACAGTTGGCCCAGGTTCTAGCGGTCGGCAAGAACGTGAAGGAAGTTAAAGTGGGCGACAAAATCGTCCACACTGAGTATGGGCCGAATCGCTTTAAGCAAGGCACTGAAGAGCTGTTGATCGTAAAAGAGGAAGACGTCCTCGCAGTGGTGAAAGGATAATCATGGCCAAGAAGATTTTTTATGATGATGATGCCCGCGCCCGGGTACTCGCGGGGGCCAAAGAGTTGTATGACGCGGTACGCGTGACCATGGGCCCGAAGGGCCGAAACGTCGTGGTTAGTAAGAGTTACGGCGGACCGACAGTGACTCACGACGGGGTTACCGTTGCAAAGGCTGTAGAGATCGAGGCGCGCAATGACGAGACGCTGGGACGAAGTGTTGGAGCTGAGCTCGTAAAACAAGCGGCGTCTAAGACCAATGACACCGTCGGTGACGGAACTACTACGGCAACGGTTCTGACTTACCATGTTCTCAACGAAGCCAACAAATTGATCGCGGCGGGTCACAACCCAATGGACCTAAAGAAGGGCTTGGACAGCGCAGCCAGCGTGATTCTCGGGAGCGTTGAGGGTGTGACCGAGAAGATTGCCGGAAACCGACAGAAAGTTGCCCAGGTTGCGACGATTTCGGCTGGCGACAGTGAGATTGGGGAACTGATTGCTGATGTCATTGAGGCGGTGGGCCAAGACGGAACGGTAACGGTTGAGCAGTCGCAGACATTAGGCCTCGAAAAAGAAGTGGTCGAAGGTTTCAAGATCGACCGGGGCTACGTGAGCGCCTACATGGTTACTGACCCGGCCCGTATGGAAGCCAGTTATGAGAAGCCGCTGATACTGGTAACCGACAAGAAAATTTCCAGCATTCAAGACATCCTGCCATTGCTTGAAAAGGTGGCGGCCGGTGGCAAGAAAGAACTCGTGATTATCGCCGAGGACGTCGACGGCGAAGCCTTGGCTACGCTCGTGCTTAACCGCCTGAAGGGCGTCTTCAATGCCCTGGCCATTAAGGCGCCGGCCTTCGGCGACCGACGCAAGTCGATCCTGGCTGACATCGCGGTACTGACTGGAGCGACGGTTATCAGTGAAGAGCTGGGGTATACGTTTGAGAACGCGACCATAGATATGCTCGGGAGCGCTCGCAAAGTTATTGCAGGCAAAGACGATACGACGATTGTCGAAGGCTACGGTGACACCAAGGCCGTCCACGCTCGTATTAGCGAGATTCGCGCTCAGATAGACAATGCCAGCAGCGAATATGACAAGGAAAACTTGGAGAAGCGCTTGTCGGCATTAGCTGGCAAGGTAGCGCTCATAAAAGTTGGTGGCGCCACTGAGACTGAGATTGAAGAGAAGAAGTTCCGGGTCGACGACGCGGTTAACGCAACGAAGGCAGCCGTGGCAGAGGGCATTGTTCCTGGCGGCGGCGTGACCCTGGTCGACCTGTCAAAGAAACTGACGGTTGAGCCGACCAAGATTGGGTCGAGCGAAGAGGCTGGGCATTTGGTCCTGAAGCGGGCCTTGGTGCAGCCATTCCGTGAATTGATGCGCAACGCGGGGCTCAACCCCGACGAGAAGTTGCCGGCAGTTCTGTCGAGCAAGGGCGGTCAAGGATTTGATGTCAATGACGGCGCAACACTTGTCGACTTGAAGTCGAAAGGTGTCGTTGATCCGGCTAAGGTCGTGCGCGAGGCAGTACAGAACGCGGTGTCCATCGCCGGTACAGCCATGACAATGGGAGCTCTTGTTGTTGAGCTGCCGGAAGAGAAGCCAGCCGGTGGACCGGGCGGGGGTATGCCTGGCGGTATGGGTATGGGAGGCATGGACTACTAACAAGTCGCCTCAGACAAGTTCGCGTAAGCCTAAAGTTGAGCCCGCCTGGGCTCAACTTTCGTTTGTGGTGGTTTCCGTTACATGATCGGTCGAGGTGCGCGAGCATTTGTTGATTGGCATCTGGTAATGCTAGGCTTACATCATGAATGAACCAATGGCCGGGAGCCCAGCCGATTCCATAGGTGAAAGCAGGATGGCCTGTAACTTGTACCAGGAAAAATGGCGGAATGTGGATGCTACGGACTACTCCGAATTCGATAACCAGGTCCTTGAAGCGCTGCACAACCGACGTGAAGGGAGCCGCCACGTATATGGCTCAGGACGTTAAAGCGGAGTCGCCGATACTCGATCACGAAGTATTTGCCGGGAGAGCGAGCGAGATGCTGGATAGAGTTGATGCGCTGCGTGATGAGTCTGGATTGCCGGAAGCTTTGCGTATAGCAATTGAGCAATTTGTTGAGGGTGAGTCGCATCCTGAGCTCAAAAAATTTGCCGAGGTAATTCTCGTGGCACGACGGCAGGCGTTATTGCAGCAGCAACTTGACGATGACCGGAGCCAGCTGCACAGTGGCCGACTAGATCACGCCGAACGAGTTTCGACAGGGCACCATTACGAAATGCTAAGGCGCGAAGCGTGTGAATATAATCACCTGTTGCGGAGCTTGATCGAATCGTGCGGCCAGTATTTCTCCCGTGGCGAGTTGGACGGTTGGCTGATCAGAGCTAGCCAAGGCAGGCGTGATTGGGTTGGCGGCGAAGTGGTTGGGGCCGTGTCTGAGATTGCACTCCACGCGGCGCTGCAGGGATTGCCGGAATTGCGCGGGTTGCGGTACGCCTCGGTCGACGAAGACTTGCGCGGCTACGACTTTGTGGCAACTTGGCAGGGCCAAATGATAACGGTTGACGCCAAGACCGGTTTTTATCAGCCCTTGAGTGAAGAGAAGCTCGGGCATCGGCACTTGGAGATCTCCGTGCCGCGGGAATCGGTGAATGGCTTTCGCGTATCTCGCCGAGGCCTTGATCTGTTGCGCCACGAGGTCCGACAGACGCTGCATCGGAGCGCGTCGGTGCAGTCTCACGGCCCCCATACCACCGCTGTGCCGAACCAAGCCTAGGGGTTTGACAAGATATGCGCGACTGATATAATTTGGCCAATATCGTACTTTGATGTGATATTGACATCCATCGTGGAAAGAAAAGGGCAACCCGGTTCGTGGGCGACGACTCTATTCCTAGCGTTATGCCGGGGGGAGAGTGCGTCTTTTTTTGTACGCGCATGCAGCTAGCTTGTCGGTGCTGACCGCGAGCGGTCTGGTCTTGAGGTGGTTCAAGACCGGATCGCTCGTTATAAGCCCGATGGGAGGTGCGAGCGCCATGGCAACCAGCCTGGGAGGAGCAGGGAGAGAGAAGAAGGCGGTCCAGCGTCAGCGCAGCAAGCACGGAGGGCCCGACGGGGAAGAGGATGAGGCGGTAGTCGTACAGCGTCCTCCTGACAACCTCGTGAGCCGTAGCGCAGGCGATTGGCTCAAGCAGAACCCCTGATACACAAGATCGTTCCCTAAGTAGTGCGGGAGTGATCGAGAAAGCGAGGATTGAGTCGTGGCAAACCTCGATGCATTCGATGCCCAGGTGGAGGTATTCATCACCTGGGTAACCGGCCAGTCTGGCCACCATCTCAAAGCCAGTGACGTGATGTCGCAAGTGATGGACCTGCGCCTCGAGCTCGAGGCCAGTACATTCGACGGCGTGCCAGGGAGGGCATGGCTGCACGACATCATCTCTATGTGTGCTCCGGAGCGGGAGGCTGAGCACTGGGCGAGCGTCAACGCCTGCCACTATGTCGAGAAGGCACGGGTGGCAGGCTGCCTGCAAGAAGTGCGCAAGGCGCGCATGGTAATGCCGGTGAGCGCTCCGTAACGATGGACGATGGTGGGGCCTGGTGGCTGCGAGCGCGCGGTGACCAGGCCCCACCTAGGACCCTTGCCACATTGTGCGAGGGTTTTGTCGTGTCCGGTCAGCCGCGTGCCAGACCGAAACAATTGCGTCATAATGGTTATGTAAGGAGATTTCGGATGCTGGATGAAGCTGACTTTATTACCCGTTATGACAAAGAAGATGCCCTGGGTGTCATGGGCCGCCTGCCGGAGCAGCTCGCGCACACATTCCCGGAAGTTCGTGACCTGGATAGCCTAAAAGGCGCGGCAAACATCGTTTTGGCTGGCATGGGCGGATCGGCGCAACCGGGAGAGTTTATCAAGACGTGGCTTGGCCACAAATTACCGGTGCCGTTTGTGATTGTTCGTGATTACATCTTGCCCGAGTTTGTGGGTCCGTCGACGTTGGCCATCATCTCCAGTTATTCCGGCAATACTGAAGAGACACTCAGCGCGCTGAAAGAAGCCGAAAAACGAGGAGCAAAGATCGTCATTATGGCGTCGGGCGGTGAGCTTCTGGATATAGCGAAAGAAAAAGACTTTCCCTTCATGCAGTTGCCGTCGGCTTATCAGCCGCGAATGGCGGTGCTGTACGCGGTGAAGGCGCTGGCATCGCTGGTAGAACACCTCGGTCTCGTCGACGGTGCCATCGTCGAAATGGAGGCCGCAGGTAAATGGCTTCAAGCGGAGATGCAGGCGTGGGCAGCGAAAGTACCAACCGCCGACAACCAAGCTAAGCAAATCGCGCAAGAGCTCGTCGGTCATCCAATTGTCGTGTACGCGGGTCCGGTCATGGCATTTGCGGCCATGAAATGGAAAATTGCCTTCAATGAGAACGCCAAGAACATTGCCTTCTACAATTACTTCCCCGAGTTAAACCACAACGAGTTTATTGGGTGGGGGCATCCGGAAAAGCACGGTCTCAAGGTAGTGGAGCTGCGGAGCAGTTTCGATCATCCACGAGTACGAGAGCGATTTGACGTCACTAACCGGCTACTGTCGAGCAGGTTTGCCCCGATCCAAGTTGAGGCCAAGGGTGTTATTCCGCTGGAGCACCTGGTCTGGACGATCGGGTTGGGAGAATTTGCAGCGACGTATCTGGCAATACTAAATCAGATAGATCCCACTCCTGTTGACCTTGTGGAGCAATTTAAGGCTGAGTTGCATTAGCGATACGCATGGCACCAGGTCCGGCGGCTTTAGCGCGGTAGAGGGCGGCGTCAGCGTGCTCCAGGAGTTGGTGCGGGGTGGCAATCCGATGACTCATTACTGCTATTCCGGCGCTGGCAGCGACGCGAATCTGCTGACCTCCGACGATATACGGCTTGGTCAGCCGAGAAGCTAATCGCCGATACACCAGATGGGCGTCGGTCAGGTGATGAATGTTGTTGGCAACAACGATGAATTCGTCGCCTCCAAAACGAGCAACGGTGTCCCCGTCGCGGATCCCGGCAGCAAGCCGCGCAGCGGCGCTGGCTAGGACCTGATCACCGACGGTGTGGCCGAGGCGGTCGTTAATCGTTTTGAAATTATCTAAATCGAAAAAAATTACCGCGGTAAGGCGAGAGTTCCTGGTCGCTTGAGAGACGGCTTCTCGCAATTGCCTGGAAAGCGCTGCTCGGTTAGGGAGTTTGGTCAGACTATCGGTGTAGGCGAGCTTCTTAAACGATCGCACACGTAATACGAGATGGGCGATCAGGAGAATCGCGCAGGCGGTCGCTATTAGTACTATCTGAA
>Ga0302324_100016726_pt1 | contig 14595 bp, 7 predicted proteins | sample Palsa_T0_1_FD_201949 | JGI IMG/M metagenome (GOLD analysis project Ga0302324, IMG submission 201949) | Peat permafrost microbial communities from Stordalen Mire near Abisko, Sweden - Palsa_T0_1 | ecosystem: Environmental > Terrestrial > Soil > Palsa > Peat permafrost | place: Sweden: Abisko...
TGCCGCGGCTCGAGTGAGAGTCAGTCCACAACCTCCGGAAAACTGAATCGCTTCCAACCGCTTGCGTTGCCAAGCGATGCGATAGAGCGAGGGTTGAACAAACTCATGGGCAGTGCTCCCCAAGTTTTCGCACACCGCCATATCCAGCCGTCATGGCTGATCCGCAGCGGGGTAGACCTTGATCCAGTGTGTCCGCATCGTAGTGCGGATGATCTTATCCGCTGTTTCTGAAACGATGGCGTTTGTCTGCTCCACGGGCATGTGACAATCGATGCAATTCTCGGCGATCCTGGGTCCCATCTTCTTCTCCATGCCGCAGCTTTCCACGCGGTGACAGCTCAGGCACCGTGCAGAATACGATGGGGCAGGCCGTTCCGGAGCGTGTACCTGGTGGCATGTGGAGCATGTCATGCTCGGAGAGGACAGATAACAGCGACTCCTCTTCAGCAATCCCACTTGGTTTGCATGCACATCGGGACGTAAGTCCGTGTCGGCTGAGTTCGGACCGAGATACTTGTCCAAGGGTTCCCCCGGGACGTAAGAAAACGCCTTGGCCAGTTCTGCGTGCTGAGCGCCATTGTGACACAGTGCGCACAGGTCTACCTGTCTATCGCGCGAGAAGTGAGCCGGATTAAGAATTGCCTGTCCTGACGATGCTGCAGATACAGGCACTGCAGTCCGATGCATCGCGATGTGCTCTGCGCCCGGTCCGTGGCAGGTCTCACAGGAGATCCCGGTTACCAGGCTTGCCTTTTCATAGCGGTTTGTCCCAGGCTCGGAGGAGCGGGGTTCAATGTACGTGACATGACACTCAAGGCAGCGGGGAGAGACAAGCCGATTGAAATTTGGGGGCCCATTCCTGAAGCCCGGACTGTTGATCCACTGCCTTCCATCCGACCAGTAGCTGACTGGAAGCTCGTACAGTTCATCGCCATGCCAGTACAGATAGCTCTGTCCACGCACGGCGGACCCGATGACGATATCGATGCGTTCGCTCCGCGTCTGCAGTTGCCCAGGAAAGCCAGTCACCGCGGTCTGATAATAGCCGGTATCCTTGATTTCCATCTTGTAATAGAGGCCAGGGTCACCAATAACCGGAGCGGGGTCTGCGATCTTCAACACATTTGACCCTGCGCTGAAGGAGCCGAGAATAGAGTTCCCATTCGGCTGCTGCGATGTCAGGTGGTGTGCTGTGTGCATGTAGGTAACGCTCTGGTCTTGATGGCACGACATGCAACTGTCATCTCCGACATGGCGCGGCGCGTCAGGCGATACGCGATCTGCAGTGTGCGGGGTCGGCAACGTTTGCGCGTGCAACAAGCAGGCGAAACAACACGCAGCGGTTAAAGTGAGAATTGCACGCAACATGGAGTGTCACCATGTTGCCATCGCCGACCTCTTGAAGTCATCTGATAATCCCGCTCTGACTGGGACAAGCACAGATTTCCTCTGTTGCTAAACGATAGGTCGCCAGCCTTTATGCCGTGATATTGCTAACCTAATCCTTAGCGATCAGCGGCACGGTACAGAGAAATAAAACTTCCCTGTCGTTCATCCCTACAAGGCTAACTCTCCACTGCTGCCGTCAGGGCTCATCCGGGCCGGCGCAGATTCCTCGCTTGCTGGGCCCTAGGTCTTGGGCGTGACTTCCGCGCCCGGCGTGGGCCGTTCACGGAGCAGGTCGTCGAGGTCGCAGAGCTTGTCGGTTACCAGGTTCAGCTTGCGGGAGAGGTTTTGGATCTCCGACTCGGCGCGGCGGTTTACATCGAAGTCCAATTCGCTGCGCAGGCGGTCTTTCTTGTCCTGCCGGTTCTGGCTCATCATGATGACCGGCGCCTGGATAGCGGCCAGCATGGATAGGAAGAGATTGAGCAGGATGAAGGGGTACGGGTCCCACGCCCGGCCTCGCAGGCCGACGTTGATGCAGGTGTAAACGACCAACACAACGGCGAAGAGGATGATGAAGGTCCATGAGCCGCCGAAACTGGCGACCTTATCGGCGATATGTTCGCCGAGAGTGTATTCCTCCTCGATCACATCATTGGCATTCCGGCTAGCGCGAAGCCTTACCAATTGCTGCGAGGCATGGAATTGGTGGCCAAGCACCGTCAGCATATCCATGCCCGCCAGAGGTTTGCGCTGCAGCAAAGTGGCAATGTCGTCGCGGCTGATCTCGACACACGTGGTTTCTTCCATGGCCAAGGCGCTTGTCTGGTGGGGCGTTTGCTCCAGCATGGAGGCGAAGCCGAAAAACTGCCCATGCCCAGGTTGGTCGACCACGACCTCCTGGTGGTCTTCGTCGACAGTGGTGACCTGCACGTTGCCCGACAATAAAATATAAGCGTGCTTGCCGGGATCACCTATTTTGTAGATGCGCTGCCGGGGAGCAAATGTTTTGAGATCGACCTGGGCAGCCAGGACGGCAATTTCATCATCATCGAGCAGGGCAAAGAGCGGGACGTGTTTTAACTCCACCGGGTTGCAGGGCATAGGTCACCTCGCGGGCGCTGTATTGGTTTCGCATGAACTGCGAGGAACGATAACAGACGATGGCTACAGGCGGATGGTAATTTCGCATTTACAAAGGCTGTTCGCGGCAAGGTGGCGCGGAGCGAATCTGGCTTTGATTTCACTCAATAAACACGCCCAGGGATGGCTTGAGAGCAGGCGTGAGCAACGCGGCTTTTTCTGGCGGCAACCTACTTTAATACATATACTTGTGGGCGATACTTCATCTGGAACGCGAATCAATTTGGCCGGCGGTATGATGGAGAGCGCTCCTGCGCCGAACCGGAGGCTGCTTAGATGACTATGCTCGTCCGTGCATCGTTGCTGGCGCTGGCGCTAGCCGCCGGCCTAACTGGGCCGTTGGCTATCGATTTAGATGGACGCCCGCTTACTGATCTCTCGCCGGCGGGAGCACGGGCGGTGGTCCTCTTCTTCGCTGCCTCGGATTGTCCCATTTCTAACCGATACATTCCCGAAGTTCAGCGTCTGGCAAAGCAATTTGAACCGCTCGGTGTTCGCGTATGGTTTGTGTATCCCAATCCAGGAGATGGAGCAAAAGTCGTTCGTGCCCACGACCTTGAGTTTTCAATTACCGCCAAGACAGCGTTAGACACGAAGCAGACACTCGCCCGGATGGCGCAAGTAACCGTCACTCCAGAGGCCGCGGTTTTTGTTCCCCAGGGAACCGGTCTGCGCGAGGTATACCGGGGGCGGATTGACGATCGGTACATCGCCCTGGGCACCGAGCGGCCGGAAGCGACGCATCACGACCTGGAAGAAGCCATTCGCGCCGTGCTTGCCGGCAGTCCTGTTCGCCCGCCGGCGGGCCCGCCCATTGGCTGCTCGATCGTGACTCTACAACCTTAAGGGGGCGGGGCAGCGGCGCCGTGTCATCATAATCGGCATGAGTCTTGCTCGCAGCCTGCACCTGTTGGCGTTGTTAGCCGTCGCTGTGGCCACCTCAGCACAGACGGTCGAATCCAGATCACCCCAGCGGTTGACATCTGAGACTACAGCGGAATTGATTAAGGTCTCCTCTGAACTCAGTCAGCTGCAAAAGCTGTCAGCCAGTCCTGGACCGGAGGATCGGTGGGAAATCCTTTGGCTGCATCAGCGCATTTCCGAACAAGTAATGGCGGCGTCGCTCCAGGTCGATGCCACGATAGCCCAGATCGACAATGAGATTGCGCGCTCCAATGAGGTGCGCGGATTTCTTGCAGATCGCCGCGACCGCACTGTGAGCCGGGCAAACCTGCTCAGCGTGCTCGTGGGCGGAGCTGTCGGCGCGACTAGTTCCGGCCTGCAACTTTCATCGAGCCTTACCAAGCCAGCGGCCGGTGTTGGCATCGGCGCCGGGACTCTTTCTGCCGGACTTGCCTTGGTGGGAATTCGCGAGGAGAAAGGCAAGAGCAGTCGCTTCAATTTCGAATCCAACATGCTGGCCGAGTTTTTCGACCGCCCTACTCTGCCCAACAGCCAATACCCAGAGACCATCTGGATCTTCCTGAATGAGCCCAGCCGTAGCGGGGCGCCGGGCGTCACGCGCAAGCAGGAATTACTGCAGACCTGGGTCCAGGTGAAGCGAATTGACTCACTGTCGAGTACGGAGAAAATCGATCATCTGACCAGCCAGCCGTCGGAAAGCCTGAAACTTAGCATCGACGACTTCGAAGATCGCGGGGCCATGCTGCAGGACGTTCGGGCCAGGATCTCCTATATGAAGAGGGACCTGGGGGCTCTGCTCGCCTCACTGCCGACGGTTAGCGAAAAACCTTGACCGCACGAGAGTGCGGTCAATTGAGAAGCAAGAGCACCGTGGAGGCAGGGGTTATCTGCTCGCTAAAGCAGGAGTTCTGTTAGGGTAGGTGCCATGCGCCCCCAGCCTCTCATCTGTGTCACGGATGTCGAAGCCAGCAGCCGGTGGTATCAGCGCCTGCTGAGCTGCCGCGGGGCTCACGGCGGCAGGCAATATGAGCAACTGGTGAAGGATGGCGAGCTCATCCTCCAATTGCACAGTTTTGCAGTCGAACATCATCACGGCCCCATCGGCAATTGCGCTGACAGACCGTACGGTAATGGTGTGCTGCTCTGGTTCGAAGTGGATGACTTCGACGCGGTCATGCAACGCGCCGCCGAAATGGGCGTCGAGTTCGTGATGCCCCGCCATCGCAACCCTCTCGATGGCAATGGCGGTCCCAACCACTGGGAGTGTTGGATGCGCGACCCGGATGGCTACACCGTCGTCGTCGCCAGCCCTTATGGAACAGCCGACGGAGCCTGGCGCCCCAGCCCTGATCTATTCACGTAGACCGCGGTTTCTAAGGTTTGATGACTACCCCGAGAAGGCGCGGACGACTACCAGGGTCATATCGTCGTGCTGGGGGGCAGTTCCGGCAAATCTGGTGGCCGCGTCGAAGATGCACTCCAGGAGTTGCTGGGCGGATGAGATTTTGCACCCGCGAACAGTTTCGAGCAGGCGGTCCTCCCCCCATTCTTCGTCATCCAGATTCATGGCCTCGCTGATACCGTCGGTGAAAGCCACCAGGACATCGCCGGGTTCCAGCCGCACCGAACCTTGCTCGTAATGGACGCCCTCCACAAGGCCAACCACAGTTCCGCCGGCTTCCAGGCGGGTCACCGTACCGTTCTCACCGTCACCATGAAAAAGCATGGGAGGATTGTGACCCGCGTTGACGTAGGCGAAGCTGCCCTGGGCTGGATCATACTGGCCATAGAAAAAAGTCGCGTACCGATTCGACGAGGAGGCCTCGTACACCAGGCGATTCACATTGCTCACTGCGGCCGCAAGGTTCTCCGGGGCACGGGTAGCTTCGCCGCGCAGCGATGCCTGCAGGCTGGCCATCATCAAGGCCGCGGCAATTCCTTTGCCGGAGACATCGCCGATTGCTATGCCGAGGTTTCCCTTGGGCAGAGCAAGAAAGTCATAGTAGTCGCCACCGACGCCCAGCGCGGGCCGGCAATGACCGGCGTAATCGAGACCCCGGATGATTGGCAGTTTCTGGGGAAAGAGGCGCTCCTGCACTTCGCGCGCGATCTCGACTTCGCGGTTCAGGCGTTCGCGCTGCGCCACCTCATCCGCGACGGTTTGCATGAGGTTCGCATTTTCGAGGGCCAACCCGGTTTGCGAGGCGACCGACTTAAGCAGGCGCACATCCGAGCCGGTGTAGGGTTCTTCCGACCGCTTGGCGCCGAGCGAGATAAAACCCAGAAGTTTGTCGCGTACTGCCAGGGGGAGCAGCAGCTCCGATTGCAGCGCGGCCAGTTCACCTCGCTCTTCATCGCCGATCCCTTCTTCGCGGTAAAGCCAGGATTGACGATCGTTCAAGAACACCCGAGCCGGCTCCTTCTGGCTTTTTAACACCAATGCTGTTCCTGTTTTGCTGGGGAAGGCCACAGCAGGAAGACCTGGATATCCCATGGCAAATGCGGGCCGGTAGAATCCGTCTGCGCCCAGCAGCACCGCCACTTGCGGCACATGCAACGTCTCCGAGATTCGGGCGGCGACCGTTTCGAGGAGCGATTTGGGCTCAATCATGGACCGTACCTGATCGCTGAGCTCCGTCAACACGTGCTCCGCGTCATAGCTTTCGCGGAAGAAGCGGCGATCGACCCAGGTGCGCAAGTTGTCCCCGAGCCTGCGGATCGTAAAGTAGGCCGTGATGCCGGCTAGGATGACGATGGTTTTTTGCGGACGGTCGTGCCCCGCGTTTGCAGCCATGGTTGTCCCGGCGACGATAACGACTCCCATGGCAATAAACTGGAGCACTCGTATACTGCCCTTGGCCAGCGTGTACTGAAGGCCCTGACGGAGGGCGACACCCACGCCCATCGCCTTTTGCACCACGATCACGTAAGTCAACGTGAGTGGAAAAAGAATGAGCGGAATCACAATGAGCGCATTAAACCATGAGGGGAAAAGTTCGCTGGCGAACTTGCCCTGAAAGCGCGCGTACAACGTAGGCAAAATAACCGGGAGGAAGGCTAGGGAAGCGCCCCAGTAGAGAAAGCGCAATCTTCGCTCGGCATCTGGCGATTTGCTCAGGCCGAGCTTGATTCCCATGGCAGAGAAGAAGCTTGAAATCAGGACGAAAGTGAAGATCCCTGACAGTGTTCTCAGAGGCTTGAGGGCGTTGTAGAGACCGTTGACCGATCGATAGTCGCTCGCCCCGCCAATTGAGATCACCACTGCCGCTAGCGCAATGAGGGCGAAGGGCAGCGCACAGAACCACTGCAAGGCTCTCCAACCGTAATCGTATCGGCTGCCCGGTGGAAAAGGTTCAGGAAAGAAGCGGCCGAAGAGGTAAATAACAATCGGGAACATGGCCTCCAGGGTCGATTCATAAAGCAGACCTGCTTCGCGCCATCCGGGCGGCCAGCCCTCGACAAAGAAGGTTTGCAAAATGTTCGGGAAGCTCATCATGAGCGCCAGCAACAGCCAGGCCATCGGATCGCGAGGACGGCGAAAGGCAACCCAGAAGCCGAGCAGCAGAGACAAGCCCGGGAGCAGGAACTCCACCGTCAGGTCACTGAAAGTACTCCAGGAATAAAAGGGTGTTGAGGTAACCGGCAAATCGACGATTCGCTGCTCGTTCAAAGAGGCGTCTTTTGGAACCACCGTCAGCAGCAGAGGGACACCCACCCTGGCCTTGGCGAAAGCCTGACCCAGGACGCCGGTTCCGGTAAAGGGCGTTCCGTTGACGGCCAGCAGGTGGTCGCCGTTGCGGATCCCAAAGCCGGCCGCTTCGGGTGTAGTGAAGTTGATCGTATCGCTGCCGGCGTCGACAAAAAAGAAAGGGAAGTGCAGTGTTTCACGATGGAAAAGGTCGGGCAGATAACGGATCTGATAGAGCAGACTGATGACAAAAAGGCCGGCCAGGAGGCTATAGAGAAGGATGGGGCGCTTGATGGGCACGGGCTATGTGCTTCTCCTGGATGGCCGATTCTGAGCCGGGAACCATGATTCTATCCCGTTCGTCGGCGCAAATCGCGGGCGGCAAAGCCTTATGTAGCGATCCAATCACTTTTTATTGAGCGCCTGATCCGGCTGAAGCATGAATGTGTGAGTGGTGCGGTGAAAGTATCCTCGACCTATGATTTCGCCGTTGTCGTTGATGCGTGATGCCACCAGCAGCATCCAGCCGGAATTGGGCGCGATGAGTTTGTTCAGATTGATCATCTTGCCTTTCTCCCAAAGGAACGCCCTCTGCCTTCCATCGTCTTCTGAGCTGCCGACCACCTGCCCCAGGGCATTAATGTCCAATGCTGTGCTCGGCGAATCCTCGCCACCAAGCGTCCCCAGATCCTCGACGGTCCCATCTCTCCAGATCACGCCGTGTGCGATGCCATTAGCCACGTCGCAGGATCCAATGATCGCGTTGTTTACATTGATGGCCTGAGCACTGCAGATTGTGCCGCCGGGCAGCTTCGGCAGCTGCTGTATCTTGCCTGCGTGCCAAAGAAAAGCCTGAGGCTTACCATTCGGAACAAGATTCGCCTCTCCCACGATGTCGCCCTTATCGTTTATGTCGCGGGCACTGCTGTAATCTCCCTGAGCAAGGAGTCCGAGATCGCGGGGCTGCTTCGTCCGCCACAAGACTGCGTGTTTCCCGCCGCTGCTGACCTGTGCATTCCCTACCACGTCACCCGCTGCATTGACGGCCAAGGCAGCGGAATAGGCGCCTCCCAGCGATCCCAGGATTTCCAGCTTATTATCAGACCACTTGAACGCGCGGGTGAAGCGCAAATCCTGTGGCGCCTGGAGAGTCCCTACTACCGTAAGCCGGTCATTGATGTCGGAAGGATAGACGAGGGTGAAATTGTTTTCTCCCTCAATAGAAATGGTCTCCTTGCCGTGAAAAACTATGCCCGGCATCAGGCTCGCGTTTTCCGAGTGCCAGATGGCCATGTCGCCATGATTATTCAACGCCGGAGTGTCGGTAAGCGTGCGAACCAGGGCTGGGCCACGATCCACAATTGTGTAGCGTGGATGGACCTCCTGGGCAACACTGAGCGGAGCTAAGACAAGCGCTATTCCTGCCGCAAGGAACACACACCTCATCCGGCCCAAACCGCGATTCCGCCGAGGCTTCCAGTTGGACAGGGCGACCGGGCTCTGTTGCGTTACCCGCTGAGGAATCAGACAAGCCCTAGGATAGACCGTGGCCGCTTTCACAAACGTGTAAGACTCCGCTCTGACGACAAGGTTACGAACTGGAAGCTTGTTGATACGATAGCCGTCGGACCCCTACGGCGTCACGCTCATCATGTTAACCGTAAGGATTACGGTCTGCGTTGTGACAACAGTTCCAGAGGTTCCGGTAGCCACGACCGTCACCTTCGCGGTAGACGGCGTAACGTTCGCGACATATCCGCTCATACCGCAACCGGACAAACCGGCGGCCAGGGCCCAGGCACCTGCGAGCAGCAGGCAAAGATGCCAAAGTCGCTGCGTCTTGACCAACTTCCGTCTCCGCGCCAGGACGGCTAATCCGGTCACGCCGCCCGGGCACCAGAATACCAACGCAAAAACGGCCGGGTTGAATGGACTTTGCGGTGCCTGAGACGGTACATGTTTCTCTGCTTGCTGTAGAGTCGTGTTGATGGTAAGGCCGGTATTGACGTTCTTACCGCTCAGCGTGACCTGATTTTGGGCAAACGCGCAACTGGCATTCGCAGGCAGATTCAAACAACTCAACGTGATCGTCCCGCTATAGCCACCAGTCGGCGTGAAGGTGAGAGTGGTACTTCCTGTACCCCTTGCCGCAATGGTCAGCGTGCTGGGGTTCGCCGACACCGAATAGGTAGCTGTTGGCTCTATTGGAGTGGCAGTGATCGTGAGGTTGACCCCTGGTGAGCTGCTGCCGGCAAAGTTTCCCGCGGGCGCATACGTAGCCATGGCGGTATCCGTTCCGGCCGGTAGCGCGGTGGTGCTAAGCGTGGCCACGCCGCTGGCGTTCAGCACCCCCACACCCAGGGAAGTGGATCCGCTCAAAAAGGTCACGCTTCCTGCAGGTACGCCCGCGGTGGATACCACGGTGGCGGTCAACGTTACGCTGGCGCCTAAGGCCGCACTCGCTGGGGCGTTCAGCTTGGTAGTGGTCGCCGCCGGAGTCACCGTCAGCTCGCCGGGGACGGTGGTCACGGTGTAGTTGGCCAGTTGTGTGCCGGTTACAGACGGCACAATTGCATAGCTGCCGATATTACTGCTAAGACTGGCGGTGGTGGTAAAGCTCTCGGTGAAGCTGTCGCTGCCCACCGCGCCGGTGATTGTTCCACTAAAGGTTGGGTTGGCTGTGCCGAACGTGCGGGTTGCGTTATTGGCTGCGACGGTCAGCGGTGCGGGCGTTACCTGGAAGCTCTGCGTCGTACTGGCCGAGTCGTACCCGGCACTACCGGCTTGTGTGGCCCGTAAGACTACGGTGCCCACGCCAGTTACGGTCACGATGCCGCCGCTGACCGTAGCTGGGCCGGACTGCACGCTAATAGTGACCGCGTAACTGCTGCCCAGGCTCGAACTTGCCGTTACACCAAAAGGCGAACTGCCGTACACGCGCGATGGGATAGTGGGAAAGGTAATGGTCTGCGAGGCGCCGTCGATGGCGATCGCGGTTGCCGGCGAAGCGCTGGCGGCAAAGTTCCCCTGCGCTGCATAGCCGGCCGTGACGCCATCGGTACCTGCGGGCAGGGCAGTGGTGTTCAGTGTGGCCACGCCGCTGCTGTTGAGCGTGCCCACGCCGACGGGCGTGGATCCGTTGTAAAACGTAACCGTTCCGCCTGGCATGCCCGAGGTGGAAGTGACGGTTGCGGTCAGGTTTACGCTAGCGCCATAGGTAGCGCTGTGCGGCGCACTCAAGCCGGTTGTGGTGGGCGCTCCAGCTACCGTAAGCGTACCGTTCACTAGGGTGACGCTGTAGTTGGCTACCTGTGGGCCGGTAACAGCGGGCACGACCGGATAGCTGCCAACATTACTGCTAAGGCCGGCGGTGGTGGTAAAGCTCTCGGTGAAGCTGTCGCTGCCCACTGCGCCGGTGATTGTTCCACTAAAGGTTGGGTTGGCTGTGCCGAACGTGCGGGTCGCGTTATTGGCTGCGACGGTCAGCGGCGCAGGTGTTGCCTGGAAGCTCTGCGTCGCGGTGGCCGCACCGTAGTCCGAATTGCCGGCTTGTGTCGCTTGCAGCACCACTGTGCCCACACCAGTGACAGTCACGACGCCTCCGCTCATCACTGCCGGGCCGGATTGTACTGTGATGGTGACTGGATAGCTGCTGCCTAAGTTGGAAGTCGCCGTTACCGCAAAGGGCGCGCTACCGTAGGCTCGGGATGCGATCGCTGGGAAGTTGATGGTTTGCGACGCCGCGTTCACGGTGATGCTGTTCCCGGACGAGGCGCTGGCAGCAAAGTTGCCCGCTGCCGCGTAGCTAGCGGTGAGCGTATCGGTTCCCACCGGGAGCGTGGTAGTGGCCAGTGTGGCCGCACCGCTACCGTTTAGCGTGCCCGTACCCAAGCTCGTGGATCCGCTATAGAACGTGACGACTCCACCGGGTGTTCCGGCGGTCGAGGCTACCGTCGCCGTCAGCACTACGCTGGCGCCATAGGCATCGCTGCCTGGCGCACTCAATGTCGTTGTGGTAGCGGCTCCACTCACGGTAAGGGAACCGTTGACGAGGGTGACGGTGTAGTTGGCCAGTTGTGGACCAGTCACCGCCGGCACAATCGGATAGCTGCCCACATTGCTGGTGGCGGTTGCGGTGGTAGTAAAGGTTTCGCTGAAGCTGTCACTGCCCACTGCGCCGGTCACCGTTCCGCTAAAGACCGGGTTGGCGGCGCCAAAGGCACGGCTCGCATTATTGGCGGCTACCGTCAACGGAGCAGGCGTCACCTGGAAGCTTTGCGTCGCCGTGGCGGCGGAGTAGTTTGCGTCTCCTGCCTGCGAAGCTTGCAGAACCACAGTTCCTGCCCCGGTGAGAGATACGGTGCCACTGCCGATCACGGCCGGACCAGACTGAACCGTTATGGTGACCGGATAACTGCTGCCAGCGCTAGAGGTGGCGGTCACGGCGAAGGGTGCGCTGCCGTAAGCGCGGGATGCGATCGCGGGAAAGGTAATCGTCTGTGTCGCCTGGTTGATGGTGATGCTGTTTGCCGCTGAGGTGCTGGTGGCAAAGTTGCCCGCGGCCCCATAGGTTGCAGTCAGGCTATCCGTGCCGCCGGGGAGCGCGGAGGTGCTCAGCGTGGCCAGGCCGCTGCCGTTCAACGTGCCCGTGCCCAGCGCAGTGGAACCGTTGTAGAAGGTCACGCTTCCGCCGGGCGTTCCCGCGGTCGAACTTACGGTCGCCGTCAGGGTCACGTTAGCCCCGTAGGTTGCGCTGCCGGGTCCACTTAACGTGGTCGTGGTCGGCGCTGCAGTGATGGTAAGAGTGCCGTTGACGATGGTGACGGTGTAACTGCCCAGGTTTGTTCCCGTCACGGAAGGCACGATCGGATAGCCGCCAACATTGCTAGTTGTCGTGGCGGCGGTGGTAAAGCTCTCAGTGAAGCTGTCGCTACCCACGGCGCCCGTCACTGTTCCGCTAAAGCTCGGATTGGCGGCACCAAAGGCACGGGTTGCGTTATTGGCGGCTACAGTCAACGGAGCAGGCGTCACCTGGAAGCTTTGCGTCGTCGAAGCTGCGGAGTAGTTTGCGTCCCCGGCCTGCGAGGCCTGCAACACGACGGTTCCCGCGCCCGTGAGGGTTACGGTTCCGCCGCCGATCAGGGCGGGGCCAGACTGAACCGTGATGGTGACCGGATAATTGCTGCCGGCACTGGAGGTGGCAGTCACCGCGAAGGGTGCACTGCCGTAGGCGCGGGATGCGATTGGTGGAAAGGTAATGGTCTGTGTTGCCTGGTTGATGGTGACGCTGTTCTTCGCCGAGGTGCTGGCGGCAAAGTTGCCCGCTGCCCCATAGCTTGCCGTCACGTTATCCGTGCCGGTGGGGAGCGTGGTGGTGGTGAGCGTGGCTACGCCGCTGCTGTTCAACGTGCCCGTACCCAGCGCGGTGGAACCGTTGTAGAAGGTCACGCTTCCGCCAGGAGTTCCCGATGTCGAGGATACCGTCGCCGTGAGCACTACGCTCGCGCCATAGTTAGCGCTGCCCGGCGCACTCAAGGTAGTCGTGGTGGATGCGGAGGTCACCGTCAACGTGCCGTCGACGATGTCGACGGTGTAGTTGGACAGGTTTGGGCCACTCACAGACGGCACGATCGCATAGCTGCCCACATTGCTGTTGGTTGTTGCCGTGGTGGCAAAGCTTTCCGTAAAGGTATCGCCATTCTGCGCGCCGGTCACGGTTCCGCTAAAGGTCGGGTTGGCCGTGCCATAAACGCGGGTCGCATTGTTGGCCGTTACCGTCAGCACCTGCTTCGATGCCGGCGAGATGGTAAGCGTACCCGCGTTCACCACCACCTTGTAGTTGTTGGCCGAGGAACCACTCACGGTTGCAGTGATCGGATAGGTGCCGGCCGGCGAACTGCTGGTAGCCGTCGTGCTATAAGTCACGATGATTGTCGTGCCCACCGTGTCGCCGTTTTCCAGGCCGGTGACCGTTCCGGTAAACGTGGGTAGCGCACTGTCCACCGTCATGGTGGCGTTAGCTACATTCACGGTCAGCTGCGGTTGCAGCAGGCCGTAGACAACTAGAGATCCCGAGCCATTCGTTGTGCCCAGAGGCCCAAAGTTAGGCACGTACAATTTGCCGTTGGCCACGATGGGCGGGCAATACTTGGCGAAGAGCCCGATTTCATCGCGAGCGTCATTGGTCTTGTCAGTCCAAAGAAGCTTAAGCGTGTCCGCGTCGAACGCGTACAGAACCCCCTGTATCAGTTGCTTCAACGCGTCGCCGTTATACGGAGTGGATGCCCAAAGAATGCCGTTGCTGCCACCATTGGCCGAGATCGAAGTAAACCCGCCGGGCATGGCATAGTCGTTGTTCGTTGCCGGCGCGGTCATCGTGCTTTTGGCAAAGGGAGTGGTCGTCAGAAGGCCGGTGGTGGTATTAAAAAGGAAGCCGCGCAGTACGTCGTTCTCCCCCCAGACATAGGTGCTGGGGCCATTCACATCGCTATTGAAGTAGGACGGGGTGCCATGGATATGACTGGAGCCGACGCCATAGATTGCCTGAAACTCCTGGCGCACATTGTCGCTTGAGGCGTTGAATTCTCCCATGGAGGTGGTGTTCACCAGGTAAAGCACACCTTCTTTGCCTCCGCCCAGCACGTAGTTGGTATTTGGAACCAGGAATACCCCGGCTGAGCCCAGATCCATATCACCTGAGTTCATATTCGCGCTGTTGTAGGGCGTGAAGTAATCAAGCAGCTGCAGAGTGGGAGATAACTTGATAAAACTATTTCCGGTCTGCACCAGACCGTTCGGCGTCTTACCGAAGCTCCCATTGCCTGTCGTAAGGTAGAGATTGCCCGCACCATCGATCGCAGGCGCCTGTCCTGCGTTCCAGATTCCTCCCTCTATACCAGTGGTCACGTCCGCGTAGACCGCAGTCTGCGCCAGCGTTGACGTACTGTAGGCCATCACCCAGCCTTGGTAGGGCGTTTGGTCCTCGTGCGAGCCGAAGGCAATGTAGACGTTCCCATTTGCCAGCGCCAGGCCGGGCCGTTGATTCTGCTTCTTAGGGGAGAACACCAGCGGGGAGGTGAGATCAGCAGTGGAGTAGGTCGCGGTGATATTCACCGGGCTTCCGTGTACCGGAAGACCGGTTGCGATTTCAATTGCGTTGAGATTGTCTGCGTACTCGGTGTTGCCATTTAGCTGATATTGGTAGGCGGAGACGAAGTACATGATATCGGTGGAGGGATCGATTACCGGCGTGCCCAAAATACCCAGGCCGGTCGACCAGGAAATATTCTGATCGTCCTCAACATTCTCCGGCGTAATGGGTGTGCCGAAGTTCTGCGTCCATAACGCGGCCCCGGTATCGGCATCAACAGCGTAGATTGTGTTCCGCATGCTCGCCACAAACACAACGTTGTGCGTACCCCCGGCGATCGCAAGGTTCGAGACGTATAAAGGCT
>Ga0302324_100016727_pt1 | contig 14595 bp, 11 predicted proteins | sample Palsa_T0_1_FD_201949 | JGI IMG/M metagenome (GOLD analysis project Ga0302324, IMG submission 201949) | Peat permafrost microbial communities from Stordalen Mire near Abisko, Sweden - Palsa_T0_1 | ecosystem: Environmental > Terrestrial > Soil > Palsa > Peat permafrost | place: Sweden: Abisko...
CGCGCAGGCGTTTCCCGCGCGGCGTGGAGCAGCGGCTTGCGAAGATGTCAGAGATCTATATCGACCACGCGCTTAAAAACCCGCGGCTCTTCGAACTTATGTTTTTGAAACCCCGTGAAGGCGCACGCCGCTACCCGAGCGACTTCAAGGCTGGCCGCTCTCCTACGGCAAACCTGATGGTGGAAGTACTCAAGGAAGGCATCGAGAGTCGCCATTTCCGCAACGATGATCCATGGGAGGTGGTCTTTGAAATGGGCGCTCTTTCGCACGGCCTGATCATGCTCTACCTGGGCGGACGAATGGATGCGACGCCGGCCAGCTTTCGCGCGCTTTACCGGCGGTCGTTCAGGAGGTATATCGATGGCATTCGCATTTGAAACCCGGCGAATCGGCATCGCGCTGCTTGCTGTGACAGCCACCGCGCTGTTGGTCTGGTTCGGTACGGGCCTGTTTCCCATGTGGCCGTTGATGTGGTTTGCGCCGCTGCCGGTGTTGCTGTTTGCAGGCCGCCATTCGTGGTGGGCCACGGCCCTGGTTGCGGGGTGTGCCTGGTTAATTGGCATGCTGAATATGTGGCGTTATCTCCACTTATTGCTGCCGGCGCCCTTTCTGGCTTGTGTGATGGTCTCGTTTGCGCTTGTCTTCGTGCTGGCCGTGTTGCTTTACCGCGCGCTGCTTGGTCGCGGCGCCTGCTGGAGCGCAATGCTGGCCTTCCCGGCGACGTGGGTCTCTTTCGAATACCTGCTCAATCTTGTTTCCGTCCATGGCACAGCGGGCAGTCTCTCCTATTCACAACTGAACTTCCTGCCGTTCCTGCAACTGGCCTCCGTCACCGGGCCGTGGGGCATGAGCTTTCTGTTGCTCCTGTTTTCCTCTACGCTTGCTGTTGGTTTGCATCTGTGGCGAAGCGAGCGGAAACAGGCAATGCGCATCCTTTGCGCGGGACTGGGATTGATTGGCCTGGCGCTGATCTTTGGTGCGGTGCGCCTCTCCTTGCCCTTGCCTGGACCCCGTATAAGGGTCGGCTTGATTGCATCGGACTTGGCGGTAAATTCTGACATAGCGGACGAAGGAGCGGAGACGGCGCGTCTGTTCCAAGATTATGCCGTCGCGGCGGAATCTCTCGCCGCTCATGGCGCGCAAATCATCGTGCTGCCGGAGAAGCTTGGCGTCGTCGCAGAACAAAGAGTCGCCGCTACCGACGCTCTGTTTCAGTCGATGGCGGACAAGACTGGCGCGAAGATCGTAGTCGGCCTGGTCTTTGTAAACACGCCATTCGCTTACAACCAGGCGCGTGTGTATACGCCGCACGCTGCGGTTGAGAGCTACAACAAGCACCACCTGCTGCCGCCGTTCGAATCTCAACTCAAACCAGGCAGCACGCTCACGTTTCTGCCTGAAACGCAGAATAGAACGGGAGTGGCCATTTGCAAGGATCTGGACTTCACTCCGTTATCGCGCCAATACGGCGAGGCGGGCACGGGATTGATTCTGGCGCCTGCGTGGGATTTCACAGTGGACCGCGTGTCGCATGGTCATATCGCGATCATGCGCGGCGTGGAAGACGGCTTCAGCATTGCGCGCGCCGCCAAGCTGGGCTTCCTGACGGTGAGCGATAATCGCGGACGCATCCTCGCAGAAACGCGGAGCAACTCCGCGCCGTTTGCCACGCTGATTGCAGATGTGCCGGAGGCACATGACGCCACAATCTATCTAATGCTGGGCGATTGGTTCGCGTGGCTCACACTGGCTACGCTGGCTTTCACGCTTGTTCAGCTTGCCCGGCTTGCCCTGCTTACTCGCTCAGCAGTTCGTTGATCAGGCGATTCATTTGTCCTTCCTGCTCTTCGATCGATTCGACAAGTTTGAATTGAGTTCGGCACCGATCGAGGTTGTGCCCCTCGCGATGCACCTTGAAATACGCATCGCCGGCCAGGTAGTCCGTCAGGAATCGAATGCCGATTTCGAATGTGATCAACTTTCCCGAGAAAGCAAGCAGTTGTTTTTCCTCTTTCGTGAGGAAGCTGCCCGCTGAGCTGAGATAGCCGCGCAACAGGGCCTCGAACATCGGGAACTGCATGGTCACTTTGGACAGGTCCTGCTCGTCTTCGAGCGCCGGGCTGGTGGTGGTGCGCACCATGTCGCCGAAATCGTAAGACGCCAATCCAGGCATGACGGTGTCGAGGTCGATGACGCAGATGCCTTCGCCCGTTTCGTCGTCGATCATCACATTGTTCAGCTTGGTGTCGTTGTGGGTGACGCGCTCGGGCAGGTTGGCATCCAGCAGAACTCCGGCCATGGATTGACGGGCGAAGGCGAATTCGATCTCCGGCTTTGCAAGAGCGGCGCGGCCGGCTGCGTCGGCCGCGAGGGCATGCTCGAAGGCTTTGAATCGCTTGGGCGTGTCGTGAAAGTCGGGGATGGTCGCATGCAATGGCGGTGCGGGTAAGTCGGCGAGCAACTTCTGGAATCGCCCAAACGCCCTGCCAGCCTGAAACGCCTGCTGAGTGGACTCGACGGCATCGTAGGTGTGGGCACGCTCGATGAAACGATAGGCGCGCCAGTAACCGCCTTCTTCGTCCATGTGCCAGGGTCGCCCGTCACGCGTAGGTATAAGCGTGAGCACGCGTCGCGCGCTGTCAGGCTCATCCGCCACTTGCGCCGCCAGGTGCGACGTCACGCGCTGAATGTTTTCCATCAGCGCGACGGGGTCGCGGAAGATTCTGGTATTGACCCGCTGCAGGATATAACGCGTCGGAGCGTTGGCCTCGATGAAGACGGCGCAATACGTGTCGTTGATGTGTCCGCTGCCGTAGGGTGTGGCGCTCACGAATTCACCCGCGATCTGGAATTCGCGGGCGACGGCGGCGGCCTGGAGTTCTTTGCTCATCGGGAGTCTTTCACGGATCATAAACGGCGGGGATGCAGCGGTCTATGCGAGCGGCGTCTAGAGCAGGTTTCAAAGACCCGCTCTGTGTCAGAGCACGACTTCAGGCATGCCGAAAAGGGCTGGAAAACATTGGGCTTTAGCCCCTGAGGGAATATCGGCGACTCAATCAGAGCTTCTCTAGGTCGAAGCCTTGGGCGCCGCGGGGACGGTGAAGTGGAAGCTGCTGCCATTCCCGAGTGTGCTTTCAGCCCAGATGCGGCCGCCGTGCTGCTCAACGATGCTGCGGCAAAGGGCGAGTCCGAGACCGGTGCCGCCCAGGGCGCGGGAGTCCGATGCGTCCCCCTGCTGGAAGCGGTCGAAGATGCGGTCAAGTTTTTCCGGAGCGATGCCGCGGCCTTGATCCGCAACAATGAAGGCGACCTCTTCGACGCCGGACGGTCCTATCGGCATGGCCTGCGCGACGAGGCGGATGGTGGTGTCGGGTGGTGAGAATTTGATGGCGTTGGCAACCAGTTCGTTCAGCACTTGCAGGATGCGCTCTTCATCGGCCAGGACTTCCGCGGGCTGGGAATCGACGCGCAGCGTGATGTGCACCTGGCTGGCTGCGGAATACGCTACGTCCGCGGCGCGGCGTAGCAGGTCAGTTGCCTCCACCGGCTGGCGGAAGAATGGGAGCTTGCCCTTTTCGACTTTTTCGAAGTCGAGAATATCGTTGACCAGGCGAATAAGGCGGTCGCTGTTTCCGATGGCCATCTCAATCATCTGGCGCTGCTTTTCCGGCCGCTTGTCGAGCGTTCCGGAGTAGACCAGGCCGAGAGATGCGCGCAGCGAAGTGAGCGGCGTGCGCAGTTCGTGGCTGACGGTGGAGATGAACTCCTCTTTCATGCGCTCCAGGCGGCGGCGCTCGGAGACGTCCTGAAAAGCGATGACCATGCCGGAGATGCGGCCATTTTCAAGCAGCGGGTTGGCGCTGTATTCAATGGGGAAGGCCGTACCGTCCTGACGCCAGAAAACCTCATCCCTCATGCGAATCGAATCGCCGCGACGAAGAGCCTGGAGGATGGGGTTGGTGGACTTGGAATACGGCGTGCCGTCGGAGTGACTGTGATGAATCACCTCGTGAAGATCGCGGCCGGTGAGCAGCTCGGGCGCGTAGCCGAGGGCAAGTGCGCCGGCTTGGTTGATGAACGTAATGCGGCCCTCGAGGTCGATGCCGTAAATGCCGTCGCCCACCGAATCAAGAATCAGTTCGCGCTGGCGCTGGGCCATGTGCAGGGCCAGCTCGGCTTCGTGCTGCTCGGTCACATCGGTGCCATGGATGAGGACGAAAGGGCGTTCTCCGGGCAATTGCATGCGGCGCGCGCGGCAGGCGATGCGGCGATAGACACCGTCGCTGCGGCGCAAGGGCAACGCACCCTGCCACTCGTCTTTGGTTTCCAGTGTGCGCAGGCAATCCTGGAAGCCGGCCAGGCCGGCGCTATCCAATAGTTCTGAAACAAAGCGTCCAGTCAGGGCCTCGCTGCGGTAGCCGAGGGTTTCAGCGGTGAATGCATTGAGCGATGTGAGCCGGCCTTCAAGCGAGCAGGTGAAGACGAAGCCCAGCGAATTTTCCACGACCTCGCGGTATCGTGCTTCGCTGGAGTGCAAAGCCATTTCAACTTGCCGCTGGTCGGTCACATCCTGGCCGCTGACAACAATGTACTGAATCTCGTCGTTCGGTCCCAGCAACGGCCGCAGGGTCCAACTGACGCGCCGGCTTTCCGCGCCGACCACCCTCCATGCGGTTTCATGCGGTCCGGAGACCTGTCCGTGAACGGCGTCGCGGAGCTTGGCGTCGGCCCATGGACGATCGTTGGGCTCCAGCACTTCATCGATAAAGTGACGGCCCACGGCGTCGGCCAGACTGAGCCCGGTTAGCTGCGCGCAGGAGTTGTTCAGCCGCACGGTGCGCCCAGCGGTGTCGAGGACCGCAACCAATGCCGGCACGGAGTCCAGCGTGGCGGCGACAAAGCACCGTTCAATGGCCAGGGCGCGCTCGGTGCGCTGGCGGGCGCGTTGCATCTGCTCCTGCGAACGGATGCGGGCGTAAAGTTCAAGCCGTGTGACCACCTGCCGGCCCAGCACTTCAAGAAGCGTGATGTGATCCTGGTTGAATCGGTTCGGCTCGCGCGCCAGCACTGCCAGCGTGCCGATGACTTGCTGGGCGCTGGAGATGAGCGGGACTCCGGCGTAGGAGCGGCAGGGTCTGGCGCCGATCAGCGGGATTCCCGCCGGTGGGAAGCGCGCATCCTGTCCGGCGTCGCGGATGAGCAGAGGTTGACCCTTCTCCAGCAGCCATTGACAGGCAGTTGCGGCGCGCGGCTGCTCAGATGCATTGAATCCAAACTTTGCTTTGAACCACAGGCGATTGAAATCTACCCAGCCGATGTAGGCGTAGTCGGCGTTGCTCAGAACCGCGGAAAGCTCAGTCAATTCGTCCAGAGCGGCATCAGGATTGCGATCGAAGATTTCCTGCTCCTGTCGGGAGGCGAGTGGCTGGTGATCTCCCTGATTCAACCCCTGGATCGCATCCATAAGATACACAGTCCACCCCTCGCAAGTATGAAGCATAAAACTGGAATTGGCTCTGCCACTATGAGGGGAGTTTTTCACTCACGCAAACTACGACATAGGTAATTCCAGAATGTAACTAAAGGCATGCAAAAACTATTACTTAAGATAGTTAGAACGGCGTTAGTTTGAATTACTTATACAGGTTTGCCGACGGGGCCGTCAATGCTGGCGGAGTTACAAAGTCTCCTGTATGTAAGATGCTGAAAAGTATGAAAAACTTTGCCTTGTAAACGCAAACATTTTCAGATGTTAACGGGCTCTTAGAATCCCGTCGGGACTTTGCAGCAATCCCCCGCGGCAGCGGGCTCATTGCTGCCTGCGTCCAGAACTACCTTCCAACTGCCGTCCGGCTGTTTGCGCCAGATGGTCATGTAGCGGCCGCTGGTGGTTACGGGATTGCCATTGGCGTCCTTGCTGTGGCCTTCAAAGTGTCCCCACGTATAACCCATATCGGCAGACGGGCCCATGACGGCGTCGGTAGGTGTCCATGTGAGTTGGTAGTCTTTGGGCGACCAGTTAGCGGATTTGACAATAGCCAACTTGCCCTGCACAGGCGCCTCGCCGTTGCTGAGCTCGACACCGTCCTCTGCAAACCAGTCAGCGAAGGCCGCGCCGCCGCGTGTGGCCACGTCTTTGGCGAAGCGGGCTTCAAGGTCGAACAGCAGCATTTTGCCGGGTTTGACGGTAGGGTCCGAGAGCGGGTTCGGTGCGCTTGAGGACGCTGAGCCCGGTTCCGGCAACTGCCCACGGAGAAAGCAGGGAACCCCCAGCCCGATGATCAGCAAGCCTATTCGAATCGCCTTTGAATCTCTAAGCACGGTAACGCCCTCCCGTTGCACTCTTCATCGCAATGCTACAACGCTGGGTGCCCCATCCATTCCGCAGTCTCATCGCGGAATGGGTGGGAAACCACCAACCCTCAATTCGCGGAGCGCATCGGATTGATGAATCTGAGACCTGTAAAGTCCTTTTCATTGTCGGTGACGACGATACAGTCGTTGGATTCCGCAACAGCTGCCAGGATCATGTCCAGCGCACTGCGCTGCCGCCCGGCTCCGGCCCCTGCCGCCATGAGTCGAGCCCAGATCAATCCGGCGTGCTCGTCGAAGGCAAGGACTCGCCCTGCAAACAGCGATTGCGGTCCTTCCGGTCCCGCGAACCAGCGCTCCAATTGAGCGCGTTTCTTGCCGGCCGGCTTTTCCAACACTCCAAACCAGATCTCTGCAACAGTCAGCGAGGCAATGAACAAGTCCTCATCGGCCTGCTCCGACAACCATGCGACCAGCGACTCGGACGGCCTCGGTTTGGTGACGTTGCTGATGATATTCGTATCCAGAAGGTAGCGGGTCAAAGGTCAACTCTTCGGCCATCGATCCGTCGGCGAGCGAGGTTGAGATCGGCTCCCACCAGGGGCGAACGACGCAGCGAGGCAAGAATCCCACCCTTCGCAGCAGGCGCCGATGAAGCTTGCCGCAAAGACGCGCGAATCTTTGCGGCCTCGGGATCGGGTTCCGCCAGCCTGCGTGCCAGCGAACGAATCAATTCGCGGTCAGTCGAGAGGCCCAGGACTTCAAATCGAGCCATTCCGCGCTGATTGAGGCGCTTGCGGTAATTCTTCAGCGCACGCATCTGAGGGGTGCTGCCCATGATCGCCTCCAACCTATAACCAGTAATATACCCGGTAATAGGCGAAAAGAAAAACGAAGAATCGAATGCTGAGCTCGACGGAGGCCTCGCCAGTTTCCCCGATAGGCAACTTCGCGCCGCCGATTTAGACCGCTCCAGTTCGAATACGTCAAAACAATCGCGGGGCCGAGGCAGGGGATTGGTATACTTGGGGATACGATTCGGGCGATGAGCCCCATCCGGCGGTCGACAGGGGACTGGCCGCGTTGGGGCGCGTGTGGTTTGAGCGCTTAGCTCATGCCAATGGCAGCCTGGTAGACCCGAAGTGGCTTTGGCCTCATTTGTTTCCGCCAGCCCATATCCGGGGGAAGGAAGACCATGGGAGCATTGCTGGAGTCGATCCACTCGCCAGCCGACCTGAAGCGCCTGAGTTTTGCGCAGATGGCAGAGCTGGCGGAGGAGATTCGCGCATTTCTGATCCAGACGCTGGCAAAGACCGGCGGCCACCTGGGTCCGAACCTTGGCGTGGTGGAACTGACGCTGGCGCTCCACACGGTCTTCGACACCCCTGAGGACAAGCTGCTTTTCGATGTCAGCCACCAGGCCTACATCCACAAAATTCTGACTGGCCGGCTGGACCGGTTTGCGACCATTCGGCAGCCGGGCGGGCTGAACGGATTCATGCTGCGCACCGAAAGTGAACACGATTGCTTCGGAGCCGGCCACGCAGGCACTGCGCTTTCCGCGGCTCTGGGCATGGCCGTCGCGCGCGATCTGGCCGGCGGGACGGAAAACGTGATTGCCGTAGCCGGAGACGCGGCGTTTACCAACGGGATCTCGTTTGAGGCGCTGAACAACATTGCTGAGCGGACCAGACGAATGATCATTGTGCTCAACGACAACGAGTGGTCCATTGACCGGAACGTCGGCGCGATTGCGCGCTACTTCCACAAGATTGTGACCAACGAGCACTACCAGCTCATGCACAACCGGGCCAAGCGCATCGTTCAAAAGATTGGCGGCAAGACAGCTGTGACCCTGGCGCGCCGTGCTGAAGAAGCTGCCAAGAGCATGCTGTGGCCTTCCATCATGTTTGAGGAATTCGGCCTGGAATATTTCGGTCCAATCGACGGGCACAATCTGCCGCTGCTGGTTGAAACGTTCAAGTTTCTCAAGGCCGCCGACCACCCGGTGCTGCTGCATGTGCTGACGCAGAAGGGCCGGGGCTACCAGCCGGCGCTCGATGGCCAGAAAAAATTTCACGGCCTCGGGCCATACGATCCTGAGACAGGCAGCACCAAGCCTGCCGGGCAGCTGACCTATTCAGAGGTCTTTGCCGACACGCTCGTTGGCCTGGCCAATCGCGACGAGCGGATTGTAGCCATCACCGCGGCCATGCCCAATGGCACTGGGCTCGATCTGTTCCGCCCGCATCATCCGAAGAGATATTTCGATGTCGGGATCGCGGAAGAGCATGCGGTGGTGTTTGCCGCTGGAATGGCGACGCGCGGCTATCGGCCGGTGTGCGCCATTTACTCCACATTCCTGCAGCGCGCCTTCGATCCTGTCGTGCATGACGTATGCCTCCAAAAACTGCCCGTTGTGTTTTGCATGGACCGCGCCGGACTTTCAGGCGACGACGGCCCCACGCACCACGGACTGTTCGACATCAGTTATCTGCGCGGGATTCCAGAAATTGTGCTGATGGCGCCCAAAGACGAAGACGAGCTTGCCGACATGATGCAGACTGCCGTTCTGCTGCCGGGTCCAAGCGCTATCCGCTACCCGCGCGGCATTGGGACAGGCGTGGCGCGCAAAGCCGAGCCGGTAGCGATTCCCGTAGGCAAGGCCGAGGTAATTGAGGATGGTTCCGACGTGGCCATTCTGGGCCTTGGCCCGATGACTTCGCTGGCCCGGGAGCTGGGCAAGCGCCTGGAGCGCAATGGTTACTCAGCCGCGGTCATCAATCCACGCTTCATCAAGCCGCTCGACCGCGCGATGCTCGCGGACTATGCGCAACGCGTGGCCGCCTTTGTCACGATTGAAGATCATGTCAAGATGGGCGGCTTTGGCTCATCCGTCATGGAGGCGCTCGAGGAGATGGGCAGCAAAGTGCCAGTGGTGCGGATCGGCTGGCCTGACCAGTTTATTGAACATGGCAAGGTAGACGACCTGCGCGCCAAATACGGCTTGACCGTGGATGCGGCGCAAGCGCTGGTGCTGCCCCTGCTGGCCATGCGGCAACGGCCTACGCTGGTGGCCGCCAGTTAAATAAAGGGAGAGCCGCGCTATAGCGGATTTACAATCACTGCAGTCGGGAACCATTGGCCCCAACTGGTTTTTCTTCCCCGGGGTCCCCATCGACGGGTCTTTGCCGCTGGCGTGGAAGTAAAAGCCACCATCGACAATGCCAATGAGGCCACGCAAATTGGAAATCCGCTCTAGAACGGAGATCACGTCGATGCGTCGATGGCTGGCCGTAATGCTTCTGACGTGTGCGACTGCCCTCTGGTTGATAGTGACATTCCACAGCAGGGTCAACGATCTTGAAACCCTGGCTCGCGCGGGCGCCATTGAAAGCGGTGCGCCGATTAAAGCTTCGGTTGAAATTGTCATTCAAGCGCCGGCAGAAAAGGTTTGGAGCGTATTGACGGCCGTGAACAACTGGCCGAAATGGCAGTCGGACATCAAAGAAGCAGAGATGATCGGGCCGCTTGAAAGCGGAACGGCATTCACATGGAGAAGTGGTGGAACTCGCATCCGGTCGAAGATCGCGCTTGTAGAGCCCAACAAGGAGATCGCATGGACCGGAACAGCATTGAATGCCACGGCCGTCCATGTGTGGAAGTTGGAGCAACTGCCGGGCAACAAGACCCTGGTGAAGACAGAGGAGTCAATGTCCGGATTCCTGCTGACGCTCTTTTATTCGTCACAGGAACTGCAAACGATCGATCAAACCTGGCTTGATCGCTTGAAGCGGGAGGCGGAGCGGCAGGGCTCCATGCCGCGGTAAACCTGCTGCACAGCTTGGGGCTTTACAGGATGCGGAAATACTCATTTCAGCGTGGATTCTTGAGCGCTTTGTAACACGGCACGACTTCACAGCTTGCTGAAAAACTCATCGGAAGATACAAGAAGTGTCAGGGCACGACTTCAGTCGTGCCGCAAATGTCGCAAAATGAATCTGGGCTTTAGCCTCTGCGGTGTGCTTTTTTGTGTTTGGACCGAACAAATCCCCTCTTCCGCAACCTGTGCCGTCGGACGGTACGCCGTGGGCCAGGACAACATCCAATTATTGGCATGGATTGGGCGGCTTGAGGGGTCTACCCAACCCGCTGTGCGACAATCCTCAAAAGACCAGTTCACCTATGCGAGTTGTTCAAGACCTTGCGATGGGTTTTTGCGGAGTGGCTGTGGCCGGAGCGCTGGCCTTGGCCCAGCCGCAGCCATCGGTTCCCCCGAAACCTCCGGCAACCGTTTCCACTCCATTAGTATTGGCCGGCGGAACGCTGGTGGATGTGACGGGGTGGGGCCACTCGGCCCAAGACCTCGAAGATGCGGTTGTGATTGTGCGGGATGGGCGCATCAGCGAGGTGGGCCTGCGGAGTGCGATCACAATTCCCAAGGGCGCGTCGATCATCGACTGCACGGGAAAATATCTGATTCCGGGCCTGGTCGACGGGTTCGCAGGCGTGAACTCGCAGGGCCAGGCCAGTGCCTACCTCTACATGGGAGTCACCACGGTTGTGGCTTCCGGCGACGACCGGCGGGGATGGATCGACGTCGCAGTCAATCCAGGCCCGCACCTTTACCTTGTGGACTCGATCGGAACGACCGATAATTGGAGCCTTTTAGCCAAGAGTCCGGAGTGGGCGGACACGCTGAAAGAGGGCGCGCATCCGGCTGAGCTGAGTCCTGAGCAGACAGCACGCCAACTTGCCGATACGGCCAAGCTGGGAACGCGCGTGCTTTGGCTCGGCTGGAATCTGACTGCGGCCAACACACAGTTGATTGTTGCCCGCGCACACCAACTGGGGCTGGTCACGTATGGTGAATTCATTTCCACGCCTTATCAGGTGGGCATTGAGGCAGGCGTGGATGCGTTGCTGCACATGAGCCGGTATGAGCTGGGCGTGGTTCCCCCCGAATTAGAACGCCCGCTGGTCGATGCCCCCGAAGGACCGGCAGCGAACACAGCCTATGACTACTCTGAACGCCTGCCGCCCACCGACCCGCTGTGGCGTGCATATTCAAAATTCCTGGCCGCGCACCATGCGGCGCTGATGCCAACCTTCAGCCTCTATTACGTGCGATTGCCGGACCATCGCAATCTGTGGAAGGAGCCGGCCGCGGCGCTGCTTGATCCGGCCCGCATGTTCGATCCGCCGAATCTCGCCACGGGCGAGCTGACCTACCCGCTTGCGCCCTGGACGCGGCACCTGCCCGCGGCAGCCCAGCGTTACCTTGAAGAGGGCCAGCGCAAAAAGGCCGATCAGGCTGCGATGCGCCTGTGGCGCATCAATCAGACAATCTTTTCCGCATTTCCGCATTACCTCGCAGCCAGCGGAGCCGCGGTGTTTGGGTCGATGCCCGGCATTGGAATGCATACCGAGCTTGAGATGCTGGTGCGGCTGGGACTATCTCCGCGCGAGGCGCTGGCCGCCGCCACCAACAACTACGCGCTTCAGTTTGGATGGAATGAGCTGGGCCAGATCGCTCCCGGACGCCGCGCAGACATCCTGGTCGTCGATGGAGATCCCACAACCAATATCTGGAACGCGCGCCGCATCTCCAGTCTGATTGTGGACGGCAACGTAATGGACCGCGATGCTCTATTGAACACCAAGAAGTGACGTCGCAGCCTTCAACCCGCCTCTAACCTTCACGTCCCCCCAAACCTGTCATCCTGAGCGAAGCGTACTTCAGCGGAGTCGAAGGCGGGTGCCCTCTGGGCGCGGTTGCTCTTCGGGAATTGCGCAACTATCTTTCCACTAAGAACGCTAGCCCCGCTTGACCGCCTGCTCCGCCGCCGCTGCAAGAATCTCCGGCAGACGCTTTTGCCGATGCGCAAATGATTTGGCAAATTTGCGACGGACCACGATGCCGGCGACGCGGCCGAGGACTCCAAACGGCAGAGCAAACTCAATCTCATCGCTGACCATCGTACCTTCAACACCATCGCGCTCTTCGGCCTGGATAACGTGGCGATGGCGGAAGTGCGTGAACGGCCCGCGCACCTGCTCATCGCAGAAGTGGCTGTTCCAGGCGAACTCCGTGATGCGTGTCATCCAACTCACGCGGCGTGGAACCCACGGGATGGGAAAAAAGCTGATGAGAATTTCCGATCCAACGCCGGCGGCCACGCTGCGAAAGCGCCGTGCCGGATCGGGATGCACAGGCCGCGGGGGCGGCGGCTGGATGCGCGCGTCCTCGATGCGCATTTCAAACTTGCGCGGCATCAGGTGAGGCAGGTTGGTGGGGTTGGCGAAGAAAGCGAAGACCAGCTCCACCGGAAAAGGAACCCACTGGCGAGTCTCGAAACTCTGCGTCATGAGTTCGATGGTATCGTGTGGCACCGGCGCTCATTGCGCGAAGAAAAAGACAGCCGAAAGAGTTCTGACCAGCGCGCTTGAATTGCATCGCTGCTCTCTTCCGGCTGGAGGAGATGAAGGAGCGTTGGGGAGGGTCTACGGCGGATTAGGAAATGCTGTATCCCGGAAGCAGCACCCTGAAGTCGGCGCGACCACAAGGAGCGACGACCTTGCACGCCCCCGGGAGACGGCTGCATCTTTTCCTGATACGCCTTAATTGGGAAGCAGAACGGAGTCGATGACCTGGATGGCGCCGTTCGATTGGTAGACATCGGCGATGGTCACTGTAGCCATGCCGCCTTTTTCATCGGTAAGAATCACCTTTCCCATTTGCAGCGATGCGGTGAGCGTACCGCCGGAGACGGTCTTCAATTCAGCCTTGCCGCCGCCCTTCTTGATCATCTTGACCAGATCCTTTGAACTCACTTTGCCGGCCACAACGTGATAAGTGAGCACCTTGACCAGCTGATCTTTGTTCTCGGGCTTGAGCAGTGTGTCGACCGTGCCCGCGGGCAGCTTGGCAAACGCTTCGTTGGTGGGCGCAAAGACGGTGAACGGGCCCGGACCCTCCAGGGTATCCACCAGACCCGCGGCTTTCACCGCTGCCACCAGGGTGGTGTGATCCTGGGAGTTGATTGCGTTCTCAACAATGTTCTTTGTGGGAAACATGGCCGCGCCGCCTACATCGGGATCCGATTGAGCAAGAACGGCTGTGGCGGAAATGGTCAGCGCAATAGCGACGAGTGCGGCTTGAAAAATTCTGCAGGTGCGAATCATGAGATGTACTACCTCCGTGGGGAATTGACTTCATCACCATTACGCGCCAGCCTGCTGTTTGGATTGAAGACGGCCTATCAAGCGCGCGCGGACCCCGCCAAGATCGACAATTCACCAACGCATTTTGCGTGTGCGAAAATCGGACAATGTTTCGCCGGAGCTGCCTGCAACGTTGCTGCGATTGGGAGAACCCGCCTGCATCGTTTAACGTATCGATAGGGGCCCGCTTGGTATAGGGCGCCGCGTGGCCGAGGAAATTATCGAACTCCTATCCAAGAGATCCCTAAAGAGGCCCCACCACAATCGGTGGCTCATTCTGATTGCCGCCTTCAAACTTAGCCAGGCGCTGTTGTTCATCGCCGTTGGAGTGGGCGCGCTTCGCCTGGTGCACAAGGACCTGGGCGACATGCTGCTCAGGCTGGTGCACCACCTGCACTTCAATCCCGAGTCGCGCTTTGTCGACTTCGTCCTTGACCGGGCCGCAATTGTGAATGACCGCTTGCTGCGCCGCTTCAGTGTCGGCCTGTTCGCGTATGCGGCCGTGGGCATGACCGAGGGCATCGGGCTCTATCTTGAAAAAGCCTGGGGCGAATACCTGACGTTGCTCATCACCGTCTCTTTTCTGCCATGGGAGATTTTTGAGGTCATCCGAAAGGCCACGCTGATGCGCTCAGGACTCCTGGTGGTAAATATCCTTGTGTTTTTCTACCTTTTGAAGGTCCTGGTGGAGCGGGGGAAAAAGAAGAGCGCCGCGAAAGCTAAATAAGGCGAGCCCATTATTCGCTTTTTATTCGCTTTATCACGAAGGAATACAGCGTGTCCAGTAGGGGAACCTGCACAGTAAACACTACATATTGTGGTGGTGAATTGTTGATGAGCTATTAGAGGAATTTCCCACAATCGTCGCAAAACTTTCCTAATTTAGTTCGCTTTTTTCCCTTGCACTCGCCGAGAAGGTCTGTAGTATCGCTCATGTGGAGCTAAGTGGAGTCCAGTGGAGTTAAGTGGCCTCGGGTAGTCCAGCTTAAGGACGGTTCAGCTAAAAGAACCAGGCTGCTAAGCCGACCCAGAAGTAAGTTTACTCCCAATCGACTCCTT
>Ga0302324_100016728_pt1 | contig 14595 bp, 16 predicted proteins | sample Palsa_T0_1_FD_201949 | JGI IMG/M metagenome (GOLD analysis project Ga0302324, IMG submission 201949) | Peat permafrost microbial communities from Stordalen Mire near Abisko, Sweden - Palsa_T0_1 | ecosystem: Environmental > Terrestrial > Soil > Palsa > Peat permafrost | place: Sweden: Abisko...
TCTCCCATGGGCCTGCCTCTGTGCATGGATTGACGGAACCGTTTGCACTTTCGCAGCAGATGATTTCAAAACATATTGCCTACCTGGTGCGGGCGCGGATTGTAATCAAGACGAAGCGTGGACGAGAGAGTGTGTGCACGCTTAGGCCAGCGGCTATCAAGACGGTCAGCGACTGGGCGATCAGCTATCGCCGCTTCTGGGAAGAGAGCTTCGACAAACTGGATGCAGTTGTAAATCAAATGAAGAAAGAGCAGGTCAGAGATGACAAAAAACACGGTGAACGAGACTGAGCGGATGGTTGTCACAAGAGTTTTTGATGCCCCACGCGAACTGGTTTGGAAGGCGTGGACGGAGTCGAAGTACGTGATGCAATGGTGGGGACCGAAGGGCTTTACTTCGCCGGTTTGCAAGATGGATGTTCGCGTTGGAGGAAAGTCCCTCCTCTGCATGAAGACGCCGGATGGGTACGAGAGCTGGAATGCGATTGAATACCACGAGATTGTTTTGCATGAGAAGATCGTTTCCTCCATGTACTTTTCGGACTCGGAAGGAAACAAGATTGACCCTGAGCAATTAGGAATAGAACAGGGGGCCATCGACGGTGCGTACGACGTGACCATCTTTGAGGATCTCGGAAACGGCCAGACGAAACTCACCTTCATTGGAAATGAACCCATGGAGAGCGCGAAAAATAGCGGTCAAATGGAGGGCTGGATCGAGACACTCGATAAAGTTGCCGCAGTTGTTACGGGGCTGGCGCAGGCGAAATAAGGGACTGAAGCTTTGATTGCGAAACTCAATCTTTGATTCGTGAAATCAATTTTGGAGAAAGACATGAAAGGAATACCGTTTCTCGCTATCGTCCTGCTGGCATTCGCATTTCCCACCCATGCCCAGGATGCGATGAAGAATGACGCGATGAAGAATGATGCGGCCGTCAAACCTCCAGCCGTCAAACCTGCCGATCCGGAATTGAAAGTCGTGCTCGATTCCTGGAATGAGATTGGTCGCAAGCTAACGGCGATGGCCGAAGATTTTCCTGAGTACAAATACGACTTCAAGCCCACGCCGGCGCAACGCAGCTTCGCCGAGCAGTTGCTGCATGCGGCGGGAGCAAACTATTTCTTCACCAATCCCGTCATGGGGAAGGAGCCTCAGGCGGCAGAAGATCCGAAGCGCGACCAGTACAAAACAAAGGCCGACATCGTTGCGTTCGTCAAGAAATCCTTCGCCGATGGCGCAGCCGCCCTCCAGTCGAAAGGCGAAAAAGGCCTGATGCAGACTGTCGTATACGGTGATCAGAAAGCGCGCGTTCTCGACATCGCCTACGGCATCATCGAGCATAGCGGCGAACACTACGGCCAGCTCGTTGTGTACTACCGCCTCGCAGGTCTTGTGCCGCCGGAGTCGCGGCCCAAGAAGTAAAGCTCAGATAGACCAGGTACCCCGTTCTCATCGCGCGCCGTTTGCGCGAATGGGCGGGGATTGTGGTTTTTGGAACCTTCAGTATTCAATTCGCCGCGCGGCATAAAGACGGGGGACAGACGGGGCGTTCGCCAATTTCCATTCATCGAAAAATTGGGGAACGTCCCGTCTGTCCCCATATTTCCCGTAGCCTTGCAAGGCTCTTGCGCCAGGCCGAAGCTCGTAAGCGAACTGAGGGCCAGCACGACAGGCAGGATGATTTTCATAAACGCTATATACGGACGACTGGCGACAATTGTTCCGAGACGTGAAAAAATCAGTTAGGGCCGCAGATGAACTCCCATAAACGCGGATAACATACGGTGTTTTTTATCGGCGTTCATGCGCATTCATTGTTGCACCCACTGGATTCGCCGTGGAAAGACTACGAGATGCGAAAAGGTTTTACGAGAAAGCCAAAACCGGACGAGCCCGCGACTCCGGTCAAGAACTACATCACACCGAGCGGCCTGGAGCGCCTCAAGGATGAGCACCGGTTTCTGCTCACCAGGGAGCGCCCGGCGGTGACGGAGGTGGTGGCGTGGGCAGCCAGCAACGGCGATCGCAGTGAGAACGCCGACTACCAGTACGGCAAGCGGCGGCTGCGGCAGATCGATGGGAGGATTCGCTTTCTCACCAAGCGAATCGAAGCCGCGGAAGTGGTGGACCCGGAAGCTCGGAGGACGGCGCAAGCGGCGGCGAGGGCATTCTTCGGAGCGACCGTGCGCTATGCCAATGCCGCGGGAGTGGAGCGAGTGGTGAGCATCGTGGGCACCGACGAAATCGATCTCGACCGCAACCACATCAGTTGGGTGTCACCTCTGGGGCGCGCGTTGATGAAGTCGGCAGCGGGCGACAGCGTAGTCCTTCAATCGCCGGGCGGCACAGAACACCTCACCGTATTGGATGTTCGTTACGAGCGCATTACCATGGAACCGTTCCGCGAACCACCTGGATCCGAATCGGTCCGTCGTAATGACCGCGGAGACGGAGCCGAACTTCGACTCTGGAGCAGCCGCCGGGACTCCCGATGAAGGACCACCTGGTTCAAACTGCCAAACGTCAGCGGCTACTGGGCGGTCGCTTTTGCGAATCCCCATGCGGGGTGGTTCGTGCGCAACAATGGTCAGCTCCTGAAGATCAACTTCTGAACGAGCTAGGTCGTTTTATCACGCGATCATTTCCTCTCGCTCTCGCTCTTGGTCGTCTCCGCCGGCGCCGGGAAGCGTTCTTGAACCCACGCTTCCCAAAGCGGCGTCTCGCGCGCGACGGTCGCGGCCGCCTGGTCGCCGTAGAGGTAGAAGTTTAACGTGACCATGCTCTGGCCGCCGAAGTTGACGGCACCAAGCGCAGCGGTGCCCGGCCCGGGCTTGTCGAGCCTCAGCAGCGCATTGTACGGACTCTGGCTGACGTGCTCCACCACGCCGCTGAGCTCGGGGACGCCTGCGGGTGCGCTCCAACGCTGCCCGACTGTTGCGCGTTTCAGCCCCAATGCCGCGGTCAGCGTTTCCCAGGCCTCCGCTTCGCTTCCGACGGTGGGGGCTATCCACTGCATCATGGCGGAGCGTTGCCCACGGAAGTGCGTGAGATAGATCTTCAGGATGCGGAAGAATGCAGGCCAGCCGGATTCGGTGCCTTCGAGCTGGTTGTCCCAGTCGTCCGTGCTGGCGAAGAGGCTATGCACGATGCGAACGACGCATGTGCCTCCGCTGCGCGCTTCGACGCTCCACTCGTCCGCTATGACCGGCGAGCCGGGAACCCAGCCAGGGGCCTCAGCGGCAAACCTCCGCGGGGGATCCCAGGCGGTCACGACCGAGCTCGACTCCATACCCGGACCGAAGTTCAACTTCACCGCAACCGGCTTGCCGTCGCGCTCCTCGAACTCAGCCGGCACGAACCAGGACGAAATACCCGCCCCGGTGGCAATGGCTTGCCAGACTTCCTCCGGCGTGCCGGGGACCTCGACTTCTACCTGGACGTAGTGTCTTCCAGATGCTTCTTTCTTCACGCTCATGATGGCTCCTTGGGATTTGACTTGGGGTCTGACTCAGGACCTGACTTAGGATCTGACTTGGGATGGTCGGACTTGGGATGGGATGATTTCTGTGGCAGAGGGTGCGCCACGACCACCAGGCGATGCGCGCGGCCGCCAGGGGCGGATTCATCGTGGTACTTTGAAACCAGCTTCGTGATCGCGTCGGCGAGTTCGTTACTGAACGCCGCCCGGTCCGTCGCCGACCGGAAGCGAATCTCGGTGTCCACCGCCAGAGTCGCGAGGCGTTTGCCCGTCTCTTTCGCGCGACGAACCAGATCGCCCACTTCGCGGACCACCCTGGCGCCCAGGGCGATGAGATAGCTCGCGGACAGTCGATCGATTTCTCGATTCGGATCCGCTGCGACCGGACCCAGCGCGCTCGGCGAAACCACGTAGGAAGCGGCCGTCGCCACCAGCAGCCGTTCCGTCAGGCCGCCCCACTTGCGTTTCTCGGCCAGCCGCACCAGCCCGTGCGCCTCCAAGCCGTGCAGGTAGTAGTTAACTTTCTGCCGAGTCAGGCCAACTTTCGTGGCCAACGTCGCCGCCGAGGCGGGCACAAGGAGCTCGGAGAGGAGTCGACCCCGCACGGGCTCTAAGGCCGCCGCCGCTGCTGCCGGATCATCGATGACTTGGAGGTCGAGCACGAGGAGACAGTATCATTGACAATTTTTATTGTCAAGGAGCCGCGTCCACTTCCCCCGATATCACAACTATTTCTGGGCTAGGCACACGGCGACCGCGGAATTCCCGCATTGCCACTGCTATTTTTGGGTACCTCTTATGCGCGGCTACGGCGGGAACACTGTACTCTTATTTGCCGAACGGGGGCGACCTTCTACTTCTTCAGCGACGGAGAAGAATGGGAGTGGTTTGGGGAGGTGAACGAGATCTGTCACTGAACGCACCTTCAGGCGCAATCCACGTTACTCCGAGATTCGTCTCACGCTTTGAGCTGCCGGTAATCCACGCGTCCGACGGTTACTCGGAGCGCAATGCTTGCATAATGTTGACGCGTGCAGCGCGCGCCGCGGGCAGCACCGAGGCGACAACCGCGACCGCCATCAGCACGAACGCAGAAACCAACACAGGCAATGCGCCCGGCATCTTGACGTCCAGAAAATATCTTCCCGCTAAACGCGCCAGCGCGAATCCGAATGCCGCACCTGCAAGAACGCCCGCCGCAGCCATCACCGTTCCCTCTTTGATCACGCCCTTGAGCAGCTGCTGGGGCTCCGATCCGAGCGCCAGCCGGATACCGAATTCCCGCGTCCGCGCGCTCACTGAAAACGCCAGCACGCCCGCGACGCCCACCACGGCAATCGCCAACGCGACCGCCGCGAATACCCCGAACACCACCGAGTTCAGACGATCCGGGGTGAGCACTTCTGCCCGAATGTCTTCGAGAGTAGCGGCACGCTCAATCGGCTGATTGGCGGACATGTCGCGAATAATGCGCGTAACCGACGGGACCAGCGCATAAGGATTTGTACTCGTGTGAATGAAGAGACGACCGCCAAATAATTGAAATTCGTCAAAAGCACTGTAAACAGTGAGCGTGGGTTCAGGAACGACGTGTTCGTCGTCAATATCCGCGGTCACACCGATGATGCGGTGTGGCGCGGCAAGGCGCGACTTTTCGAGATCGGTCCCGGAGAAGAATTGCAGTACGGGATCCGTCCAATAGACATGCCGATTGATCGCGTCGCCATTGGGGAACATACGCCGTGCGACAGTTTCACTAACGATAACGACCGGCTCCTCATTATTGTTTTGGTTGTCCAGCGCATTGAAATCGCGGCCGGCAATGATCGGAACGCCAAGCGCCGCAAAAAAACCAGGAGAGATGGAGCGCGAATGCGCCCTAGGATCCTCTACTCCGGCGACATGAGCGTGTCCGTCAGCGGAAAATTGAAAGCCGGGACCGCCGGGGCCACCGCCATCGCGCCAGGGAACCACGTCACCGAACGCGGTCTCAGTCACACCCGGCAGGGCATCAACGCGACGGATCGCTTCCTTGTAGAAACCGGCAACCTGTTGCGGTGTCTTCCCATCGGACATGGCTGGAACATCGATAGCCAGGACGTGCTGCGTGTCCAGCCCGGTCTGCGCCCGTTGCAGTGCGATCAGCGTCGTGATCAACGTACTTGCGCCGGCCAGCAATACGAAAGATGCGGCGATTTGTGTCACCACGAAGATCCGCTGGCGCCGGCTCGTGCTGCCCGTGATCCGCGCACTTCCGCTTGCTAAGCTCAGTCCACTCGCAGTGCCAAAAGAATTGCCGGACGTGCCAGAAGAAGACGGTAAGCGGGGGACAAATGCCAGAATCACAGCGGCGACGACCGCCAACGCTGCTCCCACCCAAAGCAAACTCGAATCAACTCTGAAATCCAACGCGCGAATGGAGAAGCGCGAGGCGTAGCGGGCCAGAACGGCGACCATCGGCTGCGCGCTCAGTACACCGAGGGCGGCGCCAGCGCCACAGAGCAAAAGGCTTTCGGCCAACAGCATGCGGCGCAATGCGCCCCTGCTTGCGCCGAGCGCCACTCGGACTGATAGCTCGCCTTCGCGGCGAACCGTCCGTGCCAAAATCAGGTTGGCGACATTAGAACACGCGATGATGAAGACCAGCCCTGACGCGGCCAGCAGCACCAGCAGCACGGTCCGGGCGCCCGACGTGATCTGGTCACGAAGCAACTTCACCCCGATCTGGAAGTTCGATTCCTGCGCGTAAGCTTCGGGGTGGTCCTTCTTCATCGTGGAGTAAACGGAGCTCAACTCAGTTCGAGCCTGATCGAGAGTAGCTCCGGGAGCGAGACGGCCGAAAAGCTCCGTCATGCGATGGATGCGGCCGGTCACCATGGTTGCCGAAAGATGATGCGGGCTGATGACCACGTTACCGATGATTTCGGTATCTTCCGGATATGGAACGCATGGCTCGAGGACGCCAATGACCGTCGCAGTGCGATCGCCGATGCTACCGAGGCGAACGGTTTTGCCGAGGACCGAAGGATCCTTGTGAAGAGCGTTCGTCCAGAAACGATAAGTGAGAACAACGACGCCGGCAGCTTGCGGACCGTCGTCTTGCGGCCCAATCAGACGCCCGAGCACGGGATGAAGGCCCATCACATCGAAATACGTGCCGCCAACCACGCCACCTCGAATCGAACGAGGATCGCCGAGGCCGATCATGGTGAAGTCCATGGTCGAGAAGTCACCAAATGCGCTCACGCTTTTCACGCTCGCGCGCAGGTCCTGTAACTCGGGTACGGAAAACGCAGCGTTGTCTTCGCCGATGCCAGGAGCGCTTTGCCGGATATAGATCAGCCGGTCCTCGTCGCGATTGACCAGAGGCTTGAGCAGCACTCCGCGCACCAGCGTGAAAATGGCAGCGTTTGCCCCGATCCCAAGCGCCAGCGTGAGCACCACCGCCATCGCCAACCCCGGAGTCCGAATCAACGAGTGACCTGCAACTCTCAGATCGCGCACGAATGACATGTTCTATCTCCCTGCCGAACGATCAGCATCACACTTGCCAACATTAAGCGCCACATTGTAAACGACTTAATACCCGGTAAGTCAGGCAGCACTGTCCGTTCCCGGACACCGCAAAACAAATTCGGACACTGGATCATGACCATCCCTCGTGCCCGCCCCTCACCGCGAGATCTCATTTCTTCGTCGCCGCCGTTGCCCGCTCTCTCTCATCATTTCCTTTAAATCCGCAACCGGACGTATCTCAATCGGTCCGAGTCCATACTTGAAACCCGGAAGCTGTGAGACCAGCTGAACGGCATGATTGAGGTCTCGCGCCTCAAGGATCTGAATGCCGCCAACCTGTTCCTTGGTTTCCGCATAGGGGCCATCGGTCGTCGCGACTTTGCCGTTTTTCCAGTACAGAGTCAACGCGGTCTCCGGAGGCTGAAGCGGTACTTCGTCGACAAGATGTCCGTTGGCGCGCAGATGGTCGTTGTACTCAAAGCAATCGTCGAGCACTGCGTTTCGCTCGTCCTCGGTCATCCCTTCAAATTTTCCGGGCTCGAGATAGCCCAGACAGATGTACTTCATCGTTCCTCCTTGTCTCCCGTGGCGCCTCGTCTGATGTAACTGTAACGGTGACTCATCGTCTGTTATCAGATAGTCGTTCGGAAGTCCGAAAATCGACAGCTGCTCTGTTTTTTGTTTACCCTTCCCACTTGGTACTTTTGGCGGCTGGAGATCCACATGCTGTTCTACGAAGCTTTTTTTCCCGTGCTCTGGATCGTTTTTGTTCTCTACTGGCAGGTCAAAGCTGCGGACACCAAAGCCACGCAGCGTCTCGAGCCCGCAGGCTCGCGCATCTTCCGCGTCATCGTCTTCCTGATCGCAATCTCTTTACTCTCGATACCCCGCATTCCGCTGCCCTGGCTTTATGTCCAGCTCTGGCCGTCCAGTTATTGGACATTCTGGCTGGGGGCCGCTGTCACCATCGCCGGCCTTCTCTTCGCCGTCTGGGCGCGCGAGCACCTCGGCAGAAACTGGAGTCGTTCGGTCACCATTAAGCAGGACCACGAGCTGATCACCACCGGTCCTTATGCCGTGGCGCGTCACCCCATCTACACCGGAATTCTGACCGGGTTCTTTGGCATGGCGATTGCGATTTCCCAGGTACGCGGCTTCATCGTCTTCGCCCTCATCTTCGTCGTGTTCTGGTTCAAGTTCCGCATGGAGGAGAAGTGGATGCGGTCCCAGTTCGGAGAGAGCTATGCCACCTATGCCCGAAGACCGCCGCCCTGGTGCCCTACATCCTTTGATGGTTTGCGGCAGGTGATCCACCTTGGATTATTGCCAGCCCCATCACTCTGTTCTGATTCCGTAAATTCTTCGGCCCCCATTTGTGGGGCGGGCCGCGCAAATTTAAAATTGCGGCGATTTTGAGCCGACAGAAATTGTCGGCTCAGAAGAAATCCCCCTTGAATGGAGAAGTCTATGACGTCCAGAAAAGTTCGCTACTCCCATTGTGCAGTCCACATCGCGGCCGCAGCCTTTGTCGGCATTTGCTGTTTTCAGCCTGTTTCTGTCGGACAGACCGCAGATGCGGATGCCGCAGCGCGCGAAGCTTGGCGCGCAGATATCTCTAGCGCCGATCTGGGGGAGGGGTGCTTCACGGCATCTTATCCCAGCACCGAATGGCAGCAGGTGGAATGCAAAGAGCTGCATCCACGCGTGCATACAGTCGTCCACAAACCCGGCATGGGGATGGTGGCGGGCAACGGTGACGACTACGTCGCACAAAGTTCGGGGCTGACCAGCGGGGCACTTGGAAGCTTCCCCACGGTCACCGGCGTGAAATCGGAGAAGAGCGTTGGCGTGGCCGAGTACGGAGATGGCGGCATCCTCGGACCTAATGAATATTCGCTGCAGCTCAATACCAACTTTACGGGCACGACCGCGGCGTGTGACGGTCATTCCGGATGCGTGGTCTGGCAGCAATTTATTTATGCGACGGACTATGCAGTCGAGGGCTCGGCGGCTGTTTTCATGCAGTATTGGCTGATCGGCTGGGGCGATTCGGCCTGTCCCAGCGGTTTCGGCAGTGATGGCGAGGGCGATTGCTACGGGAACAGCAATTACGTCTCGGCGCCAGATGTGAAGCCGACCTCGCTCGCCAGCTTGTCGCTCTCTGGAACTGTGAAAAGCGGTGGCAATGATACCGTGAAATTCACCGACGGAAGCACTGCCTACTCGGTGAGCGGCGCGGACAGCAAGCTTGATATCTCGCAGGTGTGGAAACAGTCCGAATTCAACGTCGTCGGTGATGCCGGCGGATCGCGAGCGGATTTCAATACGCCGGTCTCGATTACCGTGAAGGTGGCCGTGACGGATGGTTCCACTTCAGCTCCAACTTGCGTTTCCGATGCCGGCACCACCGGAGAAAGCAACAACCTGGATCTGGGCAAGTGCACCACGGCCAGCGGATCGTCGCCCTACATCGAGTTCACCGAAACCAACTAAGACGGCGGCGCTTTGACGAACTAAGAACGGCGGACGGCCCAGCTCTTGAATTGCCGAAATCGCCGCAATTATGGGTGCCTCGTGCTTTCGCGTACGTTTCGGAGGGAACATCCCGGACTGCCGTCGCTGAATGTTTTTGGCTCGAAGGACTCAAATTGAGCCGGTTAGAGCCTATGTTATCGGCAGCACCGTACCCGCCCCTTCGACTAGATCAGGGCAGGCTCTTGCACAAACGCGAGGTCGAGGCACCCACAGTCTTGGAACGGAAAGAAACTTGGAACGGAAAGAAAAAACGAGCGGAACCTGAAAAGGGTGGGCGACCCGTCATTTCCGGCCGGCCGAATATTTATTGACTTCCGGTAGGGATGGCGCCGGCGCGCTCGTAATTCACGATGATGACGCCTTTCGAGGTGACTGTGCTTTCCGTCACCTTGAATGCCGCGCTGATCGTGCCATCGGCAAACAAACGCTTTTCGCCGCCCAACGTTACCGGCAATATCCTCAGCCAGAAGGCATCCACCAAGTCATGCTTCATGAGCGTCTGAACCAGATTTGCGCTTCCCCAAACGTGCAAATCCGGCCCTGTCTGTTGCTTGATTTCGGTGATTTTTTCCGCAATGTCGCCGTTTAGAAACACGGACGGCTGCCACTCATGAGAAGTCATGGTGTTCGAGGCGACGTACTTGGTGGCTGAGTTGACGCCTGGCCAAGTATCACTATGTTGCGGCCAGAATTTCGCCCACTGTTCAAAGGTTCTGCGCCCCAGCAACAAATCAAACGGCATATCCATCTGCTTTTTTATGGACGCTCCAGAAACCGGGTCGCGATATGGACGTATCCACCACGGCGGGCCCGGCGAGGCGCTGGTATCTTCCTCCGGGCGGCCTGGGGCATCAATGACTCCATCCAGGGAGATGGATTCGATCACATTGATTTTTCTCATACTCGAGATCCTATGTAGAATGTTCCGTCACTGTTTCGTGTAGCGAAGCGCAACAGATCCTGACTTAAAAGTCTTTGATTCGACAAGTTTTAGCCGCAATCTCTGCGGCAGGCTAACGCCTTCCATCAACCGTCTGCCTTCCCCAACCACGATTGGCGCAATAACAATGCGGAATTCGCCAACCAGGCCAAGTTTTATCAGCTGCGAAGGAATATCTACACCGCCGACCAGAATAGGTTTGCCTGCTTCCTGCTTCAATTTGAGTATCTCGTCGCGAAGGTTGGTGCGAACAATTCTGGTATTTCCATCGTCTGCGCTGGCCAATGATCGGGAAAAAACAATCTTCTTCTTAGAGACAAAAGTCCGAGCGAAGTCGATGTCTGCTTTGCTCTCGGACGGGTTGTTTGCGACGTCAGGCCAATAAGGAACCATCAATTGATAGGTTTTACGGCCATAGACGAATAGGTCGACATCTCGGATGAGGCTTATATAGTGGCTAAATGTTTCTTCATCGGGATTGAATTTGGTGTGGTCGCAGCAGCCATCCAGGGTAAGGTTGATAGCGTAGATTACGTTTCTCATTCGGTCGTCCCGCCTCCTTGCTGATGTGCCAGTTACGAGGGTTTGAGGCCTCGCGCGAGTGGTCCACTCAAGCCCGACCTTGGCTTGAGCGGCGGAGTTCAATGCCCCTATTTCTCGCCCGCACGTTTCCTGCTCTACACCATTACTCTTCTCAAGATCCGATTCCTCCGCCTCAAGATCCGATTGATCCGCGTCTGATAGCCCGTTGGACTTGAGCCAGTCCACCACTTCCAGATCCACGCGTAAAGCGATCCTGCATTTGCGGCGGACGGTTCCAGCGCGGCTCCGCGTCCGTCCCATCCTCCGCCAGCGACGAAAGGTCGTCTTCCCCCGATGCATGCATGCACGCAATGGTCGCCGGTTTGGGCCGAGATTGCGCCCGACCCTTTCGCCGCTTTGCTTTCTTGCTCTTACCTGTCATGACAAGATCGTATACCCTCTTCCGTCATGACGTTGTGTTCCTGAAGGAACATACGGCTGAGTGACTTTCCGTCCCGTCAACCGACTATTTTGCTGCTCCCTGCGGGGCCGGGAAGAAAAGAAGCTCGCGCACCTCCCCGGCCACGTTACAGGCGATGGCACCCTTCTTCGCCCATACCAGCGCCTCGCTGATATCGGCGCATTCCAGTATCCAAAATCCGCCCATGTGCTCCTTGGTCTCTGTGTATGGGCCGTCGGTGACGAGCACCTTGCCGTCGGGCTGGGTCCGCAACGTCTTCGCGTTGCTGGCCGGGGAAATGCCGCAGGCGAACTTCCTCACGCCCGCAGCAATCATTTCTCGGTTGAGCGCGTGGATCTCCTCCATCATCGACTCGGTCACGACGGACGGGTCGAAGTTGTCGGGGATGTAGTTAGCGACCAGGTATTGCGGCATGATTTCTTCTCCTTAGCTACTGTGGCTTGTTTTCCGTGACCTGTCGCAAAATCGGCAAAGTGGCGAAAGCTTTTTTTACTGGCGCATCTCAGCCGCGACGTCGTCGCCGAACTTCTGTTGGATAAACTTTTGGGTCTCGGCATCGAAGTCGGTCATGTCAAACATCCGGCGAACTTCGACGGTTTCGTTATCCTTTCCGGGGATTCGCGAGGCCCATTCGAGCGCCTCTTCGCGCGACTTCACCTGGATGATCCAGTAGCCGCCGACCACTTCCTTGGCTTCAGTAAACGGACCGTCGGTAACTTTCGATTTTCCGCCTTTGAAGGTGACGCGCGCGCTCATCGTCGCGGGCGGGGTCAACCCGTCGAGCGCGAGCAGCACGCCGGCTTTCCCCAGTTCCTCGTTGTACTTGCCCATTGCCTCCATGTCTTTGAGGTCGGGCGCCCAGCCGGGTTTTGCGGTTTCGTAGACTTTCGGAAACATGATCATCATGAAGCGCATAGTGTTCTCCTTGGTTATCGAGTATTGGTTATCGAGTATTGAGTTTTGTGCTGACACCGTATCCGGGCCGCTACTTTTATATATTAAGAGCCTGTAGCGGCTTGGGCCCAGAAAGCTGCAAGTTGCGGGGCGCCAGTGCGCGGTGAGGCTCTACTTACTAGTCGAACGGATGCCGGGAAATCGACACGCGATCTGCAGATTTTTCGCCTAGCGTATCACCCGGAAGCACTTTCTGACGTACCGGTTACCCGGCCTTCACGACATAGTCGAACGGTCAGGCCGGAATTCGACAAGTCGTCCAGGAAATATTGGCTACCGATCCTATGCGTACGGAGAGCCAGGATTGCTCGGGATCAACGACTGGACTAGGTGGAGGAGAAAATTCGGCGGAGCGCTGGCTGAGGGTTGGTAGGGTATCGGCGAAAAGCCCACTTCTCGCAAAGAACGCGAGAAATGGGGCGCCCCCACTGTGTTGGTGACGCCAGCGAGATCAACAGCCTGGGCCACCCGCCCCCAGATTGGGTTTTTCGGTTAATCCGTAAGCGTCCGGCATCTGTATTGATGCGGACGATCTGCCATTCCGCACCGCCGGCGAGACATATCGCTGGACCCAACCAGAACGACGTTTATCTCGACTGAGCCAGCGCCACCGCGTCGGCACCCGCTGGGAATCGAAGTTGCCCAGTCGAATCGTTTGCTGCACGCCACACCACCTCGGCCACGTCTGACTCGGTTGTTACCGCTGTCGGCTGCGAAAATGTAGCGAAGATAGGCTCCGCGAATGGCAAGTAAGCAGCAGGAATTAGCCCAGCCATGCGCGCCCCACCATTGCGTGTAAAGCTCGTTGTCGGGCCGTAGCCCGGCTCCACCAGTTTAGCCTGCACGTTAAAGTACTGGAGCTCGAAGGCGAGAGACCCGGTGAACCCTTCAATGGCCGCCTTGCTCGCGGTGTAGGCGGCCGCCAACGGCATCCGCGCCAGCGTCACGCTTGAGGTCACGTTCACCACCACGCCGGACCTCCGCGCGCGGAAATGCGGCAGTACCGCCTGCGTCATCGCCATCACTCCGAACGTATTGGTCTCGAACACCTCGCGGACCGTTTTCATGGGCGTGGCCTCGAAGGCGCCGACGACGCCAATACCCGCATTGTTAACGAGCACGTCGATGGGGCCACACGCCTCAAGCACACCCGCAATGCTCTCGGACTTCGTTACATCGAGCGCTCGCACGCGCAGCCGGTCCGACTGAGGCAGAACATCTTCGCACGGCGTTCGCATGGTGGCGATCACCTTCCAGCCCTGCGCGTGAAAGTGGCGGGCGGTCGCGAGGCCGTAGCCGGAAGAGCAACCAGTGATGAGTACAGTTTTCATGGTGTTGTTTTCTCCTTAGGTTTTCATGGGCTAACGATCGCGGAAGTGAAACCTCTCGAAGGTCATCACGCTAGTTCAGCCGCGTACCGTCGCCTCGCCTTGACAAGTGCAATCCGGTAACCGATTGCAGTTGCTGAATCAAGGAGACTTACATCGAAAGAAAGGTGCCGAAATTACAGAAATGCCGGAATTTCAGAAATGCGATTTACCATGATGACAACACGGGGACAATATCCACATCGGCTTCTGACTAGTGTTTTCTATTTCAACTGCCGAATACGCTCTTGCAGGAATTGGCGCTCTGGTTCCTGTTGGGTCAGCGCCAGAGCCTTCTCATACGACGCACGAGCCTCAGCGGTCCTGCCGAGTCGGCGGTACATATCTGCGCGAGCGGAATGCGCCAGGTAATAGTTGGCCAATTCGCCGTGTTCTAACACAGCGTCGATATGCGCCAGACCGGCCTCTGGACCATCGCGCATGGCAATGGCCACGGCGCGATTGAGCTGTACAACAGGCGAAGGCTGAATTCGTAGCAACTCGTCGTAAAGCGCAACAATCTCCCGCCAGTCGGTCGCAGCGACCGACTCCGCCTCGGCATGAACGGCCGCAATCGCAGCCTGCAGTGTGTAAGAGCCGAAGCGGCGGGATTTCTGCTGGGACTTCTCAGCGTGCCTCAGAGCTTGTTCCAGCAAGGCCACTCCCTCCGCGATCTGCGCCTTGTTCCAGAGCGAGCGATCTTGATTCTCCAGCAAAATCAGCTCTCCGGTCGGAGAGGTTCTCGCGGCGCGACGGGATTCCTGCTGCAGCATCAGGGAAAGCAGTCCCGTTATTTCCG
>Ga0302324_100016729_pt1 | contig 14594 bp, 7 predicted proteins | sample Palsa_T0_1_FD_201949 | JGI IMG/M metagenome (GOLD analysis project Ga0302324, IMG submission 201949) | Peat permafrost microbial communities from Stordalen Mire near Abisko, Sweden - Palsa_T0_1 | ecosystem: Environmental > Terrestrial > Soil > Palsa > Peat permafrost | place: Sweden: Abisko...
TCGAGGTGGCGCTGATCGAGAACATGGTCCGCGAGGACCTCAATCCGATCGAGGAGGCGCGTGCGTGCGCGGCCCTCGTCGAAGAGCTCGGCCTCACCCGCGAGGAGGTTGGTCTGCGCGTGGCCCGAAGCCGAGTGGCGGTCTCCAACTTGATCCGCCTCCTCGACCTGCCCGACGAGGTCGTCTCTCTGATCGAAAGCGGGGAGCTCACCGAGGGCCACGGGCGCGCGCTGCTGCTGGCTGAGGATCACGGCGCGCGGCGCCGCCTGGCGGCTGAGGCCGTCGCGGGCGGCTGGTCGGTACGCGAGCTCGAAGGACGGGCGCGCGCTGCCGGCGCCAAGCGTCGGGGTCCCCCCCGGCGGTCCGGCGCGACGCTCCATCCCGACCAGCAGGATGCGATCACGCGCATCGCCGACGCACTCGGAGCCGCCCTGGGGGCACAGGTCGACGTCACGCCGGCGGCAGGCGGCTACCGCGCCGCCCTGAGCTTCTCCTCGCTCGAGGAAGCCCTCGAATTCGCCCGCCGCATCGGCATCCGCCGGGCCGCATGACCACCGGCCCGGCCAGCCCCGGCGTTCCTCGATCCCGCCGCTAGAATCGCCTGCCCCGGGCGATTAGCTCAGTCGGTTAGAGCGCTTCTCTGATAAGGAAGAGGTCCCAGGTTCGAGTCCTGGATCGCCCATTGGCGGAGGTGCGCGTGGGTGCGGGCGTTTCTCATTTCTGGGCGCACGGCGATGGGCGACGTCCGTGGCCGGCTCGGGATAAGGCCAGAGCCGATCCAGTCGCGTATTCGGTGTTAGTTGCCGCTCGCGCTGGCGTGAACTGGGGTTCCCCGCACTGACTTCATATGGCTGACACGCCTGCCGATGACCTCAGGACGGCCGATGTCGCTCCGGTGTCTGACGCGACCGCCGTTGGTCTCCTCGAGGTCAAGAGCGGCGGCCTCCGCGATGCCCTCTGCTTCCTCGAGGGACTCACCGATCCCGACGAATGCGCCCGAGCGAGACGACGTCAGAAACACATCTCCGGCGTCCTGTCGGCAAGCAGCCCAGTACCACTTGAGATCCGCGGGTAGCGTGTCGCTGTCGGGGACAGTGATTCGTTCCGGAGCGGCCGATGTGCCTGGGTACGCCGAAGGCACAACGTATTTGCAGACTGTCGCCTTCCGTTCAAAACTCCAGTCGACGCGCGCCAGCTCGCCGATGGCCGCTGCTCCGCAGAGCTCGACGAAATCGGCACTGAGGAGCGGGAGAATATTCATCGCCTCAGGGTCGCCAAAGCGGCTGTTGTACTCGATCAGGCGCACGCCGTCACAAGTCGCCATGAATCCACCGTAGAGAACGCCTCTATAAGCCTCGCCGGTTTCGGTGGCCAGCGCGTTGATTACGCGCTCGGTGATTGACTGGGCGTGATAGACCTCGTCGGCCTCCAGGAATGGCAACGAGAAGTCTGCGCAGGAGTACGAGCCCATTCCGCCTGTGTTGGGACCCCGGTCGCCTTCAAAGGCTCTCTTGTGGTCCTGTACGAGCGGACAGTGGATCACCGATTCACCGTCGGTGATCGTCTGCATGCTGAACTCCTCGCCCTCGAGGCGCTCCTCTATTTGCACCTTCCCGTCGCTTCGCAGAACCGTCTCGGCGTAGCTCAGAGCCTCTCGAATTGAGTGTAGGTGCTCGCCGTACACGCGCACGCCCTTGCCCGCGGTGAGTCCGTCCGGCTTGACGACAAAGGATCCAAGGTCCTCCATGTACCGCTCAAGACCTGCGGTCGAATCGAACAGCCGGTACTCTGGGTTTCCGGGAATGTCGTGGCGTTCGAGGAGCTGACGAGCCCAGCTCTTGCTCGACTCAATCTGGGCAAGCCGCCTGCTCGGGCCAAATACCGGAATCTCCCGGGCTCTAAGCGCATCGGCGTAGCCAGCCGACAGCGGTTCCTCGGGTCCGATGATGACCAGATCCGGCCGGATCTGGCCGACGATCTCAACGAGACGGTCAACGTCAGCGAGCGAGCCGGTAAAGACCTCGCGACACTTCTGAACGAGACCGGGGGTCCGCATGTCGGCAAAGCCGTACAACTCGGGCTCCTGCGGGCTCCTGCGGCACGCGTCAGCTATCGCGTCCGTCCGGGCGTCCTTGCCGACGACTAACACTGTTGTAGAGGCGGTGCGGTTCATAGAAGGGAAGTGATCGGGGTTGCGAGGTCCGCGACGACTAGACGTCCGCTGTGGGGCGAACGATCATACGTTTTGGGTCTAAACAGGAGCTCGCCGCCACCGTAAGGCGCCGCCTCGGTCAACGTCGCGCCTCCAAACTCGGGTCTGGCTAGTAAGGCCGTAGCTCGAAGATTGGAATGCCAGCAGCATTCCGGACGGAGCCTAGAGTTCCTCTCGGATGGCAAAGCCCAGCGACTCCAGCGACTCCAGCGTCAAGGTGCATCCCCGCAGCTCGGCTTTTCGGTAGGTCATCGCTCACTCACGGCGTTGCCGACCGCTGCCCGGCGACGAAGACGATGGGTAGGTTCCACTCGATGTCGTAATGGATCCCTACGTTCGAGAATCCTGCGCGGTTCAGCGCTGTGGCGAACTCTTGAGGCTGCCGGAGCGACCCGCCCTGGCGTACGGTACGCAGATCGGCCAGCGCGTCCATGAGCGGATTGCCCGGCCGGGCGTATAGGCCGAGCGTCGCCCATCCATCTCGACGTCACCCGGGTCGTCCGCAGGATCGGTCAGCAGTAGGTGCACGGCGACGTCATCCGCACCGCAGTCGTTCTCCCGAATGAGCCGCGCCGCGCGGGCGTGCAGCCGTGAGCGCGCCGACGGTTGCATGTCCTCGTAGACAGCTGTCCGCACCAGCGGGTGAACGAAGCGCAGCGGGCGTTCTCGCTCGAGGATCTCCGCCCGCGCCAGCGCGTCCGCCACCTCCCCTGCCCCGCTAGGGTCGACGCCCGCCAGCGCAGCGGCTGTCTCGAGGTTCGCGAACTCACCAAGGACGGTGACAGCTCGAGCCAGCGCCCTGGTCTCAGTAACTGGATTGCTCAGCGGAACCTAAGGAAGGCGTCGATGGTCGTCACGCCGCTTTACGCCCGTCATCAACGAGCAGCGGATGCACGCCCGACCGGGAGACGCCCGTGCCTGGGTCGGGCTGACGATTCCTCACCGCTTCGAGTAGGCGCCGATGGCGCCTGAGGGATCGACGCACACTTGACTCCCGCTCCGATGGCATCGTGTAGAGACTTAAAGCCAGCCTCCCGGACTCGTTTGCTCAGGCCACGGTTGATGTGGCGAGGCCACGATGGGCCGCCGTAGACAAGTCCCGTGTACGCCTGGACAAGGGTCGCACCGGCCAAGACTCGCTGCCAGGCATCGTCCGGCGTTGTGATACCGCCGACGGACACGAGGACGAGCGCATCGCCGACGCGCGCGCGCAGGCGCTCGAGTACATAGATCGCTCGAGCTCGCAAGGGAGGTCCTGAGATCCCGCCGGCGCGGGCTAGTATTGCGGCGTCGCCCGAGGCCAAGCCAGTCCGCTCCACGGTCGTGTTGACCGCCACGATGCCGTCGAGCTCGAGGGCCAGGGCGAGGTCGGCGATCGCATCCAGTTCCTCGTCAGACAGGTCGGGGGCGATCTTGATCAATAGCGGAACCTGGCAGCCAATGCGGGCAAGCTCCTGTCTGACGTTCGCGATAAGACCTCCTAGGCGCTCGACGCCCTGCATCGTGCGAAGCCCTGGAGTGTTCGGTGAGCTCACGTTGAGGACGACGTAATCAGACAGCGGCGCGACCTTCCCGACAGATTCTGCATAGTCCCGTCCAGCGTCATCGATCGACACGGTCATCGACTTGCCGAGATTCGCGCCGATGATCGTCCTGCCCCTACGGTCGCGTAGGCGAGCGGCCGTGGCATCCGCACCTGGATTTGGGAATCCCATGCTGTTGAGCAGAGCTTGATCTTCGGACAAGCGCCAGACCCGCGGCCGCGGATTCCCCTGTTGTGGTCTTGCGGTGATCGTGCCCACCTCGACGAACCCGAAGCCGAGATCGCCGAGACCTTCGAACCACGTGGCGTCCTTGTCCATCCCAGCGGCAACTCCTAAGGGGCTCGGAAAGGTCAGGCCGAGCGTTCGCACCTGCAAGGCGGGGTCCGGCGGACCGATTAGCTTCCTGAGAAGCCACGAAAGCGCCGGTACCGTCTCTACGATGCGCATCACCCGAGTTGCGCCAGCGTGAGCGGCTTCGGGGCGAATGTTCTGGAGGACCAGTCTGAAGAGAAGCCTGTAGAGCACGGTGGGGACAGCGACGGATCGTGTTCGGTCGGCTAGACGTCCCGCCGGCTGCTGGCCAGCGTACCGTGGATCCCTTGGGGGCTGCCCCCAGAATCGGCTAGCGCTTGTCCCATCTCTTGAGTCCAATGACAACTGATCGCAACATAGGCACAGCGCCGGACGTATCGATCCGAGCATCGCGTGCGCGCTCGCGGGAGATGCTCGGCGGCGCTAGATGTCGGTATTTGCCTGCAGATCGAGACAAACCCGCTGATTTGAACGCGGCGTCGATGGCGGCGCTCAGTTCTTGCTCTCCGGGCTCGATCAGCATGACCAGGGTGCCGAGCTTGGCCCCGACTCCCTCGGCGAAGGCTTGTGCCTTGCGGGTGATCGAAGCCTATGCGAGCTTCACCCGATCCGCTGTGATCCCCGAAGTCTGTAAGCATCCGATCCGTGGCGCGCTTCGCCAATCGAATCGCCAAACCCCTCCTAGATGATCTGCGGCCGCTGAGCCGAGTGATGTCTGACGCGCTTGATCGCCTGGGTCGCGAGAGGAGGGCGCCGGCGGCGGGCCGAGCGAGGGTATGCGAATAATCGACAACCCACCGCCGTTATTCGCACACCCTCGGACGCGTGCGCGGATAAACGTCACAAGGACGTGACGTGGGTGACGATTCGCCGCGATCCTCGCTCGGCATGGGGTTGCGAACAACTCCTCGCGACCGGCTATCGGAAGTCGTCGGCTCGCACGCTGTCCGCATTTCTCCTGCCCGTCGCCCTCTCGACGCGCCTAGGAATTGCTTGGGCCCCGCTATGTGCGGTCAATGCGTGGAGTGTGCGAGCGATGGTCGTGCCTTGATGCTGGGCATCTCGGTAGGCTCACGGCCCTTCGCGCGCATGGGCGCTCGGTTCTTCAGCTATCGCTTCATCTGGTGTGCCTGTCGCGTTGGGGTAATGGCCGTGTGCGCTGCGCCGCTGCTCGCTGCGGCGGCGGCGGCGGCGGCGCATGCTGCCGAGTTCTCTGCTTGGAGTGGCCACGGGCCGGTGGGAGCGCAGGTTGAGGCCAGAGTGTCGTGTCCCGCCGCGGGTTCTGGGGCGGGGAAGGGGTCGAGCGGTGAGAACCGGCCTGTCGCCTCGGTATCGCTACCACGCGACGGTCCGTCCGCGGCGCCAAGGCCAGCGCCCGCGCAGGCGGGCACTGGGGCTTCGGTAAAATGCGGCGTTCGGTCCGGCACTCGCGGTAGCGCATCACCTCCGCGGCGTGAGTCGCCTCTGGGCAGCGGTTCTCGACGGTGTGGCGGTTACGACGAGCTCGTAACCTCTTTGCCACCGCCAGCTGGAAAGCCGGCAGCAGCGAGCTCCCCGAGTAGGAAGCAGGCCCCGAGGGAGAGCTGTGGGAACCGCCACGATCGACGGTCACGGTCGAGCCGGCGGGCACGTTCGCGTGCCCTGAGCGTGTCCGCTCGATGCGGCGCGTATGACGAGCTCGTGACGCCCTCGATGCCGTCGAAGCCACGCTCTGCGAGCACAAAGGTTCCGCGCTCAGAGAGGTGCGGCCACCGTCCGTCGAGCCCCCCGTCGCCGGCGAAGGCCGTGAGGCCGGCGCCGCGGACGGCGCCCGCAAGCACGCCGGCGCCTTCGCCGGGTGTCGTGCTCGCGCCGGGCGCGTCGCTGGCCGATACCGAGGCTTTGATCCGGTCGTTTCAGATTCCGCCGTTTCTGTTGCCGATCTATCAGGCGGCGGGGATTCAGTACGACGTGCCGTGGCCGGTGTTGGCGGCGATCAACTGGGTCGAGACGGATTTCGGGCGCGATCTGGCCGTGTCTTCTGCGGGCGCAGTGGGGTGGATGCAGTTCATGCCCTCGACATGGGCTGAGTACGGCGTCGATGTGACCGGGGCGGGGGGGAAGAACCCGTATGACCCTGTCGATGCGATCTTCGCGGCCGCTCGATACTTACACGCGGCGGGTGCGGGCAGGAGCCTCTCCGGGGCGATCCTCGCCTACAACCATGCCGCGTGGTACGTGCAGTCAGTACTGCTGCGCGCGAAGCTGTTCAGCGCCTACCCGGCCGCGCTGATCGACGCCTTAACCGAGTTGATGCAGGCCCGCTTCCCGGTCGCCGGAACGGTTCAGGGCTTCCGTCATCCGCTCCGGGCGCGCGGGAGCGACAGGCCTGGGGCGACCGATCGGGTAGTGGTGTTCGGGCGTCCCGGATCGCCGGCGGTCGCGGTCGCTGACGGCACCATCCTGAGGCTCGGGCATAGCCTTACCCTTGGGGATTATGTTGTCCTCCGGGACGCTTTTGGGAACACCTACACGTATTCGGGGTTGGGCCGGGTCGCGGACGCATACGCGGTTCCGAAGCCGGTCGCGTTGAGCGCGCGCGAGATCGCCGATGAGATGGCGCTACCGAAAACGACGCTTCCGTCGATGGCGGCAAGCGCGGGCCGACCTTCCGCGCGCGGATCTTCCGCGGGCCGACCTTCCGCGGGCCGACCTTCGAGTCAGGCGCCCGCGACGCGCCCCTCATCGGAGCGGGCCGGTGGGACGTCGGTCACGCAGCCAGCGGTCGAGTCGGGAGCGAAGGAGCGGCTGTTCGCGCACCCGTTGCGTCCCGGAAGCTACGCCTCGGGAGGTATGACCCAAGTCTCGGTCAGCGATGCCCGCGGCTACTTCGCCGGCACGCTGACGCTCAGAGCCGGCCAGTACACCCTCGCACCGCTCAAAGCCGGCGCGACGGTGGTCGCGGGCACGATCCTCGGGCGCCTCGAGCCCTCACGCCCCGGCGCTAGGAGCTTCCTCACGTTCATGATCAACCCGGCGGGCAAGCACTCACCGCGAATCGACCCGGAGCCGATCCTCCGCAGCTGGGAGCTCTCCGATGAGGCCGGCATGTACGGCACCGATGCCCGAGACCTGCTGATCGACCCCGGCGCTCGCGACCCGACCGTCGGCCAGGTCCTGCTCATGAGCAAGGAACGACTCGAGCAGCAGCTACTCGGCGACCACGCCGTGAAGATCTACGCGTGCGGGCGCCGCGACATCCGAGCTGGACTCATCGACCGTCGCGTGCTCGCCGCGATCGAGTACCTGAGTGTTCTCGGCGTGCATCCCACCATCTCCGGGCTCGTGTGTGGGCAGGGCGCTGATCACGCGAGTGGCACCTCGTTCGAGGTCTCTCAGATCGACGACATCCCCGTCCTTGGCCACCAGGGCGCCGGCTCGCTCACCGCCGTCGCTATCCGCGCGCTGCTCGCGCTCCAAGGCGCGATGCGCCCCGCGGAGATCATCAGCCTCCACAGCTACCCCGGGCAGCCGAGCACGTTGGCACTACCCGACCATGCCAACCGGATCGAGGTCGACTACCGGTCCGCGGCCACCGGCGGACTAAACGAGCGCGAGTGGTCGAGCCTCACCGCCCAGCTCTCACGGCTCGGCGAGCCGACGGTGGTGACTGGGCGTTAGGTGGCGAGCTATCCGCCGGCACCAGGACGCGGTCGTTGTTCTCAAAGTCGCGTTTTTACGGCCCTGGAGAACAACGTTCGCGAGTAAGCCCGGGCCCCGGCCCCGGCGGCGTCCCCCGAGGCGCGCATTCCCGGCGCCGCGCCCGCCCGGGCGCGATCCTTTTCACCCGAGTCCCGCCTACCGCCTACCGGGACTGCTGTTCATCAGTTCGCGCCCCAGGGCGGGTGAACCGGGCGCCGGCACGCCATGCCGCCTCCTCGTCGCCCCGCGCAGCGCTGCCACCGTCGGCTCCGGCGTCCTCGCCTGACGCGGCCCGGACCTCGCTCTTACAGGCACAACGTCCCTGGGAGACCCACTATCTAACAAAGCGCTACTAATCAGGAGCCGACCTATCCATACCATCGCATTGGCATTGCCCAGGGATGCCCCCGCCTGTCGATCGGCCGGGTAAAGTCGGGTGCCATGTCGACCGGAGCCACGCTGGCACAGCGGCTGGCCGCTGACGCACAGGAGATCCTGCAGAGCGTCAAGAGCACCGTGTACACGCACGATACGCACGTCGACGTGGCGGCCGGGACGTACGACATGGACTGCTCGGCCTACGTGGGCTACGTGCTGCAGGGTCGCGCGCCGGCGCACTACGACGCGATTCACAACGGAGGCGGTGCCCACGGCCCGCTGGCGATCGATTTCTATAACCACCTCGATGCGCTGCCGCCCGGTGGCGCCGAGGGCTGGCTGCCGATTGCGCCCCTCGCGGAGGCGCGGCGCGGCGATATCGTGGCGTGGAGGCGGGACATGATCACCGAGGGCGACGACACGGGTCACGTCTTCTTCGTCGTGGAGGACCCGGTGGTCTTCGATGACGGTGTGGTGTCCGTCCGGGTCTATGACTCGAGCGACGTCCTTCACTACGACGACACACGAGGCCAGGGCGGCGACTCGCCGGCGACGGGCCTGGGGTCCGGGAAGATTCACTTCCGATACGTCGACTCGCGTGTTGAGTTCAAGTTCGGTCCGGGCGACGGATATCACGATGCCCCCGTAACGATCGGGCGCATCGAACCGCTCCCCACCTAGCTCGCCCGCCGCCCGCCGCTACGCGCCGTCGAGGCGGATCGCGATCATTACCGCGGCGCGTTCGTGGGCGGCGTAGGCGGCGCGCAGGGCCGGTACCACGTCGGGTCCTTCGGCGCTGACGGGAAGGGGATGGGCCAGAAATAGGCTCCGCACCTCTCGGCCGAGCGACTCGCCGCCGACCACGTCGGCGAGTCCGGCCAGCGCATCGGCGCGCACGCGGGCGCCCTCTACGAAGGAGGCGATGACGGTCTCTCTAGTCAGCGGCGCGTATCCGAAGACGCGGGCGTGCATCACCGCCGGATTGACCGCATGTGGGCGAACGAGAACGCGGCGCTCGCTGTCCGATAGGCCGGCCGCGATGGCGAGGTGGTCGATGGCTCGCGTGAGGCCCTGAGCGTCGACGGGAAGGGACGCCCGAAGCCCGGGCGCCAGTCTGGAAATGAGGCTGGCGTGCTCGGCGGCGGCGTCGGCCAGCAGCCCCTCGACACGATCGCGGTGAGTTCCTTCCATCCCCTGGACGTTAGAACGCACGTCGCCGGGGTGCCGACCGCCGAAAGCCCTTGAAATCGTCGATGGCTATGAGAGACTTCAGCGGATGGGGCGCTGCGCGGGGCTTGTGGTGGCCGGGGCCATGTGGATGCTTGCATTCACGTCGGTCGCCGGTGCGAACACGTTCTACGTCAACTCGAACGTCGACACGACCGACTCGCCGAACGAGTGCGCGAACGTCCAGAGCACGGACTACACGCCGTCCGGCCCGTCGGACACGTGCACGCTTCGCGACGCGATCGAAGCGGTCACGAGCCTGGACCAGGCTAGTCCGGGGCCGAACACGATCGCGTTCATCACCTGCGGGGCCTTTATCGTCGGCCGGGTCCCGCTCCCGGATATCCCCGGCGACACGACCCTGGACGGGACTCAAGCGGTGAACGCGTCGTGCGCGGACAAGGGCGCGAACAACCCGTTCCGGATCGAGAACTACGGCTACGCGAACCTCGAGGGAAAGGGCTCCGGTCCGGGGGGAGCCGCCGGATTCCCCGGATTGGTCGTCGACGGCTCGGGGTCCACCATCATCGGCATGGTCATTGGCGGCTTCACCGATGGAATGGTGCTTAAGGGCGGGGGCGATGATCAGATCTATATGGACGGGCTCGGCTCCAGCCCGTTCGAGCTGGGGGGCCTCGTGCCGGAGAACAGCGCCAACGGAATAGAGGTGAACGCGGGCAGCGCCGACGACGTGATCGGCTATATGCCACCCTATGGCGACCACTATCATCAGAACGACATCTACGGCAACGGCGGCTGGGGCGTGATGCTCGACTCCGGTTCCGGGCCGACCGCGGTCGGCCACGACTTCATCGGGACCGACACTACGGGACACGAGTACGGGCCGGGCACGGAGGGCTACATCGGGCCGGCGCCCGACTACGATCCCCTTCCTGGCAACGGCCCCTCGGACGGCAACGGCGCCGGCGGCGTGTACGTCGGCGATTCGAGCGGTGACGTGATCGGCGGGGAAGTGCAGTGCATGAATGTTGGCGACACATGCACGTCGAACGTGATCTCCAACAACGGAGGCCCAGGCGTCGAGATCGCCCACGGCGCCTCCGGCGCTACGGTCGCCGGCAACTACATCGGCGAGTCACTCGACTTCTACGTCACGCCGCTGCCGGACGGCGGGCCGCTGCCCAACGACGGCCCCGGGGTCCTGGACGGTGGCACCGACGACACGACGGGCGGCTCCGACGCCGGGGCCTCCAACATGATCTCGGGCAACAGCGGCCCCGGGGTGGAGCTCGAAGGATCGGGGGCTAACGTCGACGGCAACCAGATCGGCCTCGACCTGGCCGGAACGGGGGCGTCGCCGAACCAGCAGGCCGGGATCCTCGCCACCGACGCAGGTGGGGTCAGCACCGGCAACAACCGGGTCACCGGTAACACCATCGGCGGCAACGACGGCCCCGGGATTCAGCTCGACCAGGCGCATAACACGATCATCAGCAACTTCATCGGAACGGCTGGTGACCACGTCTCGCCGCTGGCTAACGCGATCGGGATTCTCGCTCGCACGGGTCCGGAGCAGATCGGCGGGATCGACTCGGGCCCCAACACGATCGCCTACAACGATGGCGCGGGCGTGGCGGTCGTGGACCCGCCGGATTCCAGCCTCTACACCTCCGGCGTCGAAGTCGTCGACAACTCGATCTTCGCCAACACCGGGCTCGGGATCGATCTCGGCGACGATGGCGTGACCCAGAACCACACGCTCGAATCGACGCCGGGGCCGAACGGATGGCAGAACTTCCCGGTGCTGACCAGCGCGACCGACGCCAACGGCCAGTTCGTCTGGCACGGATCGCTCGACGCCGCTCCCAATTCTTACTACACCGTTCTCGTGTTCGGCAATAACGCCTGCGACCCCTCCGGTTACGGGCAGGGCCAGACCCTGATCTCCAGCGGCGCCGTCACTACCGACTCCAGCGGGCAGGCGAACTTCGTGCTCAGCGGAGCGGGGGACTTCTCGGGGATGGCCCTGTCGGCGACGGCACTCGGGGTCAACAACTCCTCATCGGAGTTCGGTCCGTGCATCACCGTCGGATCGGGCGTCGACCTGGCCGTCTCGCAGTCCGTGTCGGGCGGGGCCAAGGTGATCGCGGGCGAACCGGTGGACATCGACATCCACGTCACCAATAAGGGGCCGACCGAAGCCACCAACATCGTCCTCACCGACACGGTCCCGCAGGACGCAGAGCTGGTGTCGCAGCCGGCTGGTTGTCCGGCCCCCATCGGCGGCAAGTTCAGCTGCTTGATCGGCAGCCTGGCCAGCGGGGCCTCAGAGGACGTGCACGTGCTCCTCGAACCCGACGACGATGCGCAGACGCTGACCAACTCGGTAACGGTCACCGCCGACCAGATCCAGTCAGTCCCAGGGGATAACACCTCGAACTTCGCCACCGCGGTGACGCCGAACCCGAACGCGCCGGGTGTGCCTAAGCCGAGCAACGAGCCGGCGCCGATCTTTGGCCACTACGTGCTCCTCTCTCGCGAGAGCGGGAGGGTCACGGCCACCCTTCCCAACGGCCAGGTGATCGAGCTTCGCGACTTCGCGCTGGTGCCCGTGGGGACGGTGGTGCAGGCCAGCGCCGGCGTCGTGCGGGTCACCGATGAACTGCCCGGCAGGGCCGCGAGGACGACGTATGCGAACTTCAAGTACGGCCGCTTCAAGATTGCTCAGGCGCGGACCAAGGGAGGGTTGCTCAACGCGGTCATGAACGGCTCTCTCGCCGGGTGCAGCTCAGAGCAGCTCTCCACGAGCGCAAGTAGGCGTCGCTCGCGTGGGGAGGGGCCGGTGGCCACGGCCGCGCGGCGCCGTCCCCGGTTCAGGCGCCTGTGGGGCAACGACGCCAACAACGGGAACTTCACGATCACCGGTAATCGCGGCGCGGCCACGGTCCGGGGCACGATCTGGGAAGTGGAGGACACGTGCACGACGACCAAGGTCATCGTCTACCAGGGCGTGGTCGACGTGACCGGCTTCGGAAAGACTGAGCCCCGGCACGCGACGGTCAGGGCCGGGCACCGGGTCGTGCTACGGGCAGGGTAACCCGAGCCGCCTGTTCGCTCGTGGGGCCGAGCAACAGCATCGCCAAGGAGGCTGCCACCGGCAGACTGCGCACCCGCCGGAGAAGGACGCTGGCCGGCCTGGTGCTGATCGCCGCCGGCCTCGTCGTGGTGCTGATGGTGACCAACTGGCTGGGCGCGCTCGAGTTGGTCACCGTGGACGCCAGGTTCGCCGTGCGCGGCACGCAGGCCGGCCGCGCGAAGCCGGTCGTGATCATCGCCATCGATGCGAAGTCGCTCGCGGCCCTGGGCCAGTTCCCGCTCCGACGGCATTTCTATGCCGACGCGGTCGACCGTGTGCGTCGCGACGGTGCCCGGCTCGTGGTGGTCGACGTCGAGCTCATCGATCCGAGCGTTCCCGCCGAGGACAACGCGCTGATCGAAGGCCTCCGGCGCGCCCCGGGGACGATCCTGACCACCGCTTATACGGGCCCGCACGGGAGCACCGACGTCCTCGGGGGACCGGACGCGCAGCGCTACGCCCGCGTGCGGGTCGCGGGCGGGCTGGTGCGGACCTACGCGGGTGACACATACCGGCGCTTCGACGTGCGCGACGGCGGGTTGACCACGCTCCCCGTCCGGGCTGCGCAGTCGCTGGATCCGGGCTTCTCACCGGCATCGCTGGGACGCACTCCGGTTTGGATCGACTACGCGGGTGGGCCCGGGACGTTCACGAGCGTCTCCCTGGTGTCCGTGCTCGAGGGGCGGGTCCCGGCGTCGGTGTTTCGAGGCAAGATCGCCATCCTCGGCGCGACCGATCCGACCCTCGGGGACGTGCACAGCTACTCCTCGCTGAGCAGCGCCCAGATGTCGGGTGCGGAGATCGAGGCCAATGCGATGACCACGGCGCTCCAGGGAGCGCCGTTACGCGGCGTCGCCGGCTGGCTCGCCGCACTCATGACCGTCACGTTCGTCGTTGGTCTCCCCCCGCTGGTCTTCGGCCGCCGCGGTTGGCGCGGGCCGGCCATTCTCGGCGGCGCCGTGATCGGCTACCTCGCGCTCGCTCAGGTTCTCTTCGACGCCGGGGATATCGTGCCGGTCGCGATCCCGGTCCTCGCCGCACTTGCCGTGGGGCTGGCGGCCCTCGGCGCGAACGCGCGGCTCGAGCTCCGAGCTCGGGCCGAGGAGGTGATCGCCTCGCGCGCTCGTCTGGTCCAGGCGGCTGACGACGCCCGCCGGCGGGTCGAGCGCGACCTCCACGACGGAGTCCAGCAGCGCCTGCTCGCGCTGGCCATGCGGCTGGGCGCCCCGGGGGCGGCTGCCAGCGAAGATCTGCTTCGCGGGTCCGTCGAGCAGGTGCAGATGGCGCTCGCTGAGCTCCGGGATCTAGCCCACGGCGCCTATCCGGCGATCCTCGCCGAGGCCGGGCTCCCCGCCGCGCTGGAGTCGCTCGCCGACCACAGTCAGCTTCCGGTGAGGCTTCGCGTCGGCAGCGGTCTCGATGACGTTACCGACACGATCGCGCAAGCGGTGTATTTCGTCGCGGCGGAATCACTCGCCAACGCGATGAAGCACGCCGTCCCGTCACGGGTGACCATCGACGCTGAGAGGACGGACAAGGAGGTGCGGCTCGCCGTCGTCGATGACGGTCGCGGCGGCGCCGACCCCGGTGGTAGCGGATTGACCGGATTGGCGGACCGCGTGGCAGCGGTGGGCGGCACGCTCCGGATCACCAGCGAACCAGGTGCTGGCACCCGAATCGAGCTCAAAATTCCACTTTAATGCTTACGCGCGCGTAGGATCGCCGCCATGTCTGCCCCATCGATCGCGGGCTTGCGCGTCGTGCTCGTCGACGATTCGCTGCTGGTGCGCGACGGGCTCGCTCGGATCCTGACCGAACAGAAGGTCCAAGTGCTCGGGACCGCGCGCTCTGGCACGGAGGCGCTGCTCGTGGTTCAGCGCCACCGCCCCGACGTCGTCGTGCTCGACATTCGCATGCCCCCGAGCTTCACCAACGAAGGCGTGATCGCCGCCGAGGCGATCCGGCGAGCCGTACCCGAAGTCGGCATCCTCGTGCTCGCGCAGGACGCCGAGCGGGTTCACGTCGGTCGGCTGCTCGGGCGCACGCAGCGGAGCATCGGGTACCTGCTCAAGGACCGTCTGGCTGACTGGGATCAGCTCTCAGACGCGCTGGCGCGGATCGCGGCAGGCGGCACCGTGGTCGA